>MDSX01037073.1_pt1 | contig 47795 bp, 52 predicted proteins | sample 811141 | NCBI WGS metagenome assembly MDSX01 (sample SAMN05326642, study PRJNA326480) | marine metagenome | isolation source: seawater | place: Atlantic Ocean: South East | collected 2010 | reverse complement strand
TAAACAAAATACGTAAATTAAACAAAATACGTAAATTAAACAAAATACGTAAATTAAACAAAATACGTAAATTAAACAAAATACATAAATTAAACAAAATACGTAAATTAAACAAAATACGTAAATTAAACAAAATACGTAAATTAAACAAACTAAACTATGTTTTATATATTCACATTATATGTACTTGTGAATATATATAATACAGCAACAATAATAATATATGTAAACCATCAATTGATAAAATCAATTACATCGACATTTACATATTACCGGAATCGAATAATTACTAAGTAATTCAAACCATTCCCGAGCGCTACTTCCCAACCAACCTTCCGCGACCAACTCGGACTGTTTACGTATACACACGATACTACGGGTCTTACTCCCCCAGCAGGACTCGAACCTACAACCTCACGGTTAACAGCCGTGCGCTCTACCAATTGAGCTATAAGGGAAAAATTACTCTTATCGGGGTTCGAACCCGAGACCTTGGCGTTATTAGCACCACGCTCTAACCAAATGAGCTATAAGAGTATATTGAAATACCGAGAGCAGGACTCGAACCTGCGCAGTCATTGACTATTGCAACTTGAGTGCAACCCCTTAGACCACTCGGGCATCTCGGCTTTTTTAAATTTTAAATACCTGTGGCTAACTCAGGAATTTGAATACACAATCGAGAATCAAAAACATCGACTCCGTACGGTGTAAAACAGTTTCATATTTCCTCAAGTCGTAATCGTATTACGTAAGTGCATGTACGATTATTCGTCGACTAAAATTATATATTCAAAGCCACTCCCCCAGCAGGACTTGAACCTACAACCTCACGGTTAACAGCCGTGCGCTCTACCAATTGAGCTATAAGGGAACCATTGTCAGAAATGGGATTCGAACCCATGAAGTCATTGACTAGTGGATCTTAAGTCCACCCCCTTGGACCAGCTCGGGCATCCTGACATGTTTGCTTTCAATGGGGATCGAACCCATGATCTCACGCTTACAAAGCGTGCGCTTTACCACTAAGCTATAAAAGCAATGGTTGCTCGATACCGGGATTGAACCGGTGACCTTGGCGTCGCTTAGTGCATACGTTGATAACAAAATCAACAATTAGCATAAATCCGAACCTTCATTCGATATTTATAAGCACCACGCTCTAACCAGCTGAGCTAATCGAGCCCGATTTTCGACATCGTAAAAAACGATGGAGAAGCTTTCATCGTTGCTTCTCTATTTATATATATAAGTCTTATCTTTAAATGATTTATACAAGTTATTTTTTGACAACCACATGGGTTGGTTGTTCTGGTTTCATAATGGGTAATACACAACGTAGTAATCGAGCCACCCAAACGTTCGCAACGGATATTTCTGTTTGTTTCAAAAAGCGTTTTGAATTTTCTCTATGTTTATTTATTACGGGTACGAGTGTCATAATTTGTTTAGCGTTAATCATAGAACATGGAGTTGTATCGATTCGTAATATGTCTATAGTTTTACGTTTTGAAAATATGTTTGTCATATATTTATCAAACATTTCAAAGTTACATTTATCATCGATTGTTAAGTCTATTTTATACATTATTATTAATGTAATTCAAATATTAATATCATCATTAGACTGTATTTATAAACTGCGTAGAGAAAAACATAATAAAATAAATTTACAATAAATAATGAACAACGTGAAACTTTTACAATATAAAACGATGTTAGAACATACCAAACCAAACTTAGTAATATCTACTGGTCCAGCAGGTACGGGAAAAACAATGTTACCTTGTCAGATAGGGATGACCCAAGTAAAAACTAATAAATATGATCGCGTAATATTAACAAGACCTTTAGTAACTATTGAATCAGAATCGATTGGGTATTTGCCTGGAGACATTGTATCCAAAACAACACCATGGATGTCTCATATGTTGGATTATTGTGGTAGTGACATAACACCAAATCAATTGCAAGTTCATCCGTTAGGATTTTTGAGAGGACATACCTTTCATAACACATTTATTATTGCAGATGAAATGCAAAACTCAACACCTAATCAAATGAAAACATTACTTACTCGTGTGGGTAAAAACTCGAAATTAGTGATCACCGGTGATCTTGGTCAATCAGATTTAGACAACGAAATCAATGGTTTACAAGATTTGATTGAAAAAATACACGACTACAAGGAGTATTGTATTGATCCCGATATATACAATTATGTAAAAACAATCACATTTAACCATAACGATATCATGCGAAGCGAATTTGTAAAAAAAATATATGATATTTATAAAATATATTAAAAATTATTCAAATATTCAAATAATTCCGATTCTTTACTGATAACACATGCATTCCATTTATTTCTTTGGAGACAAGGTGTTATATTTATAATTGAGTCGTCAATAAAATGATAATAAGAATCGTCATTTGGTTCACATGTTTTTTCGATATTTTCATAGTATTGTTGTAAAGGTTTGCATATACCATTATCAGAAGTGAATGCGATAGAAGGATGAAATAAATGATCCATTGAACTTCCGGTGCAAGTTACAACATGTTTACAATAATTATATGGTGCGTTGGTACATAACACAAGTTCCATATTGCGTTTGTTTTTTACATCGATTATTTGTTGAATCAAACGAATATCCTTTTCGTTGATTTCATCATATATATATCTGAACATATTGTCATCAAACACGAATACATTGTAATCATGAACATGGTTATCAGAAATAATTCTAGACGTATGACCTAATTTGGTATAACCCAGTTTATTCATTATTTTTGCTTCTGGATAGGATATATGTTTTCTAGAAGAAATATATTGAATCGATCTATGTTTGATTCTTTCAGTTATACGTTTATTATTAAAAATAATACCATCAAAATCAATTAATAAAGATTTCATTTTACGTACAATATAAAATAAGTTTCACTCTTAAAACAATTTTAAAGATATTAAAAACAAACTTAATATGGAAATCAAACCAGTACATGCAAAAGACGTATATCTTATTAACAAGATTAGTAACATACGTTCCACTCATTTAATGGCTGGTGTCATTTCTTACAAACCTTCTTTGAATGGATCGCGATTTATTAATGAAACGAAAGACACAAGAACTATACTTTATTGTTTTAGTTCCGCAGAATTAGCAAAGACATGGAAAGATCTGTATGAAACAAATGAATATGATTACAGTTGTGAAAATATTTACAAAGACACCATCTATTTTAATTTCAATAAAAAATCAAAACCTTCTTATATAGATCATGAATCTATATACAATTTACTTAATAATCAACGAATAAATCAAATGAAACAAAATGTCGAAGTCGTATCATTAGACGATTTAGACGAAGAGCTCGTATCTCATATGACATTATGTCATTACATGGCAATTGCATTTATCTTTGAAATTATAACAAACACCAAGGGATATGTTTTAAAAAGTGTGTACATAGATCCATTCAAATATATAGATGCACCAGACGAAATTGAAGAAATTGTAATCAATAATCTTGAAATGAATTATTACATATAAACATATTTGTTATTAATAATTATATAAGTAGTCCAGTATATATTATGTTGTACTCGAATATTCATGAACCATATATACGCGTATCTGCAAATGTGACTGATACCGTTTCTCATATTGATAAAGTGTACGCCGTATCTTTTGTAACCGACTTGAATACAGAAACACCCATTCAAGTATCCAATTTTATTGATAATAATTTGAATTCAGTCAATGTGATGTTTGATCCAATTAGTGGAAATGTATCAAAAACGTTTGATAATCCATTAGGTATTTTTTTCAATACTATCGGATATATACAATACTCTCATCAAAGTATCAATGACCCAACTTTAATTCGTGTTGAAGAAAACCATCACGTCTACATTTTTACAGAGAATAATGTGGGTAATAAAAAAATATGGAAATATAACCATCAAGTTTGAAGAATATTAGGTAACCATGACATACTTTCAAAAGATTCATTCGAAAGTGGATAATACGATATATTATATAATTCATTCATTTCAACAACACATTGATATTGTGATTCCGTTAAATTTATTTTCATAATGTAAAATATAAGTTGTTTCCATTCCTCATCTTCATTACTATTTGATATTGGATGTCTACACAATGGGCAAGTAGAATCGATTTGAAGCCATTTGTGTAGACATTTACTATGAAAATGATGATTACATACCGTGGAATGTATTTGAGTAGCGTCATGAGACATGCAAATAGGACACGTAAATATTTCCATGTCAACGAATAGTAAATACTCGATACTACTTGATATATACGTCTTTAAGTACATAATATTGCGTACTAGAATATATAAAATATTCCTTACTAATATATATATATAGAGCAAATACATGTCCATCACATTATCGTCTAACATTGATTCTGGAGTTCCTGGAGGAACTGTTTATGCAGTGTGTTTTATACAAAGTAAATTTACAGATGTTGCCAACGTTCAATCACCGGATCGAGCGTCTATTATTCGTTATGTTGTGGATAATCGCGGAGTTGAAAATAGCGGTGTTGTTCAATTAACTTCCGTGTCTTCTGGTGATCTCACTCATGCCGGGACAGGTAACGAATTGTTTACTGGTGTATTAGAAAGAGAAGCCATGGATATTAACTCTACAACAAGTTCACCCATTGACTTTTATTTACCGTTTCATTATGTGTATATAGTAACACAACATGGTGATTTCACGAACGCTTTTCAAGTCAAATATGTTGAAGTCAACCTACCTCATCGCATGATTAGCGTACCCGATGAAGGAACCACCTTACAATTAGTGGGTGTACCTGAATCTTATAGATCATATAGCACATCCGAGAAAACAATTACAAGTATAGATGTAACTTTAACAAAAAATTCTGGATTCGTTCATAGTATGTTACATAATTATACAGAGCAAGAGATAATCGATACAGGTTTAACATCATTATCGAATTATGTTAACGTGTTGAACGGTATTGTTCTAAATAATTACGACGATTCACCCACTGAAAATCCTGTCAAGTTTACCATTGAAGCAGATTCTTTGAACGTAAATAATGGGTTTTTTATCGAAAGTGATTATGTACCCACCACCCGAATGGATGTTAATGGAGATAACTATACATTGAACATATATGATCGTGTACTAGAAGTGCTTACAAATGATAAAGATAATTACGTACAATGGGGGTCATCTGCATTAAATACTAAATTATTTACGTTGGTACCCAATGGAGTCGTGAGTCGTGTAAATCTATTCTACTACAAACCGCTACTTGGTTTTGGTGTGCGTCTCGATCTTACGTACAGTGATGGAACCACTTCTACACACACGGACAACACACCACCTGAATTCAATACAAGAATAATTGGTGGAGTTATGTACGATTTTGGAGATTTTTACACAGAGTCTTTCTTAGAAGGAAGTTACATTACCTACGGAGATCCTCAAAACACTTCCCGTTTAGATGCAACACAAAATTGGTCTCTAACCATCGGTGATTGGGTTACGTTGGATTTGGGTAAAGTACGCACAGTAAGTGGTGTGGCGACGATTGGTGGTTCTGGTGAATACGTAACAAAAATTAATGTAGAGACGAGTATCGACGGTTCAGAATGGACTGAGCGTTTGACGAACGCTCCTGCTAATCAAGACGACAGTACTCGTGTAGACCTTTTCTTTCCGCAAGGAAATGTGGATGCTCAATATGTGAAGATCACTCCACTTGAATTTATAGGCGCTCCTTCCATGCGCGTAGATACATGGGCTTATGAATACCCACCAACAACTGTCCCTGAAATGTCAACTCAACGTATGATTACTGTGACAGATCCTGATAAATACAGCTATTTCTCTAGAAAGATGGGTTGCAAAGGAATCAAGGAAATTACATTATCCTATGTACAAAGCTCGTCTAGTGGATGGAATTCATTGATTGGTGTTGTGCTTAACAGCAGCAGTGCAAACAACCCGTTGTCTGAACCATATCCGTATACAATTAAACCCGGATCAGTGAATAAGAAAAATGGTTTTGCAATCATAAACGAAGACTTGTTACCTGATGAATTTCAAAATAGTATTGGTAACGAAGAAACAGATGAGATGGTCACAGGTGTATTAACATCCGTAGATCATCCCACAAACGCTTATTTACTATGGGGATCTTTTGCAACTGAAACAAAATTATTCACCATCGTACCAACACAAAAAAACGAATATCACTCTACAAACTATCTTGTAGATTTTGATAAAATTCACGTATTCTTCTCCAATAAAAATATGGCGTTTGGTGTGAAATTTGAGGTTACGTATGTTGATGATACAACGGACGTTTACTACAATAACTCTCAGGTCGAATCCAAATTATCTTCTAATGATACATATCCTTCATATACTATCGAAGATGTATATAATCAAGGATATTATGTTTCTTACGATGAAACCAAAAAGACTACATTCGAATATGTATTCGAATTGGATCAACCTTACATTACCACAGGTATTCACATCATGGGTATCAATAAATCACGAATATACGAAACATCCACCATTGAATTAGTGGAAATTAGTATGGATGGTCTTACATGGAACCAAGTAAATGTTTTGAATAAATATATTACACCAAATACGTATTATCCAGTGAATTCCTTTTTTACGGATGGTAAGATGGATACCAAGTTCGTGCGTACACGTATCGTAACCCATTCAGACAAAGATGATTTGAGAGTGGGCGTGTGGGTATTTCAACGACCTTTGTTGAACGTACCGGAAGGGAGTCGTAGCTATTCCACCGATAAAAAAATGACAAAGATTGAAGTTTTCCTTACCGAAAACGCACCCACTCTAGACCTTACGACCGTTGAGCATCAATGGTTAATGGATAGACGTGATGAATTATGGACCGTATACGGTGGTGGTCGTCTCGTTGGGGACGCAATCCCCTCGGAACCACAATATTACCACAACTTTACTCTTGAAGAATTTTATCGCCTCGGCACGGCACACCAATACGGTTATGTGAGACAGTATGGTGATATCGGTCTTTATCGAGGACCAGATTATGATTGGTTCGCGAACGGATTTAGCAGTGTAAATCATGAGGCAGTACGGGGTTGGGAAGGTTCCGTAAGAGGATCATATAATTATTACAACAATCTAGGGTACGATTATACCTGGAGTAGCCCATACCTTGACGAATATTATCAAATACTTGATAGGTTAACAAAAGTTAGACGAATATTGTCGTGTATTAATCGTTTGAACGGTATAATTCTTAATAATAAAGGAGATTTGCCTATTCATAACCAAACAACTTACACACTTGAAAACCTTAACACCAGTAATATAGAATTTAACGGTATTAATGTGGTTCCTCCTAACATTAACGAATACCTGGAATTAGAAAATTCTAATGTATCCGATGGTATGTTAGATATCATATTTCAAAATGTATTATCGTTACAAACTGAAAATTCATGGATTGGATGGTCACACATCGATATCAACCAATCCTTATTCACATTAATCCCTAGCACACCGGTAGATCAAATTCATTTGTTTTTCGAACAACCGCATTCTGCGTTCGGAGTTCGTTTTGAAATCACTCTAGAAGACGGTTCTACTTTATCACACACAAATAATTCGTTAGCAAGTGATACACGGATATTTACATTATATCATCCAACAAATTACACTTTATCATACATACATTTATCATACATATCTTACAAACTTCCTCATGTATACACTCTTTCTAGCTTACAAACAGATACGTACTGGAGTGCTAACGTAAACGATACGATTACATTTAATTTGGAAAAACAAACCAACATAAAAGGTGTAATTATCACCAAAGATTCGTCAAGTGACGGATATGTGACACATGTGAATGTACGATACACAAATATCAATGATACATGGAATTCTTTAGTAACAAACGAAGAACTTGTGTACGACACATACGATAACGCATACATATTCTTCGAATCCAATGTTATAGCAAACTATATAGAAATTAAACCGACAGCCATATTCGGAAATGTAGGTGGTATGAGAGCAGATGTAATTGAATGGAATCTTACATTACAATACCCAATACCGGATACATCCATATTAGATTACATCAACTATTATTCAGGTTATCATGTACCTAATATTAAAAAAACGATTACAGAAATAAAGGTATCCATAACAAACAATTCATCGTTCGGATTTAACGTATTGAATGGATTATTATTGAAAGATATGTCCACCAAAACATTCACTCATATCGGAAGTTATTACGGATATTCTTATAACGGGTCTGGGGAAAATAACGTTATTGATCAAGATAACCCATACAAAGTTGTTCCATACACAATTAAACCTGGTTCATTTGTAGAACGCAATGGTGTCGTATTCGTACACGACGACCATACATATACCCATGATGAATTGAAAAAAAATAATACGTACGCACACACTTTATGGCGAATCAATTATTTATGGACTACTTTAGGTGGGGGTAGTGAGGATATGACCGATTATCAATTGTCGATGATAAATAGCGATACAAATTACGTAAACGAGTATATGGGAGGTGCAATTGGATATGTTTACAGTTATGAAGATGCTCCCTCTTATACAATTTACGGCAAAGAATATAAAACAGGCGATGCACGTGGTTGGAAGGACAGTACATCTACAGGTACTGGTACATATAATTCAGCCGCAAGGGATGAAATCATCACGTTATTAGATTTCTTAGAATCAGCAATACAAACCGGAACTGTAGATTATTCATATTTATTCGATGAGTGGGAAGATATTTTACTTCACACATTATCCGATTATTCTTCAAATTCATATGTTGTATGGAGTAAATACTCGAAAGACCGATCTTTGTTTACCATAATACCATCGGGTGCATGTAATAGTGTAGAGCTTATGTTCAGACGTCCGGAATTTATGTTCGGGATTCGAATGGATTTTACATACGAAGATGGTTCTACTTCAACATGGATTGACAATACCATGACATACACAGATTCAATGTGGGTTTCCACATCACCTTCTATAAATCCATATTCGGAAGGTCCCGTAGAATCCATACCATTCTCATCTGAAATCATTAAACACGAAGATTCTATCAATAATGGATCAACCATAGAATACCATCCTCAATCTTGGAAATATGTATATGAATTTTACAACACACTAAAGACATATGGTATAAGTATCATTTACAAATATGGAGTTACTTTACAAAAGGTCGATATAAGTACAGACTCTATAAATTGGACGGAAGTGTTTACTAACGTTATTATCAACGAAACCGATAATCTTAAAACAGATCTTGAATTTACAAAAGGACCTATCGACGTGAAATATGTACGTATTCAACTTGAAGGAGAATATTTCGGTACATATGACACAATGAATGTACGTCTACTAACATATAAACCGCTAGTCCCTGAAAATAAATTCGGATACACCACACTTTAAGACATGTAAATAAAATGTAAATAAAGTGTAAATTGATAACAAAAAATGTACATCTATATCGTATCAAATCCGTTTATGCAAAATCAAGTTGTTAAGGTTGGTTACATGTCTGCAAGACCTGAACATATCCTTTCTCGTTATAAAACATACTATGGTATAAAAACAACAGTAATGTGTTGGTTTTCCAAAGACGCCATCTCTTTAGAAAAGCAATTCATGAACGAGTTCAAACAGAATCATATTGAAATGGAATTGTACGACACATCATATGTGTTACATTACATACATTGGTTAACAACAAATACTCAAATGACTCCGTACATATGCACCGGTACTGTTATTCCAAAAACACATCCATCATTGCACGTAGGAGTATGTACTCGTAGCAATAAAAACAAAACGGTTTGATTATAGTCTACAAATTCATATGTGATAATTAAATTGTTACACTAAATTCATTGTAATTGAATATTTAAATATGAATATTTGGCATTTTCATATGATACATTTTTGTTAATTTACTAAAACATTCGTCACAATATTCCATAATACTATTACTACGATTGATATAAGAATTCCACCGGTCGGCGTTGAATTTAGAATTTAACACATTCCCACATATATCTTGCAGTATTTCAATAAGCATGGAAAGAACTTGATGTCTTCGAACATCTACGTTGAATTGCTTCTCTTTTCTTTGTAACCGAATTTTAAATTGTTCTTCTGTAATCTTGTTACGCATCCATTGAACTCGCAAATCGAGATAATTACGAAATGGATTATCCAAATAATTTGTTACGTATTGATATTCAGCATTCAAATGTCTAGCATGATAATATAAACGACATATCATTGATATCCTTGGAAACCAATAATTTTGAATTTCAGTTTTATTATGAACACCTTTGTGTAACTTATCGTTGATAGATCGTGTAAAGGAATGTAACGTCATATTATTTACATCAACACACCCAGGTTCTACTGGTTCCGGCTCTCTACCATGATCAATATTGCGTTGCAACCATTCGAAATAATGAGGATTGTGTATATTTCGTGTGTAAATAACACCTGTTCTGTAATCGAACGAAGTATTGCATTGTGTACACCACATTTGAGAACATCCTGATACTCGATGAATACGTGTCGCGCATTTGGGACATGCTTTTGTGGATTCTTTAATCATTGAAACATTTTTAACCATCTCAGGATCACATTCATGGTTTTCGTTTTTAATTTCATAACAATGACGGCACAAAAGAACGGAACACAATCCGCATTTCATATTTACACCAACAAATCCTTTACATTGATCTTGAGGACACTTAAGTATATGTTCCGATTTATAGCCTCCGCCGCTGCTTGAAGAGGCTTCTCCTGTATTTCGGGATAGTTCCGTGATTTGAGTCCTTTTTTCTACAATTTCTTTTGCATATGTAGGTAGGAGTTCGGTTGCTTCTTTTCTCATAGATTTTAAAGTTTCGTGTTTTGAAAACCTCAATTTGATGTCTTTTAACATAAATTGCACCTGTTGTAATTCCCGTAATTCTCGCCTAGCATCGCTCAATTTTTCTCGTTGAATGGCCTGAACAACATAACTCTGAGTCTCGGGCATCCACGCCTTTTCACGATCTAACAACACATTCTCTCGATGTTCTTTGAGTCGTTTTACGTTGGCTTGGGTCAAATTATTCTTCACAAATTCATCGTTCCATAATTTATGGCAATTCATACATTGGTAATCAGACATTGATGACAAGAAATACGTTTCCACACACTTTCTACAAGATTCATATTGACAACCTGCACAAATAACACGTTTGTTTACTACACGATTAAAAGATGTAATACATATGGGGCAAGAATCCATGTTTATAAGTTAGACGATGTTTAGCCTTTAAGTGAAATACAATATGGTTAAACGCGTCAGTAGGTGGGCGCGTTCCAAAGAATTACATGCATTCCAAATACTATCCAATGAATGTATACAATACGATTCATTTATATAGAAGATACGTTGATTTATAAACATACTTATATCAAATGCAAGTGTACGTAAACCATATGAACGGTACTTATCATAATACATACTAATAATATATCGTGGAAATCGGATCATTGTTACAATTATATCATCATCAATTACAATTATTTTAAAATGCTTTATACTCGTAATCAACCTCCACGGGGATGACGGTGGTTATCTTAACGAATCTAATATAAAAATCTTCGTTTGTCGAAATCATGGATGAATTCAACGGTTCGAACGTGAAACTGATAGGATATTCATTGGATTCGTCAGTTGTGAATTCAACATCCATGAACTTGTTAAATCCAACAGGCAAATCTACATTAACAAATGGTGATACATTGGTGACTGGTGCATTAAATTCACCAAAAGCGTTCGTTATATGAACCGCGTTACGATAGGCAATTCTTAATTGGATTGTAGCAACATGTTTTGATTTCGAAAGATTAAAATGGATATTAATTTCGTTTCCTATAGTTTGATAAATTAGATTTGACAATGAATATACTGGTGGTAAAATAGGCATGGTATTTGATTCATTAGTATTCGACAAAACGAAACGATGGAAATTATCTACGGTATAATAATTTTCAAATTGTATAGAATAATCGGATGATGTTAATACATAATTAGGTTCTTTTCTTTTTATAAAAATGGAAACAACACCAAGTCTTGTGATATCTAAACCGACATTTTCCTCTTGTGTATTATATCGAATAGTTATCTGTTGACTTTGATTCGTTGTACTTTTTGTAATATCATAGTTTCCCACATCTAATAAAGGGTGAATATCCGTATCTTCAACTGGAAATACTCGATCTGTAAATACAGTAAAAATAAGTTCAAATGAACGAACAGGTTTTATAGTTTTGTCTATATTTATATCTATTTTTATCGATGTAAATTTCTTTTCATAAACAATGGATAACTGGTTATCAGGAAATAATTGTGTTGTAAGAGAACTATAAAAATAATATGTCACAAAATTATTTGTTAGTACGATAAACTCACAATCTTCAATAGAGTTTGCAATATCAATAATATCTGTCAATGTCCGTTCTTCAGTTACAATGTTACCATTATTATTGAATATTAGTCTAGATACCGAACTTGGAGTAGTTAAAACACCACCATTTGGATAGACACCATTCATACGTTTGAAAGTTGGATTTGCAACAGCATGGTGTATATATAACTGTATATTAGGTAATTCATTAGAAATAATGATCGGACGATGAGAAATTATGTAATAATCGTCCACGATTAAAGAATAATAAACGTCAAATTCAACTCCGTCATCTAATTCACCATATTTTAAATAAATAGTACGATCTGAAAAAGTCAAATCAGAAGTTGAGTATGGACCCAATATAGGAGTTTGTATATAAATATCAATATCAACATTCTCATAATATAATATAAATTTTATATATCCGGTATATTGAATACTAGAATAATCACCATTCACATTGGCAGAACCGTCTATTTGAAATGTAATATTATCAACAAAATCTTGAGTGGATAAGTTTGTGCCATCTAAATTGCTTGTTGGCCAATACATATATGAATTTTGATAAATTAACGTTTGACCACGATTATATACAAATGTATCTAATTTATAAGATTTACCCGGAACCAAATTTTCAATGTTGTACTTGTTGCGTTCGACTTCTTCTTGATTGGATGCTCCTACAACTTGATTCAATACAGGAGTTGACTGTAATTCAAGATTCCGAGTTGCATAGTTATATGTATACGTAGTCATTATCTATAATAATGCAATTATATTTAAAATCAAACTGTAATTCAAACTGTAATTCAAACTGTAATTCAAACTGTAATTCAAACTGTAATTCAAACTGTAATTCAAACTGTATTTGTTGAATAGTATACTTTCTGTATCAAATTGGATTTATTGATAAGTTTAGTGCATATATCACAAGGTTTAGAGTACTTTGTATTATAACCATGAGGAGAACCTAAACGAATAATATACATGTGATACATACTTTTCGTTGTTTTCTTGGATCGAATACTATTCAAAGCATCCACTTCTGCATGTATACTATGGAAACTACTGTTTAAATTGGGATTTGTAATCTTTTTATTATATCCAGTACCAACAATTTCATTAGATCTAGGATCTACAATGACACAACCATGTTTATGAGTTAAAGAAGACATTTTAGCCAATCGTAAGCATGAGTTGACATATTTTAATTGGTTGTCAGTTGTGCGTTTTGAATCACAATGATCAACATTGTCATAAGCCGACGAAAGGATCGTCATTTTACAAAAACAAACGAAAGTTCATTTATATTGAATATAATCGTTTGTTTAAGTGTTTTAACAATATTAAAAAAATAAATATATGTTATGGATATTGTCATGAGTATTTGTGATATTTGTTTTTCAGATTCAGAGTTAAAGAAAATATCAGATGGGTGTATTCACATGTTTTGTGATACATGTAATCAAGAATGTAACGAACATAAATTTAAGAATTGTCCTATATGTAGAAAACCAATTCATAAGAATAAACATTTTTTCAGTTCTAATCAAGGATTGTTTAAACTTGCGAAATTAATTGGAATTTGATGAAAATGAATAATTAAAGTTAATAATCATGATTATATACAAACTTTATGGAAGTACATCATAAACCTTTTTCAATTATAAAGAAACCCACAACTACATATACTCATCGAATTGGTGTAGTAACGAAAAAGAGTATCACAAATATTCATAGCGGTATTCATATACTTTGCATGAATTCCAAACAAAATAATGTCTCGTTTCATTCCATATCACGATATGATGAATCAAATCGTATGTCGAAATTTGAAACAAATCAAGTAAATATATTGGAATTGAATTCAGCCATTGAATATATCGATACGATATGGTGTGCGCCATGGGAGGGTGAATGGGAACTTCATTCTTGTTATATTCTATCTCCAACTTTACAAAAAGATACGTTTGAAATACAATATCAAATGGATTCTACATACGTATTTGAAAAACAAAATACAATACCTTTCGATACAGATAAATTTGATACAGGAATGACGGAGTATAATACATTGAAAAAACAATTGATACAGAACAATATAAAAATAGTGTTAATAGGCGTCGGTATTACCTATGCTATCATTGACATTAATTACAGTGTTGCATTTTTATATGGTGGTATTACAAGTTTGATCTATTTATTTTTACTCGAAAAAGAAACGGATACAATCGCGAATAAACAAATTGGATTATTAACACCATTGTATTCTTCCGGTGTACGACTATTATTGATTACGTGTATATCAATCCAATATATTACCAATGATCATGCGGTATTGTTACCATTCTTGATTGGATTTTTCACTTATAAAATAGCAGTATATCTAAGTGTGTTTTTTTAACACTTTAACATCATTCATTATTATAATATAATAGATATGAATGAATTTATGTTGCGCCAAGGAAAATATAAATTAAAAGATTTGAGGAGTGAATGGGGATTGTCTCATCGAATACCAGAAACATGTGGACGAATCAAGAAATCGGGTAATGGTATTTGTGGAGCAGCTCCCATATGGTTTCAGTATGGTGAATGGACGTGTGGTCATCATCGAATAGACAAACATATGCATCCGTATGACAATGATTATGGTCTATGGAAATGGAGTTCATTTGTAAATCAAACATCTGTTAAAGTTCTGGATTGGTCATCGTTTGAATGTTCGATATGTATGGATATGTGTAATTTACAAAAGCATGCGTATATAACTCCATGCAATCACGAGTTTCATTTTACATGTCTTAAAAAATGGGTGACTAGAAACAATAAAAACACACCCATGTTTCAATGTCCGTTGTGTCGTGCATCAATAAAAAAAGATATTTTTTTTCAGAAAAACCGAGAACACCAAGAAGTAAAAATTGATAATTCGTCCCAACCAGATCCCAATAGGATTCATTGGTTTTATCGAATTGCAAATGAAATCTGGACTCGCCCTGATTTTAGACGACTCTTTTGAACTTTACTCTTAGTAAATACTTAAAGATTTTTGAATAATACTTTAACCATGGCTCCCGTTACAAGATCGATGACTCGACACATTCGTCAGCGTCAAAATGAAAGACTTCATGAGATTGTACATGAAATACGTACAGGTGTGCGTAATTTTGAATTAGTTTCGGGACGAGAATATAAAAAATATATGGTGTATGCAATATTTGATTATTTGTGTGATATAAAGGACGAATTACATATACTAAAATCGAATTTTGCAACACAAGTAGGTCGAACATTGAAAAATTTTATACGGGATGCTGCAAGAAACCCGGATTCTGATGATACATTTCTAGAACATTGTTTATATTATCAAAGAGAATTGATCGATAAACGCTAATATAAAAGCTAAAGGTCAATATTGTAAAGAATTTACGGATTCCAATAGATAATACAATAAGGAGTTTATTATTATATATTATACTATAATGTTTAGATTGATTTTCGATACAGACGAAATCAAACAAGAAGAAAACAACGGTACCCTCGTTTCACGTGTAAGTTGTGATGAAAATGGTGATTGCAAACCAAAAAGTCACAAGGACGCATGTATTTGTATGATTGATATCGTTAATTTCTCAAAATGGTGCAACAACAAACAACCAGAACACATTTTCAAAACGATGACATTGTACAATATGTTTTTGTCAGACTTAATAAAGCCGTTTGTTGATGTCGAAAAAATCGAGTTAGTAGGGGATTCGGTACTCATAATGGCGGGTTTAACGCAAATTACTGGCGTAGACACTCGGGTTAAAGATATTGTAAACTTATCGGTATCGATTCTATCTTACATTGAATACATCCAATCAATATTTGATAAAGAAATCTCGTTAAGAATCGGAATACATATAGGCGATGTTTACAGTGGGTTTATTGAAAATCCTACCAAGTTTCAGCTTTTTGGAAATTCAATCAATACAGCAAGTCGCCTCGAAAGAAGTAGTATTCCGGGTACCTTTACCGTTTCCGAATCAGTTTATCGATGGTTTTTCAGAAACCCTACACCACAATTCATGGAAGTTTTTACATTTGGTAACCTCATCGTAGGTCGTTTCAAAGGGGTGGGTAAAGTCGAAACGAGAACCGGATATATTAAACAAAAAAAGGCATTGATTGCGGACGACGATCAATTGGATTTATCGAGTCTAGAAAGGGTTGCAAAAATGAAATACAATTTGGATAGCGTTTATGCACACTCGGTTGAAGATGTTTTTGAATTGATGAAACGAAATATATTTGAAGTATGTATTTTGGACATATATTTTGCAAATATTACCATTTTTAGTGGATTGATAGAGTTTAGAGAGTGGGAAAAAATACATCGACAGTCAAAACAAACAATCATCCTTGCTTCCGCAGAGATTGATGAAGATTATTATATGCATCAAACGTACAATAAGTTCGTGGAAGGTTTCGTGAATAAAAATAAAATGTTTGATTTGACTCAATATCCTGAATTGTAAAAATGGTTTTTGAATATTAGCGATTATATAAATCATACTTAGAATTAATGTGATTAACGTTTGACAAGTATATATTTTCTAATTTTGGGACTTGCTTTTGAATTGACTTCCCAATCTTTATTTATTTCGGTGTTTATTTCTAAAATAGCATTTTCACTATAAGTTAAAATATAAGACATACCTTTACATAAACTGTTTTTCACTCCTATATCAACGGGTGCATCAGATCTTTCAGCATATACTTTGTGATCTTTAATCAACTGTATTAACGAACCGTTTTCGGATACTTCTAAATGAATATGACCTACAGAGATGTCCTTTCGCGAATATTTCCCATATGGGAATTGCTTTGAAATAGAAGGATTGGATAACCATCGTGGGTTTATTTTCATAGTATATTTGTTGATAAGAGGAATATCGTCAATATATATTTGATTTGTACGTATATTACGAAAATCACCGTTCATAAAAATATATATATAACTTATAGTTTAAATTTATAAATTGTAATATACAGTAATTATGTCGAATATATTATCATTCGACGTGGGTATTAAAAATTTAGCGTATTGTATTTTAAATTCGGAAACACGTGAAATATTATTATGGAATGTTTGTGAGATACCAACGAATTCTATTAAAAAACAGATTGAATTTTTGAATGAATGTACATTTTGGGACTTTCAAATAGACATTGTTATTATTGAAAAACAACCTGGTCGGAACATGAAAATGAGAACCATAGAAAATATATTATGTGTTTATTTCATAATGAAAGGTGTGTCTCAAGTATCTACGTATAGTTCGAAACATAAGTTGGGTGTTCTTGGAAAATCAGTAAAAGGTGTTAAAAATTACAATGTCCGTAAAAAATATGGGATTGCTATGGCGCGTTCTTATGTGATGAATTCCAATCATATATCATTTTTTGAAAAACATAAAAAGAAGGATGATCTTTCAGATTGTTTATTACAAGCATTGTCTTATACAAATTATGACTTGAATCAATTACAATCGTCGATTATTTCATTGGACCATCCATGAATTATTGGATGTTTTATTTGTCGGAGGAATTCCTTTATTCCAACGATAATTGTTTACACCCAAACGTGTTTCGTTGTACGTCACGTGCATGTTAATTAATGAAGATTTGTGTCGATTCGGCATGGTTGTGTATAGTTCTCGATCTGAATATTTTTCTGATTACATCGTTTTTGATCATTTTTTTCATGATTCATTTTATTGTTGTGTAACATATGATACAATTGTGAAGTGTACGAACTAAAGTTATTTTTATTCATTATATATACACAAGTACATAGAGTAGAAAATGAATAAAAATAAAAATAAAGGAAAACACTTAAACAAAAAATCATGAATATAATATGCAATCATGTCTTCTACTAGAAACTATTACGAAAATGTGTGGAAGAATCCGTCGTTAGATAGTAATTTCAATGATATGTTTATAAAGATGCAAAATATGTTAATCGAATTTCAAGAGATGGATAATTTGGAGGATCGATGTGTATATATCAAACGTTTTTATGACTATGTGGTTGAAATAAAAGAACATTTGTATATGTTTGGTCCTACATTTAACCAGATACTTTTGGAAAAAATTAATCATCTAATGGATTCTGATTATGCTTCAGAACATTTTCAAAAACAAATGTATGAATATAAAATTGCGTTGTTACCTTACATCCGTAAATGGTGAAACATCTAAAGAATTTAAATAGGTTCGATTTTCCTGACGCGCATTGTTAATTTTTTCATCCATATTTTTATCAGTAATTGCTATCATTTGTGCCATCAAAATCGCTGCATTCGTAGAGTTGTCAATAGCTACGGTAGCTACTGGAATTCCTTTCGGCATTTGAACTGTCGAATACAACGCATCAATTCCATGTAAAGCTCCTCCAGACAAGGGCACACCGATTACAGGTAATGTGGTATGAGAAGCTACAACTCCTGCAAGATGAGCGGCCATACCAGCACCACATATGATTCCGAGATACCCTTCGTCCTTTGCACGAGATGCAAATTTGACAACTTCGTATGGTTGTCGATGAGCAGACAAAATCCGCACATCAGTTTGAATTTCAAAGGATTGTAACGTGGTGACCGCATCTTTCATCTTAGAATAGTCGTTAGATGATCCCATGAGAATACCCACCCTTTTTTTATTATAAACTTGAGGGTGAACGGATACACATTTCAATTTTAATGTTCTGGAAGGTGTTTGAACACGAGGTGTTTGAACACGAGGTGTAGGAAGATTCATTTTATATGTATTTGATTTTTTGTTTTTAAATGTTTAAAAACAAAATCCTGGTGTTTGTATGATTCTATGATCGATATAATTGTTCCAGGACGTGGATGTGTTCAATACATATTGTTTTGTTTTTGGGTTCATTTTTTTGTGATTCAATAATAGTGCCACGTTTTTTAACGCGATATGTTTTTTTTGGTGTTTTCTATATTCTTTTTGAAAAATGACAGATGCTTTACAGGTTCGAAATACTTTCGCGCTAATATTTGGATGGAATGCGGACAGATATCGATTAACAATAGATGGATTAATCAAAGAAAATAATAATGTTGTATTACGTTCATGTGCGTATTGGAAACATGATTGTAACCCGTTGTAATAAATATTGTTTACTTGAATAAGTTTATCAAATGGTATACCATCTTTTCCGATAAATGTAATATGAACTTTGGAATTGGGACACATGTGTACGTTGTTTGTGGTCATCGTGCATGCACCGATAGTATCATATTCCTTTTCATGACCCACCCGTATACACAAGTGTTCTATAAAGAATACAACAATTCCTAACTGAATTCGTTTGATGTTTGTATCCGATGCCAATTTCAAATTTTGTTTTCTTATCATTGGTAATTTTTTTTTCAACGCACGTGCATGTTCGAACTTTTCAATTTCGTGATTTTGAGTTGGTAAAAATAAATACTTCCTTTCTTTAGTAATATCGTCTATCCAAGACGCAAACCATTTACTTTCTGGTTTGTATACAAATTGACTAAATCCTTTTTTGATTAACATTGATTCATATTCCGGTGATATATTCAACACGACATGTTTCTTTTGAACACCTAATTTGCAACTTCCTCTTAAAGGATGATTTCCCACAAATATACATGGTGATTCTAGATATACATTCGAAACGTTAACAATTTTGTTATTTATTTTACATGTAAATGAATACGTTTCTTTTGGTATGGATAGTCCGGTTTGAACATGTTTTATACTTTGTTTAAAATTAGTATGAAAAACATCATTTGACGAATATTTGTGTTTGTTTTTTTCATAACATGTTAGTAAATGGGATTTCACATCCGGACATTCGCGTAATAATGGTCCTGTATGAAACAATGTCATGCCTTACAATATATATCATCAAATTACTTAAAGACCTTTTTGATTATTACATATAATGCCGCCCACACTTCTATTGGAACGATTGAATCTACATGAACGAGATGAGGACATTGTTTTTGATGAAGAACCACATATTTATTATATCAAGAATAAACCTGTAAGCATATCAGTGACTTCTTTAGTACATAAATATTTTGGAAAATTTAATGCTGATTTGATTATATCAAGGATGATGCGAGGCAAAAACTGGGAGTCTTCTAAATATTATGGTATGACGGCGGATGAGATCAAACAACAATGGACTAATTCTGGAAATGAAGCAACGTATCATGGTACTATTATGCATAAAGCGATTGAGTGTTTTTACAATAATGAGCCTGCTGAATCTCCAGAACACGTTGAAACGGTTGAATACAAACAATTTGAAATTTTTTACAAAGATCATAAAGATTCGTTGAAGGCATATCGAACTGAATGGGTGGTTTATGATGAAGACATCGACTTGGCGGGAAGTATCGATATGGTTTTCGAGAATACAGAAGATGGTACCTTATCTATATACGATTGGAAGAGATCTAAAGAAATAAAAACATCAAACACATATTCGAAAGGAATTGGTGTTATGAGCCATTTACCAGATTGTAACTATATTCATTATAGTTTACAATTGAATATATATAAATACATATTGGAAACAAAGTATGATAAGATCGTTCGTGATATGTTCTTGGTTGTGATGCATCCATTATACAAAACGTATATGAAATACGAGGTTATGGATCTACAACAAGAAGTAAAAACGATTATGGATGAACGTAAAGAATACTTAAAGAATCAACACGATATTCAAGCACAATGAGTGTTATTTTGTTGAAATCGTTGGATGCGACTCGACAAACGGTGTACGATAAGTTCGTTAATGTGTTTGGAAATAATCATGATATTGCTCGTAAATTAGAAAAGGCGATTGTGAATTATACAGTGCAACATTTAAAAAAAAAATACAAATGTGAGATTGTACAATGGGTCGATAAAAGAACACGTCAAATATATCTACGAAAATATCGATCTATTCTTTTTAATTATGATTGTATACACAAGTTGATAGATAAACAAGTCCCATATGATGATATTATGGTAATGAAACATTATGATATTAATCCAGAAGTATGGCATGATCAATTAAAGAAAATAAAAGATCGTGAAATTGCTTCCATGGTGGCTTATACTGACGATTTTTATGATGGGCTTTTGATTTGTTTTAATTGTAAAAGTAAAAAAACAAGATACACAACATTGCAAACAAGAAGTAGTGATGAGCCAGAAACGGTTTATGCAAGATGTTTAGAATGTGGATACAATTGGACTGAATAATAATATTATTTATTTTTCACATTTAAAGAACATGTTATCATAGAATAATAATATGGAGTCTATTTACGTCAATAGTGCGCGTGCATACGTGTTGCCATATTTGACGCGTAAATATGGAAAAGAAGCATCTCAAAAGTATTTAAATACTAAATCCGTACCTTCCGATGACATGACTTACATTACAGCTTATGTGTTACCAAAACCACCCAAAACTGTACAAGAATTGGATATGGAAAATGAACATACATGTATACATGCAAAACGGTATATGATAAGAATGTATGGAGATAAAATAGGTGTCGAAAAATACAAAAACAGGGACTTTACTATACACGACAAAAAAATGATTCATACAATGAATATGTTGAACCAGTCATACAATAAAAGTTGTCTTGAACGTAAATGTATCGCTAGTTCGGAATTCATCGATTGTTGTGACGAACAATCTATTTCATCACCATCTGCAGAAAATGTCATTTGTAAGGCGTTTAAAATGAATGGAGAAAAGTGTACGGCAAAAGCAAAACAAAATGGATTATGTATGCGACATTCTAAAAAGGTTTAAAGATTATTATATCTACAATTAAAAATGAGTGACACAATCGAAGAATATATTAACAAACTACGTGAAAATACTGCTTCGAATATGATAAAAAAGAGGGAAAAAAAGATGAAAGAAGAAGAGCAACGTAAGATGTTATTGAATGAAAGTATGAATAATATCGAACAATTCATAATACGCGAATGCAAAGATCGTATGATGAATGCAAGTAATTATGGTCATTTTTATACAGATATTCTCGAGTTCACTAATTTTGATATGTTTGATGAAAATTTTAAATTTGTATATTTGATCAAAGGTCCTGTGAAAAGTTCTATGAGAAATCGAATCAATAACACACCATCAGGACTTGATCATTTTAGAGAAATGGGGGTTGTTCCAGTAATGGATACATTACACACATTGATGGAACCGATCAAGTTTTCTGTTCGTTATAACCGATTGTCGAGATCACATACTATTGTGGCAAATTGGTACTCACTGAATCATACTTAAAGAATGTATAAACATATGTATTAGAAATATGACTACTTCATATGTATACGCGAATGAGTTTTTCGAGTTTATGAAAAAAATACATTTGAACGGTCATAACGTGAATGTGTCTACAATGACTGTGTTATGTCATTTGGATATCGATTCGTTAGACATTCAAATGTTTAGTGAAAATTTCAACCATGAATTTGTTACAGTAAAATTTTCAAATACACCGAAAAATTTTACTGTAACTAAAAGAGGCAAAGTAAAAAAAAGTTTTTTCAATCAAGTTACTTTAAATTATAGTGACACGTCAAAAAAGTCAATCAAGATTTTTTCCAATGGAAAGTTGCAAATAACCGGTATTTCCTCACAATTGGAAAGTGAATATGTGGTTAATAACGTAGTTGAGTGGATTAATAAAACATTAGATATTCAAGTACAACCAAAAAGTACATATATTGGAATGATAAACAGTAATTTTTCGATACATCGTTGTATTAATTTGATATCTTTAAATAGAATCTTAAATACATTTGCTGATGTGATATCAGTATACAATCCGGAGAGTTATCCCGCTATCAATATGAAATATTTCATTGACGAATGTAGGATATCCATATTTATATTCGGAACAGGTAATATTGTGATCACTGGGGCCAAATGTATTTCACATATATCAACAACGTATGATTTTATTGTAAATATATTAAACAACACACCGGACATTCTGCGATCTCATAACGTAAGATTGTATAAAGATGAATCTATTATTGATGGATATACGATTCGTCATTATCAATCTTGTGTATATTAAAAAAATATTACATAAATATCATATATAATGACGGTTCCTGGAATGTCTGTAAGTGGTCTTGGGTTTACAAGTTACGTATCTAGTGCAATTATGAATAATTCTATAAAATCAAAATATAATATAACTGATAATTCTGAATATAGAGAGTTTATCAATTTAAATGGAACAACTATATCACAAGACTTTCATAAACAAGCAGAATCAAATGTGAGAAATAATCAGTGGTGGAGATGAAATACTTTAAGAAGCTAATGATTAAATGATATGTATCATGCTAACAAGTCTCGGATTGAAAATACCATATGATAAAGAAATACAACAAAAGTTGACGATTCGACCTGAAGTGAATAAAGATTATTGTTTTGATGGTAATCCTTCGTATAAGATATACAGTCTATCAAAAACAGGAATGTATGTACCTCGTAATTTCGAATTAGATGTTGCGAAACACACAATGTTCCAAAACAACATCCGAAATGGGTTATCATGCTCTCATCTTGAATTTGTGGGCACCTTGAAAGAAAGTACCAATCAAATCGAAGCTTCAGATACTACATACAATCGTCTCGTTGACGAAACCGATTGTTTACAACGACAATATACAGGAAATGCGATCCATTGTGGTATATTGTCTTTGCCGACAGGATACGGTAAGACAACAGTGTCTTTGCATATCATGTGTCGATTAAAGTTAAAAACATTAATTATCGTTCATAAAGAATTCTTGATGAATCAATGGATTGATCGAATTTCTCAATTCGTTCCTTCAGCTCGTATCGGTATCATCCAAGGGCCGAAATGTGAAATTGTGAATAAAGATGTCGTTATTGGGATGTTACAATCTTTGTCTCAAAAGGATTATGATCGAGACTTGTTTAAAGAATTTGGATTTACAATTATTGACGAAACGCATCACATATGTACGAGAATGTTTTCAAAATTTCTTATGAAATACAATACGAAATATCTTTTAGGTCTATCAGCAACTATTGATCGAAAAGATGGACTAACTTACGTTATCCATTGGTTAATGGGGCCTGTACTTTATCAAACACATCGGGAACGAAAAAATGACGTCGTTGTACGGAAATACTCAATTCATATAAATGAATATGAAGAGCCATTTCCATTAAATAAAGCTGGTAAAGCGAATTTGTCTTGTGCCATTAATATACTTACTGAATCGAATGTTCGTAATCAAACTATTATTTCAATTATCAAAGAATGTTTACAATCAAATCGTAAATTATTGATATTGACAGATCGAAGAAATCATTGTATTGAACTATCTCGAATGTGTGATTTTGTGAAGAATGGATTATATATAGGAGGTATGAAACAAGATGAATTAACAGAGAGTGAAAGTTGTCCGGTTATATTTGGTACATTTACATTGGCACATGAAGGATTAGATATACCTTCTTTAGACACTTTAATATTGGCAACACCTAAATCAGATATAGTTCAAGCAGTGGGCCGAATATTAAGAGAAACATTAGGAAAAACAAATCACCCATTAGTAATCGATCTCATTGACCATTGGGGTGTTTTTAAGGCGCAATATTATAAAAGACACAAATATTATAAGTCGACAGGATTTACGATCTTAAATGAATCTCTGGAAAATGAAGAAACACCTATTTTTGATTTTATTATAGACCAATAATACAAGTGCGTTTATCCTGCGGTATTTTTTATATAGAGATATGATAAGATGGAAGGATTACCAAGTGATTTTGTAGCTGAATTTAACACACTTAAAAGCAAAGTTCAACGTTTAGAAAAAGCTTTTCGTAAATTGAAGAAAGAACTTATGGCTCCCTCCGATAAAAAGCCTCGTGAACCTAGCGGATTCGCAAAACCTACTGGCTTGTCATCCGATTTGTGTGACTTTTTGGATATTCCAGTCGGAAGTGAACTAGCCAGGACTGAAGTTACTAAACGTGTACTTAAATATGTAAAAGATAACAATCTTCAAAATCCGGAAAAGAAACGTGAACTTTTAATTGACGATAAAATGAAAAAACTTCTCAAACCTGAAAAGGATGAAGTTGTGACTTATTTCAACATTCAGCGTCTTTTGAAAGTACATTACGTAAAAAAGACTACTGAAACCGTTGTTACTCCATCGGTTGTAGAAACCACATCCAAACCCAAAACTGCTTCACGAGGTAAAACAAAGAAAAACTGAAACACTTTAAAATAATATACGAATTATACAACAAAGAATGTCGTGCAATAGTCAATTAATTACACGTAATCATATTGAATCTTTATTAAACTTTCGTGTTCGAACATTAACTTATTATCAACAAGCATTATTACACAAATCTGCTGTGAAAATCTACAACACGTTTCAATCAAATGAACGTTTAGAATTCATTGGAGATTCTGTATTAAATATGATTATCGCATGTTACTTATATGAAAAATATCCAAGTGAAAATGAAGGATTTATGACGAAAATGAGAACCCGTATTGTAAGTGGTAATTGCTTGTCTAATATATCTAGAAAAATGAAATTGAATGATTATATTTGTATGGATGAAAAGGCACTTCGTCAAGGATGGAATAATAATAATCGTATTTTAGAAGATGCTTTTGAATCCATAATAGGAGCTATATATATTGATTTAGGAATGTATTATGCACAATCATTTGTGTTATCTAAAATAAATGATTTTGTGAATTTTGAAGATTTTTTAGTAGATACCAATTATAAAGATATCTTGATGAGATATACGCAACAACATGGATATTCTTTACCTGTGTATAATGTCATATGTGAAGTTGGACCAAATCATCAAAAATATTTTGTATTAGAAGTGTCTGTTGATAACTATGTATTGGGTATAGGTTATGGATTGAGTAAAAAACAAGGAGAACAAAATGCAGCAGCTAGTGTTCAGAAAAGCATATTATCGTACACATAGTGTTTAGAATTTATATTTAAAATATATATTTATGACAGGTATTTTATGATATGCATTCAAAATACAGTGCGGGTATTTTACTATATCGAATACATAACGGAGAGACGCAATTCTTACTTGGCAAGGATATAAAATATAATAGCTGGAGCGATTTTGGTGGAAAATGTGATTCTGCAGATAATAATAGACCCTTACAAACAGCTATTCGTGAGTTTTATGAAGAAACATGTGGTGTTCTTGCGAACATGCATGAAATGACATCTTTAATACATAAGAAATATGTAAAAATACACTGTTCTTCTTACAAAAAAAAAATGTATTACATGTTTCTTGTAAAATATGATAAACTATATTTAGATATCGAAAATATATTCAAAGACCAATATATGTTTTTAAAACAAACAAATGTGTGTATGAAGTTTAAAGAAAAAAAGGAAATTAAATGGTTTTCGCTTGATTATATTTGTAATAATAAATCAATGTTAAGGGGAGTATTTTATAACAGTTTTGTAAATAATATCGAAACCATAAAACGCGTAACAACTTAAAATTTCATTTACTTGTATAACAACAAGATAATGAATAAGGAAATTATAATCAATAAAGAAGGAGACGGAGACGTATTTGAACTTTTACAAGAATCTAGTGAAGGTAGTTCTATAGACGTTCAGAAGGAGATAAAACGTCCTATAAGGAAGATTGGAACCAATACTAAATCACCGTCAGCTTTTAAACGACCCAATAATGTATCAAGAGAACCGACTCGAGATGAAACGTTACAAGACAGTATGTTTGAAGTGTTTACAAATCCAGACAAGACGAGAGTTCAATCCGATGAAGAATGTGATGATACGCATCAACCTATGATGACTGAAGAAGATCAATATCCGGATGAAATACAATCAAATGATGAAGACGTGCACGAAACGTTCATGCATGATGATGATATGCCTTCACCAGGATTTGATAGTATTGAAGATGAGAAGCAAGATCTGATGTACAAATTTTATAGAATGCAATCCAAAGGTGTACCCATTTCTAGAAAGTTCAATATTCATTCGGACATCAAAGAAATGCGTAACGAATATCAGCGAATCAAAAGAGATTCCGAAGTGAATGCAAGTATTCGTTTTTCAAGACGAATGTTAATGGCTTGTGTCACAGGTATTGAATTCATGAATAAAAGATATGATCCGTTTGATGTACATTTAGAAGGTTGGTCTGAATCTGTCATGGAAAATGTTTCTGATTATGATAACGTTTTTGAAAAGTTGCATGATAAATATTCATCTAAAGTATCTATGGCTCCTGAGATAGAACTTCTATTATCTTTGGCGGGTAGTGCGTTTATGTTTCACTTGACAAATACAATGTTTTCCAATTCCATGCCAAATTTAAGAGACATCGCCAAACAAAATCCAGATATTATAAAAAATATGATGCAATCTATGCAAATGGCGTCTAATCCCCCGACAAATAAAAATGTGAATGAAGAAGGACAAAAAAATACCCAAAACCCTGGTGTTCGAGAAATGAAACCTCCTGCGATTGATTTACATAATATTATATCAAATAATCCGTTCGTACCTGTTGGAAATAATCAATTCAACGAACCAACTAGAAAAACTGATATTGTTGAACCAAAATCGACTCCAATTATTACAGAAATTAACAATGTATTCAGTCCTCCTCCATCCATCCAGATGTCTGATCAGTCTGAAGAAAGTGATCGCGTAATCAACAACAACACTCGTACCATTTCCATGAATTCAGAAACACAAATATCTAATGGTGGTACAAAACGTAAACGGGGTAAAAAAATATCATTGAATTCAGATAATTCGATTACAATATAAATAAATAATATATGTATTTAATGTAATATAATATGATTATTCCATTAACTCCGATCGAAGAAGCATGGGGAAATTCGTTAAAAATTGAAACACCATCTTCACGCCCTGCCGTACATTCATATCAACAAGTCACTGGATATGTGGAAGATGATCCAAACCATTTGTATAAAATTCCAACACATTTCGTACCCAATACTTTAGACGTAACTTTGAAAAATAAAGACGTGATTAGTCAATTATTACCTTTAACAAGTAATAAACGTACTGATTTAATTACTAATTTAATTATAAAATTTTTCAATCCATTTACAGATTCAAGCAGTTCTTCAACAGTAGTTAATGAATCATCAGATCACAAAAAGACAGAATATTACAAAGTTGATGATAATCAAACCGTTGATATGATTATCGTAATTTTATTACTGTATATTTTAATTGATAAGTTTATGACTGTTTGGTCTAGGTCTTAGATTTCAACCCCATCATTTTTTCCAATGTATTTTTATTTGATTTGGGTACAGTTTTAATTCTCATGGGAATATTAGATATTTTACATGTTTGTGAATCTTCAAACTCCTGAAGAGTGTAACATTTATTCTTAGTATCTTCATCTTCTGGATTTATCCATCGATGATTATTTTTCAAAGGTTGTATTTCAATATTAGACGGTAATATAGTCAGTGGTGGGTTGTATTTAATGTATAAATTCTCATGCTTATTTCTAAAGTCTTCAATCGACATATGACCTCCGAATACTTTCAAACATTCTCTTGGAGGTGCGGGTATAATGTGATACTCTGATCCGTACATATCTTGAATCATCATAGATATAAGCATCATCTGGTTTTGTTTGAATGAACCATTTTCGTTACTGTTGTAAGATTTCATACACTCAAAACTACAAAAGTTACCATACACTTCGTATTTTTTTGTTTCTTCTATATATTTTTTGGGTAAATGTAATGTATGTCCTTGTATAGGATGACAACACCACCAACACCACAATTCGTTAATCTGTCCGTTCATATCTATTAATATTTAACATTTTTTTAATATATATATATACATGGAGCAATCAACTCCTATCCAACAACTTAACGGAAGAGATGACAAACAAAGCGTTGATAATATATCATATAATGATATATTGACTCAAATGCAACCTCCAATATCTCAACAACCAACGATTCCTCCTATGAATCCTCAAATGAATCATCCTTTGAAACAAACACCGCCTATGAACACACCTGTGTCACCTATGAATACACCTGTGTCACCTATGAATACACCTGTGTCACCTATGAATACACCTATGAACACACCTATGAGCACGCCTGTGTCTCGAATTCAATATGAAGAATCTCATCATCCTATGAATCAATATGTTGAGTCGAATGAAAGTTGCATGAGCCAACAAACTCCATCTTCAAGATTAAAAAAAAAGAATAATAATGACTTTCATAATGAAATGATCGTTTTGTTGATTGTATATATTATCATACACACCGAACAATTTCAATCATTTTTAAAATCCAAATTACCAAGTATGTTCAATTCTGAAACATGTCAAATCAACATATTTGGTACAATCATGAATGGTATACTGTTAATTATATTATGGAATGTTTTCAAAAAAATTACACTCAAGTATATGAAGGAATTTAATTAAAGAATAATCGTTTAGATTCATAGTAGATATGGAAAGTCGTTCATGTAAATTATTTGAATGTCTTAGGAAATTCTATAAAAATGAATATAATATACATCAATTATTGAATGTAGTTCAAAATGATGTACAATCGAATACTGTATCTTTACGATTATTAGACTGGCTCGTTTCAAATTACTCGAAATCACATAATGTTATTTATTTCGTGGATGGTTTACCTTTTAATATGCACCAACAATATAAGAATATGCTAAAAGCGTATTCTAAAAAATTGTTTGATCCGTTTCGAAGACATTCTAGAATTGTTATTCCGTATACAATAGAAAAGAAACAAATGATGTTAGAAACTACTGTAGCTCAACTAATGTTTTTTAAATGGGCAATTGAGAATCAAGTAATTCAGTATGCATCTAATAACCGTTTACTTATTAAAAAGAATATGGATTTGAATACTAAAAATCGAAATCGTATGAAAGATGTATTTTCGAAAACGAAACGTTCTGAATTAAGTAAACCTAAAATGAGTGCTAATATGTATAGAGTGAATATTACCGTCACGTTCACGTGAATGAATGCGTAAATTGTTAAGTCATAATTTATATAAAATAAAGTAAAATGAATTCAACTTATATATCCATACTTATCTTAATAGTTTCTTATGTAATTTCAAATATCATGTTTAGTAAACCAATTGCTTCATTCCAACCCTATTCGTTATTTATGTCTGCAATATGTGCTAGTGGTTATTATTACATGACTCAAAAAAACAATACAATTATCACAACTACACAAAATAATTATGAAGATATCCTTCCACCTACTAGTGTGTTCGATTCTAAATCATGATAACTTAAAGAATAAATAGAATAATTACTATGTAATATTATGGTTCGCAACAGTGGAAAAGGTGGTTCAGGTCATAAAAAATTAAAAAACAGCATTGATTCCATAAATGCCGAATTAGTGTTTAGAGAACACGGTCAAGAATATGCAATTGTTAAAGAGATGTTGGGTGGTGGGCGGTGTATTGCGAAGTGTTTTTCGGACGGAGTAGAAAGAATCTGTATAATCCGAGGTTCTATGAGAAGTAAACGAAATTGTTTTATAAGAAAAAATAATATGGTTCTATTATCACTTCGAGAATTTCAAGACACAAAGGCGGATATTATTCATTTATATTCAGACGACGATATTCGTATGCTAATCTCTTATGAAGAAATTACACATGATTTTGTGATTTCTTCATCAACATTTTCATATGAAGAACAAACGGATAATGAAAATGTTTTGTTTGAAGATATTTAGAGTTTATGTTAAATAATATATATAATGAATCCCAGAAAAGTACTTGGTGTTAGTGCAAACGCTTCTGATGAAGAAATTAAAAAAGCATTCAAAAAATTAGCAATGCAGCATCATCCAGACAAAGGTGGTGATCCTGTAAAATTCAAAGAAATCAATAATGCTTATATGCAATTAACCAATCCAGAAGAAAAACAACATCCAGGGATGCCTAGTGGTTTTAGATCTCACCATGATGCATTTTTCCATCATGAATTTAATGATATGTTTAATGTATTCAATCAATTTCATCAATTTCATTCAAATCAAAGATCCCGTAAACAAGTGGAGGTTCGTATAAATTTAGAAGATATGTATCGAGACAAGCGAATTGATGTAAATGGAAAGAAAATAGATATTCCATCTGGTACTCCATTATTTAGTGAAATTAATGTAGATGACACAATTACAATAATAATCAAACCCCAAAAACATCCTATATTTGATTTGGATAAAAGTGGGAATTTAGTTGTTAAACAAAACATTAGTCTATTCGAGGCATTAACAGGTTTCAAAAAACGCGTAAAACATCCAAATGGAAAAATGTTTTTTATTTCTATTGATGAGGTAATTAACCATGGTTATACAAAAACGTATTACGAAAAGGGAATTGCTGTTGGGAATAGTAATCATATTTCCAATATGATATTTATTTTTGAAGTTATATTCCCCAAGAATATTAAAGTGAAAGAACATTTGAATACATTGAAAACAATATTTAATGCAAGTTTACCTGACATAAAAAAACAGCCTAACGATGAATGTTTGTTTTGATTATCATTTTATTATTTTGTTTTATTGTGATTTTTTATGGTACTCATATTATATAATTGATTTTTGAGATGAGTTTGAATCCAAATGCGATGCAAGCTATGGTGAACGTCCTCGTTAAGAAACAACAAAACAAAAACAACAAACATAATAGTAAACATACTCTCAATTCGAGAACTGGATCTAGTCGAAGATATCAGCGCCCTTTATCTAACATTCACCAAACTCAACCTTTTACCAATAATCAATGGAATACCCAAAAACTATTGACACAACTTCGACGTGTAAATAAAAGAACAAAAAATCAGATCAATCAACGAACAAATATTAAACGTACAATAGTAACCACTATACCACGAGCATTAAATGATTTTCAGATGACCATGTCTAAATTACAACAAAAACGAGAAAACGCATTCAAAAAGGTCGAAAATCTTATTCAATTTATTCACAATCATCCAAAGTTTACCAATGAAGAAAAATATGATTTAATATTTTTGTATGTCTTGGAACCCATTCGTAAACTCCCCAAATATGGAGGAAGTACGTTCTACGATGCTATGATGAAAAAATACATTATCAAAAAATAAAAAATTGTTTAATTAACGAATCGTAGCGTGTATATATACACACAAGATGTTTTCCAAACATTGCAAGCATATTCAACCAAATACCCTCACGACATTCGTCACAAAGACTATTATCTTTATTGGCTTGAAAATGATATTTTACTCGAATTGAATAATAATAAAGCAATGTTAGATGGTATTCAACCTAATTTACAAAAAGTGTTTCCAAACAAATCGTGTATGCAAATTAACGAACATCTTAATAAAAACAAAACAGAATCTGAAATAAAGGATAGTTGTGAAAAACTATGGCAATTTCTTCCATGTAAAGGAAAGACGTCAATCATGTGTAGACAAGTATTGACCAACAAAATTACTTAATAATAAAGTGATACAAGTTTTTTTATGTATCCGTTTTCATTATCTGGGTTATAGTACCATTCTTTCCATTTATATAACATTTTTCTTTGTATATTGGAACAATAATAATGTTTGTACATCAATTGCATTCGAATATGACTAATATAATTTTTTACATATTTGGATGTTTTAAAGGACATCGTTTGTTCGAATGATTTCATAGCATTATAAAACCAAGGAGATGATATCATATCACTATCTGTGCTTTTATAAAGTGTTTTGATTATATTGAAACATTGTTTTATCAATTTCATTATGTTTGATCGATATTCGTTTACTGTACTGTTGTTTTCGTAATCATAAAGGTCCGTCCAACAATCGTCGTATTCAGAATAACTGCGTAGATATTCAGATACATTTGTAATTATATTTGCGTGATAACCACATATCACCTTATACCATGTCGTATCATTAATTTTTAAATGAAATGTTATTGATTCTGCATCCAAATATAAAGTATCAAAAAAACTCTGATTGATAATATGCGCAACAATATTAGATTTCAACTGATATAAATTATTATAATTTAATTTGTTTAGTATAAAAAATGCTTTCAGCGAATATTTGTTTTTTAAATCAATACTATAATTGGAAATTGAGGTGATCATATATTTATTTCTGAAATCTCTTCTGTAATTGCATTTGTTTGTTTGTAATGCAAAACAAGCATTAACAAAAATGTTGTGTTACATGTGCTAATACTTGCTGGTATATAAATCGGTGGATCTTTATTAACAATTGCGTATGAAACAATACAAGACAGTCCCATAATATTCATTATTAAATAAGGAATTGAAATATCGTTCACTGATTTTGTTATTAACACTTTGTAAATTTGTGGAAATAGTTGAATTCCCAATAAACATCCTCCGACATAAGCGAGATATTCCATTCACAAACATTATACTCAATATTCTTAATATTGTTGCTTTATGAACTAATATTTTAAAGATATAAACTATTTGTATGTCAATGAAACCTACAATAATCAAACCCGTCAATCAATTTTCAAACCGTATGCACGCCCATTGTGGCGATACGTTTCGTGAAATGGTTGATCTTTGGAACGAACACGGACTCGTGGACGTGGAGCACAGCGAAACATCGCCGTATTGTTGGTACGGCAAGGACCGGTCCGTCTTGTTGTACGATCGTCCCAATCTCAATTGGATGGGTGCGTTTACGGACTACTCTGTTGGGTTGTTTGGCAACCCGGTGGCGCCCGACAACGGCAAGTGCAACGTCCCATGGATCTTTTGGGGACGCAGTCCGAGACTCTTGCACGAGTATCACGAAAAGGCGTCGTCCAAATCGTTTCAAGAGCGTCTGATACCGTCCATCTTTCTCGGCAAGATTGAGAACGAAGTGCAACACTCGTACCGTGATGTGAATCGATGGAAGGATTGTATTCACGAATTTCATTGCAACGTCGACCCGTCTTCGGGGACGTGGAAGTACACCAAGGAGGAGTACCTCGAAAAGTTGGGGGACTCGCGGTTCGGTCTGTGTTTGCGCGGATTCGGTCCAAAATGTAATCGCGAGATTGAACTCTTGGGGTTGGGTGTGGTTCCGTTAGTCACCCCGGAGGTCAACCTCGACTACTATCGTCCGCTCGAAGAGAACGTGCATTACATTCGTGTGGAAAACCCCGAGGACGTCGAACGAGTCGTGCGCGAGACGACCGAAGAGACGTGGACCAAGATGTCGAACGCGTGCAAGACATGGTACGTACAAAACTGTTCGCCGCAAGGGTCGTTCGAAGTGACACAGGAGATTGTGAATCGGTACAAGAAACCGTCGTCGATTTGCACGTTGTGTACCAAAAACAAGTGGAGTGATTTGGAGTATTTTATGAAAAGTGTTCGGCAATTCGAACCAAACATACCCGTTGTAGTGTTGTGCGACTCTTGGATTTCACAGAGATTGGAGAACATTCGAAATGTACACGCAATCGAATGTCTGACGGATTTTTCTGATAAGAACCGAAAGGATATGGAGGCAGAGGGAACGTGGGATAGATTCATGCGATTCAAGATTCAAAACATTGATGAAGCATTGGGTTTGTACGATGATACGGTTTACATGGATAGCGATATAGTATTGCTCCAACCGCTACCTGTGGTGGACACCCACAAAGATATCGGTTTGTGCCCCCACTACGTGAAACAAGACAATTGTGATAAATACGGATATTTCAATGCGGGATACGTCTACGTCAAGTCGAAAGCGTTTACCAAATGGTGGGACAAGGCGATCGACACATCCAAGTACTACGACCAAGGGTGTTTGGAAGATGCTCCGAACCATTTCTCGCACTTTGAGTTTGACATGACCCACGATTTCGGATGGTGGCGTCTGTTGGAGTGCGACAACCCGAGTCAACGTATGAAACAGTTCCGTATCGATCCGGTGAAACAATGGGTCACGTTCGACAACAAACCCTTGTGTTCCGTCCACACTCACTTTGTCAACGACACCTTCCCGTTGACGGTGCGCTTCAACGAGATTCTGAACTCGATGTTCGAGCAATGCAGCTCGTTCTACAAAACGCTCCACGACATCGAACCGTTGACGGAGCCGAAGCAGTTGACGATCCTCGTGCAGTACTATAACGACCCCGATATAGATCGCCAGAAGGAGATTGATTTCTGTTTCAAGCATAATTTACAAAACAAATGGGTTAAAAGTGTAATTCATTTCCAAGAACCAAACACCATTATCCCAGATTGGCTCGAGAAACACCCGAAGTTTGTGTGCGTGGAATCTTGTCCCGACCGCCTGACGTTCAAACGCGCGTTCGAGTACGCCATCGAACATTTGCGGGATGAATTCGTATGTATATCAAACGCAGACATTTTCGTTCATCATCAAAGCAAATGGGATCATTTGCACCAGTTCCTGACAAAGAACCCAACCGCAGTGGCGGCGTTGTCTCGACACGAGTACGACGGTAAATCTGTTTATAAAGATCCTACATTGCAAAAGTTTTATTATGCTAATTCACAAGATGTATGGATTTTCATACCAAACAACATGAAACCTATCGACGATATCGATTTTCCCATTGGTATCTTGGGATGTGATAACGCCTTTGCATATCGACTCGTCAAACACGGATATCGACCGTATAATTTTGCGAACGAGTATGTCATTATTCATTATGACGTGTGTCGAGGAAAAAACGGTTCCAACGACGTTCAGTTTCAAAACGCTCGTAAACCGAGAACAGATGAACCAGAAAAGAGAGGATATTACTTGCTTCCGGAGTACAACCGTATGAATCTAACAGATGTTCTATCTGAATACAAAGTCACGAAAGAAGAACAATACAAAATCATATGTGATATTATAACCTCTAGATTGAAAATATGTAATCAATAATTACCATTTGACAAGTATGTAATCAATAATTACCATTTGACAAGTATGTATTGTTTCCTAGACTCATCAATATATTTGTAGCGTTTTCCATTTTTTGATGATTATTACGCATCTTTTTCAATTTGTTTTGATTTTGGTTTATTGTTTGTTTGATATTATTTTGATATTTTATAAAACGTTTATCATGAACTACATTACCGATCATGTATGCGTTTTCGCTTTTTTCATATACAAAATGCACGTTGTTCATCATACATTGAACGATCGCTAGTATGTCAATGGATAAAAAATGGTACGGATGATATATTGGATTCAATTCATTCGCGGTTCCGATATCTTTCAAATGAGTAATTTGAAATGAATCACCCATTCTTTTCCAATCCAAATAATAATTAACAATTTGTTTGCGAAGTTCAGTTTTTTGTTTAATAGTAAGTTTTATTGGTTTTTTATTGATTTGAAACACCGGTGGTGTTAATGATAATGTTCTAATATCCTTTTTCATATAAAAAATAACATCTTCCACTGATAAACCTGATAACTTATTCCTCATTTCAAATTTATGTATATTTTGTATTTCAGAATTCAACTTGAAATTATCTAATTGAATACACACTCCGTGTAAACTGACATTATTATAGGGATGTAATATATTGGATGTATTATTGATGGGCTTTGCTTTTACAAACACGCGAACATATTTAAAAAATTCAGATGCCAATACAAGTTGTGTAGTCAATAAATCATGTTTTTTGTTGTTGCGAACATGTTGTTTTATTTCCTGAATCGCGGAATTTCCGTCGTCCTCGTCACACACCTCTATACTGATAGTAAACATGGATGTGATTTGTGTATTTGTTGAATGTAACTTGTATATTCGTGATTTCCATTGTTGATTATGGTTTGCAGGTGTTATATCTGACAATGGCGGAAATGCGTAACGATATGCTTTCCCCTTTTTTATATTATTTGATGGATCAATAATTTGTGCCATATTACATACATAATTATTTGATACATCGAATTTACCCACTTTTCTGGCAAATGATGGCATCACTAAAGTAGCCTTATCTTGATGTGTTTTCAATTTGTCGTTTGATTTCAATGCATCTGTAGCTAACAATATATCATAACCGGCAATATATGAAGAAGCTACTTTTTTTGTAATGATACGATCTGTGAGACCGCGTAAATAAGGAAGCAACGGATTATAAATCTGAATATCCAAAAATACATACGACATCCTACTAGCTAAAATGAGTATCTGAATTTTCCATGCTTCTTTCAGATCTTTAATATTTAATGTGTGTTTTGATGTGATTTCAAGATATTGAATCAACCATTGTTTGAACGAATTTGCTCGAAATGTATTTTTTCCTGAAATGGAACGGTACATTTGTTTCGAAAACTTTCCTTCAAAATCAAAAACTAAATTACAAAAAGCATCCATAATATCGGGTTTAGGGTTTAGAGGTTTATTTTTATCTCCGTATATTAACTGTAATATAACACGATGGTGTCCGCGTTCGAATATATCGTGAACAGTATCCAACATATAAAATATGGTTCGAACATCTTTGTTAAACACTTGATTCATTACATTTGTAATTGTAATGGGGTTTTTGACGGCTGTTGCGTAAGGATTTCCTTCCAATGATAATGAACTAGATTTTTTATTAACTACCAATGGTTTTGATTTTTTTAATTTGATCGGAGTATTTTTAAAATTTTCAAGTGTTGATGCCGTGTTTTTTTCAAGATTCAAATCGCGTCGACGCTTCCTGGTTAACATTTTATTATTATTATTACTATTATTATTATTATTATGTTTTGAATATATCATAAAGATTATATGTCTGATATTCATGATAATGTATGGTCCATTCCATACCATACGAAGGGTAATTGTTATGTATTTGCGTTAGGTCCAACAGAAGGTCCTGGTGGATATTATCGTTCTCGTATGTTTAAATCAAGACCCGGTAATAAATGTGAAGAATGGAAACATAAAGACTATGATTTTAATAATTGCTCGGAAACAATCAAACGTGTTTTATGTGATAATCCGGATCATGTTGAAAAGGTTTCGCACGACGAGTACTTATATAAAGATATCGAACCTGACCACCATTTAATGGTGGCTTTATTATCATATGAAAATCCAAATTCAGACTACCATTTTTTAAGGAGAATTCCTATCCAAACTGTATTTACCCATTGGAACAAGTTTAGAAAAAACATGCCCGATAATTGCAAACAACAATTGCTTGATAAACGTCCGAAATATATATGGGCACATCAACAAGGATGGAGTAACAGCGGTATCAAAATACACGACTCGGAAAATAACTTAATCACGGACCCCAAAAAAGCAACATTTAAATATAAAAAACAAAATTATTCCATTTATTGTGGAATGTTTAAAGTGCGTACCCATCATGCCACCGTATCCACAGAATATGATATATTCATGTCATTTACAGAATTATTGGTATTCGTATTATTGATTTTATTGGTTATTTATTGTCGGTTTTATTAATATATAATAATCATGGTACAAAGAAACGTACAATCAATATATAAAGAAACATGGAACATTCCACATAGTACTAGAGGAAATTGTTACGTTTTCGGATTGGCACCTCTCATGGGACCAGGTGGGTTTTACAGGAAACGAACTCAAAAAGCGAGACCGGGTGATAAGTGTCCGAAATGGGAAAAACAACCTTACAATTTTAAAAATTGTAAACAAACTATACAACGCGTGTTGTGTGATAATCCAAAATACGTTCAAAAAGTGCCACATGAGCAGTATGTAAACAAAAATATCGGAAATAATCATCACCTAATGGCAGCGTTATTATCACCATCCTTTCCAAACGAAGATTTTCATTTTTTAAGACGAGTACACATTCGAGTCATTATCCAACATTGGGAACGTTTCAAACGTTCCATGACAAAAAAATGTGTGGCTCAATTGTTAGAATTACGTCCAACTTATGTATGGGTCCACCAGCAAGGTTGGAGTACAGGTTTAAAATTACATGATGCGTCCGGGAATTTGATAGTCGACCCAAGTAAATCTAATTTCAATTATAAGGGTTTGAACTATTCTATTTATTGTGGATTGTTTAAAGTTAAAACACGTTATGCTACGGTAACTACCAAATATGATATACTTTAACTATTTCGTTTTCGTTTTTTTGTAGATATTTCGAATTTTTTTATAAACGGAGACTTGTATTTATAGTTTTGTTTGTAAATACTTTTAATCGATGTAATTGTAGAATTTTTATAATTTAATATATGATTTACGATTGTTCGTTCATACGATTTAAAATACATATTTTTCGTGGTTGCATAAGTTATCTTATTTAAATCAGGATTTTTTATAGTTTCATTGTTTAACGCTGATAAATTATTAAATCGTTTTTTGTTTTTTGATTCTTTTCCTCTTTTTTGACGCATTCGTTTCATTCGATTGTTGGCATATGTTTTTTTGAGATCGTTTAACAGAAAGTTTTTGTTTGCAATAGCAATATTGTTATTGGTAATAATACAAAGGTCAGCGAATTCATAGTTTATTAGAGGTTGATGTTGTATAGCAATGTCCAAAATAGCCGTGTCTATTTTAAGAGATTGATATCCAGGGTATAACGGATCCGTAAACGGATGTTGTGTACGTATATCCCAACTACACAAATCAAGAGGCCAATCGGTATGTTGTTGTATGTATCGAAATCGTGAATTTAAATTCAATGATGTGTGTAAACTTGTTATATATCTACTCAATACATTAATCACAATATAAATACATTTCATCCGATCCTTTTTATAACGATAATAAAGCTTAGTGTCGATATCTTGTGTTTGTGATATATTTGACAAATAGCGTCTCATTGCATCACCACCTACAATAAAACATAGAGCATCTATATGGTTTTGTTTCAAAAGAGTGTTGATCTCGGATACAATACCGTTCATATACGGACGAAGATATTCCACCAACATACATTCTGCTGTTGATATATAAGTCGAATGAAATCGTTGTACGTATCGTATATAAAATGTATTTATGATATACGTTTTGAACACATTTGCATTTGCGTTTTTATAAACATCTCGGAATGTTTTGATTTGTTGTAAAAAAGTTTCGTTCTTATTAAAATAATGGTTCATCAACCATTCTCGTCTTTCCATGTCAATATTAAATTCTTTATCGTCTCTATCGATGTCCATCAATATGTCATGAACCAATAATCCTTTTTCGTTCAAAGTCATTGTATTTTTATTGATATATACGTTTTCAAAATGAGTGATATCAAAGCTATTCCCGTAATTGTACAAAGAAACGTACACCAACAATTCACGGATTATATGGGTATTTCCTCTTTTTCCAATAAGTTTTTCGTAAGTAATCATGTACGAAAATCCTTGACGAACTAATTCGTAATGTGGTCGTCCGTCAAAACATCCTGATTTTTTCGAAACACCAGGTGATACCGTTAATTCTAATTGTACGGACACATCTATGCTTTTCATTTGTTGCACCAACTTTTGGAGATTTGTATATATAAAATTCGGTACATCGCAGTCATCTTTTGTTAAAATACACTCCATGTCTATATTGGATGTCTTAAATGCTTCGCTATTACTATTTGGATGAATGTTTTGCCATGCAAAACCACCTTTAATGTAGGCCAAATGTGAAGGACCTTTGTTTATGAATTGGACAAATTGAAGAATGTATTGCATATATGATTGAGTAATAGCGCGTTTTAACTGTCTCATATTTCTTTTATAATTCCGTCATTGTAATATTTACATCAAAGAAAAATAAAAAAAATATTCAAGTATGGTTAAAAAGACGTTATGCTACGGTAACTACCAAAGATGATATACTTTAACTGTTTCAATTTTTTTACAAACAGAGAATTTTTATAGGTTTGTTTGTAATTGTAGAATGTTTATAATTTAATATGATTTACGATTGTTCATTCATCTCCAAACGCCCCTCCAATTCCTCCGCCGATGCCGCCCGTCTCGGGATCTCTTATTGGGTCTCCAATTGTCGGTCCAACGGGCGTTTCATCGGGCGGTGTTGTATTATCAAGATCGATCGAATTGTATACATATCCATTATTGTATGTAAATATAAAAATAAACATATCTTCACTTGAAATCACTTTATCAGTAATTATACATGTTGTGAACTCAGTTGATGATCGTTCATATACAACCGTTTCTGCATATGTATTTTTACCAATACGAATAGAATAACTAGATTGATAATATATCGACGATATGTTATTTATATAATCGTAATAAGTAATCGATAAACCATTTTGCTCGGATTCAAAATTTTTAAAATTATATAATTGAAATTTGCCTTCCCCGCTAGTATGTACCACAAATAAATCATAATATAATTGTCCAAAAATTTGATTAAACGCATTAAAATTAGTATTGTCAATATTACTCATTGGTTTTCCATTGATATAAAAAGAATAATTCCTATTTTCGTCTCTTGTAAATGAAAATATGAACCCATTTTCATAATTTACATTTTCTATACCATATACATTTACAGATGTATCAAACGCGTGATTCCCGTCGAAATTTGTGATATTATGTTGGAAAACCACAATATTATCATTTTCACCTATATCTCTTATTACTATATCTATAATAGTAATGTCATCAGAATAAACGTTTATAATGGATTCAACGTTATTTCTTATATGAATTATAAAGGACATAACAGAATTAGTAGATGTCGTTTCTAACCAATAATTTTTTGGTTCAATTGTGTTCGTTAAGGTAAATGTATTGTCAATTATGTGCAAACTAAGGTATACGGTGTTAGACGACAAATCAAAATCTAAATAGAGATCATTTATATTATTAACAGAAATTGTGTATTCGCCTGTTACATGATTCAATAATTTCGATGGATCGTCAGGATGTGTCAAAGGATTGTTTGCTGTTATATAATGTGTAATTGATTCATTATCAATTCCTTTGATATAAACACCACCTACATTGGTATCAAATACATTTTGTATATACTTTTCCGTCCATATTTGATTTGTAATCATTTCATATAGTTGTAAATATACCCCAGTATATAAAAAATAATTTATATTTATTCTTCCGTAATTAGCGTTATTACTAAAAATATTACGAGTTGATATAATACCAATCTTAATTCCGTTATGAAATATATCAATTACCCTTCGCTGAAAACGAATTACAAAATCGTTTATGTAAGAGCTGAATGTATTTACGTTATTTATGCGACATATTTCTTCCATTACAGGATTGTCTACATTTCCATTCCATACTTTAAATCTTAATGTAGAATCAGCATGTAAATCAAGTTCAAATACCTGTTGCGTTTTGATTTCTGGTTCAAAGTATTCAATTTTTAAATAAGAGATATTAGCGGCATAATATTTTGAATATTTTATACGACCAATGGTTCTTATTCTAAAACAAAATATATCGTGTAATGCAATTGGTGTATCAATATATGTTTCAAAATCCGATAATCCATTCCAATTAATAATTTGTGTTCCTGGTAGTTCGTCGTTTACGTTCACTAGTTGATTTGTTGATAAGTAAAGCGGATGATCTTCAACACTGTAGTTCGTAAAAATTTTCTTCATATACGTTTCAAAATGTGAGTATTTGGATGTTATTATTTTGCGTACGTATATGTTTTGACCAGGTTTACCGCTCGTAATTGTTCGCATTGTCATTCTATTTAGTTTCGTGTGATCAAGAGTATCAAATACCGATTGTATATTTCCAATTCTTTCATCATTGATATATACATTTTTAGAATCATCGGTATTATTATGAGTAAATTCTATTTTTAATGTTGATATATTTTCCAAATCTAAACCAGATTTGTTTACTAGATTTGTTGACTGATATACAGATGAATCAATATTAGAGTATTCATAATTTCCATTTTCACGAACAATTATTTTGAACTCCAATGGGGTATTTTCATCATAATGTATATACAGTATTTCTATATATTCATTGGATACAACTGTGTAATCTTTACAATCTATTTCAATTATAAAATCACAATCATATGTTTCGACAATCTCAAAAATATTTTCAGACTGATCACTCCAATAACTAGTTTCAAAAGGATTAACGTATTCAATAATCGATTTGTGTGAATGGTTTAATTGATCACGTAACCCATTTAATGGATAAAACTGATCATCATCATGTAAAAAATCGAAATACAATTTTTGAATTTTGGATGATGTCCATCTATTGTATGGATTGTTTTCATAGTCTAATAAAAAATGATCAAAAACAGTTATGCCGTTATTTGTGCTGTAGAAATCGAGTTGGTTAAATGGATCAAGATTATGAACATATTTTTTAATATCTTTCTGTATAAAAGTATCACTAATAAAAGCACCATTTCGATACAATTTAACTGAATGTTCGTCCATTTCATCGAAAGGTAAAACAATAACATATTCGTCGAACATCAAACAATTAAATGTATTAGAATTATAAGTATTGTCATTACGTTCTAAAGGAAAATGAAAAAAATTGCTAGAATTATGTTTTCCTATATGAAAACGTAAATGATTATTTTCAACTGCGATTGACCAACTGTACGTTTTTGTTTCATTGTCAAGATTTGCATCCACACCGGATATATAATACCTATTATAATCGTTATACATTCTGAACCGAAATATTACACTGTTGGTAACAAATTTAGTACAAACCCAATATTCGGTCGATGGTTGTAATGTTGTATCCAGTTGTTCATAATACTCAGTTTTTGTAATACTTAAAACGTTATTTGGTGTTACATAAGCAGATAATAGTTTATCCATAATGTTTATTGATACACTTAAAGTATATCACCCAAATTATTAGATATGTTTTTTGAAAAAAATATCATGAAACCTGTTGACGTTCATTGTGTTTCATTGGTATGTTATGCATTTCAAAAATACATATATAACAATCAGGAATCAAAATACGGTATATTCGTATTGGAATCCGATTCTTTTTCTATATCACGTTCACTAAATTCAAAATTCAATAATCTAACCATACAATTGGCTCAAGATAATGGTTGGACGTTCGACAAAATGAATAAAAATTTAGAATGGTTAAATTCGAATATGAAAAACAAGATAGAATTACATTATAATGAATATAAAAATGTAATACCTAAAATGGGAAAAGTTCATTTAGATTATGCATGTATTTGTTCTGGATGGGTTAAAAATAAACATATTATAGAACGTCGGTTCCAAAAACAATATTATGCGTCATCTTCACTTTTAGTACTAACGATAAGTCGTCAAGAACAACACGTCCAATGTATTTTGCAAGATTTGTATGCTATGGCGATAAATAATAATTACGTAATAAAACCATTAACTATTTCACAATTAGATCCTACTTATAGTTGTCCCAACTTCAAAGAATTTGACAACGAATGTATATGTTTTTCTTACGAGTCTACATATACATTAATTATGTATATACATTCAGTCTAAATTTAAATATAATACATTTGATGTATAATCATTAGACCATACACGATTCAACAAGAATTCCATGAACTGTGGAAACATATAATTATCGGAATTATTGAATTTCAATTCTATATGATGTGTAGCATGTTTTGATAATAAATATCCAGATACATTTTCAGAAATAATTATACCGTTATAAACAATTTCCATCACTTGTCTTTTGAATTGAAATATAAAGTCATGTGTTTTAAAATTTTGGGTTTCAGAAATCGTAGTTGTTGATATATCTTCTATAGTAGTTTCTGATAATAATCCACTCCAATAAATAGATGTAGGATTATTAGAACTAGTTGGTGGCACGATATCTATTTTCCAAATCTCCTGTGTCGAACCACCTATATTACCTTTTCCTGTAATTTTAAAAAGATCGTCACTATTCATTAAAAAATCACCGACTAGACGAATTCTAAAAGAAAAGAAATTATACAACTCTATTTTAGGTTGGTATATGTAATTTGTTGGATCTACGGAAGAATATATATCAACAGTATAATCGGATATATTTGTTATAATGTGTTGTGGAATGAAAAATTGCTTATGATGTATTTCAAAATGTGTTGGATTATCATATCCGTATACATCGATACGTGGTAAATAAGTCAACCTCGAATTAAAATCAGGTTTAAAATATCTCACTACCAAGTCTTCTAAGTGTTGAGGATTTTCCAGATGTGAATAGGATTTGTAAATTTCTTCTCCGTTTCCGTAAATATATAAATAATAATCATCATACTTAATTTTAATTTGGTTTAACTGTATCATTTGAAACGAACCTAGCATTGTCATTACATCAAATATTTTCATATATATTTCAAGATTCCCATCATTACTATTATAATCTAATTTAAAATAAAATGTTTCATTATAATCTTCATCAAGTGTTCTTATATCAATTATTGGATAACCTTGTAGTTTAACAGCCTTAGGTGGATTATCAATAGTTGGAATATAATAAAAAAAATATATATGAATTTCAGATATATCATTTATGCGATCATTATTTGTAAAATTATATTCAGAAAATATCGTCCCATCCTCCCATACAGTATAATCAGAATCATTGTCAAACATGTCAATACCATCGTAATTTTGGCTGCGTAGCTTGACAATTTCTTCTAACCGGTGGAGCACTGATGATGGTCCTGTAATTGTACTTGAATCATAAGTACGAAATTTTCTTGTAAATAATAATTTCGATTTGTAATTTTTTAAAGACGACGAGTATAACTCATAATCTTTGACAAATTCATAATATTTATCCATAACATCTTTGTCAGACCATGTTTTATTAATATCCATTTGAAAATGATCAAATACAGTATTTCCATGTATATTACTATGAAAACGAAGCGTGTCAAATGATTCAATTTTGGATACCTTTTTTTCTTCATCATATATACATCCATGATATTTACCATTCATATAAAAACATATTTTATTTGAATTAGATGATGCAGATGTAAATTTAAAATCAAATGTAATTATAAAATCATTAAACATACGATTGGTTTGTTTTCCATATGTAAAACTGACAAAATTCGTATCGTTATCTTCACCTGCATACATATTAAATTTCCATCGTTCATCTATTGTAGTTTCCATTGAAATTGTCCATTTTGTTGTTGATGGTGTGTGAATTGTATCCACACCAGAGATATAAAATGTATTTAAATCATTATATGCACGAATACGAAAAGAAACACCATTCATATATACACGACTAAAAACCCAATGTGGTGGCTGATTTGATTGATAATAGTTGGTTTTTGTAATTTCGAGAATATTTCCATTTGGTATAAAAGTAGATATACCCATCTTAATATTATTATTCGGATATAATCTGATTTGTGTTATACTCGATTGTTTCGAAATTACCTAGATCATACACGATCGTTGATTCTGGTTGGTCAAAGTATCCTTCTACAACGTTCAATAATTTATTGAGTCGATCTTCTACGTTAAATACCCTTACATAGTTATAAGAAGGTACGATGTCATTCGTATTGTTTATATTTATAGACAACGTGTCTGTATCTGAAATCTCGTATGTTATATCTTCTTGTTGGGTCTCAAATGTAGTCGTTTGATATACACGTATATTTAAATAAGAAGGAATATGTGGTGTATATATATTGACAATCGATTTGATTTGCGAATATAATATCAAATAATTCAATGTGGTGGTATCACCAGGTCTGGGTTTTCCAAATTGCACTGGTTCTTGTATATTTAATATATATTCGTCGTTCATTTCAAAAGGTGTCATTGGGAATATACGGATATCATAATTTGGAGTGATATCCGTAATCGTTGCCATAAACAAGTGATTTTCGAATGTATCGGTAATTGATATGTTTTCAATGGTAATAACATGTTCAGATGTTGAAACATCGTATGAAATGTCAGGCTGCAAATCATAAGTGTACAATTCAACTTCTTGTATAATATGATTTACTTGATAATATTCGTTAAGTTCTAAGTAACCATTTGTGTTTACGGAATCTCGTATGCGAATATCAGATATTGATAAATGATTTGTCT
>MDSX01019960.1_pt1 | contig 47976 bp, 32 predicted proteins | sample 811141 | NCBI WGS metagenome assembly MDSX01 (sample SAMN05326642, study PRJNA326480) | marine metagenome | isolation source: seawater | place: Atlantic Ocean: South East | collected 2010 | reverse complement strand
TACATTATACGCTATATTATGTGTTTCTCCATCACTTGTTGTTCCACCAGGTGCAAATATTTCATAAACAAAATATGTTGACGTTGAAGAATAATCTGCATTACTAAAAGTAGAACTATATCGCCATTCATAACCATGTGGAGCAAGAAAACCGCCTGTAATAGTAATTACATTAACGGGTGTAATTCCACCACCACTAGGCGGTGTAGTGTTTTTAGTTAAATCACAGGCGTATGTCCAATTAGACAAATCTTGTATATCCGCAAAAGTCTCGGGGTCTGTGTTAGTAGAATATATTTTCATTTGGTCGTATTGATATTTAGTTTCGCTACTTGTCCAGAAATTACCTGATGTTATAGGAGTTAATGGAGAAGTTAAAACTATGTAAGCCTTTATGTTATTACCAGCATTGACACCAACGGGGTTATCACTACTAGCAACTTGAAAATTTTGACTACCGTCGCTGATGTAATTACCATCAAAAATAGTTGATGAAACATTATGAGCAGTATAACCAGAAGAAAGCAATCCACTCCATCGTTTTAATACAATGCTACTAATTTTGGTATAGTCGTTTTGGTATGTAATATCACCGCCATCATAGAATAACTCTAATTCATCTAAAATAGCCCCTTGACTTTCTCCTGATGTTGCAACATCGGTATGAGCTAAACCCCAAATACCAATATAGGTATATGTAGAACCACCACCGCCAGGGTAAGTCAAATTAACTGTCATAGGACTTACATAAGTTGAACTAGAAGTACCAATAACAACATCGTTATATTTTATATCTAAAATTTGATATAGTGCTGAGAGATGAAAATATATTTTAATTTCACTCACTTGTATGGAACTTGTTACTGAAATTAAATCTCCACCCACACTCAAATCGCTAGCATCCCAATACCAATAATCATCTCCTGTAGTTATATCGTTATTAACAGCATTTACAGAGTATTCTACTACATTTGTATTAATGATTGATATATTTTCATTTGTATATGTTATAATAGCACCTGTATCGTCTAACAAGTCAATTTCTTTTATATGAAGCCATGCATTACCCGATACAAAAGAATTTATTGAAAATGTATATGTGTAAGGACCATCAACATCACATTCTAATTTACCAGCATTTGTTCCTATGTGGAGATTCTCACCCACCGATATGATGTTTTGTTTTGCTGTGTTTGGTGTCTTCACCCAAGAACTTATTGTCAATTTGTTGCTGTAGAATTGAGGGATTATATTGGTATAAATTGGTTTTGGTAAAGTCCAAATTCCATTATAAAATTTCAAGTTTTTCATTCTAACATTTTTAGGAGACCATTTAGAACCATGACTTGTTGATGGATCGCCATGTTTTGAACCACCAATGTAAAAATATCTCCATACTACACTTTCATTGAAACCAGAACTTCCTATAGCTACATCAATATCTTTCGTTCCATCTATGAACACTTTAATAAAACCTGTTTGAGAATTGGAAACACTTCTAGATTCGGTTAATATCTGTATTTTATGCCATTTTCCTTCTACCAATGAATTATTAGTTCCATTTTGACCACCGCCACTTGCCCCATCTTGTGCATATCCTATGTTGAATTTTTTATTTGTAGAATCATAAAGCATTTCTACACGTCCTCCTGTGTTGGCTAATGTAAAGATATAACCACTACCACTATTAGGTTCAACATAAAATGAAAATTCTATTGAAACTTGATACCAATCGTCAGATGTTACAAATTTTAAAGCATTATCACTAAATGAATAAGTTCCATTGAATAACAACGATCCATTATTCATAACGACTGAAGAACCACTATATATAGCTGATACAGTATCATAATCACTGGCAGATGGCAATATTTCAGTCAATGGAAAATCAAGTGTTTTTGGTAATTCTGGAGCACCTGACATGTAAGATTCCACTCTACTTCCATCAAATGCAGTTGTTGGGTCACTGAATGAGAATTTTTCATCATTTAACATTGGAGCCGTTGGATTAGTTGTTGTGAAAGATATTGTTGTAGAACCTAATGTAAGCTTTATATCCTTCTTATCAATTGTCATGTCAATGACACCATCTTTTTTCACAATTGTTTGACCAGTATTTGTTAAGGTATCTAAGTTGACCCATGTGCTTATAGAAACAGCATTCTTTTGAGATAAATTAACATCTCCTAAAGATACATCGCCACCACTAGTGAATCTAATACTTTTACTTCCATCCACAAATCCTTCTTCGTAGTTGGCATTTGTTGTAGTGTATCTTGCACCTGTCTTTGAATCAATTACTTGTGTAGGTTCAACTGTAAGCTCGTTGAATTTCAAATCGTAATTCGCCAATGTAGCGGAATAATTTCCTTCATAAGCTATGTGTCCTACTTCTTCGGATGTTAATACTTTATCATAAAATTGAATCTCATCAACACAACCTGTTATGTTACTTCCAACAACAAAATTCTCGTGAAGTCCAGTAGGAGTTATGTCAACAATATCAGTTAGATTAGATGCTACTACTTGACCATCTACATAAAGTTTGATACTTTCATTTTCATAAGTCAAAACTACATTATGCCAAGCAGAGGCTTGTAAAATATTATCAGCCGATTCCATTTTATTTAATTAAATAAAATAACTAATAAATATTTAAGTATCTATATTCATTCTGACTTTTAACATCAAAAAAGATTTAAGCTGCATATAAGTCACTAATTTGTTTATCATTAAGCACTTTATCGTATACCTTCACATCCGAAAGCATGACATTATCACGAATTACTGTATCACCGTATTTACCAATAAATACTGATTGATTACTATCATTTGTAGGGACTACGTTGTAGTTATTGAATTCAGCTACTTGTGCACCATTGTGATACATTTTAACACGTCCTTTGGCACTTTCATATGTAGCAGCTACATGTGTCCATGTATCATTGATGATAGTAGGGATAGACACTTCGTTATTAGTATCCGCAAATTCAATAAATTTGTCTGTTCCATTGAAATATCCTAAGTCGATACGGAGGTTATCAACATATACAGTGTTGGATAAATTGGTCACTATAATTTTACCATTCATGGCTGCATGATGCTTGCAATTGTAATAGAATGTTCCTTCGGTAGCAAATGTGTAACTTACTTTTGTTCCGTCGGACGATGCGCCATTATTTGTTACACTACTAATTTGTGATGCAGTTCCAGTAGTGTTTGTAGTATTGAGATTGAATGGATGATCAGATACACCAGACAAAGTAAATTCCATTGTATCACCCACATTGATGACAAAAATATGTCCTTGAAGATACGAGTTAGAACCTTGTGTGAATTTATATTGACCTGCATCTAATGTTAGATCCCAAGCGTGTGTAGCTGGTGTAGAAGACACAGGTGTAGATGTTTCAATGTATGTTTTAATATCATTTGTATTAGCAGTAACAGATAATGTTTGATCCGATATGACTTCAACTTCAGAATTTGTTGCACTTAATGCTTTCTTGAAAAAGGTAATTTTACCATTTTGTTTATTGAAATGGACACCAACATTTGTCCATTCACCTGGTGTTACAGTGAGTGTGGTTGTAACAGATGTGCTTCCAAAATCAGCACATAAATAGTTGGTAGTTTTGGCACATTTGAAGGCAAATTCACCGTCTTTTTTGAAAATGTAGAAATCATTGACTAAAGTTAGTGTATTAATCCAAGCAGACATATACGCTTCGGAGAAATCAGAGTTAGCGAAAGCATTTCCACTAAATTTAAGATGATTATCTGGATTTCCACCGATGGCAGCTGATTTGTTGTATGTTCCACCATAATGATTATCACTGCTTCTCACAGGAGGTGATGCAAATATACCATGGATACCATTACCAGTAACATTAACAGCAATATTCTCAGAAACTTGGTTATCAGTTGGTGCTCCCTTCTCAAGATGGAAATTTTGAGCAAATATAGCATGTGATTTGAATTCAGCTATTGTTACATTAGCAACTGTCTTATCTTTAGGTAATGTTTCACTGTAATACAAGGCAGCCACTTTGATAGCATCGGTTGAGTCAACGTTTTTGACTTGAATTTTAGAAATGTTGGATATTTCTGTGAGATGAAAAAGCTTAGCAGTAGTCAAATCTTTAACATTTTTTTCATACACTGAAGTAGGAAGATCTAAAATATAAAAATCTACATCGTTAAGTTCGTTAGAAGAACCACCATGATTGTCTATGTATTCAAACATGAAATATTGACCTCTAAAGTTATTTGAAATACTTAATACATTATTGAAATTACAATTAATAATTGTTTCTTGGTTGTAGAATTGTCCTTCATATCGTTTGATGTTACCTAATACTTTGAACTCATCGTCTGAAATTTTTCTTTCAAATAAGGCAAAATTGTCCATTTTACCTTTGAGATTTGATCCAACTTTGAGATCATTAGCATTATCTGGAAGAGTAATAGTTTGCCCAGTAGCGGTTCCGACTTTAGCACCATTTTTATAGATGTCTACATTGCTTGTTGCTTTATTATATGATGCACCTACATGAACCCAAGAATTAGAGTTTTGAATAGCCGAAAATTTGGTTTCAGATAGCATCTTTATTTCATCTAGATCGAGCAATCTATTGTGAATCATAACATTATCTAATTCACCATCAAAAAAATTTGTCGCACCATCTGTGGCATTCGATCTAGCACCAATGTTAATTCCAGAAATGTTGGGGATAAAGGCATTAGACATATCTCTGGTCCCTTTAGCAACACCATCTTGATAAAATGTTATTTTTTTTTCTACAGAATCGAGAGTAACTGCTATATGTTTCCATGTAGCATCTGAAAAAGTAACAGCATCAGATGAATATGTATCACTCATATTTATTAAAAACAATATATAAATAATTTTAAACTGAAATAAAAAATAAATGTGTAAATGCAATTGAAGAACTATAATTGACTTGTAAATTTCATTTGTGTTTCATACGATCGGAACTCTTTTTATGATTATAATTCCAGAACCACCCATTCCCCCATTAGAAGGAGATGTTCCAGGATGTCCAGAACCACCACCGCCACTACCCGTATACGGGATTGCTGCTGTACCACCAGGATAGCTCGAATATGATCCAGAACCACCACCATCTCTCCCTGCCCCAGGTGTAGTAGTATGACCATCACCTTGTTGCCCACCACCACCTCCTCCACCAGCAAACCTACCGCTTGAACCATAAGTTGTGCCAAATGTGCTTGATAGATCTTTTCCATATCCACCATTCTGTGCAGAACCCGTGGTGCCTGCACCACCGCCACCACCTCCATATGTTGGTGCATTTTCAGCAGTATAACTTCCTAAACCACCGTCATTTCCATAACTTGTATAAGTATATGTAGTTGAAATCCCACCTAATACAGAGATACTTTTACCATTAGATGTGCTACCTATCGAACCACCGCCACCAGAACCACCATTTGAACCAGTACCACCCCAACTTGCACCAATGCCTCCACCAGTAGCTATTATTTCATTGAATTCTGAGTCAACACCATTACCATTATTTCCTCCATTGCCAACTTTTATTGTCACAGTTGTTGAATGAATTTCTTGATTCAAAATTGTAACCACTTCACCACCACCACCACCACCACCATGTGGATTTCCTATACCTGAAGCTCCACCTGCAACTGCTAAAATATTGGCCATAAAAACTGCATTGAATGTTATATTGTAAATTGTTTGATTGTTTGAATTTTGAATAGAATCGATAGAACCGAAAGCATAGTCGTCAAGTGGTGTATTTTCGAATATGTTACCATTGGTTGTAGCTGTGCTTATATCAACATCACCATATATGTTTGTAAAATTTCCATAATGAAAAGCTAATGTAAATGATTCTGGTAATGGTGGTTTAACTTTGTTGTATTCTAGATTTAATTTACCCGAACTATTAGCTTTTAAAGCTAATCCCATTTCTGGTCTACTGAAGAGCACCATATTATCACTCAATTGATCTGGTTTCATCCACATAGACATACTGAATTTCGATAAATCTCTACCAGTATATGTGAGTTTATCTATTTCAACTTTATCATTTGTTGTTAGTTTTAAGGCTTTTGATTTAGCCACTCCAGAATATTCAATCATATCTGATTCAATTACATCGGTGATTAATACACCATTCTTATTCACTTTAACGAGCGAATCATTTTGTTCAAATGTAGCTCTCACAAATGTTTCATCTACCACTGCTAATCCTTCTTCAGTTTTATTAATATTTGTTCCAGGTGCTAATTGATTGTTTTGACTTAAGAATAACGATGCGTGTCCATTATTGACACCAAAAGAGAATACGTTTTCTCTTGAAATGATTGGTTCATAGCCAGATTTTGAATGTGTTGGTGGTAACTTGACCCACGATGTAAATGTCGAATTTTTAAGGAGTTCTCCATTCATACTTGCACCAGCGTCAATTTCCATGAAATCACCACTACTGAAATTAACCGCATCTTTTCCTTGATCGGTGATCAATGTTACACCCTTATCAACATCGGATTCACTGAATTTCGTTATTGATTTGTATTTACTTCTTTCAAAAACTTTTTTAGAATTCGTGCTTGTATTTTTAAAGTCTATATTAAATATTTGTTTTTTATAAATGAATTTCAAATGTTTATACATTACACTAGATACTTTATTTGTTATCTTTTTATTACTTATAGAAACATTCTCCATTTTTCCTCTAAAATTTTTCGTTCCATTCGATTTTGAACCGATGTATAATTTTGATTGATTAGTTTTTGTAATTCTTTTTATAATAGATTCAATATTTATCTCATTACCGTTTAGAAATATCCTAACTTCACCATTTATATTATCTATTGATACTTGTATATTTACCCATTCATTAATATGATCTTTTAAATTATAACTCATCGTTATTTATTATTCTCATATATATAATTTATAAGATTGGAAAAAATATTTATGTATCATCTTAACGTTATGATTTTTTAATTGTTATGCTACTTTATCTAAGCACAAATGTAATACAAATAGGACATGATATTCTGTACTTAGTGTATTTATATTTCTATATTGTTTTGTAATCTAAGCTAACTTTTCCACTCACATTTGTTGATAATTTGAGACCCGCATCTGGACGCTCAAAAAGTATTGCATTATCGTTTAATGATGAAAAATTTACCCAACCAGAAAATGTAAATTTGTTCATATTTTTACCAATAATTGTAGTTCTATCAACTTCTATCTTATCACTTCTTGTTAATTTAACAACTTTTGATCCTGCTATGATGCTAGAATATTCTGATGAAACGGGTTTTGTAATTTTTGCATCTGTGGTATTAAAGTTCGCATCCACTAAAAGATTTTCATGTGTAGGTTCCATAATATTAGTTATAGCTTGTCCAGTAGTAACAGCTGAACTGGTCTCTCTAGATACATTTGTTCCGGGTGCTAATTGGTTATTTTGACTGAGGAAAAGAGACGCGTGACCATTGTTCAAACCGAAAGAGAACACATTCTCTCTTGAAATGATTGGTTCATATCCAAACCCTGTATATGTACTTGGTAATTTTACCCATGATGTGAAAGTCGAATTGAGTAGTTTATCTCCATACATAGTTGTAGAAGTGTCTATTTCAATGTAGTCTCCACTTCTAAATTTAATCGCATCTCTACCATCATTTTTTTCAATTGTTGCACCATCACTTTTTTTATGAAAATAACCTTTTGTTCTATATGCACTACTTCCATTAATTTCACGTAATGAAGAAGGTTTGAATTTCATGTTCATCATTGAATCACCTTCTCTCTTTTTAATATTTTGATATTTAGCCAACACAGCAGCAGCGTTTCTAGTTTTATTAGAAAACACGATACGTTCCATCTTACCAGTGAATTCTTTATCACCATTTTTGTTTCCACCGATATGGAATTTTGATTGTGCATTTTTTGTAAATTGTTTACCATCTTTTATATTTAGTGATTTAGAACTATCGGTGCCTGTGACATTGGCACCTGCGATGAATTTTTGTTGTGTTCCATTTACAAAAAGATCGATTAATCCGGTATTATTGTCAATAGACACTACGATATTTGTCCATTCGTTAAGATTCTGTTTCAAATCATACCCAGGCATGTATATTAATAATGATGAATATAATTTATGAAATCAAAGAAATCAAAAAAATAAATGTGAATAAGTTAAAAGAGAAATGGAACTCTATTTCCAGTTAATGATAGATAAGTTCATTTACACTATCATCATATTAGGCGCTTTAAATTGGGGTCTCATAGGTATGTTCAAATTTAATCTCGTCACATTCGCATTGTCATTCTTTACACCAGTGTATCAATTGAATCGTGTGTTGTACGTTATAATTGGATTCGCTGCTCTACTTAAATTATATAACCGTGACTATTATTTACCATTCTTAGGCAACGCAGTATTCCCTTGTGATTCATTAGAAGTCAAAACACCGACTAATCCTACATTGGCTACTAAGATTAAAACTAAACCGAAAGTGAATGTCATTTATTGGGCATCGGAAGGAACTAATGATATTGTCGTTAGAAATCCTTGGAAAGCATATGATAAATATAATAATGCAGGTGTAGCATTGTCAGACACGGAAGGTTACGCTGTATTGAAAGTGAGACAACCAGTTCCTTATAAAATACCTACTGGATTTACACTCAAATCTCACATTCATTACAGAATATGCCTCGGCAATGGTATGCTATCGCCTATTAAAACTGTATTTTTGAAATGATTAAGGATTATGATTGATGTTTTTATATTTTTATTATGTTACATTTATGGCGTTTCATTTATGATGACACATTTATGGTGCTATGTAGAAGGGGTTTGTGAACACTCCATAAATATCACTTGCTCTCAACGTTGTAACTGTTTGAGGATTTGCAGATGTCTCAAAAGTTTTAGGGTATCCAGCGGCTGTTGATGATGAACTCCATTTTTGTGTTCCTGTATTATATTGTATAGCATGTCGTTTGTCAGTATTTTTTTCTCCCGTGGAACCATAAATATAATAAAAGTAGTTTGTAGCTGTTGTTTCAGTAGCATCAGGATCAAATCTCCATGACCATCCAGAAGCAGCACCTGAAGTAATTGTTATTGTCTGTTGAGAAACTGTTGGTCAAGGAGTGTTGTCGACAACATCAAACTGTAATGTTCCATTTGGTAAAATGGTCACTGTGTAACCAATGCTCGCAAAGTATTCCATGATTACATTCTCTTGTGCGAATGTGTCATCAGTTGGTTTTATCCAGAACGACACCGTGGATTCAGTCAATACTCCATCGGTTGTGGTTTCAATACCATCAAGTTGAGTTCCAGATAATTCTAATGTAGTATCACCATCGAAAGTAATAGAGGCATCACCAGTGGCTGTGTCAGTTGTATCAAGAAGTTCAGTGATTTGTGATTCAGTTAGAACTCCTGTATCATTGGAAAATAGCAATCCACCAGTTTCGTCGAATGTAATCTCTAAGGCATTGCCACCAGCACCATATAATAATCCAACATCATCAGATGTAATAATAGAGTTATAAATTCTTGTGTCATCGTAAATACCTTTGAAATTTGAAGTGCCACCAGTTGTTCCTTCACCGCCAATGTAGAATTCAGATTTAGTGTTTGGAACATGGGTTATACCAGCACCACCAGCATTAATATTAGAACTATTCCAATATATAATGACATTACTATCACTCGAAGTGTCGAAAGTATTGACTGTCATCACAATATGATTCCAATCATTACTTGTATATTCCATAGTGGGAATATCCAATGTTGTTGCAACACCCCATTTTGATTGAATTTGACTCTCTTTAATTCTAAGATAATGATCATCATCGTAATAGAATAATGATTTTAGATTAGTGTCAGTGTTGTATGATTTCAACCATGTAGCGAATGAAAATTCACTGTGATTAGACATGGATACTGAACTTACTTTTATTGAATGATCATCTGTATCATTACTATTTAAGAAAATAGCGTTAGAGCCAACAAAACCATCAACATATGTTAAACTACCATTACCAATTATTAAGCCATTTGGAAAAGAACCTATTGAATTTGTTAAAGACTTTTGATCATACTTAAATAAATGTGTTAGATCACCACCTGCACCTGAACTATCTATTATAACAGATGAATCAACTGGATACTCTGTCATAAAAGATTTTTCATAAGTTTTCACAATATTATTAGAATCTTTTATAATTACATCTAATTTATAACTGGTTCCACTTTGAATAGTACCTTCTGTTTTATCACTTTTAATATATTTTGTAAATGTTCTTGATTCAAAGGCATCAATTGTTCCACGTGGAATATTTTCTTTTAAAAATACATCTTTGCTTTCATCATGCATTGATTTATATTCAGTATAATTAAAACTGTTGGTAGGTTCTGTAATAGCAGCTATATATCCATAAGCACTGTTATTATCTTTTACTTGTAATCCTTCAACTGTAACGTTAATAAGAGAGGAATTTACAATAGGATCTACCACGATTTCTGGAAGTATAGAATCTGTTGTAAATATCACACCTGTAGGAATTTCTGGATTGTTGAAGGTGTGCTCTGTTACGTTACTGTTCACATCATATAATTGTCCTTTAATAAAATAGTCCAAACCTGGACTTAAACCAGTGAGTGGAACCGATTGTGTAGATGGAGTAGAACCGAAAGTTAAGAAAGTATCAGTTGTTACAAGTGTTTTACCAGCATCATCGACAGTTGCATTAGAACCATCATTGCTGGCTTCTAATACAAAGCGCATTGGTTCAGCACTGGCAATATCTGATGAAAGAGTAACTTGAGCATTTATTACATCATCGGCAGATGAAGTTACTGTTCCAAATTCCCACACTGGTGCAGTTTTATCCACTTGAATGTCTGTTGTAAGTGTTTTAACTCGTTCATCATCAACATCTATTGATAATGTTGTATTTTCTTTAATGTATGATTCATCGGCGGCTGAAGCTGGAACAGTTAATCCCACTATCCAGTTTACACCACCATCGGATGTAGTAGGTGTTTTCTCGACACCATAAAATACTGAACTGAGTTTTACGACACTTATAGCAAAATTTGTAGTAAATGTCATGTTTACTACATCGCTGGTGGTTACGAAGTTAGAAGTTGTATTTTTAGCATTTGTAAAAGCAATATTAGAAATATCATATGTGTAATTATGTGTTTTTTGGAATGTGATGAATTTATTATCTACAGATTTATCACGAACCATAGCAATAAGAACTAATTTTGTAGTATCTTTAGCAATATCATAAACAGTCTTCAAATCATAATCATATGCTTTGACGATTTTGGGGTTGCCCGATACATCAAAAACATCATCATCATTTGTCATAGAATTTTTTGAGGCGATAATATTTGTAACTGTGTTTTGAGTAACGTCAGCAAACCTTTTTGTATTATCTACACTATTAAAGAATGTTTTAATATTATCAGTTGTGAGTGATTCAGGAATGTTCAATTGTAAAGCAGCAATGTATACATCATATGAAGAGTTCTCATCATTTACAGCGAAACCAGTTATTTCAATACTAGGCTTATCGTTCATTTTTGCATCACTTGTTGATAAAGCAGTTGAAGTAATAGGATCCGTACTTTCAGTTGTAATGTCATTTTCTAATTGGATAGTATATGATTGATTAAGATCATTTGTTACTTCAACAGTAGCATAATATGTCTGTCCTTCTGTTAGATTTTCGAAAGTAATAGAATCTTTGATATCACCAAATGCTGTGAAAGATTCAGTTTTAATTAATACATCATCGTTTGTTTTATATAATTTTACATCGTATTTATTGAGTCCAGATGTATCAATGATTTTATCATTTGTTTTTAGAGCAACTGTAGTCAGATGATTGGTTGTTGTTATGCTATTAGGTTGTAAATTTGTGAATACATTCGTAAAAGGACCCAAAGTTCTTGTTACACTATAACCTCTCATCATTACAGCAGTATCTGAAAGGGCTACAGATCTGTTAGTCACAGCACCGTCAGTTGATGTAATAGATAATTTCACTGAACCAGTCACATAATTATGATATAATACATTAGAATCATCAGTAGAGAGTAAATAAGTTATTGTCCAGTTTCTGTTTGTAGCATCATCAGCTACAATGATAGGTGTAGAAATATCTTTTCCATTGACAGTCATGCTAAAATCAGAACTAGCGAGAACTGGATAAGCAGTAGTGAATTTAATTATAAGATTGTTCGCTTCACTTGTAAGTGTATTTATAGAATAATCAGATACCATAGATGTGAATGTTAAGCTATTTACAACTTTAAACTGAACAAATTTCTCTTTACTTGAGTTCTTACCGATTGTAATATTACCATCGGCATCTTTTAATATAGCATAAAAGTAGTAGTTTTTATCAGCCTCAATTGAGTCATTGTTTGTTAATTTATCAGTTTGAGGAACGTTGAAAGAACTTGTCGTAGTTGTGAATGTCTGTTTAGTGCCGTCGTTTTCAACATCGTCCTTAAGATTAGCATCAACAGTGTATTTGGTAGCGGAAAGTAAATAGAATAAATCAAGAGGATTATTTGTATCAACAGTGGCATTATCAGAAATTCCAGTGACATCGAAACTAAAATTCGTTCCACTAGATGAATCATTTTGCGCTATTGTGAATGAGTTTGGTGCAGTAATATCTGTCGTTCTGATACTGGTATTAGTGTAATGACGAACAAGGTCAGTATTAACTGTAGCTGGAACTGTCACAAGTGAGACATTTTTAGCAGGATCGGTAATAACAGCACTTACATTGTAGTACACACCGTCATCAAGACCTGTGATTCTGTAAACAGAGCTATCGGTACTGTAGAGGACAGGTTTATCAACCGATGTAGTATACTCTTGAGTTGTATTAAAATTCACAGCTTTAAATAAAACATTGTAGTTAGCGAAATCTAATTGAGAGGTATCAGATCTGAATTTTCCATCCGTAATAGAATCAATCTTAAATTCAACATAATTAGAACCAATATCAGTGATATAATATTGTAATGAAGGGACAGTAGAATCAATATACATTTTAGTAGTAGATGGTGTAATTGTAAAAAGCTTATTTAAATATGATACTTCATAATTTAAGAAAGTGTTTGTAGCTATTAGTTTTTCTAAATTACTGAATTTAAAAGCAAATTCAAGATTGTCATCGTCTTTGGAAAAATATTCACCAATATTTGAATAAGCATCACTATGATCATTTGTGAGTTTTACAGTAAGGTCTGTACCTTCTACGAGATCGTTATCAGTTTTGAATTTTGTGAAAATGACTTCATCGGCTTTGTTATTGCATACATTATCAACAGAATGAGCTAAATTGGAGAACCCGTTGTGATAGAAATAGGTTGTTTCTTTATCCATTGTTGTTCCTGAATAAATTTTAATTTTGTTATGAAATATGATACCGGTTGTTAGATCGAGTTTGTTGTCATATCCAATCTCATTTGTAGTTCCCGATGTTCCAAAATAAAGCACAAAATCAAGAATATTAACCATTCTATCATTAAAGATTGAACCTAATTCTGAAACAAGATATTGTCCTTGTGAATTAGTAACATATAATGTAGCTCTCTTCTCAATAGCTTGATTGGGATCATAATTAAATTGATATGTGTAAGGCAATCCTTTTGGAAATGTAGCTCCAGCAGGTAGTGAAGATGATACTGTTGTTTTAAATGACTCTTTGTGAGACATTACACCGAGAACAATATCGCCTGTTTCATTTTTACCAATTGTAATAACATCATGCATCATTGAATATGTCTTTTTTCCAATTGCCATGTAATTATAAGGTTTACTTGATTCAGTAGAGTTGTCTGTTAATGTAAATTCAATTGTGAATGCTCTATTTGTATCATGGAAAGAGTTTAAATCAACATAACCATATTTAGTTGTATCAACATCTACTTCAAATTCTAATGTGTTTCCAGTAGTGGATACATTTTTATCAATTGAATTAATAACATTATATGTTTTTCCGTCAACAGTCCCACTTATATTACTATCAGTGATATTGAGTTCAAGTAATTTAGACATAGTTTTAATTTATAAAATCTTTTATTTTGAATAAAAATTTTTAAAAATAATGAAATAGCTTAAGATATATTTAATATAAATGTGACTCAAATGCTTCTTTTTTAATTCTGATAGCAACATCATTTATGTCGTTTTGAAATTCTAAAAATGAGCTACTACCATCAATATTAGATATAATGGTAGTAACCTTTGTCATATCCAAAGTTCCTAGTAATTTCAAAGGTTGTCCATACTTAAGATACGCATATGTTATCTCAACAAGTTTGCTAATCCAGTTTTCTCCTGTATTTGTATTTGTGGTATATTTACTATATATATCTGCTGTCTCTGTCCAACCTAAAGCTGTTTTAAACTGTGTTATCTCCATATCAGTTGAAGTAACACGAGTAAATATCGGATTATATATGTTTTTCCATTTAATTACTCTAATAGCTGGATATAAAGATTGTGTTAAAGTTTTTAACCTTAATTTCGTAGAGCTTATAGTTGTGTTAAAACCATAAACACTTTCAGATACATTTATTGTTGTCTCGGCATCATTTATAAATGCATTGTTATTAATTCTATTTGATGCAAGAGATGAAGAGTAATATTCATATTTGTTTACCCTGGTGTTTTTAAAAGTTGTCTGATTCTCAAATAGTAATGGTAATTGATAATAACTTATAAATTCAACTACATTTTCATAAGAAGATAACGGGTATTCTGCAATACTTACACTGATGTTTTGCCCATAAAAAGATTCATTTGATACTTGAACATAATTTTTAAGAGCTTGTAATCCTGAAAACGTAGTTCCATCATCTGAATAATATAAAGATCCTACATTATCGAAATCTGCTTTAAATTTAATTCTTCCTTCAAATTTATTCATATCAAAGATATTAATGGGAAAAATATCTCTTAGATTAGTATTTCTTTCAATTGGAACTATATAATTATCATCTGTAATACCACTAGTTAATGTAAAGTTTATAGCATTATTATTTATTCTTACATTTCGCACATTTTGTTGCTCAGCTATAGAAAAAAATGTAACATCACCAGTTTTACTAAACGAGGGTAACTTATTTGGAAATGATTTAATAATAATTGTATTTAAACCCAATGAATCACTTTTATCAAAAACTTTACCCAATTGAAAGTTACCATTATCAACATGTTTTATATTATTACTCGTAGGTTCTACTCGTAATGTGTATTCAACCATGTATCCGAAGCTTGATTCAATTCCAATATCTTTAGCAATTCTAGTTATACGTTCGTCAATAGTAGTAAAGATATCTTTGTCTACAATCACTGGTTCACCTGCTGAAGATATGAATTCTAGACCAGTATCTTTAATTTTTGTATCACCAAAAACAAAACCATCACTAGGATCAATGATAATATCTTTAGATCCTACTTTCAATTTCATTGCAGCACTTGGTGTAAAATAGACTGCATCACCTTCTTTTTCAACGCCTAATGATACAACGTCACCTATATGTATTGTATCCGAAGATACAAAAATCTCTTTAAAAGGATGTTCCAAAGAACCTAAATTGACATCTGAATGTAAAGGTAGAATAGTTTTACCTATAGTATCAACAACGATATTTGATGCTTCTAAATTTGATAAAGTAAAATGCCCTGTACAACTCATTTTAATAATATTTATATTTAAATATAAATACTTTTTATGCAAAATAATTAAGTTGCATAAAATTAATAGATATTATCAATGGCGAACATGAAAAATATAGAAGTAATTTCAAATTCATTAAATACCATAGCAAGCGCAACTAAAATGACTTCAAAAATAAATACTTTTAGCTTTTTACTTCAATCACCACAAACAGTGTTTTTTTCTGTTGTTGCAATTATCATAATGTGTGCAGTATTATATGTTTTAGTTGAATTCTTTAGTAAAAATAGATTTAGAGGTATTAGTTTAAACATGTTTTCTAAACTCATTACTGTAACTGATTATATAAATAGGTTTAATACACAATTATATAATGATTTCAAAAATATCAAAACATATAATGAACAGTTAATAACAAATACAAATATTTATAAATTAGGTGATGATGAATACAAAAATAAAGTTTATTTTACAGAGACAAATAAACTTGATTATAAAAATGGTTCTACAACGTCTATCACATTGTTAAATGCTATAAGTAAATTCATGAGTGATGGTAAAATAGAAACTCAAAAAGATTTTAATCAAAAGATAAACAAATTTTTTCAACCAAATCCTTCTTTTAAAAAGAATATCACAGATAATGAACTATATAATTTAAAGTCAATTTTTGAAGCATTATATGGTGAAGAATTTCACAAACAATTCTCAGATTGGTTCAATTACGATTCCATTTGGAATTTTGCTTATAAAAATTCGAGTGATGGTAATCTAGATAAAAATCTATTAGAGCTTCTAATATATAATTCAAAACATAGTGATGGAACAACAGATACAATACCAAAAATTTTAAGTGAAACAATTGATGGTAAAGACAAAGATTCTGAAAATAGTTTAAAAGAATATATTTCTAAAAATAACTTTGATTCAGCTATGACAAAAATGGAAGATTATATGAATGGTATCAAGAGTTTGATATCACAAAAGGCAACAAATAAAATTATTGATAATATGATTCGTGAATGGAAAGATGAAGTTATTAAACTAAAAGTTAATGAGGAAAAAAATAAAGAAGCTATTGAAGACTTTGAAAAAAAAATAAGCGAAATAACAAGTCTTAGAACACAAACACAATTAATGAACGATGTTAATTCATTATTTTTTAGTAATTCAACTATAAATTATGAAAGTATTTCTCAACAACTCAATGAATCATGTTCTTTATTAGATGATGATGCAAAAGATAAATTTTTGAAGGAGTTTAATGAAATGAGTATAGGACGGGGTAAATTGAAAAACATTGTTGAATCAATGAGTTTCATTAATGTTCTTGATGCACTAAGAAAATCAAACTATAATGTAACACATACTACATTGGGAGGCATTAACAACATCCATCCTCATATTATAGAAGTATTTGAATCAATAAATGTAGATAGTAAACGAGAAGAAAAAGCAAGTATATTATACAATGCTTGTTTCGAAGTTTTCAATGAATTTATATACACGAAATATATTTATAATGAAGTTGGTGAATTCATGTTTTTGGAAGCTAAGGATGTCAATGATTTAAGTGAAAATGATTTATATAAGAATATTTTGCAATATTTTAATGTTCACATGATTCTCTTATACAAAGACAACATTAAATTTGCTAAGCATTTCAATTCAATACAAACATCGACTAATAAAAATACATTTGACAGTATAACTAAGGCACATGTAAGCATTGCTAGATTGAAATATCTCATTCAAGATTACTTTGTGATTATTATGGAATATAATGACAAGAGCTTTCCTGATTCAAGTGACATAAGAGACTTTTGGCAAAAAAGAGTCAACTCTTTTGGAATAAATATGCCTGGAACAAAAAAATTCAACAGACCAAGAGATGCACCAGATATTGATTATGTTGCAACACGAACGAATCGTTCAAGAAAAAATAAATCTGGTGAAAGAAGCAAATTATTCAATGAAGATGGAAATGTCATAGATGATTTAGATCAAGTGCTCAAGAAAAATACACCATACCATTTGTATAAAGAATATTTTTGGTCAATATTTGGAACAAGACACCCTAAAATACCATTTTTCCAAAGTATAATTGCTGGAATAAGATTCATGTTTCCAGACCCTAACACAGTGTTGGATAATTTCTTAGCACAATTGAAAGGAAAACCACCTTCGTCTTCTAATAAACAAATAAACTTTGACTTTTCATTCAAATATGATCCATACACAAGAGTAATTGATGGAATGGTTGATAGATTCAGTGATCCGGAACTAGGAGTAGATAAAATGGAAGATGTGGTTGATTTAGAAACACATGATGCTAGTGGCATACAAGCAGCAGCTGCAATAACAAATGACAAAGTACAAACAGAAGGAACTGCTGGAGCAGATTCTGCAAAGGTAGGAACAACAAGCGAGTCTAATTTTGGAACAGATCCACTAGATTCAGAAACAGACACAGAATAAAAAACCTCTTGTATGTGTCGAGAATGAGTAAAAGGTGAAAAAAGGTGGTAGAAATTCAAATGAATATGAATGTGTTCCTAAAACACAAAGATAAATTGATATGAAAAAAGTCAGAAGAGCCTTAACTTGTGATAAAACTCAAAGAGCTGTATATAAACCCCGTAAGAAGAAATACATATGTGTAGACAAATAATAACTTGTAAAATACAATGTAAAAAAATACAAATTTATGAAATTTCACATCAATCTTTTTTTATATCATTAATAATTAATTAGTTAATAATAATGCTTTTCATACCTATATTTATTATATTGTTTGAACCTATTACAAAAGTTATTAATGGTTTTATTAAATTTTTTGCAAATATTCCAAAGCTTTTTATGACACTTATAAATACATTTATATATTTTGTAACAAACTTTATTCCATTGTTGTTCGAAGGTATAAAAAACATCGGTGTCATATTACAGAGTATTTTCTATTATTTACAGAATCCTACTAAAATTTTTGATTTATTGATTCAATTATTGATTTTCATTCCATTGATGATGATATCTATATTATATCATATACCAGTTGATAAAAAGTATAAGCTCGGTGATTTTTTTATGTATTGGTTTTGTGGAGGCATATTCTCAGCTGTATTCTTTTCTATAACAATATTGTATTATGTAATATACAAAATTATTATAGAATATATAATATTGGGTAGTCTAGATAAAATAACAAAAGGTGCAATATCGACTTTCTATTATAGATATTTCCTGGCATGTGAGAATCCACCTGATAGTTGGTATCAAACAGCCAACTATCAACATCTAAATAAAAATACAAAAATACTAGTCTTTGCATATAATAAATGCCCCACCGGTTTTATACCCAATGGAATTTTCTGTGAAAAGAAGTCGAAATATATTCCAGATTATTGTGAAGAAGCACATATTTATAAACATCATATCAATGAAGAAAAAATATTCAATTCAGGATTGTTATTTCCTACAGAATTTAATCAATACAATCAAAGCTATTTGAAAAAGAAATCTATCGATAAGATGATAGATATAGAAAATTACTCAAATGATGTTAAAGAACACATTGACATATGCAAACAAGTTCATAAAAATAAAGATACCTTAATAAAATCAATTTGTAAAGATACTTCTAATGTGGAAAAATCAGATGAGCTTAAAACAGTATGTAAACGAAGATATTGTGTAAATGAACAACAACCATTTTGTCATATGTACAAGAAATATGAAGTGAAAAATAAGGATAATGTAGAAAGAAATCCATACTCACAACTACTTGTGCTTGTTATTTTCATATTAATGTTGACAATTGGTTCTTTAAAATATACAAAAAATACATAATAAAAAATTAGTTATATTAATGATATGGGTATTAAAAGTTGGGTGAAGAAAACAATTAACTCAATTTTAAATGCCGTTATAAAACCCATCTTAAATGCGATTATTATCAAACCACTTAAATCAATCCTTCGTGCTTTAGGTTTCTATAAACTTATTGGGATTATTGACAAAATATTTGAAATTATATTTGGCATATTAGAGTTCTTTTTGAACCTGATAACAATAATTGCTGATCTACTGGAATTTATGATTAAATTTTTTCTGATAATAATAGAAATTTTTACAAACATAGGATACTACATCACTCGTCCATTCAAGTTATTGATTATATTGATCAAACTATTCATAACATTTGTAACATGTGGATTAGGATTTGTATATCATAGCTTTGAGGTAGGTGATAATCTAAAAGCTGTAGAATGGGTATTATATTTTACAATAATATTATCTATATATCAACTTGTCATGCTAATACATATCATATTCTGGTTAGTATGGAGAATTTTTGTAGAGTATATCATTCTAAATAATATAGATAAAGCAACTGGAGGAGCTATATCTACTTTCATGTATAAATATTTTGAAGCGTGTGAAAACCCCCCAGATGCATGGTATATGACTCCTGGATGGCACAAAGAAAATAAGAATAAAAAATACATATTTGCTTTTAATGCATGTGAAGCAGGATATACAGCAAATAATGTAAGTGGATTATTCTGTCAGAAAAACAGTCCATATGAATTAGAATTATGTCCTCAAGCAAACTTGTATAGATTAATGGTTGACAAAGAAACAAAAGGTAAACTACATAATCCTGATTTCAATCCAAATACTCAAGAATTCTTGAAGAAAAATTCAATTGGAAAAACAAGAATGATCGATGAATATATAGATGACATTAAAACAAACAATAAAGTATGTTCGCAAAAAATGAAAAGCAAAGACACAATACTGAAAACATATTGTTCAAATAACACAAATAAATCACAAGAAAGTCAATTATGCTATGACATATATTGTAGAAATGACAAAAGAGAACCATTCTGTCACAAACTAGAATATGTGGGTAAAAATGATACCGTTAAAATATCCCAAAGTTTTGAATCTTTGATAGTTTTACTTGTATTTATAACTTTCATTGTTTTGGCATCGGGACATTACTTGAAGAATACCTCATCTTCATGAAGTTATCAACATTGTCACACATGAGAGGACCGCCACAAACACCTTTAACATCAACGGCCTGAGTTCCATTTTGTCCTTCAATCACATTTAGACTTACATATTCACCACGTTTAAGGGTTTTAAAGTTGCTGTTAAGAGGGTGAATTCCACTATGATGAACAAAAATGTTATTTCCTTTATGTTCACCAGTATATACTGTAATAAAGCCGTATCCTAGTTTTTTGTTAAACCATTTACAACAGCCAATGAAAGCACCAAACTCTCTATCAGTAGAGATTTCAGTAATTACTTCTGGGTAGGATTCTTCAGACATAATTTTTTTATGTATATACATAGATGATAAACTTTAAATGATTTACAGATTCATCAGCATTGAAGCACATTTAAAGTGTGTCAAATTGTGAATTATTTATATATTATCAATGTAATAATAATGAATCTTTTAACTTTATTCATAATAGTATGTATACTTTCATATATATATATATATACAAAACCTAAAAAACATATGGAAATACTTCAATCGGAACTTGTGACTCTAAAAACCGAATTCATTTTAGAAAAACAACCACTTATTATATATGATAAAATAGTTGATCCAATAGAAATTATTCATTCAACTTTCAAATATCTTTATACATTTAAAACACATAAGTTATTAACAGCAAATCAAGTATATCAATCTAATTCTAGATTTGCATTAATTCATAATTCCACGGAAGAAGATCTTACATTAACACTATCGAAAAGAAATATAAAAAGAAATCATCTTAATCTATTCTATACATTTATTGGTAATGAATTCAAAGAAAACGATAGCACTATTCAAATCATCTTAAAACCTTACAATATGATAATCGTTCCATATCTATATATGATGCAATGTGAAGAAAATCTCGATGTTTATTTCTTAAATGATGCATTCCATATGTTATCCATCTAATATTTGTAATTAATTGTTTTCTGATGAAAATTTAATTGATACACTGTTCTTAGGAATTGATATACCATTCGTTAAAAATTTAACCTTTGGTTCAATCACAACACTATCTATTGCTTTTTTACATTTATCTAATTCATCTTCCAAATATAATATCATATCTTCATAATCTTTTTCAGAAAATGCATCACCTAATATTAAATTTTCATCATAAATTATTGAATTTACTTCATCCACAATTTCTTTTATTTTCTTCATATTAAACTTCCTCATTAATTTCATCACTTTAATCTTAGATAATCTAACATTTGATACTACATTAATCTTTCCTTTATTGTTTTTCCATAGATATATCAAGTATAATAGAATATCCGTTTTTCTTGTTATTGTCTCACTAAGCTTTCCATTATGTAATAAATATCCTTTTGACTTCAATTTTTTAACTGTATTCTTCAAAATATTATCAGAAATCTTCTTATCTTTACCCATTATAGTAATAACTGTCATTTTTAACTTTTATTATATTATCATAACAAATTTTATTTTGTTCTTGTAGTTTTACTTTTTTACTTTCAGGTATATAATTCAGTTCTATCTTTGGTTTAACGTCTATGCTATTTGGATACATCATCATACAACAAGTATGTATATAAGATTTTTTATTCACACGTTGATTATAACCAAGTTCTTCATATATAATATTTATTTTAAACATAATTTCTAAAAAAGACCGTTTAATGACATGTTCTTTAGACCACACTTCTTTATTTTTATCCAACACATGCTGTGATATTTTCGTAAGTATATTGTAAATGATATTTAATCTTTTTTTAGATTCAACTTTATTATAACTACATGTAAAAATGCTAAATTGTTCTTTTATATATGCATACAATTCTTCGTTTACATTTTTTCCTAGTTTAAATAATTCAAACCATACTAACCATATACATTCATTCTTATATTTATCATCTATATCATTGAAAGATATCTTAGACTGAGTTCCGTTTTTGCAATATGATGCACATATATCTTTGCAATCTTCCACATTTTTATAATCCATTAACAATATACCTAAATCAGACAATGTATGTTTTGTTGTTTTAGGTTGATACACATGAAAATAATACACATGACTATTATACAATAATAGAAATAATTCTACTATGATACGTGATCCATCATATGTTTCCGATGTGAGTTTTGACAATCTATTTGTTATATTGTTCAAAAGAATCAGATTATTCGAATGTGAATAGTACTTAGCATAAAATTCTATAAACATATTAAGTGTTTTCTTTTTACTTTCAATGTAACTTGTGCATACTTTGTAACATAGTTCAATGACATTTCTAGATATTATACAATGAATTATTTCATCCATTAATTAGTTAGTCGAATTTAAATTCGGCATTTTTTCTACAGTGTCTAATATGAGGTTATAATTTACTATAGATTGTAAATAGAAAATCATGAACAACCTTTTAATTTTCAATTCAATTTTATTAAGCTCCGCATGTGTTAAGACTTTAAATTCTACACCATCATCTGTATTTACAGTTAAGTCTTTTAAAACTTTATACATTTCCTTAATCATGACAATAACATCATTCTCCTGTTTGTTCAATTTTGCCTGTAATGATTTGGATTTTTGAACTATAAATTTCTTTTGAACATAACATGTTTCATTAGAGAAAATCATATTTTTCTCCGATACATCGAATTGTAAGTAATTTCCACCTTTTTGTAACTCTTTATTCATAGTAATTATCTCATCATTAAAACTGCCAAATTCTTTCATCAAGAGTTTATCAGCTTGGCTTAATTTCAATCGTTTACTTCTAAGTAAACCTGACATTAGTTTGTAAAATACATGTGATTCTTCCTTCGATAATATATTATTCATCAATAATTTAAAGCCCATCAATTGAGATAAATCTAATTTACGTGATTTTAATCCATTCTTCTTGAATACATAATTATGATATTGCTTGCTATCACAATATTGTATTTCAACTAGTCCACTTTCTATTTGATTAATATTTTGGATACCTATTCCCGCTATACTATAATTAGAATTGTTCTCAATATCAAGGATCCATCTCATAGCATGTACCAATCTCAAGACTCTATTATAGTGATTAGCAATTGCACTACATATTTCAGATTTATTTATATTTTTGTTTGAATTGGTTCTAGGTATAATTATAACATTGTCATGTAGCTCCTCTATATAAACTTTTTGATGTCTGTGTAATTTCCTTTCAACAACATAAGTAAATTTTTCACATAAATTTTCATATGAAACCGTATATTCCGCATTTGGTTCTAAACCATTAATTGATATTATATTGTTCAAGTAAGTTTTAAGTATTGATAATTCGTTATTAAATGTTTCTTTAAAATTTGTTTTACTTTGGGACAATCCCATTTTAATATTATATGATGAAAAAATTGAAATAGATCTATAACACATTATAATTGCATATTCTGAATATTGTCTCAAGCTACATTATTATGAGGTGTCATTGTTGTAAGAAAAAAACTGGTTTAAATGCACTCGAATGCAAATATTGTAAGATTTCATTTTGTATATCTTGTCATAAACCAGAGATACATCAGTGTATAAAAATTGATGAATTTATTTCCAAATCTAAATCAGAACTCTCGAAACAACTTTTAAACAACATCTGTAAAGCAGACAAAGTTAATAACAGACTATAAATATTAATTAAAAATATCTGACGTATTATATTATAATGTCGTCCACAACCCAAACCAACGAGCCTATTCTTCAAGAAGATAACACAAGATTTGTTCTTTTTCCGGTCAAATATCCGTTGATATGGAAAATGTACAAAAAAGCACAAGCGTCCTATTGGACTGCAGAAGAGATATCTTTTACTCAAAAAGATATTGAACAATGGGAAGCATTAGATAATAATATAAAATTTTTCTTGGAAAGACAGTTAGCATTTTTCGCAGGTAGTGATGGCATCGTAATGGAGAATCTCGCTTCGAGATTCTGCAGAGAGATTGCAATTCCAGAGGCTAAAAATTTCTATGCTTTCCAATTAGCAATGGAAGGTGTTCATAGTGAAACATATAGTTTACTCATTGATACTTATATCAAAGATAGTGAGAAAAAAAGTTATCTTTTTAATGCAATTAATGAAATTGACTGTATTGAAAAGAAAGCTAAATGGGCTCTTAAATGGATTGAAAATAATGATATTTCATTTTCTTTTAGATTACTTGCTTTTGCTATTGTTGAAGGCATATTTTTCTCGGGTGCTTTCGCAAGCATTTACTTTGTGAAAGAAATGGGTATTTTAGATGCTTTAACTTTTAGTAATGAATTAATTTCTAGAGATGAAAGTTTGCATACAGAATTTGCAGTGCTTATTTTCTCATACATTGAAAATAAACCAAACGAATCGGCAGTTCATGAGATGTTCAAAGATGCAGTAGATATTGAAATTGATTTTATTACACAAGCTATTCCTTGTAACTTACTTGGATTAAATTCAGAACTCATGTCACAATATATCCAGTTTGTAGCAGATAGATTACTCACCCAATTAAATTACTCTAAAATTTGGAACATTAACAAGTGCCCATTAGATTTTATGGAACGTATTTCCCTAGATAATAAGACAAATTTCTTTGATAATCGTGTTTCCGATTATTCAAAAGCCTCCATTCAAAACAAAAAAGAGACACTCACATTTAGTAACACTGATGATGAAGATTTTTAAAGGTAGTTGCACATAAGTATGAAAGTTTAATTTTACATTAACTATTCTTGAGCTTTTCCAATAATTCCAATGGAAATATATACTCTTTATACTTTATTAGTTTTTTGTAACATTTATTGATTGTTACTTCTGATATTTCACATATCTTTGAAATATTTTTTTTCGAAATATTCAAATCACAAATATTACTTATCAAGAATATGACACCAGCTGCAATAGATGGAGGTGCATTCTCGGCAACAATTGCATATTCATTTGATTTTTTTATAACATACAAACATGTTTCAATTATATCAGAACGATTAAGTTTTGTACAAAATCTATTAATGAAATCTTCTGGAGTTGATGATTCATAATTTATATTCATTATTTCGTTAAACTTTTTACATCCTTTTGTCATCGTAGATATATTCAAATTGAACATTTTAGCAACTTCCTTTGCACTTCGTGGAACATTATTAGATTTACAAGACATGTATATGCTAGAAGCGATCAATCCATTTCTGTTTTCTCCACGAGATATTTTCTCTTCTGATAATTTCTTATAGAGCACTTTTGCATCATCAATTATAGCTTGTGATAACCCATTATTACCAGCCTGGATATTTATATTATTTAAAATATTGAACAAACTGCGTTCTTTATAAGGCATTGAATTCCATAAGTGATACTTCCTCATTCGTGTATATTGGTAAAATTTATTTGATGTATTTTCCATTCCAATTACTGAACCAATTGATGATTTTGGCATAAATTGATTCACCGGCATACCACAACGGGTGGGATTACTTGATTTATTATCTTCGTTACCATAATAACGCCATTCAGCATTAGAATCAAACACTTTGTTTTGTATCATAAAACATTTCACACACGTGTATTCATTCTCTTCAAAATTAAACTCTGTTGAATCACATTGTGGATTTATGCATATTTGAATTTCTTTATCATCAACATACTCATCATTTGTTTTTAAATTCTCCAATTGTTTCCATATATTCTCGAATTCGTCAAATGACTGAAAAACTTCTGTATCCATAATGTAATGTTAGACTACATATATAAATCAGAATTAATTTCAAATTTTTATATCACTTTTTATAGTTCTGAAATTATTAAAGATGATCAATCTTCAATTAGTCTAGATGATATAATTGATAAGAGTATGAATAAAATTTTACATAAATTGAACACGAATCAAATCATCAATATTGTATATAATAACACAACTATCGATAAATTCACAGAATTCCTTTCAAATTTACTTAAAGAACATTTTAACATGAAATTAAAAAATGATAGACTCAATTTGTGCATCACAAATAAGATTATAGTGAATCCTAATTTAATTTAAAAATAATTATAAAATAATTAATATAATGACTTGGTCAACTAGAAATAACATTATTGATTATGATATTATAACATATGGGTTATTTTGTACTCCATGTTTATTTGGTGAAAATGCTTTCATTATTACAAAACACCCCAGTTGTGTATCATATGCACTATCTTATAATATTCTTATATTGTCTTCTCAAATGTCTGGAGCAATTATAGGATCTTTAACTATGCCACATAACATATATATTGGCACAGTTATTGGAGCATTATTATCGAGTGCTTTTATTGGACATTATGCTGGAAATATGAGAACTAAACTACGAGAAAAATATGGCATAGAAGGAAGTTTCAATGAAGACTTTTGGACTCACTTCTGTTGTTCATCATGTGCAGTGTGCCAAGAAGCGCATGAAATTCGTTGTCAAAACAATGTCAACATTTTAGATGATATTGATGAATATGAATCAGCTCCTCTTATTCAAACAGTCCCTACAGCACCAGTTATGGAAAAATAAAATTACTTAACATATAGCAATGAAATAATGTTTCGACCCGAAGATCGATCAACATTTAAATATTTGATAGAAAACTTCCATTAAAACAAAAAAATGATCATGATTTAGCTTTCGAAATAAAAAACAAAACAAGCTTTTTAAGCTTTAATTAACAGTTAACGACACCAATATGGCCGTCAACCTCAATGTTAATGCACTTTATGTGCTGTTGTGCCTCAAGAAAGCTACTAAAGAGCAGCTTGTCTTGTATCTGCGGCAAAAAGGAGATAAATGCTCTTTGAAAAATACAAAAAATGAGTTGGTGGAAAAAGCAAGGCTTTATGTGTATGCTGCCACAGATGCAATCAACATTCCTTGTGTGAAGTTGAATCTAATTGATTCGGTGACATCAGTTGATATGCTCATTAAAAAGAAAATCAAAGAGATAAAAACATGTCAAAATGCACGAGTGCACAATAAACATGTGAGAGAACTTATCTCCCTGGGTCTTGGAAAGCTCTTTCCAGAAGGATTCACATATGATGATGCTTATCATCTTGTTGATGTTACGCTGGGAAAAGTCTCCCTGTGGTCTGGTAAGCAGTCGAAGGACGAACTCAGCTGGAAAGCCCAAATAAGAACTTGTCTCCACGAGTTTTGCATTGATAGTTGTCAGTATTGGTGGAATAATGACCGATTCATTTTGGATGTATTAGACAAGAATAGCATGAAACACACCAAGGGACTCATGCACAATTCTCCTCTTCTCATTAATCCGTCCATACTCATTCAAAATAGACAGAATGAATGGAAAAAAAGCAATAAAAATAAAAAGCGAACATTTGGAAGCAGATTTTTCCTTTCTTTCCCCAAATTGACTGATGATATTCTTAAGGAAATGTATGCCGCTCATGAAAGAAGAATGAACGATCCAATGGTCTACAGAAAAGATCAAGGATCAAGGAACAAGTGGGAAACAAACATTGAAAAGTTAAAAATCGAAAAACTTATAAAAACACTGCAATAAAACCTAAAATCTAAAATCTAAAACCTAAAAACATGTTTAAACTTTGTATTCCTTTTTTTTTATAAGTGTAAATAAATGGCCTATGTTGGCGGAAAGTCAAAAAATGCAGATCATATAATAGAAATCTTAAATAATAAAAAATATGATAATATGAATTATTTAGAGCCATTTGTTGGTTATTGTCATATTTTACGAAGAGTTACTAACAAAAAATCTTACAATGCAAGTGATGCAAACCCTCTTTTAATAACTTTACTCAATGGAATACAGGATGGGACGAAATACAACAACATACACATTACAAAAGATCAATATGAGCGATTAAAAACTAATAATAATGATAATTCATTCAAAAGGGCATTAGCAGCTTTTGCGTATTCTTATAATGGTAAATTATGGGGTGGATATACTTTGTCAAGTTCTACACGTGACAACTATCCACAAGAAAGAAAAAGATACTATGATTTACTTTCGACGAATGATACATTCAATAAAACCAAATTATCATGTCGCGATTTCTCTACACTCAATCCTAAAAATAAATTGATATATTGTGATCCTCCATATAAAGGGACTACAGGATACGGTGAATCATTTGATACCGAATTATTTTGGAATACAATGAGAAAATGGTCAAAGAACAACGTTGTTTATATTTCAGAGTATTCTGCCCCCAAAGACTTCAAATGTGTAGCAAAGTCAAAAAAATACAACTCGTTAAATGGAAAAGGGGCAGGTAAAGTCGTATTTGAAAAAGTTTATACAATGCGACAATAGGTATGTTATGTTATATATTTTGATATGTATCTTTCACTTCATCAATAAGATGTGATGGAATACAATTCATATCAACCATATTCATATTGTTTTTAAATTTAGAATTCATTTCATAAGAGTTCATAATTTCATATACGTCTTTTGTTTGTAGCAATTCCTTCACCTTTTTTTTTTGTCATTATACTCGGAATGTTATCTGAAGGATCGCCACCCAAAACTTTAAATAGCAAATCTTTATTATTTGAACCTAAACTCTTGTCTCTGAGAGATTTCATCTTCAAATCATAAATTTCAGTAGTATCATCAAGCAATTGTAAGTAATCATTATCACCAGTTATAATTATTTTGTTTTTATCATTGTGCATATGACGACAATAGATATATACAAGATCATCCGCCTCACATTTATTATGTTGAATTTCGTGAACATCAATCGGGCACACTTTGCGGAACATTTTAAATGTCTGTAAAGTCACTTTCAATTCAGGGATAATCTCATTAATTGTCAATGGAAACACTCTTCCATCAAAATCATCCATATTTTTTCTATCTTTATAATCGTTCATTAATTCGGTTCTCCAAATATCATCTCGGGGACAATCAAGTGCAAATATAATCTTTGTTGGCTTAAACTTTTTACATAACTTATGAATCATATCAATAAATGTGCGTCTATACATATCTTTGAAGATATCATTGTCAATGGTCAATTCGACATCATCTCGTTTAGATATTTTGAGATACGACTTGATTGCATAAAATCTAAAGAAAATAGTGTAAGAAGTATCGATAACTATAATAGGCTTACTCATTATTAGCATTTATATATTAATTCAAATAGTATCTAAATCATTTTTTAACAAATTTAAAAAAATGATACATAAATATTACATATATCATATCAATTCAGAATGGGTATTCCGTATTATTTCTCTAACATTACAAGAGAACACACTGATATTGTCAAATCAAATTTGAAAGTAATTTCTAAATATTTATTCCTAGATTTTAATTGTGCGATTCATTACTGTAACAATGCTATAAAGAAAGAGTCCAATTATAACATTGATAATCATGAAGAACTATTAATTGCAAAATGTCTTAAATATATAGATACAATTGTCGTTAATTCTCATTTCAAAGGAACACTATTTATTTCTATTGATGGTGTAGTGCCTTTTGCTAAAATGATACAACAAAGGAAACGTAGATACTTGAGCGTATGGAGAAACACCAAATTAAAAATTACAACATGGGATAGCAATGCCATATCACCTGGAACAGAATTTATGAAAAAGTTGAACAAAGCGTTGCATGAATATGAAAACACTAAATTAACTACAGTTATTATTAGCGATAGTACAATTCCTGGTGAAGGAGAAGCTAAAATCTACAAATACATAAAAAAAGAACATATTGTGAATGATAATATCATCATATATGGTTTGGACGCAGACCTCATCATGCTAAGTCTACTGCAAGAAAACAATGTGTTCTTAATGAGAGAGTCTGAATTTTACAAATTTAAACTTGAATCGCCATTTTTATACTTGGATATTACACATTTGAAACGGGAGCTTATTAAATATATTAAACAGTCACTCAATAATGCTACAATTAAGAATCATTTGCAATCATACGTATTGTTATGCTACTTGATTGGAAATGATTTTGTTCCATCACTATCGTATCTTAAAATAAAAAACGGCTCAATTGATTTTATGTTACATTTATTGTCGAAATGTATCGATCAAGATGGAGAAGAATTAATGTATGTAAATGATGAAGGTAAATGGGATTTGAACTGGATTCTCTTTCAAAAATTGATAACATCTCTCATGCAATTCGAGGATCATGAGTTTTCAAAAAATCATTACAAATATTACAATTATTCTCGCAATTATAACAACGATATAGACTACTATGACAACTATGGAATGTTTAATAAACCTATTGATTTGATTAAACCCAACGAGGATGGTTGGAGGCATAGATACTATACAACGTTATTTCCAAACATAAAAGTCGATACTATTTGTGAAAACTACATTGAAGGGATAAAATGGAATATTCAATATTATTTCAATGATACATGTCATACAAAATGGTATTATAAATATGATTATTCACCTACATTGTTTGACTTGAATAATTACTTGACAGTGAATGATGTGAATATGATTTCATACAATCAAAATATTGATTTCATTGATTCAACAAAACATCTCATGTGCATTCTACCACAATCATCGCATAATTTACTATGTGACGAAAAAAAAGAACTAGTTAAAACATTCAAATATATAAAATACTATCCGATAGAATATAAAGTTCAAACATATCTTAAACAATATTTACATGATTGTATTCCTTTAATTCCTAGTATGGATTTTGAAAAACTATAAATCACGAAAAATCAACCTCTGTATTTTGCTTAGATATATGCAAATTATTGTATTTGTTATTAATTATGTTGTAATAAATTAATTTCTTTCTATTAATGATTCTCTCTTTTCTACAAAGTTTATAATCATACAACTTTAAAAATTGTGAAAGAATTGTAATACTTCTCTTAATTGTAATGTCTTTGAGATATATTTGTGACTTACATGGTAGGTAATACAAAATCATCTCTGGTATTAATTCTTCTATTTTGTCTATAGTATTGATGTCTTTTAAGTCATCCTTACAAAATTCTTTTTTGTTGTCTAATGAGTCTATTCCAAAACAAGATAAAAGTACATTGATGAAATCTATATTAGGTTTTTCTGTAAATAATTGAAAATATTTCATAATATATATATATATATATATATTCTTACAGATATTTTCAATAAAAAATATATGATACATATATATTAAAAGAATACCCGTTTGTGCACATACTACTTTGAACTATTGTAAAACAATTTTATTGGAATTTAAAGGCAGTTTCTAAAAACAGTTCCACCTGATATAAGCATGTTTTGATAGTTTCTGGTATTATTCAAGATTGATACACAGAAATACGATCCAAACATGAGTATCAATATTGACATGGATAGATTGACATACTTGGTGTCTCTTTTCATCTTAATTATTTGAGATTGAACTGCATTTGTTTGATTTGTATATTGTTCATAAAGTTTCTTTTGAAGTTGAGCCTTATTGTTACTTGGAACCAACTTAGTTGAATCTATCATTCTCATTGGGAATCCTGTCGCCATACCACCTGTCCGTTTATTTTCTTGAGCATTTTCCATATCTGTCTCTAATTTATCAATTAATTTTTTGTAAGCTTTTTTTTTCTCTTCATCGGATATTTCATTATCTTCTGGTTTTTGGGTATTAGCTTCAAAAACCTCATTTATTTCTTCTTTCAATTCTTTGTTAATACCATATATATCATGTATGTATTTTTTAGCATTGTGCCAATCATACTTATCAATAGCTTTTCTGAGATGATTCTTCTCTTTGTCCAATTCTTTCTCAATATTCTTTAGCATTTCTTCTTCATTATTAGATGAACCTATATTATCCAGACTATTTAAGAGTTCATCTAGTGTATTTTGATTCTCCCAATAGCTATTCACATCTGTTTGAACAAATGTAATATACAGAACAGCTAAAAATATTACTAAGACAATACCATTTGTCCACATTTCAGCAACTGGGAATGGTGTAGATTTAATACTAGATTTTATGAAATTACATTTATCATACATATCTAACACCTTTATAAGATTATTGTAAACTTTTTTACAATTTTCAGTTGTTCTGTTTGTTTTATATTCCTCAAATGCATCAGCGAGTCTGTAAAATTCTGTTTCAAATTTGGTTGTATTTATAACGTTGATAACCTTATCATATTGCAAATCAGCTTCGTGTTTCATCAAATAACTCTTGGTAAACGTCATAAATATTCCATACACAACAATTATCAATGATATATTAATGTATTTATTGAATGATAGTGCTTTATCTGTTTGTTTATCTTTTTCAGTTTGTTTATCTTTTTCAGATTGATTTTCTTCTTTGGATTCACTTGTTTCTTTTGTAGATGCGGTATGTTCAGTTTTCCCGTCTTCAGTAGAAGAAGCACCACCTGTCGGCAATCCTTTACTTTTATTAAGTCTGTTTTTTCCAAGGTCACTTCCTTTTTCGATTGATGTGTTAACAAAATTAGCAATATTTCTGCTGGCTGCTTCTACACTAGAAGGTGCAGCCGTAATACCTTGAATTGTGTTTCCTATTTTTCTTTTAACAAAATTTTTTACTTTTCCGGTTTTATTATAAATTCCTGTTGCAACATAATTTGCAGCTGTAGCAGTATTATCTGCCACATTTCTTGCAGCACGTTTTGCTGCGACACCAACTTTTTCTATGTCTTCAAGCTTAACTTTTGCAAATTTCTCTTTGAAATATTCTTCATATATAAACACCATAATTATAATACCAAACACTATAAATATATCCCTGTGTAATTTGCTATATATATGACTTATTTGTTCTTTCTTTGAAAATAAAATTTCCTCCGTTTTAGTATAACGCCTGAAGCCTTGTATTGTTTCTTTCGTTTTTTTAATGTATTCAAAAAAATTGTAAAGATCAGTAGTATTCAATTCTGTCATTTTACTTTCAAAATTCAAAAAAGAAATATACTTGGTAGTATTGATTTTTTCAGAATCCATAAGATCATTTCTAATAATTTGTGTTTGAGTTACTTTTTTCATTATTTTACTAACAATAAATCGTATATTTGATAAAATCAATGATGCAGATTTGTGATAATTGAATTGCTCATCATTCTTGAACATAAACGTCATATATCTCATCACGATATTCTCATTCAATTTATAATTTTCTGTGTTGTTGATAAAATTATCTGTTATTTTTTCAAATAACCTTCCAAATGACCCTTCGTCAGTCAAATCATCATCAACGAGAACTCTTGATTTCAAAGCTTCGACAAAATCATAATATTTGCTTGTAATGGTAGATACAGGACTTTTTCTCTTTGTTATCTTTGCAAGGAAGGAACTGTGAATTACGTCTTTTTCTTCTTTGTCAATAATTAAATTATTATCTTTATAATAATTTAATACTGTTGTTTTAAAATATTGTAACACATTTTCGCTCAATTGATCACTTATACCTTTTTCATCTTTTACATCTATATACTCTATGAAAGAATCTGTTGAAAATTCTGTATGATCCATTTTTACAGGGAATATTAACTTTTTAATTTGGTCATATTCTGGTAGGTTTTTAATATTCTTTAAAAATTTTAATATTGTAGTTAAATGGACAATAAATGTTCCTGATTTAGTTGAATCTAGTTTAATATCATTCATTTCAATGACTGGATCAATGAAATTAGCGATAATGTAACCATCCCAATTATACTGAAAAATTGGACTTAGCCGACTTGATTGTGATTGTTCATTCGAGTTTCCTACATCATCTGCTTCTGTTGTTTTTGAATTATCTTTAGTTGTCCCGGTGACGGAGGTACTAGTTGTTGATCGAAGTTTTAACGTTAACTCAATTAACTTTTTCCTTATAGTTTCAGGTTTATCATCATCTGTAACTTGTAAAATCTGTTTTCCATGTCCTTTCAATAATATATTATAAAAGTCTTCCATGTATTCATTGTTATTTTTTTCATCCATATTTGTATTATGAACTTTAAGTAAATATCTTTTTTGTTTATCAATAAATGAGTTAATTGAGTTAACAGTTGTTTTAAAATGTGCCCTCGCTTGTCTAAACACATCATCTACATATACAAGTTTATATAATTCTAATGCTTCTGTGGATATTGTGTTCTTGCAGCTTTCAATTTTTGATAATTGTAAAAGATTTTTATAGATTGATTTGATAAGCTTAATAATATTAGCTAAAGATGAACATATATTTTCATCATAATGACCTACTTGTCCCTGTAATTGAGAATAATCAAAGTAATGATCTTTTAATTGTGAAAATAAATATATATAAGCAACAGATGAAACAAAACCAATATTATAATTATCAGCTTTAGCAGCATTTTCTTCACCTCCAAATTTTAATGCCATGTATACAATAAATAATACAACAACGATAACTATGTAAACGAAAATCACTGAAGATACCACCATTCGAGGTCCTTCTAATCTTGTTTTTTTAGTATTAACGAATTCTAATTTTTCAATCAGATTTTCTACTGTCACTTGGAAATCAGGCATTTTTTTTACCATGTTATTATCCATTCTATCTGAATTAGGAAATAGTTTGTTTTTCATAAAAGTTGCCTTAACTGTTTCTTTTTTTTTATATGTATCGTGATCAAAATCATCAAAAATAATATTGTTACATATGAACATAATTTCATCACTTAATTGATTCATCTCGATATTTTTCAAGGATGGACTGATACCACAATTGAGCGTAAGGCTATCTATATCATCGATCCTATAATCTTCTATGCTCATTTGATTTAATATATATACTTTTTTTCTTTTTAAAATTTAAATTCACAATGTCAGGACTGAGTGATGAAGCTCTAAAACATTTGAACAATAAAATAGATGAAATAAGAGAAGAACTAAAAAATCAATTGAACAAGATTCCTAAATTAAAACAGAATATGCACTATGATCTCTTTAAATTTGGTGTAATCGGTTTTGTTTGTATATTCTTTGCAATAATATTAGTAAAAAATACTATGAAGTCACTCAATATTTACTTTAGAACAAAAAATTATGAAAGACTTCAGCAAAAGTCGAATTTACCAGTTGATGAAAATGAATATTATTCATTCGAAAATGATATTAACTTTAGAAAAGAATTAATAAGAAATATTCATAAGTCAAGTCAAGAACAAAATAAATTACTAGAAAATGCTAAACGTGAAAAAATATCTGCGAGAAATGAAACCGTTAATGATGAGGCATTAAAATTAGAGAACTTAGATGCCAATATAGATATCAATAGTATTGATAAACAAAATGATAATTATGCATATGGAAAAAACAAGTCTACTTCAGATTCTTTCTGGGAAATGATATTTTCAAAAAAAGATGACAAATATCACTACATGTAAATAGTTTAAAAATAAATCGCATATTGTTAATTTAAATCAATAGTAACACAATGATTGCTTTTCTCATGTTTTTTTACTTCTTCATATTTGTTTTTCTATTTGTAGCTATTGTAAATAGAAAAGAAGTTACTGTTATTTATATTACAACTAAAGATCTTACACATTATCCTAATTACGATAGTGACGACAATGATGAAATGCTAATTGATGAAGGTGATTCTAATGTAAAACATTCAAATGATAATGAAGATTATATTCAAACATATCAAATTCAAATGAAAACAAAAACAAAAGATGAAAAAATCCTATATGAATTTCATTCATATTTGTCAGAACATAACATAAATGAAGTGAGCATTGTTATGACTGTAAAAGATGATGATATAGAGTGGGATATTAAATACAATTTTAATGTATATGAAAAATTTTATGATTTATTAATCAATTATATTAATGATAATTTTCTTTCTGAAAACTTGGTAGTGTTTTTGAATGGGGCAAACGTTGAAACATACTCAATTAACCCTGAACTAGTCAAATAATTTCTTGTCATGTTATTAATGAATATTATAATATCTGGTTTTGGATGTAATGATCAATATTTTGTAAACTTAAAAAAACGAATAAAAAAATGTGAATTATATCATATAGATTGCAATAAAAGTATACATATACATATTTTTGATCTATTGAAAATATGTGATCAATATTCTCAAGTAAACCTTATAGGATTTTCAATGGGTTGTTATATAGCATTATTACTAGAAAAGTACATTGTTGATAAATTACATAAGATAATTTTGATTAGTCCATCAAACATCTTTTTCTGGTGGCCAACTACTGATTGTTATATAACTTTTCCAAATCATTTTAAACCACTTAGAATTTGTAAAGTAAAAAATATACCTAGATGTGTAAAGTTTTTATATAATTTATCAAAATTCAGTTTTTTCTACAAACTTTTAAGTTACTTTTACTATTATTTTCATTCTATCAAAGCAAAAGAACCTCTTTGTTTAATTGATAACATGTCTAACATGAATGTTCTATGTGCATGGAATCAAATTAAATCTATTATGATTGATTTAAATTTTTATGAACTAATACGTAATGTCGTATATGATAAAACAATAACTATTATCACTGGAACTAGTGATTATAATTTCGATTTTTGTAATTTACTTCAAGAAGTAAATGGGCCAAAACATAAATTGAAAGTCATCTATGGAGCCAATCATCATATGATATATTTTGAAAGTGAACGCGTGTATTCATGTTTATTACCTATTCTTATTTAATTTGCATTTGTGACTTCATCTTTTTTGCTTCTTCAATGAGTTTATCAAGATCAGCATTGTATACAAATACTTTGAACGAATCGTCTAATAAATTGTTATTTTTTTCCATACTTAGTTCAGCTAGTTCGAGATAAAGATTGTTTAGTTCGATTAATTTATCCTTATTATTAGCATAATAAGCATCTAATCCATTTATTTTGAATGATTTATTCAATGAATCATTGAAAAATTTCATCCAAGAATCTAATATATAAAGCTTGTAAATTTCTTTTATTTTTGGTGACAAGTTATCAAATTCTGCTAAATCCATTAAAGATAAACTTTTTTGTTGTTCTATTTTTACGTTTCTTACTCTAAAGAAGTTTATTATAGAGAGTATTAATGTCAACAATAAAATTATTATTATAATTATACCAATCATTATTATGATATATTGAGAAATAATTATTTTAATTCGCAAAATGTTTCAAGAATAGGCATCATTCATAACCTCATAAAGTTCTCCAATCTGTTGTAGTTTAAGAACTTGTTGATATGTTATACATATTATATGATGAATATGTTTAAATATTATTTTTTCTTCAATCATTAAATTTTGGGAAATAATGAACCAGTTTACATGCTATTCTTTTACGCTTATTTCTATAAGACAATGGTAGCACATTTGTATGTGGTAGTTTTAATCGAGGTATCTTATTCTTCTGCCAGACCCTATGCTCAACATTATGTAAATGAATACAATGAATCAAAAAAGGATTATTAATTAATTTAAAACCATTTTTATGTGCTATATTATTACAAGCATTATCACAACCTAAAATACCGAAATTGAATTCCATACTATTCAATAGTTTGTAATTGAAATTACTATGATAAATCCATACGTCTTGCGAGTATCCTTTCTTGTATAAATTTGAGTTGATATCTATTTTAATAGTTCCATCTGTCTTATGTTCTGCGCGTAATTGACAATACATGATAGGCTTTTCACTCATAATATCAATCACATTATGTATTGTTGAATTGAAATACATATCAGAGTTACCGAAAAAAATTGCTCCATCTAATTCTTCAGATTTAACAAAATCAAATACATCATTGAATGAAAGTCTTTTCCCGATATTTACCTCTTGTATCCTATCACAATCATATCCGTATATTTTTTCATTCAAATAATATACTTTATCAAATTCAGATGTTTTATGAAATTCAATGACACGTTTTAATTCATCATTTCTTTCATCATTTTCTGTGAAATATATCTGTGTGATGTAATATTTTTTCATCTTATTATATTTTTATATTTCATTGTCATTATTATGAACGTCATTAATCTTCGTTTCATTACTGATACTAATACTGTTATTACTATTGCCATTATTATACTTTACTAATAATAGTAATATCAATGAATTTAATAGACTTATACTTGTAGGTAAATATACAGGCATATCATTATTACATACACCATATGTAGTCATCAAAGTTAGTCCTACTATATTCATAAGCAAAAAAAATGTTGAAATATCATTTGTTGACTTAGTTTTATATGCCTTATATATCTGTGGAATAAGCTGAAGACCTAAAATTGAACCACCAATGAATCCTATACAATTTATTATCACATTTTTCAATATCATTATACAAATTACAAATATATACATAAAACGTATTGTCTTTTTAAATGTTTTAATTTACAAATACATATGTGGTATTGAAGGATTTACATCTTTTGTTTTCTGTTTATAAGTATCTATTATTTCACTATCAATACAAACCGGGTATTCCATTTTTCCAAGTAAAACATTAAGATTAATATTACTCACTATTGATTCAATATTTCTCTTTAAATTACGAACACCTGCTTCTGGGATTGTATTATTTATAAGTTTAATTAGAATATCATCATTGAATTCTATATCTCCTTCTTTAATTCCAAATTGACTCATAATTTCTGGAAGCATATGATTTTTTGAAATATTCACTTTGTCACTAGTAGTATAATCTTTTGTTTCAATACGAATCATTCGGTCTTTTAAGATTGGACTTATCATTGTATCATCATTGTAAGTGAATATAATAAGTGCTTTCGACAAGTCTAACGGTATTTCTGAGAAATACTTATCATTGAATTTATCATTTTGACTAGGGTCAGTTAAATGAATAAGAACATTAATTATTTCTTGTCCTTTTGTTGTATCACTTATTTTATCGAGTTCATCAAAATAAATGATTGGATTCATATATTTAGAATGCATCAATAGTTCAGCTATTTTACCCCATGTTGAACCTTCGTATGTAAATCCATGCCCATCAAGAAAGCTACTATCATGAGCACCACCTAGAGGAACAAATGCAAATGGTAGATTCAAAGTCTTTGCTAGACCATCTTTAATCAATGTTGTTTTACCCACACCAGGTTTTCCATGAATACCAATTACATTACCTTTGGAAGTTGGGTTAGATATCCATTGTGCAATTATTCTGGTAATTTGATCTTTAGCTTCAATATGACCATAAATTTTATTATCGAAATCATCTTTCGTTTTTTTCATAAATTCTACAATTTTATCTTGTCCATCTTCCAATCTTACAGGTAATTCCTTAACTTTACTAAATGGTATGTTACACACTGCATTAATCCAATTCTTGAGTTTATGATATTCTCCATTAATAGGACACATTGTGTTCATGATAGCTAATTTTTTGAATATAATAGCTTTTGTATTATCGTCAAAATTTTTATCAAGTAATTTGAATTTCAAAGGTTCTGAGTCATTATTCATGTTTTCAATACGTTTTTGTGTTTCAGCAAATTTAATTTTTTCCTCTTGTGAAAGTGTTTTATAATATTTTAAATCATTAATAGATGAATTTGAAACAAATTTTGTTACAATTTTATCAGCATTATTCTTATATTTTTTTTCTGATGCAAGTAAAGTATTTAGATCTTTGTCGTCAATCTTTTTCAAAACATGCTCATTGATATCGAATTCATCTTCATGATCAACAACATTATCTTTATCTCCAGATAAACCTTTAATTTTTATAATGATTTTATCATCTTCATCATCATCATCTTCATCTTCATCATCTTCATCTTCATCATCATCTTCATCATCTTCATCTTCATCATTTAAGTTGTAATCATCGTCGTGGGATATTTTTTGACGTTTACTTTGTTCTTGTCGTTGTTGATAATTATTAATGATTATGTTAATTGGTTGTTTGTCGTTATTAACGTCTATATCGTTCTCTTTTCGTTTCTTATTATGTTCGTTGTCTAAATCAGTCTGTGTCGAAATCGTTCTAGTGCTAATTTTAGATTCAGTTGATTGTAGTTTAGCTTTTGATCGAGTTAACATATTTAAATTCTAATATATATTATATATTTTTATATTCTATCATTTTTTTAAATTCATATGTATTAAAAATATGAATGAAAAATTGATATATTTTAATTTAAAAATAATATATTGATTTATTAATAATACTATAATATCATGACTATATATAAAGAATTGTCTTTCGAAAATGAAGTTAAGAATATTGAGGGAATTCAGTTTTCAATCATGAGTGCCGATGATATTAAAAAGATGTCCGTTGCTGAAATCGTATCAACAGATACATATTCTGGTAACGAACCTATAATCGGTGGTCTATTTGATAGTCGTATGGGAGTAATTGAAAATGATAAAATTTGTAAAACTTGTATGCAAAAAAACACATTCTGTCCTGGACATTTTGGACATATTGAACTGGCTAAACCTATATTTCATATGCAATTCTTTGATATCGTAAGAAAAATCTTAAAGTGTGTGTGCTTTCGTTGTTCCACTTTGCTTGTCGATCCAGAAGACCCCGAAATAATAAAGTACACTACCAAGAAAATATCCAGACAAAAGAAATTTGACATCATATACAAAGCATGTTCTAAAGTCAAAAGGTGTGGAACATCTAATCCATGTGGTTGTGGTGCTAAACAACCCAACAAAATCACAAAAGAAAACATTGGTAGAATTGTTATGGAATGGAAAGACGAAGATAATAAGTTAGATAAAGAAGAAGTTTCTGAACTCAAAAAAGTTATTTTCAATGCGGAAGATATTATGAACATATTCAAACGTGTTACAGATGAGGATGCTACTATACTTGGATTTCCAAAAGATGTAAATCGTCCTGAATCATTATTATGCACAGTATTTCCTGTTCCCCCGCCATCTGTTCGTCCTTCAGTGAGAAACGACACAGGTCAAAGATGTGAGGATGATCTGACACATAAACTTTGTGATATTATCAAAACAAATAACACTTTAAAACAAAAAATTTCAAAAAATTCTTCCAAAGAACACATTGACTATTGGGTATCATTAGTTCAATATCATGTGTCAACATTTGTCGATAATCAGTTACCCGGTGTTCCTCCCGCTAAACAACGAACAGGAAGACCACTCCGTTCTGTGACAGAGCGGCTCAAGTCAAAGGAAGGTAGAATTAGAGGAAACCTTATGGGTAAACGTGTAGACTTTTCTGCAAGAAGTGTTATTACACCAGATCCTAATATAAGTATTGATGAAGTTGGTGTTCCAATGAAGATTGCTATGAACCTTACTTTCCCAGAAGTAGTTCATATGTTGAACAAAACAAAACTAGAAAAACTCATTGAAAATGGCCCTGATAATTATCCAGGTGCAAAATACATTAAGAAAGCAAATTCAAACTATAGAACTATTCGACTTAATTCTCAAAACATTTCCAGTATTGAAATTGAAAATGGAGATATCGTTGAAAGACATCTTATGGATGGTGATTACGTCCTATTCAATCGTCAACCTTCATTGCATAAAATGTCTATGATGGCTCACAGAGTCCGTGTAATGCACTACGATACTTTTAGACTCAATGTTTGTTGCACTCCCAGTTATAATGCAGATTATGATGGGGATGAAATGAATATGCACGTGCCACAATCTTTACAAACAGAGAATGAACTTATGCAATTAGCATCAGTTCCTACTCAAATCATTTCTCCTAAAGATTCATCACCAATCGTTTCAGTTGTTCAAGACATTGCGTTGGGTATTTACAAAATTACACACAGTGATGTTAAATTAAGAGAAAAACAAGTAATGAACTTAATTTCTAATAATACCAGGTTTGCAGGACATGTTCCAAAAGCCGATGGTATATTTTCATCTAAAGACAAAGAACTAAAAAAAATATGGTATGGTAAAAGTATTTTATCGACTGTATTTCCTCCAACATTAACTACACGTGTTGGTGAGGCTGTCATTGAAGATGGTAAAGTAACCTCAGAAAGTGGAGTACTTAGTAAAAAAACTTACCAAGATATGACAAACGGTATCATTCATGCAGTGTATAATGATCTTGGACAAGAAGAAACAAAGAGTCTTTTCGATAATACACAACGACTTATTTGTGACTGGTTGGTTTATAATGGATTCAGTGTTGGTGTTTCAGACTTGATTATTGATAATGATACAAAAGGTGTCATTAAAAAAGCTATTACTAACATTGATGAAGAAGTATCGACATTCATGAATGATGTATACAAAAACAATTTACAAAATGTAAGTATGATGACAAATGAAGAATTTGTTGAGAAATCACTTTCTAATATTATGAATACACATCATAAAAACATTGAAAAAGCCGTATTGGCAGATCAAAACATTAAAAGCACTGACAACAGAATGTTAAGCATGGTTAACTCAAAATCAAAGGGTAATATTATCAATGTATTGCAAATGATGGGTGCTGTTGGTCAATGTTCGGTTGAAGGTAAACGTATTAGTTATGGATTCGACAATCGTACATTACCTCATTACCATAAATACAATGATGGACCAGAGGCTCGTGGATATGTGAAACATTCATTCATTGATGGATTGAACCCACAAGAGTTCTTCTTTCATGCAATGGGTGGTAGAGAGGGTTTGATTGACACAGCTGTAAAATCTGTCACTGGTGATACTGATATAATCATAATTGAAAATGGAATTGCCCGTGATGTAAAAATTGGTGATTGGATTGATAACTATATGGAAAAATACCCCGAACAAATTGAATATGAAGAAAAAAGACCCGATTTTGAATTCCTTAAAATTGATGATAAAACAAAAGTATATATTCCAACTGGTGACGACGATGGTAATGTAACTTGGGAGGAACTAACAGCAGTAACTAGACATGATCCTACTGAAATTGTTTATGAAGTAAAAACTGCCGGTGGAAGAACAGTTACTGTTGCAGACAGTGAATCACTATTAATTTGGAATGGTTCACACTACATTAAGAAACATTCTAATCTTGTTAAAGAAGGGGATTATGTTCCAATTTCCTTTAGTTTACCCACTCCTCCCGTTGAAGTTAAAAGCATTAACATGACTAAATATTTCCCCAAAAATAAATATGTTCATGGAAGTGAATTTCATAAATGTGTAAAACTCATGAAAGAAGCACAAGGTGATAAGTTTCATATTCCAAGAGGTTGGTATGAAACTAACAATGGAAAAGAATTCACTTTACCTTTCACATCTAAAGCACGAGTACAAAGAACTATAGTAAGTTCCAACACAGAAAATATCAAAGAACATTGCATATATCCATTCCATGCCAAACGTGAGCATTCTCATTTACCCGATCAATTCGAACTCAATTTTGAGAACGGTGCTTTCATTGGATTATATCTTGCCGATGGTTGCTTCCATGAGAAATCTGGAACTGTTTCTATTACCAAACAAGATGAATCTGTTCAAAATTTTGTAATCAATTGGTTTAATAAATTTGGAATTACTCATAGGGTGGATACTGAAGTCAAAAAAAGAGGAACAAGCACAAGTGTTATTGGAAATTCAACATTATTTGCCATATTTATGAAAGAATTAGTTGGTCATGATTCAAAAAATAAACATATTCCCGAAGTTTCTTATAATGCACCTATTGATTTCATTAAGGGTATTCTTAGTGGTTACTTCTCTGGTGATGGAAATATAGGAGATGGTGGAATATTTTCCAGTTCCGCTTCAAAAGATTTATCAGAAGGAATCTCTTTCTTATGCTCCAGAATTGGTGTTTTCGTCAAGATGTCAGTTTTTAAACCGAAAACTAATAATTTGGATATGGATGTTCATGATATTGCTCCACATCGATTATCGATTCGTGCACAATTTGCTACAAAATTTGCAAAAGAAATTGACTTAATTCACGAAGAAAAGAATATTAGAATGAAAGCAGGAAATTATACTGATATGCACCGTAACTTTGAAGAAATTTATGATACGGTGAAAGATAAAATTGTAAGCATTACAAAAAAATCTGGATTTGATGCTTGTGATAAAATGTATGACGTTACAGTTCCAACGACATTAAATTTTATGGATAGAAGAAATTTGATACTCCGGGATACAAGCGAAACTGGATATATCCAAAGAAAACTCGTCAAAGCAATGGAAGATTGTAAAGTCAATTTTGATATGACTGTTCGCAATGCCGGTGGTCAGATCATTCAATTCATTTACGGTGACGATGGTATGAATTCTGTAAAACTTGAAAAACAACATCTCAGTTATCTTAAATTTGGAACAACAATTGATGACATTAAAGACACTTTCTTAATTGAGACTATTGACACATTGAAGGGTTATGTAAATGCTGATACATTGAAAAAGATGAAATCAACCAAAAAAACTTTGAATTCTAAACTTCTTGATTACTTTGAAAAAGTTATCGAAGATCGAACTTTCATAATTGAAAAAATACTCAAATTCAAACCCGATACATTTATTATATATCCTATCCCATTTAGTAGAATGATCAATAAAGCTGTTACTGTTCATTATCTGAAGAAATTGAAGGCACCGACAGATTTATCAGTGGAATATATTCTTTCTAAAATGGAAGAATTATATAAACTCACAATCTCAAATTCAGTTGAAGGCAATAACGTCCTTCACATGTTAATCCGTCATTATCTCAATCCAAAACAACTTATTACAGAACATAATTTCACAAAAGATGCATTTGACTATTTGTGTCTCAACATTGAAAATCATTTCTACAAATCCCTTGTGAATCCCAGTGAACTTGTAGGTGTTGTTGCTGCTCAAAGTATTGGTGAGCCAACAACACAACTTACATTGAACACATTCCACTTGTCTGGTGTAGCATCGGCTTCAAAAGCTGTTCGTGGTGTTCCTAGAATTAAAGAACTATTGAGTATTTCTAAAAAAATCAAGTCACCTTCTATTACAATTCATTTGAAAGAAGAATATGCTTCTACTATTGCAAAAGCAGAAGAAGCTAAATCATACATACAAACAACATATTTATCGGACTTCATTGATACTATGGAGATTTACTATGAAAGCAATGTTGTTGAAAATGAAAAAAGCATAATTAATGCATATGATAATTATAGTATTCTTGATGATGTTGATTTAGAAACAAAAGACTGTAAAAAGAAAGCTAATAATTGGTTACTTAGAATTGAAATTAATGCAGAAAAATTAGTGGATAATAAACTTAAGACAGAAGATATATATAAAGCGTTTGTTACAAATTACAATAATAGAATTCATTGTATTCATAGTGACGATAATGCCGATAAGATAATTTTCAGAATTAAATTGTCACCTGAAAACAGCGAAGACATAATTACAGATATGAAAGCATTAGAACAGGAAATGTTGTCTATGGTTATAAATGGAATTTATGGTATTAATAACGTGTCTACACAAGCCGATTGTTCTATTATGGAGATTAATCCAGAAACATTAAAACTAGAAGTAAGATTGAATAACAAAAAAGATAAAAAAAACCATTGTGTTCCTGTAGGAGATGAATGTAAGAATGAACAAAATGTTCATTGCCAACTCATAACAGAAGGAACTAATTTGCTCGATATTCTTGGATTGAGTAAATATGTCGATCCAGTTAATACTATTTCAAATGATATTTACGAAATTTATGAAGTATTAGGAATTGAAGCTGCGAGACAAGCATTATTTAATGAGATTGATGACATTTTCAAAGAAAGTGGTAATGTAAATCAGAGACATATTGGGCTACTTGTTGATACAATGACAAGCAAGGGTTCATTATTATCAATTGATAGACATGGTATTAATAGAAGTGACATAGGTCCTCTTGCAAAATGTAGTTTTGAGGAAACTGCAGATATTCTGATTAAATCTGGTGTCTTCGGTGAATATGATAAAATGCAAGGTGTAGCGGCTAATGTTATTGTTGGACAAATTCCTAAATGTGGCACTGGTGATTCTGATATCATCATGGATCATGAACTTATTAGTAAATCGAATGAAGTACAAGATTACACTGATGAACTTCAAGAAAGTAACATTCTAGAATTATGTGGAAACATTGGAATGAGTTTTGAAGCACCGGTTCAAAAAGGAAAGTTTGAAGATGAAGATGTTGATATTAAAATAGTGAATTGAAAAAATATGTTACAATAAATATAATGTTATCAAACAAAACTAAGTATGATATTATGATTATAATTCTATGCTTGATACCATTACTTCTCTTTTTTAGATTAAACAAAAATAATCTTATTTATTACATTCATAAAAAAAACACAGTAGTTTACTATATAATTAAAACATTAATAACAATATTAGCTTTAGTATTAATGATTTATATGAAGAATCTAATTTTTAACTAGATTTCATTGTGTAGTGTGTGGTTTCCCATGTAAGTTTAAATTTGTTTCTTGTTTTTGGTCTTGAATAGTTGCATTTTGCACATAAAATTCTTAAATTAGCAGTATCTTTATGATATTTTTGCCATTGTTCTTCATAACTATTATCGACATCGTGAAATTTTAAAATGTCGGAGGTTAAAAAGAATAGGGAGAAAATAATGACATTTCAAAAACTTTTTTTATTTTTTTTTTATTTATTTTTATTTTTTTATTTATTAATTTTTATTTTTAGATATATATATATGTTTATACTTTTTTTATATAAAGTATAAAAGTATAAAGTATAAGTTAATTATTTAAAATTAAAATCTAAATATTAACCAATAATAGAATGTATAAGAAGAATTGGATATGTATAAAGTGTGATTATAATACAAATAAAAAACAGAATTTTGAAAAGCATATCAGTCGTATAACTGCATGTGAAAAAAGATTAAAACGACATGATAAAATACATAATGTAGTCTCATGTAGTCCAAAATGTAGTCCCAAATGTAGTCTTATGTAGTCCTGTTGTAAACTCAAATGTATCAACAAGTATTAATTCAAATAGTTTTCAATGCCAAACGTGTCAAAAAGTATTTTCTTGTAGACAAAATAAATATAGACATATCAAAGCTGGAAAGTGTATATCTATTAAAGATAAAGATAAACAAATCGAAGAACTGAAACAACAATTGAAAAAAGAAAAAAAAAAAAAAAAGAAGATGTGATTACGAAATCAACAATC
>MDSX01018676.1_pt1 | contig 48882 bp, 53 predicted proteins | sample 811141 | NCBI WGS metagenome assembly MDSX01 (sample SAMN05326642, study PRJNA326480) | marine metagenome | isolation source: seawater | place: Atlantic Ocean: South East | collected 2010 | reverse complement strand
TGTTTTCATCTTAAATCCCGTTTTATCTGAAGAACAGATAAAGGAAACAGTAAAGAAATACGAAGATATTCTTGTTTCTAAAGGTGCTAAGATGATATCCAAAGAAAATTGGGGGCTAAAAAAATTAGCTTACGCAATTCAACACAAAAAAAGTGGTTTTTATCACTTATTTGAGTTTACAATAGCTGGTGAAGCTCTAAACGACTTAGAAATTGAGTTTAGAAGAGATGAACGTATTATGCGTTACCTAACTGTAACACTAGACAAGCATGCAATCGCATGGGCTGAAAAAAGAAGAAACCGTAACAAAAAAACCGCATAAGCTATGTCATCTATTGAACAACAAGCAAAAGGAAAGAAAGAGGGAGATATTAGATATTTAACACCTCTTAATATTGAGACTTCTAAAGTTAAGAAATATTGTATGTTTCAAAAATCTGGAATCAAATATGTTGATTATAAAGATTCTGATTTTTTAATGAGGTTTATTAATGAACAAGGTAAAATTTTACCAAGAAGATTAACAGGTACTTCATTAAAATATCAACGTAAAGTTGCTGTAGCTGTAAAGAGAGCTCGTCATTTAGCATTAATGCCATACGTAGCAGATTTATTAAAATAAAAAATAGATAGGATATGGAACTTATATTAAAAAAAGACGTTGAAAATCTAGGATTTGCTGACGACTTGGTAATTGTAAAAAATGGATATGGTAGGAACTTCTTACTTCCTCAAGGATTAGCTGTTTTAGCTACACCATCTACAAAAAAGATACTAGCAGAAACTTTAAAGCAACGTGCTTTTAAGGAAAAGAAAATCGTTGATGATGCTCAAAAAGAAGCTAATAAATTAAATGGATTAGAAATTAAAATAGCTTCTAAAACTGGAGAAGGAAACAAATTATTTGGATCTGTTGCTAGCGCTAATTTAGTTGAAGCTCTTGAAAGTAACGGTGTAACTATTGACAAGAAGTTTATTACCATCGCTGGTGGATTAATTAAGCGTACTGGTCAATATGAAGCTAAAATTCGTTTTCATAGAGATGTTATTGCTAATTTTTCATTCGAAGTAGTAGGAGAAAAAAAATAGATATTGTTAGTTAATAGCTAAAAGTTGTTAATATAAAAAACCATTTACTAGAGTAAATGGTTTTTTTTATTTTACTTTCGAATCATAATAACCAATTAATTCATTTATAATGAGACATTACAAAAAATTATTATTTGCTATGTTTTTTTTATTAGGAGCTATAAGTGCTGAGGCACAGGTAACATCTTCTAGTATTAAAGGTTTAGTTTTGGATGAAAGCAATCAGCCCTTTTCAGGAGCAAATATTGTGGCAATTCACACCCCTTCAGGCACAAAATCTGGTGCAATTACTAATTTTGAAGGTAGATATAGTTTACTTAATATGAGGGTAGGCGGACCTTATACAGTCACCATAACTTATTTAGGGTACGATAGCCAAATTTTTAATAACGTATATCTTGATTTGGGGATTACCTTTAATTTAAATGTAGTCTTATCAGAGGATAGCCAACAACTAGATGCAGTAGTTATCACCGGAAGTACTGGTAAAAGCACCTTTGGATCTGACCGAACAGGTCAAGAAACCAATGTGGGTAGAAGAGAATTAACTCGTTTACCATCCATTTCAAGGTCTGCTAAAGATTTCACAAGATTAGAGCCCTCTGCGAGTGACGGGTCTTTTGGAGGAAGAAACGATCAGTTTAACAATTACTCACTTGACGGTGCTATTTTTAGTAATCCTTTTGGTTTAGACGCAGCAACGCCTGGAGGGCAGACAGATGCACAGCCTATATCTTTGGATGCTATAGAACAAATACAAATTTCTACAGCACCTTATGATGTAAGACAGTCAGGTTTTACTGGTGCCTCAGTAAATGCGGTTACTAAAAGTGGAACAAACGATTTTCATGGTACCGTTTATGGTTTCTACAGAAATCAAGACCTTACTGGTAGTAAAGTTAAAGGAGATGATATTTCAGTTCCAAAACTAAAACAATTACAATTTGGTGCCAGTGCTGGTGGTGCAATTGTAAAAAATAAATTATTCTTTTTTGCCAACTTTGAAAAAGACGACAGAGAAGACTTAGCTCAAAATTGGTTGCCTAATACAGGTTCTGGTTTTATTAATGAATCAAGAGTTTTAGAATCTGATTTAAATGAAGTTAGAGATGCATTATTAAGTGTAGGATATGACCCAGGAGCCTACGAGGGATATACTCATAAAACAGAATCGACCAAGGGAATTTTTAAATTGGATTGGAATATTAATGATAATAACCGTTTAGCTATTATTTATAATTTTTTAGATGCATCAAAAGAAAAACCTGCTCATCCATCTGCTCTAGGGTTTAGAGGTCCAAGTGCATCTACTTTACAGTTTGAAAATGCAGGCTACCAAATCAATAATAAATTAAATTCCATACAAATGGAGTTGAATTCTAACCTTGAAGGAAATGCTTCTAATAAATTGCAAATAGGCTATAGTTCATTTCATGACTTTAGAAATCCAAAATCGACTCCTGCACCATCTATAACTATTACTAAAGATGGATCTAATTACATTATTGCTGGTCAAGAACCATTTTCAATTCATAATGACCTTAAACAAAAAGTTTTTCAGTTTTCTGATAATTTAAGTTTTGTAAAGGGGAATCATACTGTAACTTTTGGTTTATCCTTTGAAAAGTTTGAATTTGATAATTCTTTTAATTTAGGCGCTTATGGAGGACAAGGTGTATTCTTCCCAACTTCAACCATGGAAGGATTTGGAGAATATGTTTCTTCAGGTGCTTTACAAGAAGCTTTTGATTTTGCAATTGCTCAAAATGCTTCTTTAAACGAAAATGGTGAAGGTAACCCTGGAGGTTGGTCTTTAGCGGAAACAAATGTGGGTCAAATGTCATTTTATACTCAAGATGAATGGGATGTTTCTAATAATTTAAAATTAACTTACGGAATTCGTTTTGATAAACCATTGTATTTTGATACTGCACAAAAAGCACAAGAAGTAATTGATAATGCTTGTTGTAACGTACCTAGTATTCCTTATGTAAACCCTAATACAGGAGAAACAGTAACTATTGACAATACTCAAATGCCCTCTAATAAAGTATTGTTTTCTCCAAGGTTTGGTTTTAATTATAACCATAAAGGAGAGGATAAACTTCAACTACGTGGAGGTTCAGGAGTCTTTACTGGCCATTTACCGTTTGTTTGGATAGGTAATCAAATATCAAGTCCAGAAGTATTTTTCTTGCAAGCAGTAGATCCAAATTTTAAGTTCCCACAAGTTTGGAGAACCAATTTAGGGACCGATTATAGATTTGATGGTGGATTAATTTTAACTGGAGATTTATCATACACAAAAGATATCAATGCTGCTCATGTCCAAAATTGGGGCTTATTACCTCCTAGTGGAACTTTAGGTGGTGTGGATAATCGTCCGATTTATACAGCCAATGATTTAATTAATAATGCATATGTAATGACAAACTCAGATAAAGGAAGTACTTGGAATGCTACTTTGAAAGGTCAAAAGACGTTTGGGGAAGGGTACTATGTAATGTTGGCTTATAACTATTTAAATTCACAAGATGTAAATTCTATTGAAGCTGAAATAACAGGAGATGCTTTTGCATTCAATGCTGCATTAGGTAATGTTAATGATGCTGTCCTTGCGAATTCTAAATATGGTGATCAACACAGAGTTATTGGTGTGGCTAGTAAAAAATGGAAATATGGAAATGATAAGTGGGCAACTACAGTTTCTACCTTTTTTGAATACGCAAAAGGAGGACGTTTTAATTATACATATGGAGGAGATATCAATGGAGATGGTTCTAGTTTAAATGATTTATTATACATCCCAACTAGTGCAGAAATTAACCAAATGGAATTTTCTGGAATCGGTCAAGGAGAAGCATTTGATGCTTATATTGAACAAGACGATTATTTAAGTGGTCGTAGAGGAGAATATGCAGAACGTTATGGTGCTCTTTCTCCTTGGAGAAGTCGTTGGGATTTAAAAATATTACAAGATTATAATATTAAAATTAACGACAAAAAAACAAATACCATTCAAATAAGTATGGATATGTTAAACGTAGGTAATCTAATTAGTTCTGATTGGGGTCTTATTCAGCAACCCAACAATGTGCAGCCTATTGGAGTATCTTTAGATACTGCTACCAGTATTCCAACCTATACTTTTAATCCTGATTTAAAAGAAACATTTGGATATGATTCTAGTTTAGCTTCAAGATGGCAAGTGCAATTTGGATTGCGTTATATATTTTAAATAAATATAAATTTTATACTTAATTTTGTGCCCCTATTTTAGGGGCACTTTTCATGATGAAATATACGAGACTTACCAAAGAACAATTTGAAGAACTACAAGAAGAGTTTATAAACTTCTTGTCAGTACAATCCATTACTGGGAAAGAATGGGAAGAAATTAAAAGAGTAAAGCCTGAAGTAGCAGAAGAAGAGTTGGACGTTTTTAGCGATCTAATTTGGGAAGGTGTTTTAAATAATGCTTCCTATCTTGAAAATATTTCTGCACAGCAATTATTTCTTTTTAAAGTAGAAGAATCTTTTATGAAATTAATAGTAATTAAAACTACTAATAAAAAAATTGATTTTACTACAGCATCAGGTTATCAATGGCTTCAAAAGAATTTTGCGTTTGATGAAGTTGAATTTTTTACTGCTAACAAAGATTTTACAGGTTATAAAAACGAAGATATTTTTTCATTAGTATCGCAGGGAGCTATCATTACAAAAGGATCTTTATTTAATTTTTTTAATAAAATCGTAAATTAAACCTTAGCTACTTCAGTAATTAAAAACCTATTTTATTGATTTTTTTTATACTTTTTTGAGTTTGACTTAATTAATAAGTAGGGTATTCCTAAAATCATTGAAGTCCAAAAAGTATAATTTTGAACATTTGGATTTTCAGTGAATTTTGCAATAAATGATCCGAAAATTATAATTAAAGCCATTCCGAACATGCCATTCCTGAAAACGGTTGCTATTCCTTCAATATTGTATTTTTCTTTTTCTTCCTTTGACATGGTATTATAACCAGCAATTAGATAATACATTTTTCCATATTTAATTAAAACTCCAAAAGCGATAAAAAGAATAGCAACTGTAATCATTATTTTTTATTTTTAAATTTATTTTTTTTAAAAAATCACATATTTTAAATTCCTTTTCTTTGAAGTAACACCAAAAGTGCTTATCGAGTTACTCTTTAGGAACATAGACATGTTACTCAAGGTTTGTTCAATTAATAAGTTTAAATTAAGACCTTTTTCAATATTTTTTTTAAAGTTTTTCATTTTATAATAGAAGGCTAAATTAGAACAGGACTCATAAAAAAAAATTTATCATAATTGATTTTTTATTGAGCACTTCGCTAATTTACAAATTTTAATAGTATTATGAATTGATATTGATTCTTATTATAAATCATATACTTCATTAATTCTCCCAATATTAAACCCTTGATCTAAAACATTTTTAGCTTCAATATTATTTAGGTTAATTACAGGGTTTGTATGGTTAAAATGAATAAATATTACTTTTTTTCTTTCTATAGAATCCAGTGTTTTAAAAATTTCAAGGCTTTCAATTACAAAAGGATGTGGGATTTGAGAAATGTCGCGATTATTTATTTCTTTTCCACTATAAAATGTAGCATCTAAAAAGGCATAATCTACTTTCTTAATTTCTTCTACAATACTTTTATCCCACTTATTCCATTTGTCAATATCTGGTATGAATAATGCAGTTTTATTAGGCCCTTTAATTCTATAGCCAACAGTTTCAGAATATTCATCTCGATGTGGCACTAAAAAAGGAGTTGCCATTAAATTTGGTGTAAGAAAAATTGATTGTTCCTTTTCAATTTGAGTCAGTGAAATATTTTTATTTGTAACGAGCTGACTCCAGGGACCATTTGTTTCTAAATATTTTTTCATTCTAGGCATAGCAAATACATTAACATTTTTTGCATTTGCAGCTTCTTTTCCTAAATACATTAATCCCGAATAATGGCCAATATGAGCGTGGGTTAAGAAAATTCCATCGACCATTTCATTCTTATTTTGAATAGCATCTTTTAATAGCGCCTTCATTTGTTTTGCTATATCAGGAGTTGCTTCAAATAAATATTTTTTACTATAGTTATTATCAACTAAACCCAATGCAACAACTTGTCTATCCATATCAGTATCGCTAAATAAGTTTTTGCAACACATTTTTTTACAGGCTATATGGGGAGATCCAGCATCTTGAATAGTTCCAAGAACAATTAAGGATGTACTCTTTTTATGTAGTATTTGATTGGTCTTGATTTTATATGTTTTCTCAGGTAATTGTTTGTTTACACAAGAATGCATCACAATGACTATTAGAAATATATAATAATGTTTCATTTTTTATTCACGATGTTATTCATACCTCAAACTTTCGATAGGATCAAGTTTAGATGCTTTCATAGCTGGATAAAAACCTGCAATAATTGCTACAACAAATGTGATAATTGTTGCCCAAATCATTGGGATCCATGGCAAAGAGAATTCAGATTCAAAAAAGGAAGAAAAAGCAAATCCTGTTAAAATTCCCAATATGATTCCTAAAACACTGCCTATTTGACCAATCACAATAGTTTCGATAAAAAACTGAGTTGATATGGTAGCGTTTTTTGCGCCTAGTGCTTTTCGAACTCCAATTTCTCTGGTTCTCTCACTTACAGATACTAACATGATGTTCATTAAAGCGATTGAAGAGCCTAAAATGGTAATAATACTAATAATCCAAGCTGCAACCTCTAAATACCCGGTGATACTGGTAATTCTATTAATTAAATCATCGCTTCTTTCAATTCCAAAATTATCCTTTTCAATTGGACTTAGTCTTCTGATGTTTCGAAAAGTAACTATGGCTTCATCTTGTGCAGCATTTAATAACTCTTTATCTTTTACCATAATACTAATGGTATAGTTGATATTAGGCTCTGTAAAAATACCTCTGGCAACCTGAATTGGTATGAGAATTCTTAAATCTTGATTGTTTCCAAATGTAGATCCTTTAGACTCTAGAACACCAACCACTTTAAATTTCACACCTCTAATGCTAATGGTTTTACCGATGGGATTATCGTTTAAAAATAAGCTCTTTAAAAAGTCCGAACCGATGATACAGACTTTGTTGTTATTCTGAATATCAAAAATGGTAAAGTTTCTTCCGTTTTCTATTTCAGTTCCTGTATTTTCAAGATAAAACTCATTGATTCCAAAAATCTGAACTTCAGGATCTGTTTTTTCGCTTTCAAATTTAACTTCTGCTGCACTAGTTCCAACAAATGATAAAGAGGTTTGAGTAGTTGGATATTCGTAAATAGCTAAAAATTCTCTAATATTTTGATAACTAATAATTGGATTTACCTTTTTTCTTTCCCTGCCACCTCGTTGTATATTAAAATCGTAACGTTGTATGTTAAAAGTATTTGAGCCCATAGAAGCAAAACTTCCTGAAATTGAATTTTCCATTGCTTTTACGGAACTAAGAATTCCTACTAAAGACCAAATACCAATACCAATAATAACAACCGTTAAGATGGTTCTTAATATTTGAGTTTTAATTGAATTAAATGCAATTAGTACATTTACTCGAAAAAGGGAAAACATAAAAAGGATTTTATTTTATCCGTTAGACTAAAATTGGACTATAAAGTTACCATTATTTTGAAATATCTTTATCATTTAAATTTGAAATTAGGATATTTGCAAAACGATACACAAAAATAAAGAAACTAAATATTAACAACGTGGCACAAAAACCATCCATACCAAAAGGAACTAGAGATTTTTCACCTCAAGAAGTATCCAAAAGAAACTATATCATGAGTAGAATGAGAAATAGTTTTAAAACTTATGGGTACCAGCCTATAGAAACTCCATCATTTGAAAAAAGTGAAACCTTAATGGGTAAATATGGAGAAGAGGGCGATCGATTGATTTTTAAAATATTAAATAGTGGAGATTATTTAAAAAAAGCGGATGATAATTTATTAACAGAAAAAAACAGTTTAAAACTAACATCAAGCATTTCAGAAAAAGCGTTGAGGTATGATCTTACGGTGCCTTTTGCTAGGTATGTGGTACAAAACCAAAATGATATTATATTTCCATTTAAACGGTATCAAATTCAACCTGTATGGCGTGCAGATCGTCCACAAAAAGGAAGATTTAGAGAGTTTTATCAATGCGATGCAGATGTAGTAGGATCTACTTCCTTATGGCAAGAAGTTGAACTTATTCAGTTATACGATGATGTATTCGACCAGCTAAATTTAGTTGGTGTTACCATTAAATTAAATAATCGTAAAATTTTAAGTGGTATTGCTGAAGTAATTGGTGCAGAAGATAAACTAATAGATTTTACGGTTTCCTTAGATAAGTTGGATAAAATAGGTGAAGAGGGAGTTAAAACTGAAATGTTGAGCAAAGGTATTTCTCCAGAGGCATTGAATAAATTAAACCCATTATTTAGCTTAAAAGGAACGACTTTAGAAAAACTTTCAAAATTAAAAAAAATACTTTCTTCTTCAGAAACGGGTTTAAAAGGAATTGAAGAATTAAAATTTATCACCAATGCTTTTGAAACACTTTCGTTAAAATCAACACAAATAGAGGTTGATGTTACCCTTGCAAGAGGCCTTAATTATTATACGGGAGCTATTTTTGAAGTTTCACCACCAAAGGGAGTGAATATGGGAAGTATTGGTGGAGGTGGTCGTTATGATGATTTAACAGGAATTTTTGGATTAAAAAACACGAGTGGCGTTGGTATTTCATTTGGACTGGATAGGATATATTTAGTCTTAGAAGAACTAAACCTTTTTCCTGAAACTGTTCTTGCGACTACAAAAGTATTGTTTATTAATTTTGGTGATAGAGAATCGTTATATGCTTTGCAAGCCATTTCTAAATTGAGAGCAAATGGGATTGCTAGTGAATTATATCCAGATTTAGTTAAGATGGGAAAACAGATGGGTTATGCAGATAAAAGAAACATACCATTTGTGATTTTAGCAGGTGATAAAGAAATAGAAAATCAATCGTATACGCTAAAAAGTATGTTTAGTGGAGATCAATCAAACTACACTTTAGATCAACTGATATCCTTTTTTAAATAACTTGCAAAAGGTATAAGCTCAAAAATGCTAACTCCATAACATCGCTATGAAAAATACATTTATATTATTATTTATTTTTTTTTCGTTTCTTGTTTCTACGCACGTTTTTGCACAAGATAAAAAGCCTAAAGTCGTTTTAGTTTTAAGTGGAGGAGGAGCAAAAGGTATTGCGCATATTCCCGTGTTACAAGCTTTAGATTCTTTAGAGATTGTTCCAGATCTAATAATTGGTACTAGTATGGGAAGTATAGTTGGAGGCCTCTATGCAATGGGATATTCTGGTGATAGTATTGCTAATATTGCTAATAATGCAAATTGGGATAATTTGTTAACTGGAGACATTCCTTTGAGCAAAGTTAGTACTGAAGAAAAGAGTGAATTTAAAAAGTATTTAATTGAATTAGAATTAGTTAATTGGTCACCTAAACTAAACTCTTCGCTATTAAGAGATCAAAATCTTCGTGAATTTTTAAGCCTATTAACCTTTCCAGTTTATAATATTAATAATTTTGATGACTTATCCATTCCATTTCGAGCAATAACAACAGATATAGTAAATGGAAAAGAAGTTATTTTAGATAAAGGATCTTTAAGCATAGCGATGCGCGCTAGTATGTCAGTGCCAAGTATATTTCAGCCGGTAGTTTACGAAAATACCTTGTTGGTAGATGGAGGGATACTCAATAATTTCCCTACTGATATTGCAAAACGAATGGGTGCAGATATTATTATAGGCAGTTCAGTAGGAGGTGGTATGCTACCAAAAAATAAATTAGATAATATGTCTGCTTTATTAGTTCAGTCAAGTATGTTATCAAGTAATTTAAAGGTTAAAAAAAATAAAGAAATCTGTGATATTCTTATAGATCATGTACCTTATCTTGAATATTCTACAGGAGATTTTAATAAAAGTAAAGAAATATTTAAAGAAGGAGAAATTGCAACTAACAACAATTTATCTAGTTTAATTAAATTATCTAAAACTTTAAAAAAATATAAACAAAGAGTTCATAAAGTACCAGATGCAAAAAATAAAATTCTTTTAGATACCATTGTTTTTAAAAATATAAGTATTGGAAATTACAAAGTAGCTAAAGAAAGAACTGATATTGAACCTCATAACGAATACAGCGCTAAAGAATTAGTGGCGGGAGTTAACAGAGCTACAGGTACAAGAATGTTTTCAAAAATAACGTATGAATCATTTATAGAAAATAATCAACTTGGCTTGCAGTTAAACTTTTTCGAGTATTCTAAAAATCAATTAAAAGGTTCATTACATTACGATACGTATCGGGGTGGAGGAATAGTTGTTAATTATACAGGAAGAAATATATTGGGAAAATCCTCTAGAATACTTGTTACTTTAGATATAGCTGAACAACCAAGGGCTAGACTTCAATATCAAAAGATATTTGGAACGTATAAAAATTGGTGGTTTCATTCGGAAGCAATTGGAGAGTTGTTAATTCAAGAAGTGTTTGAAGATGGAACTAAAATAGAAAATATTAAACAAAATTATTTTCAATTTAACAATCAAATAAACAAGAACATTAATTCATTGTTCAGTTATATTGGAGTTGGAATTGATTATGAACTAACTAATTTAAGGCCAAAATTTGATCCAGATTTAGTTGGTAATTTTTTTGGTCTAAAAAAATATAATTTTAATACCATTGAAATTAATGCAAATTATACCTATAATAGTTTAAACAAAGTATTTTTTTCAACTAAAGGAACCTATTTCAAAGGCTCGGTAAGTAGATCTATACATAATGCTATTTATATAGAACCAATAGACGAAAACAGCCCTTTAATTGATGGTTTAACCAATAGTTTTTCAAAACTTAATTTAAGTTTTGAAAAAAGAGTTGGCTTTACTAAAAATGTAACAGGAATTTTAAAAGGCACTGCTAATTTTATTTATGAAGATACCCTAAAATCTAAGGAAATTTCATTTAATGAATATGGTTATGCAGGTAAATACTCTCTAGGAGGATATATTCCTAATAATCGCAGTAGAAGTTATTTGTTTGCAGGATTGCATGAAGACGAGCTTACCGTTAATCAATTTATGAAAATAACACTAGCCCTTCAATTAAATCCAATAAATAAAATATATGTAGTTCCACATGTCAATATTGCTTCTGTTGGATTTACCAATTTTGACGACTATATAGAAGATGCTTTTTTCCCAAAAGGAGACTGGGAAGATAAAATAGAAACTAGTTTATTAATGTCTGCAGGAACTACTTTTTCATATAATTCTTTATTAGGCCCTGTTAATTTTGATATATCTTACATAAATGATGTTGATAAAATTAGGCTTTATTTTAGTCTAGGCTTTTTATTTAATTCATCCAACTAATTATTATCACATGCCTAAAAAAAATAAAAAAGGAATGTTATTACCACCTGCAATAGGATATTCTTTTAAAATAGTTTTAGACTTGATTAGAAAGAATAAAATTCAATTTAAGTACATTCCAAAGTTAATAGCAATAGTTATTGTGAATTTGATTAACTATCCTTTTAGAAGTTATGAACGTTTATTTATTAATCCAAACTATTATAAAAAAGCAATTAATCATTCTCCAGTCTTTATAATTGGTCATTGGAGAAGTGGTACGACCCATCTTCATAATTTACTTTGTCAAGATGAACAAATGGCTTATGCCACAACCTACCAAAGTGTATTTCCGGATACGCTATTCAATAAATTAGGGCGATTTTTATTTAGGAGTTTTTCCACTCTTTTAATTCCTGGAACTCGAAATGGTGATAATGTAACACTAGGAGCATCACTTCCTCAAGAAGAAGAATTTGCATTAGGAGACAAAACACCACTATGTTTTTATTTTTTCTGGATGTTTCCTACCAATATGATTAAATACTATAATGATTTTATTAGGTTTAATAATATTAATCTTAATCAGCTAGAGAATTGGAAAGCAGAATATAAATTATTTATAAAGAAAGCAATAAAAAATACTAAAGGAAATCGCTATCTCTCTAAAAATCCACCAAATACAGGTCGTATTAGAGTTTTGTTGGAAATGTTTCCTGATGCTAAGTTTATACATATTCATAGAAATCCTATCGAAGTTTTTTTATCTACTCAAAACTTCTATAATAAAATGCTACCTCCATTGCAGTTACAAAGTATAAGTAAAGAAGAAATAGATTTAAACATACAGCGTGTTTATAAAAAGATTATGAGTGATTATTTAAATCAAAAAGAATTAATACCTTCGGGAAATCTCATAGAAGTTTCATATGATGAATTGGAAGAAAATCCAACTGCCATATTGAATAAAATATATGAAACTTTAAATTTTGATAATTACGATTTAGCTTCAAAAAACTTTGAAAGTTATATTGATAAATTAAAAAGCTATAAAAAAAATACGCACAAGATAAATAAGAATCAATTAGATATATTATTAAAGGAGTGGGGATTTACAATGGAACTGTATAATTATTCAATACCAAAACATATCGAAATAATTGATTAATAATTTAATGAAAAAAATAATATTTTTAATATCGCTTTTAGTCTTTTATAGTCCTTTTATATTCTCTCAAGAAAAATGGGAGTTAAATAAAGATTCAGATGGAATAAAAGTTTATTCCAAGGAAGTAGAAGGTTATAGATTTAAAAGTTTTAGAGGAACTACTATAATTAAAGGAACTCTTCAAAATTTTATTTTTACACTATCTGATATTAAAAATATTCCTGATTGGGGTCATAATGTAGAATCTGCTAAATTATTAGAACAATCAGGTGATACAATTCAAATTTATTATTCCATAGCAAAAGCTCCTTTTCCTTATAAAAATAGAGATGGAGTTTACCAAAATAGTTATAAATGGGATTCAACTTCTAAAACTTTAATTATTGATATTAAGGTGCTTGATGAATATATAGAGGAAAATAATAAATATGTAAGAGTAAGAGGGTATGGTTTTTGGAAAATTAAAGTCCTTTCAGAAAATAAATTAGAAACTACTTTTTCAATGCAAGTTGATCCTGGCGGTAGTGTTCCTGCTTGGATAGCAAATATGTTTGTCGATGACACCCCTTATTACACCTTAAAAAAAATAAAAAAAATAATAGAGAATAATAGAAATACAAGTTATAATTATAATTTCATTGATTAATCTTTTTCTACTTCAGCTTTTAAATTTTCAATTGTAAAAACATCATCATTCATTCCTTGATCAAATTTAACATCTGATAGTATTATAGAAGTTGAATGTTTTTTTAAAACACTAGTCATAATGACTTCTTTTGCATACCAATAGTTATCTTGTTTTTTATATTTATAAGTAGCTAACTTGAAATAGTTATTACTTTTATTAAAAAATTCCATTTTAATTGGATAGTAATTAGTATTATCCATTGTTAAAATAATTTTTGAGTACTTTGTTTTTTTAGATTTTGGTGTCAATTCTAATATGTAAAAATCAGGATCATTAGCGTTAATTATGACAGGATCATACCTGTCACTATATGGAATACCACTCATATCTTCTTGTGAAAAATCGGTGCCATTAAATGCTTGACTTTTACTTAATAACGATATTCTAACAGCTTTTCCAAATGCAGGCATGTAGAGCCAAATAATATTATCTGGCAACGATAAAGTAGCTATTCCTGCCTGTTTGTCTGGTTTGGTATAGCGATATAGTTTTTTAAATTTTCCCTTTTGTTTTAAAGATGCTTCTCTTTCTTTTACACTTCCGTTTTTGTCTTTAATAACCATTAATACATGTGCTTCTTTATCTTTTGGAGCAGAAATTAAAAAATCCATATTTTGTAGTAAAGCATCGGCACTTTGAGCTTTTAATGGACTGCAATTAAAAAAGATAATAATGATATATACTGTTAAAAGCTTAAGATTCATTTTGTATATTGTTTTTAGACTTATTTCTATTCATTAATATTAATATGGAAGGAAGCAGTGTTAAAGCACCTAAACATGAACTAACCATACTAAGTGCAATGAGTAGTCCGAAATATTGTAACGGAACCATTTCTGAAAAAACTAAAATTAAGAATCCTGCAGAAACTGAAATTACATTGATAATTATGGCATTTCCACTAATTAAAATTGATTCTTGAATTGATGCATAAAGATCTTGACTTTTTTTATAGGATTCATTAAAATGTGAAATGATATGAATGGAATAATCTATTCCTATTCCGAGAGCAACACTAGCAACTAATACAGTTGCAATATTTAATGAGATTCCAGTCAGTCCCATAAAACCAAATAGTAACATGATGGTCGCTATTATTGGTATGGAAGCATAAAGGCCACTTATCCAAGAACGCAATATGATGCCTACTAAAATGATAACAAAAAGTATCGCAATTAAGATACTTCCTATTTGACTATTTATTAAACTTTGATCCATTGTGATGTCAACAAATGGCATTCCTGTGATTTCAATTTCACAATCTTTAGAAGAATTTGTAGCAATAAAAGCTCTCATATATTTTGCAAATTCTTTTTTTGATTCATTATCGGGTGATTTAAATTTAGAGATGATAATTCCTTCCGTTAAATCTTCATTTACAAAACGATTTAATACTTCATTCCCTTCTAGTAAAAACCATAATTGTTCTATCTGTTCACTCTTATTTGGTATTCCTCTGGTATTCGTAATATTTAAATTAATTTCAGCAATCAATTTTGCAATAGACATTGAAGTATACACATCTGGGCTTTTCTCCATATGTTCAGAAGTCTTAATCATGGTCTTTAAAACCTTAGGACTTTGCATATTCCCTTTAAAATGAACAAATATTGGTTTGGTGCCTCCAAATTTTTCAATCATAATTTTTTCTGCCAATCGCGTTGGATTGTTCTTTTTAAAATACTCTTGAATATCTACACTTCTTTTAATTGAAGACATTCCAACAATACTTATTGCAATTAATACCATCCAAAAAATTAATATAGTTTTGGGTCTTTTAATTAATAAAGCATTGATAGGTTTAAGAAAATAATTGGTTATGTAGGAATGTTCTTTTTGCTTAATATTTTTTTTTCCTTTGTAATTTACAACTTCTAGAATAGCAGGAACGAAGAATATGGATAATAGGGATGCAAATAAGGTTCCTAATGCTGTAAAGATTCCAAAATCAACTATCATATTAAGATAGGCTCCAAATATGAAAGAAACAAAGCCAATGATCGTGGTAAGTGCTGCTAAAATTAATGGTATTAAAACAAAAGCAAGAGCCGTAGCTATTACATCTGCTTCTTTTGATTGACTCACTTTATTAATTCTATTGATTACGTGGATGGTATAAGCACTCCCAATCGCCAATAATATGATGGGTATATTATTGGAAATCATAGACATTTTTATATCGAGAAAAGCCATGCTACCCAAACTCCAAACTATAGATATAATGGCAATTAAAAGAGGCAGTAATACACCGCTTATCGATCTAAAACTCAAGAATAAAATAAACGCAATTACTAAAAAAGCAAGAGGTAATAAATTTGTTAAATCATCCCTCATTAAATCTGAAATATAGGTTAATAGCATTGGGGAACCTATGTAGTAAAGCTTCTCAGGTAAGTTTAATTCTTCTGTTTTTCGAATTACGTTTTTAGCTATCGCATTAACATCAGAATTATTATCTAAATTAAAAATGATTAATGTAGATGTTTCATCTTCAGAGACAATGGAACCTTTATACATTTCATTATTTAAAATATTATTTCTTAAAATTTGAAAATCTTTAGGACTTTCAGGAATTTCATATTCATCTACTAATTTTCCAATTTCAATTCCATAATCACCTCCTTTGATATTTATAATATTAGTAAGGCTCGATACAGACGTAATTCCATCAATATTAGCTAAAGTATCTGTAAGTAATTGAATGTGCTCTAATACAGAGGTTTGGTAAATGTTATCCGTTTCTAGGATAATAACTCCCATATTATTGCCTCCAAAATTCTTTCCTATTTTTTTTAATAACCTGGCATCTGGATCATCATCTGGTAAAGATCTTAAAATATCAGCATCTATTTTCAGGCTTCTTATTTCATTTCCAAAGAAAAGGGTGCCCATTAGAACCAATGAAATGATTAGCCACTTTTTAGCTAATATTCTTTTAGATAAATTTACGAGGTCCAAATCTTTTGTTTTTGAAGTGAATTTTAGTGGTATATTCAATTGCTAATTTACTATTTTTTAATTTTATTACCACAATTTAGGCAGAAGTGCTTTTCTTTTTTTAGGATAATTTTTAAAATTATTTTTATACCACTTATGATGTCCCGCTACTCTTGGTAGTAAATTAGCAGCTGTCCATATTAAAAAAGTTGTTGCTGGAAAATTCCAAGCTATTAAAGCAAAACCAATCCATTGAATAATTTCTCCCAAATAATTTGGGCAAGAGATATATTCAAAAAGAAAACCTCTTGGTATTTTATAACCTACTTCGTTTGGCTTTCGTAAATTAATAAGAATGGTATCACTAATTTGATTTATTAAAAAACCACCAATAAACAGCAGCATACCTAAATAAAAATTCCAATTTTGAAAAGAAGAAACATCATAGTGTTCTAAATTGGATAAAAAATATCCATTTAACCCAGCATTAACAAAATTGAAACCAATAGCAGATAATACAATAGTAATAGGCATTTTTTTTCTTTTGGTTCTAATCCTAAATGGGTATATAAAAGTTCTATTAAAATAATGAATAAGCCAAAATATACTTAGCATAGCGGCATAATGACTCTGCTTATAACTTACAAAAAAATAGAGGATGATTAAAAATGAAGGTACTTCCATAAAAACCCATCCCAAATTATTAGGAATTTCTGTTCCCCAACCTTTTCTTAGGTGCCTGCCATAAGGTGCTCTTATAAATTGCAATAGAATAAATGAAGAAACACCAACTAATGACCAGATGATACAGATTAAATTAAATGTTTCTAAACTCATAAATTTGATTTTTTTCTATACCAAGTCAATAAATCTTGTATGGTTTCATTGATTGGTCTGACCGAATGATTTAAAGCTGTTTTAGCTTTAAAAAAATCCATTTGCTTAGGTGCTAGTTTTAAGGTTGTTAAACTCTCTTTGCTTATTGGCCAATGTGAATTAAATATTTTTTTAGCAATTTTAATAAATGGTATTGTAGCGATTAGTAGTGGAATTGGAATACTAATAAAGTGTTTTTTTGGATTTGCAATTTCTGCAATTTGTTTGATGGTAAAATAATTACCACCCACTAAATAAATTTCTCCTTGTTTACCTGAATCAATACTATTAATGATGGTTAGTGATAAATCCCTAACATCTACTATATTATATCCTCCTGTGGTAATAAATGGGATTTTATAATTAGCCATGTCTATAATTGATTGTCCAAAATGTGAAGGTTTATGATCTGGAGGACCTACAATAGCAGTTGGTCTTATTATAAAAGCTGCTAAGTTAAAATTTTCAATCGCTTTCAGTACCTTTTTTTCAGCGCTTGCTTTTGTCCAATCATACAAAAAATGATCTTTTGTTTTGTAGGGTCTATTTTCGGTATATACTTCCTTCTTTTTAGTTTCAATAACTGCAGCACAAGAGCTTATATAAATCATTTTAACGTTTTGATTTATACAAGCATCAATTAAATGTTCTGTACCTTTTACATTAATATCGTAAACAAGACTTTCATCTTTATCTCCAATAGAAATAATACTGGCTGCATGAATTAATACAGACGTATTTTTAAGCAACCCTTTTAAGGTATTCGGTTTTAATACGTCTCCCTTAATCCAATTTAAATTTGGATGAATTATAGTAGGTTTACTATGGTAATATAGTGCATTGACACAGTAGTTTTTTTTAAGAAGTAATGCTATCAAACAACTTCCTAAATGACCTGCTCCTCCAGTAATACTAATAAATTTCTCCTTATCCATTTTAGTTGAAAAACAATTGGAAAGATACTGAATTTGTTAAACTAATAAATTTATTTAAAATAAGGAGTTATTTTATTAAAACTAATTTCTTTAAAATTTGAAATTATTTTAGTTGCCTCTGTATATTCTTGATTATTTGAATGAGGACTTTTAAATGCTACACAAAAGATACCTGCAGCTGCAGCTGCTTTAATACCATTGGTAGAGTCTTCAATAACCAAACATTCATTTTTTGAATGCCCTGAAGCGATAGCGGCTTTTATAAATATCTCTGGATGAGGTTTAGACGCTTTTAAATCTGCCCCACTAAGTTTCGCTATAAAATAGTCATTTAGTCCAAACCTGTTAAAAACATTATTTATCGTAGCCATAGAAGCTGAAGATGCTAGTACCAGCGTTATACCGTTTTTATGATAATCTTTAATTAAATCCAAAACACCATCAATGAGAGCTAAGTTTTTATCATTAAAAAACAGTTCCTTAAAAAAATTTCTTTTCAGCAGAATTAAGGTTTCTGATGATTGAGATAAATTAAAAAGGTTGCAGAGTTGTTTGCATATATTACTAGTAGATTGCCCTGTAAATGATTCATACAATGCATCTGAAACAGTAATATTTACTGCATCAAACATTTTATAATACGCTTTACAATGTAGCGGCTCGGTGTCTACAATGACCCCATCCATATCAAATAAAACTGCTTTTAACATAGTTTTTATTTACAAATATACATGATGATTTAACCAATCGAATACTAAGTTATTGATTAGTTTTATTTGAAACCGATTGATTTGCGATTTTAATAATTCTCTTCAGCTTTTCTTTGCGAGTATCTTCTTCTTCTCGTAATTTATTTTTTTTGCGATTGATAAGTTTTGTATGCTTTGCTTTATTTCGAGTGTTTTTTTCCTTTCCTTTTTTGGCCATAAGTTTCACAAAAATAGAGAAATAATAAAATAGGTTTATGAATGTGTATTAATTTATTATAAATATTTATTTGTTTAATTAAATGTTACTATGATTAAACATTTTTTTTGTATCTTTATAAATTAAATTTTGTTTTAAAAAAAAGACTAGATGTAAGCATTTTGTGAAAACAATTGTTTCTAATTTTATACAAAAGCAAATAAGTTTTAAAACAGATATAGTTTAACATGACAGAAAAATTTCAATTTACGATGCATGAATTAGATCCCATTATAGAAATGGCATGGGAAGATCGGACTACTTTTGAGGCTATACTGCTCCAATTTGGATTGTCAGAAAATGAAGTCATTAAGCTAATGCGCAGAAACTTAAAAGAATCTAGTTTTAAACGTTGGCCTAAATGTGTTAATAGTGGTATAAGTAAAAAAAATTTAAAAAAACACAATCTAGCAATTAGTTCCTTTAAATGTTCTCGGCAAAAAGCCATATCTGTTGCTAAAATAAACAAGCGTTAAATGGAATTATTTGAAACACAATCTTCCCTTTTTCCAACTAAATATTCTGAAATACTTCAGCGTGTTCGCCTTATTGACCCTATTAAGTACAGTTCGACACGAAATTACATCAATGGTTCGGTCAGCCATTTATCACCTTATATTTCAAGGGGAATTATTTCTACAAAATTTATTCTATCCGAAATTTTAAATCGTGGATACACACCTGGTCAGGTTGAAAAATTCATACAAGAATTAGCTTGGCGAGACTACTGGCAACAGGTTTGGGTTTCAAAAGGTGATGGTATAAATGAAGACATTAAAAACAAACAAGCACCCATTACTAACACTTGTATTTCAAAAGCTATCATTGAGGCTAATACTGGTATTCAAGCAATAGATCAAAGCATTCAAAATTTTTATAAAACAGGCTATTTACACAATCATCTAAGGATGTATATCGCTTCAATAGCTTGTAATATAGCGCACAGTCATTGGAAAAATCCAGGGAAATGGATGTATTATTACTTATTAGATGCAGATTGGGCTAGTAATGCTCTGAGTTGGCAATGGGTTGCAGGAGCAAATGCAAATAAGAAATATGTTGCGAATCAAGACAATATCAATAAGTATTGTAATACCCAACAAAAAAACACCTTTTTAGATATTTCGTATGAGGCTTTTAATTCCTTAGAAATTCCTGATATTTTAAAAGAGACTTCACCACTAATTTTAAAGACTCCTTTGCCAAGTCAGGGTTCAATTATTATAGATAAAAAGCTACCCACTTATATTTATAATTTTTACAATTTAGACCCACTTTGGAACAAAGAATCTACTGTTAATAGAGTTCTTTTATTAGAGCCTTCTCATTTTGAGCAATATCCCGTAGCTAGAAAAACAATCGATTTTATTCTTAATTTTTCCAAAGAAAACATTGATAATATTCAAATATATGTTGGAGAATTTAAAGATTTCACTTCCGATTATACCTCCGAAAATATTTATTATAAAGAACATCCCTTAAATAAAAATTACAAGGGAATTGAGCTACCCAGAGATTGGATGTTTACTGTACAAGGATATTTTCCTTCTTTCTTTTCTTTTTGGAAAAAATGTAAAAAAGAACTGGTCTATTGAGAAGACAAGCTATTAATATTGTTTGGTTAAAACGCGACATAAGATCGCAAGATCATCAACCGCTGTTAGCTGCAGAGCAAGCTGGTATTCCATACCGTATAATATATTTATTTGAGCCTGAGCTTATTGCATATCCAGATACCAGCCCAAGACATTTACAATTTGTATATCATTCTATTATGGCTTTAAATCATTCGCTTGGAACTTTTAATAGATCTGTAGAAATTTTTTATGGGGAAGCCAGTGTTATATTTGAATATTTAATGAAAAATTTCACTGTAGAGACTATTTTTAGTTATCGTGAAAGTGGAACACAAAGTACTTGGCAGCGTGATAAAAAAGCAGCATTTTTTTTTATTAAACATCACATTATTTGGAAACAATACCAAAGAGATGGAATTCTTCGCGGTATTAAAAATAGAGATGATTGGAATAGAAAATGGCATGCAACAATGCATTCCCCTATAGTTCAAAATCGCTATACATTATCTAAAGAGGTGATGCTGTCGCACCCTTTTTTATTGCCCAATGCATTGGAGATAAAATTAAAGGAATACCCCAAAACATATCAACCCGCTGGAGAATATAATGCTTGGCGATATTTAAAGTCATTTGTCGCAAAAAGAGGTTTTAATTATCAAAAGCATATTTCCAAACCTACCGAAAGTAGATCGAGCTGTAGCAGGTTATCTCCCTATTTAGCTTGGGGTAATATGAGTATTAAGCAAGCATTTCAATTTGTAGGGACCCACCCAAACGGAACAAAAAATAGCAGGGCTTTTTATGCCATGCTCACTCGATTACATTGGCATTGCCATTTTATCCAAAAATTTGAAGTAGAATGCAGTTACGAAACCCATTGTGTTAACAGTGGATATGAGTTATTGTCACATAAAAAAAATGAAGCCTACATTAAAGCTTGGAAAACAGGAACAACTGGCTATCCTTTAATCGATGCTTGTATGCGTGCGGTTGAACAAACTGGATGGATTAATTTTAGAATGCGTGCCATGGTAGTTTCCTTTTTCACTATGAATTTAGATCAAGATTGGCGTGATGGCACCTATCATTTGGCCCGACAGTTTTTAGACTATGAGCCGGGTATTCATTATCCTCAGTTTCAGATGCAAGCTGGGACTACTGGTATTAATACTGTACGTTTATACAATCCTGTGAAAAACTCTCAAGAACACGATCCAGAAGGTATATTTATTAAAAAATGGATTCCAGAACTTGCCAATGTTCCTAATAACCATATACATGAGCCCTGGAAAATGACCAATATGGAGCAGATTTTTTGCGGGCTTATTATAGGAGAGGATTATCCGCTTCCTATTGTCGAATTACAAGAAAGTGCTCGAATTGCTAGAGATAAAATTTGGGGACATAAAAAGCATCCCGCGGTGCAAAAAGATAAAAAACGATTATTAAACACACACGTAAATAGAAGACATAATGATTTACACTAGCGAACAGATCAAAAAACTTGACAAAATTACAAGGTTAAAGATCATTAATTCCGTTACCGGTATAAAGCCTGGAAACCTTATCGGTACTATTGATAATAAAGGACAAACCAACTTGGCTATATTTAGTTCGGTAGTCCATTTAGGCAGTAATCCTCCGCTATCGGGTTTTATTTCAAGACCTAAAGGAAAAGAATTTGGTCATACTTACCGAAATATTCAGGAAAACGGGCAGTATACGATTAACCATATTCACCCAGAATTTATAAAAAATGCTCATTACACCTCTGCAAAATTTGACGCTGCAGTTTCAGAGTTTGAATATTGTAACCTTTCGGAAGAATATCTAAAAGGTTTTAAAGCTCCATTTTTAAAAGAAAGTACTTTTAAAATGGGAATGTGTTTTAGAGAAGCTATAGACATTAAGTCTAATGGAACTATTTTAGTGGTAGGCGAAATTGAACATTTATTAATTCCAGATACCGCAATCGAAAATAACGATGTAGATTTAGAGCTCTCCGATAGTATTGGAATTTCGGGTTTAAATAGTTATTATTCATTAAAAAAAATAGAAATCTATCCTTATGCAGCAGTAAGTGAAGTACCAGAATTTTAGAAATGAAAAAACAACACCTGCCTCAAAAAATATGTTTGGTCTGTGAGCGTCCTTTTAATTGGCGTAAAAAATGGAAAAAAACATGGGATGAGGTTAAATATTGTAGCGAAGGTTGCAGAAAGAACAAATGAAAAGTATCCACTTAATATTTCCACATCAACTATTTCAAGAATCTCCATTATTTGAAATAGACGTCCCTATATATATTGTTGAAGAATATTTATTCTTTAAACAGTATCCATTTCATAAACAAAAAATAGCTTTTCATAGAGCAACTATGAAGTGCTATGCAGATTTTATTCGGGAAACTAAAAATCTCGAAGTTTTTTATGTCGAATCGATTGAAGAAATTTCGGATGTACGAATACTTATACCCGAATTAAAGCGTCAAGGTATAGGACACATACATTATATAGATCCTACAGATTATTGGCTTCAAAAAAGATTAAATAGAAGTATTTGCGAAAGTGGAATGACTTTTACAGAACACAATTCGCCTTCCTTTTTAAATACTAAGGATGATCTTGCTTCTTTCTTCCGCAGTGATAAAAAAAAATACCATCAAACAACCTTCTATATCGATCAGCGTAAAAAACGAAATATTCTTATAGAATCGGATGGAAAACCATCTGGTGGCGCTTGGACATTTGATACAGAAAACAGAAAAAAATATCCAGCTAAAAAGACAGCCCCAATTGTTCAGTTTCCTGATATAGACCCTTATTACATAGAAGCCAAAATATATGTTGAAACTCATTTTTCAAAACATTTAGGAAGCCTTACAGATTCTCCTTTATATCCAATAAATTTTAAAATAACAAAAGCTTGGTTAAATCAATTTTTTAAAGAACGTTTTAATGATTTTGGTATATATGAGGATGCCATTGTTGCAGAAAACTCTATATTAAATCATAGTGTACTAACACCGATGTTAAATGTTGGTTTAATAAGTCCAAAAGAAATTATTGATGCTTGTCTACTTTACGCAAAAGAAAACAAGGTGCCAATAAACTCTACTGAGGGTTTTGTTCGTCAAATAATAGGATGGAGAGAATTTATAAGAGGTGTTTACATAACTAGAGGAAGCGAGGAGCGAACCACTAATTTTTGGAAATTTAAAAAGAAAATACCTGTTTCTTTTTATACCGGTACAACCGGTATTCCGCCCATAGATATTACCATTAAAAAGGTATTAGAGACCGGCTATTGTCATCACATAGAACGCTTGATGGTTTTAGGCAATTTCATGCTGTTATGCGAATTTGACCCAGACGATGTTTACCGCTGGTTCATGGAACTCTTTATAGACTCATATGACTGGGTAATGGTAACTAATGTATATGGAATGAGTCAATTCGCAGATGGAGGATTGATGGCTAGTAAACCTTATATAAGTGGTAGTAATTATTTAATGAAAATGAGCAATTATAAAAAAGGCGAATGGCAAGCTGTTTGGGATGGTTTGTTTTGGCGCTTTATGAATAGCCATCGCGATTTCTTTTTATCAAATCCACGTTTGGGGATGCTCGTAAGAATGTTTGATAAAATGCCTATTGAAAAACAAGAAAATCATATCAAAAATGGAGAAGCATATCTAGAAACTTTAATGCATGAACTTTAGCTGTAAAATAAAGAAGTTTATTTCTAGCTTGTTATCCTTATATTTATTGGTTTATTAAGTTAGAAAATCAAGCAAAATAAGAATATAAAATTGTTAAATTAAAAATAATACTGATGCTATTTAATACCTCATACACCAATAAAGAATACACGAAAGAAAGTGCCAATTTGGTAGGCAAAGCATATACTTATTTTGAAAAAATAAAAATGGGAGGTAATGGCTCTAGCAGGTTAATTATAAAAGAGTTAAGCCCTAACCTAGAACCAAAAAATATGCAAAAGACTGCTATTAATTATGCAAATATTGAATTACGTCCTATGGGAATTATTATACATTTTGCGAATAGGTTAGATCGTTATTCATGGATTATACCTTATTATCGTTTAGTTAGCTATAGTAATCTTGCCTTTAGCATACATTCCAATGGGAATTTTATAAAGTTCAATAAAAACAAGAACTATCGGAACAATAAAAAGTTTATCAATAAAATGATAGATTTAAAAATAAATCAATTAAAGTTAGGGTACTATGATGCTTAATGCATCATAGATTCTTTGTTATTTTTAAACTAGTTGGTGCTGTAGCAGACAAATAGTAATCGATAAACTCTCCATTGGACCCTACTAAATATTTTTGAAAATTCCATTTTACTTTAGAATCTTTTTTTCCGTTTAAATATTTGGATGTAAGCCACTTATATAAAGGGTGTTGTCTGCTTCCTTTTACATCAATCTTTTCAGTAAGTAAAAATGTAACACCAAAATTTAAGGTACAAAACTCTTGAATTTGCTTAGCGTCTCCCGGTTCTTGTTTCCCAAATTGATTACAAGGTAAACCTATTACAACGAGATCTTCTGCATAGTTGTCGCTTAAAGTTTGTAACTCTTTATATTGTTTTGTAAACCCGCATTTAGAAGCTACGTTAACAAAGAGTATTTTCATATTCTTAAAATCTGTAAGTATAATTGGTAGCCCCTTTATATTATTTATAGCGATGGAATAAATAGATTCCGTTTCTGGTTCTTTAGGAGCTCTCGCTGCTAATTTTGCTTTATTAATAGTTTTCATAATTATATCTTATGGTAGTTAATAACTGTTAATTTGAACTATTTTCCATCAAAAGAGCAGACATTAGAATCATTTTTAAAATACTTTAAAATATTTAGGAGTATAAAATTATTTTTTAGTTAGAATACCTTTTCGATCTCCTACAAATAATTTGTTTTTTGTTCTTTAAGTAATTGTCTTTAAATTTCTAAAAATAATTTAAACTCTAACACAAAAGTACTAATTTTGTTAGTGGTGATGTGTGTAAAGTAAATAAAATTAAAATGAATAAACAAGACCATAAAATACATATCATAGGTGGAGGGATTAGTGGTTTAATAGCCGCAAAAGTATTAGAGGAACACGGTATTTATCCTATTCTTTTAGAAGCTACAGACCGCGTTGGTGGAAGAGTAAAAACAGATATTGTATCTGGCTATCAATTAGATCATGGATTTCAGGTATTATTGACATCTTATCCTGCTGCTCAGAAACACCTTGAATTTAAAGCTTTAGAATTACAAAAATTCCTGCCTGGGGCTGCTATTTTTAAAAATAAAAAACAAGTAACCATCGGAGATCCTTTAAGAGATTTTTCCTTGCTATTATCAACATTATTCTCTAAAATAGGAACTTTTTCAGATAAAATTAAAATTCTCAAACTAAACCAAAGATTAAAGCAAAAAGAAATTTCTGCTATTTTTTTAGAAAAAGAACAGAGTACCATATCTTATTTAAAAGATTTAGGTTTTTCTGTTTACATAATAGACTGTTTTTTTAAACCCTTTTTTAGCGGTATATTTCTTGAAAACAAATTAGAAACTTCCAGCAGAATGTTTGAATTTGTTTATAAAATGTTTGGAGAAGGTCATGCTGCCATACCAAAGGATGGTATAGAAGCCATACCAAAGCAACTTTTTCAAAATTTAAAGCACACCGTTTTTAAGTTTCATACCAAGGTAGCAGCAATAAATGATAGCGCTATAGTTCTCGAAAATGGAGCCCAATTAGAAAGTGATTATACTATTATAGCAACTGAAGCTAGTAGGTTAATTAAAAATTTAAAAAATCAATCTATCCAATGGAAATCTTGCGATACTCTATATTTTGAAACGGAAAATAGAACTATTAAAAAACCATTAATTGGCCTGATTCCTAAAAATGACACTTTGATTAATAATATTTTTTACCACACAAGTTTTAAAACTTCTAGCCAACCCAAAAAAGAATTGCTTTCTGTTACCGTTGTCGATCCTAAAAATTTTGATAAAGAGCTGCTTATTGAACATGTCAAAAAGGAATTAAATGAACTTTGTGGTATCAGTTCTTGCACATTTATAAAGCATTATCGAATTCCTATGGCATTGCCAAAATTAAATAATATACAATACAAAATGTCTTCATTGGAAACGAGATTAAGCACAGGAATTTTTCTAGCGGGAGATACCCAATTAAATGGTTCTTTAAACGCAGCAATACTATCTGGAGAAAATGCAGCCCTTGGAGTTATTGAGTCGCTAAGGCAAGGAAGAAAATCACTGAAAATTTAATAATTTTTATTGCTAAACAAAATTTTATATAGTTATTGTCTTATTAGTTTATGTGCAGCTTAGTTCTATATTAATAACATAAACTTTAAAAAAAATTAAAGGTAATATTCTTTTGTAATTTAAAATAAAAACTTTCCACTAAGGCGAAGTCATAAAAAAACCACCCTAAATTAATAGAGTGGTTTATAAGGTATTTAATTGTTTAGGATTAATTCTTTATAAACTTTCTATTGGTTTGACTCACACCATTTGAAATGTTAATGATATAAACACCTTTTGATAATTCACTTACATCTATTTTATCAGTATAACTTTCAGCAATTACTTCAGCACCTAAAAGATTATAGATAGAAATATTTACAGAATTTTCAATACCATCTATCATTAAGAAATCATTTGTAGGATTTGGAAAAACAGTAACAGATTCACTATTTAAATAATCCCCTACATTTAAGGGCTGGCACATTCCATCATCCTCAAAAACCCATTGAAATTGAGCCTCAATAATTGCTCTTGCTGCTGCCCCAAAACAATATTTAGTATCTATGGCGCCAAGTGTTACACCATTCGATAAGCTGCCTAAAGACTGCCAACCAATTAAAATGTTATCATAATTTTCGGTAGTTAACCCAGAACCATCAAACATATTAATCATAGTAGTTACCTTACTTACGTCCCAAGAACTTAAATCTTCGTCAAAATTAGATTCATTTAGGAATAAACTGGACATATCCACAATACCACTAGTACAAGTGGTTGTTGCATTAGCTGGTGTAATTTGTTCTTTGGTTCTTTTAGTATAAGTAATACCATTAACAACGCCTTCTGCGCCGATTGCTGCATCTGTACACATACAAGTAAGCCCATTAGCGTTTAAATAAAAATCTTGTGCTAAAAGAGAACTTACAGAAAGTGTAAAAAAAAGTAAAAAAGTAATTGTTTTCATAATAATTTAGTTTTGTTATAAAAATTGGTTTCGTTTAAAAAATTGGTTTTATTAAAAAATATTCTCAATATAATAGATGAATTTTTGAAAATATTTCTTACAAATCACTTATTTATTGAAAGTGTAAACCTACAAACAAAAAAATATACAAACAAATCGTGCATAAAAACCTACATTTTTTTTATTTATTTTTCTTAAAAAAAAAATTAACTATGTAGGAAATATCTTTTAAATAATTAAAATATAGGTTTAAAAACATAAAAACTTTCTTTATTTTAAATATGTTAAAGTTGTGTTAAAATATTTTTTCTATTTATTGTTAAATTAATAACTTTATTTAATATATTGATAATCAATATATTAAATAAAGTAGTTGATTCTGTTAAAAACATATAATTACTTACTTAATAATAAAGGTTGCTTTTGAGCCACGTCAATTAAATCTGTTTCTATATCATAAAGAAGTAGATGGTCTTCATAAAACTTTGGTAATTTTGTTATTGGAAAGGATGGTTTGGTTCATACCATACGCAAATGGAGTGCAGAATGGTAATATATATACAGGAGCAATTATGAACTTATAAAAAAATATCAATAAGATGTCTTTTAACAATAAAACGGTTACTTTTTAAAAGTATAACTGTTTTATTTTTAGAGTAGGGGTAACTGGCTCTATAATTAGGCTTCATTGGATTATGCGACATTCTTCAATAAAGAAAAGTCGAACCTATTTAAGAGGTTTAGAAATAGCTGAATTAAAGGAGTTGGTTATACCTTAAATATAAAATAAAACTCATTTAAATAAAAAAAGCCAGTAAACGAACTGGCTTTTTTATTCCATTTAATTCTAAAAGTAAATAAGTTAGGTATTGCTAATTTTTAGCTTACATACCTGGTTTGATAGGATGTGGGGTCATATTCATATCTCGAATACATTTATAAGATCCATCTCGTTTTTCAAAGTAGGCCATATAATATCCATTATCTTTTTCATTTCCAGAAACATCGTAGACGGTCCAAGAACCAATCTCAACAGCAGTAGAATCCATCGCAAATAGATCTACAACCCTATATACATTGTAATTTCCAGTAGTATCTTTTGCAAGTGCTTTTGTAATATGTTCTGTAATAGCTACCTTACCTACAAGCGGTTGTTCGTAATTGAGGTAACTTATGGCATCATCACTATAGTAATCTGCCATTGCATCTGCATCTTTCGCTTTTTCATTTGCAGCAAAGGCATCTTCCATAGCTTGGATTTCGCTCTTTACTTTTTCCATATCCATAACTTCCTTTTTTTCTTTATTTGCACAAGATGAAATAATTAATGCTGTAATTGCTAAAAGGCCAAATAATTTAATGTTTTTTATCATAATAGGTTTGTTTAAATTTAAATTACAATATACAACTAAAGTATTTTTATAAGCGATTAATTATTCACTCTTTTAACTCGCTAAATATTTTTAGTATATCAATTCATTGAAGAATGAGAGGATGTTGAATCCTGCATAGTTTAAAATTTAAAATAAAAAATGTTGTTTGGATTTGTCTCTCCAACCTGATTGATTTTTATGCCTTACAAAAAAAATTTTTAAATCACTTTGATTGGAATGTTCAACAAAATATATTTTTTTATCAGATTGGTTTTTATAATCAACGAAATACCACAATCCTTTGTTTCCATCTACTTGGTTTGGGTAATCTACTTTAAATACCTTTAAATCAGATTGATTTTCATAGTCAACGACGAATACTTTTATATCAGATTGATTAGAGTATTCCGTAGAAAACACTTTTTGAGAATAATTTTTAAGTGTTGTAAACAATAAAATAATTAATATTTTTTTCATAACTATTATTTTGTAGCAGTAATCATGATAGCCTCCAAGACTTTAAAGTTTATAATTCTATTCCTATCAATATACAATAAAAATAATGACTTTGTTAGGTGACCTATAATACTCATAATAAGAGAACTTTCCATATTACCATGCAGATTGGAAAAATAATTAAAAAAATAATTTGATTTACCTAGGTTCATTTTCTTTTGTTAACTTAGTAATGTAAAACAAATATTTACAAAAGCATTAGCATCACTCTTACCAATTAAATCGCATATGAAAAACATTACAATAGTTGCCGTTTTGATACTGTTTTCAGAGTTTTTACATGCCCAGTATTCTATAAAAGACACTTTTGCAAATCCTTTAGAATGCACCTATATGACTAGAGATGCTTTTATTATATGGTGGGATAATGACTATGATTATAGTGTAGAGGTCGATATTTTACTTGATCAGATTATCGAATATAGAAACGAATGTTTAAATGAATTAAATATGATGGATCCACCAGGAGTTATTGATGGATACTATCAAAATATATATTTGCATGGTGACGGTGGTTATTTTGACAGTAATGGTTGGGGCAATGGTGTTGGAACAGACAGTAATGGCTATCCATTCTACACCATGCCTTATAATTTATTTAATGATATAATTACCGTAGCACACGAAATCTTTCATCTTTATCAATACAATTCCAATTCTCCTGGATTTGCTTATTCTGGAGATAGCCAATGGTATATTGAAGCTTCCGCAAATTGGTATGGTGCAAGACAAGATTTTACAGCAGAAAGAGCTTTTATTGAAGCGGAAAGTTTAGTTAAACTGCCACAGGTACCGTTTTGGTTAAGCTTTGATAATTTTCCCAACACGTATCCTGAAAATTGGCAACGCTATGTGCATCAATATGCCTTAGCATTGTTTTTGTTTTACCTTACAGAAGAAGTAGGTATCTCTCCTAATGTTATCTCGGAAGGATTTTATATGGGTTTAACGGAAACTCCACAAGAATACCTATATAATCAATTAGGGCCTGTTTTATATAGAAATACTTTTATGGATTGGATTGCTAGCATGACCAACGATTTTGATTTTATTACAGAAAATCAAAGGGTGGCTAATGAATCGGAATGGTTGACATATGCAGACCCTGATGACGATAATGAATACACGGAAGTCTTTGATTTTAATGGTACCAACGGTTGGTTCCAGCCTGCATTTGAAGATATTACAAACGCCTGGTCATATAATACTTTCAAACTTGAAAATACCAATACCACTTCTTATACTTTTCAGCTTAATGGAGATAGCAATGGTACCTTTGGAAGCCCTTCATATTTTCAAGGAAAAATTTTAGTTAAAAATACAGATGGGAGTCATATTTTATATGATTTATTAATGACAGATGACACTAATGGTGCTAAAACTATAGATGTAAGTAGTTCTGATACTGAAATTTATTATATCATAGGATCTATGCCCTCCTATTTTGAAGAGATTGATGAAGAGTTTCAATTATTCCCATACCAACTAAAAATATCTAATTTCTTTCTTGATGTTTCAGCTTTTACAACTGCTAACTTTATTAAAGCATATCCAAATCCTATCGAAGATATTCTTCGTGTTGAATTAGAAGAAAAAACGCATGAAATTAAAATTGAATTATATTCCATAATAGGGCATAAAATCTTTGAAGAAACTTATTTTAATAAAAAAGAAATTGAAATTGATTTTTCATATCTAAATAATGGTGTAAATTTTTTAAAGGTTAGTACTAACAAAAAATCAATTATTTTTAAATTGCTCAAAAAATAAAACAAATTGACAAGAAGACCATATCTAATTTTTTTTTTTAAAAAAAACAATAAAAATGTAACATAATATTTATGATTTAATTGGGATTCTTTTATGAATTTATTGGGAGTGCAATCATCTAATTTTTGAGTATCTTTATTATTATAAGATTCTTCGGTCAGCTGAATCTTATATTGTTTGATTATTTGAATTGTTGTTATGAAAAAGAGTGTAACTTTAGTTAGTTATGCTCTTTTTGTTGTTTATAACTATCTTATTTACAATTTTATATATTCTTATGCAGCTGAATTTTTACATTTTAGAGAATTAATCTTTAGATGTTTTTTAGGGAAGAAAAACCTCTTCATTTTGATGGGGAGTAATTATTAGTTTATAGTTTTTTTTATTGTTCATAAGTATCTTGTTTACAGTATGATAAGGTCTAATTTATTTTGTAAATTTAAATTATGGGAAGTAGTATCTTATGAAATGAGACTTGCTTTTTATTTATTTAGACGGAGAGGAGTGTGCTTGTGATGCCGTATTTGGTTATTTTATTTCGGTAAAGGTAGTAGGTACACTCCTTTCTTTAATGTAAATGCTTTGTATTTGAAAAAAATACGTATGCTATTTAATACCACTGTTGTAAAGAATAATCTAATTAAAAATTCATCCAATTCATTCTTATAAGTCTCTGGCATAAACAATGCCGTTAGTATAGCAATGATATAACTACTATTAAGTAATAAGTGGTATACGACTGAAGTGGTTTTTAATGAATTGTTAATTTTAGGGAGTTAGTTATTGGGAAATAGAAATATAAAAAAAATCCAAAACAATTTTGTTTTGGATTTTTTTGTAAAAAATTTTATTTATTTAAAATCATTTCTTTTCAGCAACAGTTTTAAATCAAACGTATCTGGACCAGAATCTATGGCAACTCCTTTTTTGGCATAAATTCTATAACGAGTACAATAAATCGCTTGACATAAAAAAAATCGCTTTTTTCCTATAATGAAGGGAAATAACAGGAATTTAATTTATTTTCTTCTAATAAAGGAACATCATCATTAAATATTGGTGAAGAATGTAAACAAACAATATGAAGTTGACCTTTATTATTTTTTTTAACTGTAAAAGACATTTTAGCAAAAGCTACAGCACCTGCATCGCTTCTAAATGGAACGTATGCTAGGTATTGGCCAATATTATTAGTTAATTTTAAATAAAAATTATTTGAACTACTAAATCCATTGTTACAACTATCATCAGTAGCAATTCTAAGACCAGGTATAGTGATAGCGTTAAAATATTTAAAATAATGTTGAATATTTAAATCATCAACTGCGGGATTATTTAATAATCCTGAGGTTGAAGTATCAAGTGAATTAACTTGAGAAGCTTTTTTAAATCTAATTATTCTAGAGACAGTTCCTCTTAATATACCATTTTCTGAAAAATAATCTGAGATTAATTTAGATCTAGTTTCAACACCATCTATGTATTTACTTGATTTGTATCTTGAAGTAATTTCTGAATTTTCAGTTGCTGTTACAACACCTGCCCATTCTAATATAAATTCTTCTGCTTCAACTGCGGTAAGTTCTAAAACTTTCTCTGTACTCCCTAAATTATTTGAATCCTTGTTTTTGCAGCCTATTAGTGATAGAGATAAAACGGCTACTAGTACGAATGTAGTTAATAAATTATTAGTTTTCATAATTTTGATTTTAGTTAAAAAAGTATTTTATAAATTAAATAACATAAATTTTATTTAGACACGAAAGTAATAAATTTATTATCATAATTAAAATATTACTTTCATTTTTAATCCAATTCCTTTTTATAAGTTTCTGGTATAAAATATGCTGTTAGTATGGCAATAATACAACTTACTATTAAGTAATAAGCAGGCATCCAAATATTTCCCCCACTAACTTTAATTAACCAAGTACATAAAACTGGAGTAGTACCTCCAAATAATGCCAATGATACATTATAACTCACGGAAATCCCAGTATATCTAACACTTGTTGGAAAAGATTCCGTCATTAACGCAGGAATTACTGCCTGAAACATAGCTTCAAAAACAGAAAACGCAAGCATCGCAATAAGTATGGCCACATAAGTATTTTTAAACATCAATGCAAAAAGAGGATATGTGAAAATGGTAAATCCTATTAGAGACATAAACAGTACTTTCTTTCGACCAATTTTATCGCTTATAAATCCAAACAATGGTATTATAAGCATTAGCACAATTATTGCTATGGTGTGTGCAGATAAAGCATCTTCCAGCTTTACGTTATGAAAAGTATGTAAATAAGAAGGAAGAAAAATGAATATCAGATAAACAGAAACACCAAAGGCCCAACTTAATAACATTATTTTAACTGCTTGCATCTTATAATCTGACCAGAACTCAGCCAATGGGGTTTTAGTTGATATATGTTCTTTTTTATTTTTATCATAATAAGTGTCATCGCCCATTCCTTTGCGAAGATAAATACCTATAACACCAATTACTGCTCCGAATAAAAAGGGAATTCTCCACCCAAAATCATGCAACTCTTCTGTGGACAGTAAACCTGTAATTAATGATGCAATTCCCGAACCCAAGAGCATTCCACCAAAAACACCAAAGGTAGACCAACTGCCATAAAAACCTCGTTTTTCTTTTGGTGCTTTCTCCACTAGAAATGATATAGATCCAGTAAATTCTCCACCTACCGAAAGACCTTGAAAGAGCCTTAAAATAACAAGTAAAGCTGCCGAATACCATCCAATATTCTCATAGGTAGGCAGAAAACCAATCAATGTAGTTGGAATAGCCATTAACAGTACAGATATTTTTAAGGCTTTCTTTCGACCATATTTATCTCCAATATGACCAAATATTATTCCACCTATTGGCCTCATTAAATATCCAGCGGCGAACACACCAAAGGCTGCGATTAATTGAACTATTTTATCTTCATCTGGAAAAAATTGAGCACCAATTACAGTGGCAAAAAAGCCATAAACCGTAAAATCGTACCACTCTAATATATTTCCAATAAATCCGGCTATTAGTGATCGTTTGTTTATTGGATTACTTTCTATTTTTTCAATCATTTTTTTTATTTGAACGTAAATATAATTTTTTTATTTATTAGTTTAGTAATTTAAAAAACTATAACCATTAAGTTTGATATAATTTAGAAATAGAATATTGAAATTATGAAGAATCAAGAATATGATTTGGTCTGTGTTGGAGGAGGAATTATGAGTGCAACCTTAGCAGTTTTGTGTAAGACATTAAAACCTGATTTGAATATTTTAATTCTAGAAAGATTGAACGATGTAGCAAAAGAAAGTACTGCATCATGGAACAATGCAGGAACTGGGCACTCTGCTCTTTGTGAATTAAATTACACACCTGAAGATGAAGATGGAACTGTTGACATCCATAAAGCCATTGAAATTTGTAAACAATTTGAAATTTCAAAACAGTTTTGGGCCTATTTGGTAAATGAAAATCTTATTGAAGACCCTTCCACATTTATTACAAAATGCCCCCATCATAGCTTTGTAACGGGTAAGAAAAATGTTCTTTATTTAGAGAACCGTTTTAAAGCAATGAAAGAACACTTTATGTTTGATTCAATTCAATTCACGAAAGAATTTGAAATAATGAAACAATGGTTTCCTTTAATATTACAAGGAAGAGATAAGAAAGATGTTATTGCTGCTTCTAGAATTGATAGGGGAACAGAAATGAATTTCGGAAGTCTTACTAAGCAGCTATACAACATATTAGAAAACACTTATAACACCAAAGTCTCATGTAATAAAGAAGTAGTAGATGTTGATCCATCTGGTGATGAAGATTGGGCCTTAAAAGTAAACGATGTTCTTACTAATGAAAATACATTCATAAAGGCTAAGCATGTTTTTATAGGAGCTGGAGGAGGAAGCCTAACCTTACTCGAAAAAGTAGAAATCGAAGAAAAGGATGGCTATGGTGGTTTTCCAATTAGTGGGGAATGGCTCGTTTGTAAGAATGAAAAAATTATTAATCAGCATTTTGCTAAAGTCTATAGCATGGCAGAGATAGGCTCTCCTCCCATGTCAGTTCCTCACCTAGATACCAGGTATATTAATGGAAAACGAGAACTTCTATTTGGTCCATTTGCAGGATTTACTACTAAATTTTTAAAAAAAGGATCAAATTTAGACTTATTCAAATCTATAAAAATTGAAAACTTACACTCGATGTGGGGTGTTTTTTGGCATAACTTATCCCTTACTAAATATTTAATACATCAAGTAATGATGTCATTTGATGATCGGATGAATGCGTTGCGTGTTTTTATGAAAAACGCAAAAAATGAAGATTGGAAAATTATTGTTGCGGGCCAAAGAGTCCAAACTATAAAACGCGATGAAAAAGAAGGAGGTAAGTTAGAATTTGGTACTGAAATAGTAAGCAGTAAATGTGGAAAAATAACTTGCCTTCTTGGCGCCTCTCCTGGAGCATCAACATCGGTTGTAGCTATGTTAGAAGTTATTGAAATGGCATTTCCGGAAATACTCAATTCCGATAGCGGTAAAGAAATTTTAAAATCGGTAATACCTTCTCTAAATGTTTCTATTGATTCGGAATCTTTTAAGAAGAATTTAGAGGATGTAACACTAAGTTTAGGCTTAAAGTAAAGAAGTTCTGAACAAATGCGTTATCAAATTAGTAAGCGGATTGCCTAGTATACTCAATAACTAATTGTTTCCTTTTCTAAATCCATAGGTGTTTTGATCTATAAAACTCTTAGGAAATTTATCCACACCAGGAAATCCCAAATCAATAGTCCCGCTATCTTCGGGTATGTAATTAGTTTTAAAAATATAATCCCAAAGACTTAGGCTAATTCCAAAATTCACACCATACCTTCCTTCCGGCAGATCATAAGCATGGTGGTGTAAATGCATTACCGGGTTATTAATAATATATTTTAGGGGACCCCAGGTAATTTTAATATTTGCGTGGTTAAAGTGACCGATAGTAATTGCAATAAAATGAACAATATAAGCCTGTTCTGGCTCAAAGCCAAATAATATCATAACAGCGAATGTTTTCAAAGGCTTATAAAAAATGTTTTCCATCCAATGGTAACGTAAATGTGCTGCAAAGCCCATTTCTTTAACACTGTGATGAACTTTATGGAATTTCCAAAGAAAGGAGTATTTATGTAGTAATGAATGAGTAAACCATTGCACAAAATCCAAGATGATAAAGAAAACCAATAATTGCAACCAAATTGGCCAATTAGAAGGGTCAATAAATGCAATGCTTTTACTTGTAATACCGATATCGGAAAAACCTACTTGTATAAGTCTATAAAATCCACTTATGGCTATTGAAAATATAAAAAAATTAAAAAACATATAAAATCCATCTAACCAAAAATCTTTTCTAAAAACAGATTGTTCCTTTCTCCATGGAAAAATAATTTCTAAAACCCATATAAAAAGAGAAATAGAAATTAATCCCCAAAAATAATTGATATACCATGGTACTTCAAAAAGGATCGATTTCCAAGTCCAATCTACTGTTTCGCTAAAAGCATTAATAAATGTATCTAGGTATTTATTCATAATTATTTAAAAGACTTGAAATACTGTCAAGTAGTATAAGTGCCATAGCAAAACTACTCCATTCTTTATAAAATCCAATATTTTTTTATTTATAAAACTAGAAAACTGAAATATCCACCACAATCTTCAAGAATCACAAAGTTCGTTATCATCATAAATTATAAATATATTATTTTTTTCTGAATCCATTCGACTTAAGAAGAGCTCCATTAAAAAAAAACAATCACCGTAGGAAATCACATATTTTTTAATTCTTAAAATGATTAAAAATATAATTATTATCAAAAAGTAATATTAGTTGCAGTTTAATAGACCTTATTTTATTTTGTTACATTAAAAATTATTATTACTTTTTATTAGCAAGTATTCAATGGGGGATTTTATATTTGTAAGGTTTTAACAAAAACCTTTTAAACCATCAAAGGGTTATCTTCTCGATAGCCCTTTATTATTTTATTTATCACTTGATGAATTTAATTAATTTTACTGATACTAATTTTTCTTATATTTTAGTTAGTATCAAAATAATCCACATGAAAAAAATTACCTACTTAATAATATCTCTCATACTCGTTTCTTTTACAAATAGTACCAATATTATATCTAATCTTGAATTCATTGCTGATTTAGACAATCTTGTATATGTTGCTGATAATGGTATCACTATTAAAGCAAAGGAATGGGCGAAGATTGGTGCTACTTGAATAATAGCAGCGCTTAGCTATACTGTCGTAAACGAGGAAATGTTAAGAGAAATGTTGGCAAATGAAGAAGACCTTACTAGAATAGCCACTTCTAAAGTGACTAATATGAGTGCGCTTTTTTATGGAGCTGAAACTTTTAGCCAAGCTATTGGAAATTAGGATTTAAGTAAAGTAACTACTGTGCATAGTATGTTTTATGGTGCAACTTCTTTTAATCAAAATTTAGGTGCTTGGAATTTTGATACTGTTACAGACTGTAATAAATTTAGTTATGATACACCACAATGGAGAGTTTCAAAGCCTGTTTTTAAAAACTGCACCCCTTATACGGTCTTGAATCAACTTATATTATTATGTAAAAAATTATTTATTAAATGTATTTTTTATTGGTCTATAGGTATTACAGAAAAACATTGCAATTTATGATCTTCAATTATTAAATCAAATTCCAGGGGATTACAGCAAACCGTGCAGTCCTCAATAAAGTTTTGATGATTAACGGAGGGATCTATCATTTTTAATTGATATTCCCAACAATGTGGACAGTCAAAATAATGCTCTAACATATTAATTTTATGATTTTATTCAGGTTTAGTTTCTATTACCTAAAAATATAATCAAAAATACCACACATTTAATGATGTAACAAGCCCTTTTTTTTAATTTAATGAGTATATTTTTAATATATTTATAAAAATAAATATCATGAACGCATTATCAGAAAAAAGTATTAAAGAAAAAATAAAAAACTTTCAAGATTGGACCTATCATGAAAATGCAATCCATACCTCGTTAGAATTCAAAGATTTTAAAGATACCTTTTCGGTAATGACTCGAATCGCTTTTGAAGCAGAAAAATTAGGTCACCACCCGGATTGGAGTAATGTATATAATTCTTTAAATATCAGCCTTTCAACGCATGATGCTGGTGGTGTAACGGATAAGGATTTTGAATTGGCTAAAGTGATTGATGAATTAGTGAGTTAATTTAAAATATAAAAGACCGGTTATTGTGTGTTCCGATGGTCTATCGAAATGTCTTTTAGTACCTTTCGGGACATTCCCAAAACTCTTAAAATCGTAGAAATTATAAATTTAACGATTAACCAACTTTCTTAATTTTAAAAAATAAGACTTAGTAGTATGTGGGGAGCAAATAAATGGACTGACGGTATGTTTAAAAAATATTGGTGGCTTATTGTTATTTTAATAGTTCTTTATATATTTTTTAGAATAATGAACCCTTAATAGCATTAACTAATAATAGTTAAAATCGTTACTAATTTATCAATACTTAGGTTGGTTTTTTTTTTCTTTATGTACAAATCATGTAACTATCAGCAATAAGTTAAATCAAAAAAAGAGCAACCACTTCTGATTGCTCTTATAGTAGTGAGATAAATATTTAAATTCGAATCTCTATCTTATAAAAACGTTTCCTTATTCCATCGTTTCTGTTTCTATTACTTCCACGGGAGCTGGTACCAAAGAATTCATCATGCCTCCCAAGTCAAACCAATCTCCACCATTTATAATTTTACCATCTTTAAATTCAAAAGAATGGTAGCTGGTTAAACTTAATTCTTGTCCAGTTTCTGCATAAACAGAGGTCCATGTCCCATAAACACGAGTACTGCCATCGGGAACACCGGTTTCGGTATCTACACCAGGCAGCCAATAATCTGCTGTGAATACCATATTATCAAATGCCGCTTGATACCAAAGAATAGCGGCTTTTACTTCTTCTATGCCACCGATTCCCATTCCGTAAGCAGGCATATGCCATGTTAAGTCTTCGGAGAGATAAGTAAACATTTCTTCTGCATTTTCGCTTTCATGTAGTTTAAAGTAAGCCTTTGCAGCTTCCGTGTTTTTTTCAAATTCGGCATGTTTTCCATTTGAACAAGCTACTGCCATAACGCCTGCAATTAAAAGGATTGATAATTTTTTCATAATTGTTTGTTTTAAATTAATTGTCTTTAAATGTAATAAATTGCATTCAACCAAACAAATATGAATTTCAGATACTAATAAGGTTTGTTACTATAATGCCAAGTATGACTTTATAAAAGAGCTTAAAGCATGCTGAATTTAAAAAAACCAATGTGTGAAATTAGGTTTTATTCAGGTTTTAACATACAGGAGTAATTTTGTTATTTTTTACCGTCACTTGAATTGGATACAATTGGCAGTCTTATCTGTGACATATAATTTGAAGAATGATGTATCTTATTATGAGCGATTACACTTTCTTTTTCATCATAGTTATTACCTCCTGTATTCAAATTACGAGCAAAACGAGGGAAATTACTACTCGATATTTCAATGCGTATGCGATGTCCTTTTTTAAAATAATTACTGGTTGACATAGGAGTCAAATCTAATTGATAAACTTTATCTTTCTCCATAAATACTTCTTTGTCATAACCTTCCCGATACCTTACACGCTGTATTGTTTCATCCAAATTATATGCTTTCCCATCTGGATATACATCGATGAGTTTAATGGTAAAATCGGTGTCTTTTGCATCAGAAGAAACATAGAGTGTAGCTTCAATAAAACCTGAAATTTCTATGCCTTCTTCTAAAATATCAGTGCTGTAAACCAAAATATCATTTCTCGTCTCCATTTGTTGTTGATCGAAAGCACCTCCTTTAATTGCATTTCCTGTACAGCATACATTACCACCATAGGAAGGTACTGGTTTCATTGGGTCATAGGTAAAACTATCTGGACTATCAAAATTTGCTTTTGATGTTGATAATTTTCCATCACCAAAAAAGCTATTGGCCTGCCCATTACTTTTTAAATAATAGCTTATTAATTTAGTGTTTTCTGGAGGCCAAGCTTCTGATGCTTGCCACTTGTTGCTACCCATTGTATAATATTGCACTCTAGGTGTTTTCGCTTTAAAATCATTTTGTTCTCCTTTTAGCCAAAAATCAAACCAAAGATAAATTTGTTCTTCATAGTTAAGTCTTGCATCTCCAACACTGCGTTCTCCAACAATAGTATTTTCAGTTGCTCGATTATAGCGACAATGCAAAGTTGGTGCTATTACTAAGTATTGGTTATCGCTTATTGATTTGTTTTTTGCGTTATTTCTAAGATGATTAAATAAGGCTAGATTTGGAGTTATAGACACATCGTACCATGAAGCGAACCAAAAGCTTGGAACAGCAATTTCCATATCATCATGGTAAATACCTCCATTAAACCAAGCTTCATCATTTGGTTTACGGCGTATCATTTTATCAAAAATCTCATTTTTACCATTTATGTTTTTTAGAATATCCTGAATAGGCAAATGATTTAGGGCCTCTGCCATATCTACTGTTGGATTTTCGGGTGCTAAATCGTAAAACCTAGAAATTCTAATTAGATCTTCTTGAGTTGCTCCGGCTGGAATTCGTGGTTTAAATTTATCGTGCTCTACACCATATAACCAAGAAAAGAATAACATCTGTTCTACACCACCACGATACCAATTTCCTTGTTCGTTAATATCACCAATCCGTCCAACACCAGCACCATAACCCTGTGGTACCATTGCCGCAAGAGAAGGATGATCTAAAGCAGCAACTGCCATTTGCCATTCTGCAGTAGAAGAACAACCTACAGTTCCTATTTTACCATTGGACCAAGATTGATTTTTCATCCAAGTAAATGCATCATAGCCATCTGTTAATGGAACTCCTAAAATATCCCATTCACCTTCTGAAAAATAGCGTCCACGTTCATTTTGAACTACATAAGCATAACCTCTTTTAACTGCTTCTAAAGCTTTTATAGCTGTTCTTGTTTTTTGTTTTCCATCTCCCCAAGAATTAAAATTATAGGGTGTTCGTGAAAAAATAATAGGCACTTTTTTATCTGTTTTAGGACGATAGATATCAGTAGCTAAACGAATACCATCGCGCATTGGCATCATTATTTTTTGATCTATAATAGCAAATTCTTCAAGCTCTTGAAGAACTTTGTCTTGTGCATAAAGGTTAAAATTATCTATAAAGAAACAAACAAGTAACAACGAAATTAAAATAATGTGTTTTTTCATTTTATGATTTTTTTTTTTTGATGTGCTTTAATTTTTAGATAAAAATATAAGTGTGTTTATAGTTGAAATAGATATCCGCAAAATTAATAAATTTTTAATAAAAAATCTCAACTAGAGCCTTTTGAACATGATATAAATACAGCACAGAAAGTTTAAATTGAAGCACATCGACTAAAATCATTTATTAAAAAATGCTATGTAGTAATCATATATTTTATTTCTTTACTCTTTAAACTTTTTAAATTCCAATTCTCATTTTCTATCGGTATAAACCTAACCTGAAACAAAATTATAATATGTGTTTAGTTTTTATTTAATTATTCAATCCGCTCAATAATTAAAAGTAATTACAATTTACTAAAGAATATTATTTACCTTTTCGTTATGCAAAACCATAGTGGTTTGAGTGCTTTGTATATAATCTAAGGTAGATAATCGATCGAGAATAAAAACTCTTAACTCATCAGAATCCTTTACTGCCACATGCAAAATAAAATCATTGTCACCTGCCATGTGAAATAATTGAAGAACACCCGGCAACTGAGAAGCTTTTTTTATAAAATCTCCAATTACCCAACGGTGTTGCTTGTTTAGCTTAATGGCTAACATTACCTCAATATTAAGACCCAGCTTTTTTTGATCAATTTGAATAGAAGTCCCCTTAAAATATCCCTTCTGGGTTAGTTTTTTAATTCGATCGTGTGTGCTAGATTGTGCAATTTCAATTTTTGCAGCAATCTCTTTGTTTGAAAGGCGTGCATTATTCAGTAATAGGCTTAAAATCTGAATATCTTTCGAGTCCAATTCTTTTTTCATAGTATTAACGAATATATTTAGGTTTTATTAAAGTATAGGCAAATATTATTGTGCTTATATATATATATTAAGATATTTGTTCAAATATAATTAAATATAAGGAATTAAATATAGATATTTTATAACCAATCATGTTCTAAATAAAGATGAATGAAATAAAAATATTTTCTCCCGCGACGGTTGCCAACGTGGCCTGTGGATATGATGTGCTAGGTTTTTGCTTAGATGCAGTAGGAGACGAGATGCTTATTAGAAAAGTCGATAAAAAAGGGATTCTAATTACTAAAATTGAAGGATTCGAACTCCCTTTTAAAACCGAATTAAATGTTGCTGGAGTTTCTGCTCTAGCGATGTATGAAAAGCTTCAACCAGATTGTGGTTTCGAAATTGAAATCTATAAAAATATAAAACCTGGTAGTGGTATTGGTAGTAGTGCAGCGAGTGCTGTTGGCAGTGTTTTTGGAATGAATGCTCTTTTAGGAAGCCCTTATAATAAAACCGAACTTACCCAATTTGCTATGAAAGGGGAAGCCTTGGCTAGTAAATGTGAACATGCAGATAATTTAGCACCTGCTTTGTTTGGAGGTTTCACCTTAGTAAAAAGCCTATCGCCTTTAGAAATTTTGGAAATTCCATCTCCAGATAATTTATATGCAACCATTATTCACCCGCAAATAGAGATTAAAACAGCAGATTCCAGAGCCATTCTTCCAAAAGAAGTAAAGCTTCAAGAAGCAATTGTTCAATGGGCAAACTTTGGAAGTTTGATCCATAGTTTACATACTAACAATTACCAATTAATAAAAAGATCGTTGCATGATGCCATTATAGAACCTCACAGAAGTAAGTTAATTCCGTTTTATAAGGAAGTTAAACAAGCAGCGCTAAATGCAGGAGCTTTAGGTACTAATATTTCTGGTTCTGGACCTTCTATTTTTTCTTTATGCAAAGGAATTGAAATTGCAACCATGGTAAGCGACGCTATAAAAAAAGTATATTTAAGCACAGGGATTAAATTTGATATTCACATCTCAAAAATTAATATTGAAGGGATCAAAGTGTTATAGGTTAAATCGGAAAAATTTCCATTCAAACGCTAGAAAAATAAACAAATAATGAAATACTACAGTTTAAATAAAAAAGCAGCTAATGTATCTTTTAAAGATGCGGTTATTAAAGGATTGGCACCAGATAGAGGATTGTATTTTCCCGAACAAATAAACCCCTTACCAAAAGCATTTTTTGAGAACATTGATAGCCTATCTCATTCTGAAATTGCCTTCAAAGCCATCCAGCAATTTATATCTCCAGAAATTCCAACAGATGTTTTAAAAACCATAATAGAAGAAACACTTTCTTTTGATTTTCCCGTGGTGGAATTCAATAAAAATATTTCAACTTTAGAACTGTTTCACGGACCAACGATGGCATTTAAAGATGTTGGTGCTCGTTTTATGGCACGTTGTTTAGGCTATTTTAATAAAAACAACAACAATGAAGTAACCGTTTTAGTAGCAACATCTGGCGATACAGGTGCAGCTGTAGCAAATGGGTTTTTAGGGGTCAAAAATGTAAAAGTAGTAATACTCTACCCGAGTGGGAAAGTGAGTGCCATTCAAGAAAAACAATTAACGACCCTTGGGCAAAACATTAGCGCCCTAGAAGTTAAGGGTACCTTCGATGATTGTCAAGCCATGGTTAAAACCGCTTTTTTAGATAAAAAACTTACCGATATGATGCAGTTAACCTCAGCAAATTCTATCAATGTGGCACGTTGGTTGCCACAATTATTTTATTTTATGTTTGCATACAAAAGATTATATAAAAAGCATAAAGACCTTGTTTTTTCTGTGCCAAGTGGAAATTTTGGAAATGTCTGTGCAGGCATGATTGCGCAGCAGTTAGGTTTGCCTATTAAACATTTTATAGCATCAAATAACGACAACAATGTAGTAACAAAATATTTAAGTACAGCGCTATACAAACCAAAGCCATCTGTGCAAACCATTAGTAATGCAATGGATGTAGGAGATCCAAGTAATTTTATTCGCATTCAAGAACTATATAAAAATAATTTTGAGACCCTAAAAGAAAACCTTTCGTCGTTTAGTTTTTCCAATGAGGAAACTAAGGCAGCGATGCTAGAAATTTATAACCGTTATAATTATGTTGCCGATCCACACGGAGCGGTTGGTTATTTAGGGTGTAAAGCTTATTTAGAAAAGAATCCAACTGCTTATTGTGTGTTTTTTGAGACTGCACATCCCACTAAATTTTTAGACATTGTAGAAGCGGTGGTCAAAAAGGAACAAGTTCTACCACCACAAATTAAATCAGTAATGGGAAAAATTAAAGAAGCAATCACAATAGTTACCTACGAGGATTTAAAACATTATTTATTGAATTCTTAGTTGAGTTGTATAATTCAAGTTCAAAATCATTAAGAGTAAAGATTACAATAGAGAATCAATTATACTAACCAAACCTTTGCTTATTGGATTATCTCCATTACAAGAAGATTGGTTATTGTCTCCATTGTTCTCTCCGTCATTATAATTATTGTTACTATCATTACTATTACATGCAATGATTAATAAAGCTAAATATAGATAGATAAGTTTTTTCATTGTATTTATTATTTGTTAAAACCCAAAAATTTAAAATATAAATTATTATCTTAATACCTTAATCTTAAAACTTATAAAATGAAAAAATTACTATTTATTTTACTATTAGTTGGATTGCATTCAACTTGTTTTTCTCAAGATTCAACACTCACAAGTGAAGAGAAGAAAGAGCTTTTAGCCCAGAGCCCTTTTAACAATGTTTACCCTACATCAATACTTAAAAGTTCTGATGCTTATTTTAAAGCTCAAATGGGCTTATACAAAGAAGGTGCAATAGCTGAAAAAGAAGCTCATTTAGTAGCGCTTGGAACCTCTGCAGCTACTAAATGTCAATACTGTATCCCTTATCATATTGCAGAACTGAAAAGATTAGGTGCATCTGACGATGAAATAAAAACGGCTGTTCTCATTGCTGCTGATATTATGAAAATGAGCACGCTATTTTATGGAAACGAATTTGATTTAGAGGCATTTAAAAAAATTCTTAAAGGAGAATAATATACAAAAGGGATACCTTTTTTAAGAAATAAAGCACTATAATTCGATGTATTGTAGTGCTTTTTCAGTTATCATCCACTCTATAACCAAGCTACAGAAGACTATGGGACATTCCTCTATAAATGTTAGTTTAACCTATTTAAGAGGTTTAGAAATAGCTGAACTAAAGGAGGAAGATATGTCTATGGTTTAGTTATTCTTTTGATAATTGTCATATAGATATAATGGTAGTGCTAATGAAAAGCCAACCATAAATAAAGATACCAAATACTTTATGAACTGATTTTTACTGATTGCTTTTAATCTTAATCTGTAAATAAGAAAAATAAGAAAAGATATGGCTGCAATAGTTAAATCAGCATTTAAAATACTCATTGCATAATTCTGGTTAATTTGTTCAAAAAATAGTGAAGTAGACCATTCCCAATTATTTGTTTCAATAAATTTAAAGATGTAATAGTAAGGATAAGCTATTCCTATAATACATAATATGGCAAATACTTTTTTCATAAAATAAATTATTGTAGAGTGTGATTATAAAATCTAAATAGTAAATATAATTCTATTTAAATCTAATCACAACCTTACCATTTAGTGCAATATAGTTTTGGTAAGAAATAGGTCTTTTATAACTTTATATTAGAACAGTTATTTTTTTGAGTTAATCAATTATCTCTATAAGGTGCTCATAGCTTCCATCATCGTTTCTTATAGTTGTTAATTGTCCTCTGGCTCCCATATATTTTCCTGTTCCACCTATAACGCCTCTTATTTGTGGTTTTATTTTAATAAACTCAGCACCTGTTAAAGATGGAGATTCTGTGCCACCTCCTATAATAATAGTATTGGAATCTCCAAAGTCAAAAACAATATGGTTCAATCCTAGTTGAAATCCTTCAGTACTATTAGAAAAATCTGCCGTTGTACGACAACCAAATAATTTACCAATAATAGCTTTATCATCTGTAAGAATCCCATTAAAGCAATGAAAATCACCGTGTGATAATCCTTCTGTTCCAAGGTCAACAATCGAAATTTCTGGAATCTCTTGGTGACATTTAATAGTGGTTATTTTATTATTTTTTTCTTGCTGATTGCATCCAATTATTAAAATAAAGACCAGTAATGGTAAAAATAATTTTTTCATTGTGTTTTTCATCATAAATATATTTATAAATATTATTAGCCTCCAGTTGGACTACACGCTGTAGGGTTATTTCTGCACCACTTACCTATACCATCAACAAACAAACTAACATCCTCAAAACTTTGATTGGCTGTTAAATTAGAGTTTTCAATAGTATAGATAATATTATCTCCATCAAAATCTGCATCTGTAATAACCACTTCAACTTCTTCAACACCATCTCCATCTACCCAAGTTAAAACAGCATTTGGACTGTCAGTATAAAAGTTATCAGACTCCTCATTTTCATCCCATAATGAAGCATATTCCTCTCCATTCAAATAAAGATAATCTCGATAAGGTCTGTCAGAAAAGACAAAAATATCATTTGTTACGGGCATAACAAGAGTATTACTATTAGTTGATATAGCTTGTGTAGCCGTATGAACGAATAACCATTCTTCTTGTGTTTCATTGTTATTATCATCTGTTGAGCAAGCAACGATTAATAAGCCTAAAAATAAATAGATAAGTTTTCTCATTGTGTTTAGTTTTAAACCAAAAATAGTAAAATTTATTAAAAAATATTAAGTGTATTATATGTAATCAATTATTTTAAAATATAATTCTATTTAAATCTAATCACAACCTTACCATTTAGTAGAATATAGTTTTTATAAGAAATAGGTCTTTTATAGCTTTCTATTATGGCTTCTCTTGGGTTGTTAATTATTAATAGCATTATCAAGTTGTTTATCTGAATAATCACTTAATCTATCTATTATTTCTATAGTGAAGTTTTGTTGTTCCTGTATTTCTTCTTGTTGAGGTTTAGTAATTATATAAGGTAAACCAAGTTGTATTAATTTAAGTCTTTCTGCTTTTGTCATATCCTCTATATCAAGAGAACTAATAGCATCACTTATTATATCTGATAGTTTATCTTTTATCTTACTATTAAGTTTATTAGGTGTTCCTTTTTGTCTTCCTCCAAACTTCTTTCCAGTTGTATTCATATCTATTTTAAACTACTTTTTAAATACCTGAAAGATTACAGAACAACTATTCATTCGTAATTGGATATAGCTATCCTTAATACAAGCAAGTATTATTTTTTATATCTGTATATATAACGTTTTTGAAATATTTATTTAGATAAATCTTTGAAGATTTTTATTTATATATCCCTTTAGGGGAATACAACAAGGAAACTTTTTATCTGAAAAAATTTAGAAGAATATATTTTGAAATACTATAAGATAAAGTTACAAGTTTAAATTTAAAAAGTCAAGGGAAAACCAAATACGTTATTGACAAAATAATCCGTATTTATCAACATTTTAGGGGGTTAAGCACCCTTTAACTAGGGTGTTTTTTTATTTAAAACTATCTTTAGTAGAAAACAGTAAGTTTTTTTTGTCTTATGGTTTTTTAAAAATTGACTATTTTAGTACCTCAACTAAATCAACACAATGAAAAAACTATCCTATCTATTTTTAATACTTCTAATGTTATCTTGTATTACCGAATTAATACTTTAAAAAAAGTCTTTTGTTGTTTTTTGCAAGATAATTTTTTTTTAAATTGCAATAGTTAACTGACCAATAACCAGATTATTAATTAATATTTTTAAAATGAAAAAACTTACTTATTTATTTTTAGCACTTCTAATGCTAGCTTGTACTACCGATGATAACAACAACGTAGATAACAGCAATACCCTTGAAAAAGAGTGGTTGTATACCCATACTGCTTTAGAAGCAACAGCAACCTCAAGCACTACCA
>MDSX01032253.1_pt1 | contig 49014 bp, 16 predicted proteins | sample 811141 | NCBI WGS metagenome assembly MDSX01 (sample SAMN05326642, study PRJNA326480) | marine metagenome | isolation source: seawater | place: Atlantic Ocean: South East | collected 2010 | reverse complement strand
CAACAACAGCGTGTGCAATTGCACTTTCAGCATTTAACAATGAAGTTAAAGTAATTCATTTAGAAGCAGGACTACGAAGTGGGGACTTAAAAGATCCATTTCCAGAAGAAATGAATAGACAAACAATTAGTAGAATAGCAGATATACATTTATGTCCAACTGAATCTAATAAAGATAATTTATTAAAAGAAAATGTAAGCGGTGCGATACATGTTGTTGGTAATACAGGATTAGATAATATTTCAAAAGAGGGATGTGAATATAAGAATCAAGTATTAATTACAATGCATCGTAGAGATAATCATCATAATATGGATAAATGGTTTGAAGAGTTAGAAAAGATAGCAAACAAATATAATAAATTAGAATTTATGATACCATTACATCCAAATCCAAATGTTCAAAAACATAAACATATTTTCAAAAAAGTTAAGGTTGTTGAACCTATGAGTCATGGTGATTTAATTGAATATGTAAAAAAATGTAAATTTGTTATAAGTGATAGTGGTGGATTACAAGAGGAATGTAGTTATTTAAATAAAAAGATAATTGTATGTAGAAAAACAACAGAAAGACCTGAAAGTATTGGAACTCATAGTTTCATGTGTGGTGAACCTGAATTATTAGAAGATTTAGTGGATAATATGAATGAAAATTATAAAGTAGATGCTGAGTGTCCTTATGGTGATGGTAATAGTTGGAGAAAAATAATTAAAAATATTTAGAAGATATGTATTATTATTAATTTTATATATAAAATTAATAATATTTATAAGTTTTATTTTATAGTAATAATTTTAAGGAATCTAATATTTTTGCATCTAATTGATATAATTTCAAAAATTTACTGTGACTTTTTTTAGCATAGTTTTCAGCAGTATTATTAACAATAATACTATTTATTTTGCTAACCAAATCATTAGGAGAATTAAAATAAACAATTTCATCTTCATTAAAATATTTGAAAATTTCTTTCGCATCAGTAAATATACAACAACCACATGATATTGCTTCAAATAACCCTACTTTAATATTATAATATCCAGCCATTGTTTTTCCAAAAGAAATATATATTTTTGTATTATTATAAACTTCTACTAATGTTTCATTAGAAACAAAATCTGCATTAATACTCATTTTATCCCATTTTTTGCCATACAAATTAATATTATGACTAGTTTTATTAATTAATTCTTTAACATAACTTTCTCTATCTTTTCTGTATGCACCTATAATTGACACTGTATTTTTTCTTTCTTCAAATGGAATATAATTTTTAAAATAGTCTGATGAACATGTCATTAATAAATGATGTGTATTTTTATTTTTATATTGTTCATTTACAGAAAAGATAGAATTAGAAAATATATAATCATAATCATCTACATAATTTTGTATATATTCAAAAACATCTGGATCAGAAAATTGATTGTTAATTATAATTTTTTGATTGAATAATTCTTTTAGTTCATTAGATAAAAATAAATTTCCTGAATTCACAATAATTATATTTGAATCTTTTACATTTTTCAAAGTAAATTCATTTTTTTTTACTTCTCTACAAATTCTCCAATCTTTATAGTGGTGTTTTATATAGTTATCTTGAGATTTGTATATATTTAAATCAACTTCATTTACTTTACAATGTAATTTTAGCATATTTACATATTGTTTTACAATATCATTATCATTTAAATAATATGAGCCATAATGTGTAATCTTAAAACATTCTTTTATAATATTTGCCTTCAAATTATCTATCATTTTATTGGAAATATTTACATATTTTTTTAATATATCTTCATCGCAAAGATATTTTGTTAAATTATTATATTCAATATTAGAACTATCATAATTTTTTATTAATAACATGTTATTTAATGTTTCAAATTTATTATTATTACTAATAGAAAAACTTACCTTTCCGTATAATAATCCAATTATATGACCATGAAATCTTGAAGTAAAAATTAAATCATAATTTCTTATTACATTTATAACTTCATCTAAAGTTTTTTTAAAAATAATATTTTCATCAAAGTATTTTTGAATTGTTTGTTCATGTTCATATTCTGTACCATATAAACTAACAGATAAAATTGAGTACTTATAATTATTTAATTTTATATCATTTATAATTTTTTTATATTTTTGATAGTCATTATTTTTATTATACCTTATAATTAATAAAGCTTTTTTATTATTCTTCAATCCATAAAAATCTTTATCAATTGGTAAAGAAAATGCTATATCAACATAACTATTAATTGATAAATTATCATTATAATTAATTTTATTTTTAAAAAAGGCTAAAGATTTATCATCTCTAAAATTAAGACATTTAATATTATTGTTAGTGAAAAAAGTATTATATAAATTAATTACATTTTGATTTATACCATTTAATCCAGAATTTTCATCAAATGATGCAACACTTACATTATTTATAAATATTGGTTTATTTGATTCTAATAGCAACTTATTAAAATATAATTCAGAATACCAATATGGCATAATTATATCACCACCTGCGAGTAAAATTGCATCATAATTACTTATATTCTTTCTAAATTCATTTTTATCAAAAAATGGAAATTCGGGTTTAAATAATATATCAAATTTACAATTTGGAAAGTTTTTCTCATAAATAAATTTAAATAAATCATCTCCAAAATTACCAAATCCAATATAACCTATTATAGCAATCTTCAATATTTTTTTTGATTCTTTAATAAGAGTTTTTTCTTTAAAAAGAGTATTATATAAATTTAAACTTATATTTTTCCAATATCTATTGGATATTAAATATGTTTGTAGCGAATTATAAATATCTTCAGAATATTTTTTATTGCAGATATGTAATAATTTTTTAATATCTAATTCATTAATATTATTATATACATAAATAAATTCACTTAAAACACTATTATTAGAAACAATGTCAGATATATACTTGGTATTTGAGCAAATTACAGGTTTAGAAATTGATAAATACTCCCATATTTTTAGGGGGTCAACACAATTAGTCATATCATTTATTTTAAATGTATAAAGAAATATATCTTGATCTTTTACAAAATTAAATAAATTTTTATAATCCATATATTCACATAAAATTATATTTTCATTATTTACTATATAATCTGGTATATTTACAATATTTTTTTCTGTTTTTCCGATGAGTGTAATTATAACATTTGATAATGTTGATAAATAATATATTGCTTTCCAATCTATCCAAGATTCTAAATTGCCATAAAAACATAATTTTATTTTGTTTCCTTCTAAATAATATTTTTTATTTTCTGTTTGATTCATAATTTTTATAACATCACATCCATTTTTAGATGTAAAAATATATTTTTTTGTTAATTTATTAAGATATTTTGTAATGTAAATATTTGTTGTTGAAATATGTGTTGATTTATTTAAACATATCAATAATTTATTATTCCAAGATTCAAATTCTTGTGTAGGTAAATCCATAAGTTCAAACCATATATAATTAAAATTGATATTTGAATTTTGTAAAATATTTATTTTTTCTGGAACTGAATAATAATATATAAAATATTTTATTCTATCAATATTAACATATTTTTCAATAAAATTTTTATTTAATGAATATTTACTCACAATAAACCTTTCATTAACCTGCATAAAATCTATAGTCCAATCGCAAAAAAAACAGAATATATTACCTCGATGATTTGAAATATTACTCATTATTTGGTGTGGTCTTTGAAAGTTTTTGTATAATAAAGTTGGAGGATATACAATAATAGTATCTATATTTTTCATTTGATTAACATAATTTTTTATTTTATTTGTTAATTTTTTCCAATCATTATTTTTACTAAATTCAATACCATCCTTTATTTTTTGTTTTTTTATATTTATGGGTTCTGTTAAAATTTTATTAATTATTTCTTTATAATTATTATGATTTATATAATAGGTAAAATCATTATTTAGAATAGCTTCAATTTCAGTGGTGACTACTAATTTACCTGCTGCTAAAAATTCATAATATTTTAAAGGATCACATCCTTTCATCATTTCTGTTAATTTAAATGGAATAAAACAAAAATTACTATATTTTAAAAAAGGAAACAATTCTTTTTGATTTTTATGAGCGATCCAAGTTATGTTATCATGTTTTATTTGTAAATTATATGAAGAACAAGTTAATATACCTCCAATACTACATATATGTACTTTATTTAAATCTGCTATTTTTTTTACTAAATCTATATCATACCAAGTTGTATGTGCACCATAATATAGTAAAATTGGTAATTTAATATTTTTATATTCAATCGGTTTTTCATACTTTTCATAAGTTATTTTATTAAAATTATGGAAATCCACTCCATTTTTAACTAATAAAGTAGGTTTATTTGTTTTTTCTTCAATAACTTTTTTTAAATGCGGTGCAACATATGTAATTAAATCACAAGCATTATAACTATTTTCTAAATTTTTTAACCAAAAAACAAATTCACCTGTTGGATTATCCATCAAATCAAATATTATTTTACTAAAAATTTTTCTATTTGCATATATGTATTTTTCAGTATTTGAAAAAAAATAAATAAAATTTTTATTTAAATTTACATTATTATTTATAATGTATTTGAATACATTATTTGGTATTATTTTAAAGTTATTTTTGTTATATATTTTTGTTACTTCTTCATTACGATCAACATATAAGGATAATAAGTTGTTATCACAAATAGAAGTCATTATATTTTGTGGTCTCTGTTTCAATAAATCATATGTTGTTGCATTATCATTAATTATTACACTTTTAAAATCCCTACTTTTTATTAATAAATATAATACTTCTGTTATTTGTTTATATGTAACAATTTCATCAACCCTCATATTTACATTATGTTTAATTATCTCTTTTTCCGATGCCATATATTCCCATAATTTACATGGATTTACATATTTTGTTAATTCACAATTTTTAAAAGGTAGGAAGCATTTGTCAAACCAACTTAAGTAGTATGGCAATTCATCATATGGTTTATGATCTAGCCATGTAATATTTTTGTGATTAAATTTAATATTATATTTTGCATTTCCTTGTATTCCACCAATCATAACAATATGATATTTTCCATCGTCAGCATATTTTCTTATAATATTATAGTCTAACCAGTGTGAAAATGCTCCATAATAACCTAAAATAGGTTTATTTGTTTTTGGAAAGTCTTTTGGTCTTTCTCCAATTCTATTTTTAGCTTTTGAAAAATGTTCATAATCACAAGCATTAGAAATATAAGTATATTGTCTAGTATTATCAATTTCATTTAAATATGTAATTAAATCTGGATGTGAATAGATTACATAATCAGAATTCTTTACGGATTTATCAAGATTTGGTTTCCAAACTTCAAATTCACCAATAGGTGCATCAATTAAATCATATATTTTTTTATAATTATAATTATTAATTTCATCATATAATCTACTATCTGTGTAATAAATACAATTATCATTATCATTATTTATAAAATTAAAAACACAATCTTTTAAATGATATGGAACTATTAATAACCCATATTTTTCATCAATTTCCACGTTTTCTATATTACCTATAAATACTTTGTTATATGTTTTATCAAAAAATCTCATTATTTGTTGAGGTCTTTGAAATAATATTTTATATGTTGTCTTAGAGTAATAAACTATATTAGCTTTATCATTATTTAAAAAATTCCATATTTTTATTATATTATTTCTTAATTTAATAATCATCTGATTTTTTGTAACATATAATGAGTCAACATGTCTAATATAATCCATTAATGATTTATTTTCATACTCACATTGGTAACTCTCATTTTTAAAAGTTCTGATAAGATATTCCCAATCTTCACAACCATTTATGGTTGTATTGTATAATCCTATTTTTAAAATTGCTTCCTTTGTCCACATAAAACTACCACACCCATCAAAATTATTTATTAAATTTTGAATATTATATTTTATATTTATTTTCCTTGTTGTATTATTAATTTTATTTACAAACTTAAATGAGGAATATTTAAAATATTTATTATCATTAATCAATTTTTCTAAAAAATCGGGATGATATATATTATCATCTGAAATCCAAGTAAAAAACTGATATTTATCTATTTTATCATCTTTTAAAAGTTGTAATCCTTTATTTAATGTATTAGCAATATTTAAGTTTTTTTTATTTTCCTTAAAAATAATTTTTAAATTTCTTAAATATTTGTTTTTTATATTTTGTAAATTTTTTTTATGATAATTATTTGAACCATCATCAATAATTACCAAATTATAATACTTATAAGTCTGTTTATCAATCATGTTGATAATATTTTCAATATTTTCAGATCTATTAAACGTTGGTAACACTATTAAAATACATTCATTGTTATAATTATTTAAATCCGAATTATATTTTTTATTAATACCAGTATCCTGTAGTATTCTATTCAGTTCTTCTTCTCCTTTTCCTAGTTTTTCTTGTATTTCAAATATTTCCCTTTGTCTTCTCTCTCTAACTTCCAGTATTATTCTATCTAGTTTTTTATTTTCTCCTTTTCCTAGTTCTTTTTCTATTTCAAGTAATTTTTTTTGTCCTTCAAGTTCAAGTTTCCTCTTTATAGTATCCTGCTGTTCCTTTTTTTCTTTTTCTAGTTCTTTTTGTTTTGAAACTATTTCTTTATGTCTTTTAAGTTCAAGATTACGTTTTATTATTTCAAGTCTTCCCCTTTCTTCTAGTTTTTCTATTTCTTTTTCTGTTGCTAGTAAATTTTTTTCTTCTATCTGCGTTAGTTTTATATCTTTCTTTAATAAATCCAACTTTTTACGATGAGTGTGAATTTCGTCATTTATTTTATTACAAATTGAGTTAGTTTTTACTAGTTTTTTTTTCAAATTATCCTTATGTTGACTACATACTTGTAAAAATTCTTTTTCAAAATTTATATTTTTATTTATTTTATGAAGCTGTTCATTGTGTTTTTTTTGTTTAACCAATAATATTTTTCTATCTAAAATTAACTTTTGTTTTAATTTACTCTTGAGTTCATCTAGTTTTTTCTTTTCATTATGTTTAAAAAGTTCAATATGAAGTAAACTTTTATGTTTTTGGACTTTAAGTAGTTGATTATTTAATTTTTCCTTAAAAATAGAAATCTGATAATTATCCAAGTTTTTATAATGATTTCTAATTTTTTGAATAGATAGATTAGAATCATTGTTACTTTTTTCTATTATATTATTCATTTCTTTTTTACATGTTGATATATTGTCTTTTAACATTTGATCATGTCGTTCTATTAAGGTATCTGTAACTTTAATATACTTTTTTTTAATACGATTTTCATATATTGATCTGATTTTTTTCATACGTAATTTTAAGTTAGAATTTGTATAACTCCCATATGAACCTGTATTCGAGCGAACTTCTCTCGCCATTTTATTTCTTTCACCAATAATTTGTTTTTCCATTTTTATTAACGCTATTCGTTGGTTAGATAGTATTTGAGTTTTCTCCTCTTGATGTTTTTTTTTCAAATCTTCTAAAATAGTTATATGTTCCTTTTTTTTTATTAAAATAGTTTCTTCTTGTTTTTTTTTATGTTCCGTTTCTATTTCCTTTATAAATGTATTAAGATCGGGTAAATTTCGTTTATTAAATGTCTCTAATAATGATATGTAAATTTTATTTATAATTTTGTTTTTGATTATTTTGTTAAACGATTGTTTTTTAAATGAAGACGAATTACTACTCTTTCTCAATGGTAGAATTAATTTATTTTTTTTACTACCTCTTTCTCTATTTTTACTATTTTCGGTACTTTTACTATTTCTGGATAGTAAATTAAAATTCATATATAGAAAAGATATATTTTTAATTAATAGTTTAAACATAAATTAATTTATTTTTCACATAAATGGTTGTAATAGCTGAATATATTTGGTTAGATTCAAAAAAACGATTACGTTCAAAGACGAAAGTAATTCATAATATTAAATATGAAGTATGGAGTGAAATTGTAAAGTTACCACCACAAGAGTTAGCATGTAAGTTCCCAGAGTGGAATTATGATGGTAGTTCAACCGGTCAGGCGGAAGGTTTAAATAGTGAATTGCTATTAAAACCTGTAGCAGTTTATAATAATCCTTTTAATGGAGGAAATAGTAGTGTTTTGGTTCTTTGTGGAACACATGATAAAGATGGAAATCCATTAGAAACAAATAGTCGTGTAAATGCGAAGGAACTATTTGATAAAAACACAGAAGAAGAACCCTGGTTTGGCTTAGAACAGGAATATTTCATATTAAGTAACGAATATAGAATAAAAGGAAATGAGGAACAAGGTCGTTATTATTGTAGTGTGGGAACAGGAAACGCATTAAATAGAAAAATAGTAGAACAACATTTGGATGTGTGTTTGCGTGCTGGATTACGGATTAGCGGTATTAATGCAGAAGTAGCACCAAGTCAGTGGGAATATCAAATAGGTCCTTGTTTGGGTATTGACTCGGGAGATCAGTTATGGATTTCACGATATTTATTAGAGAGAATTGGTGAAATAAATAATGTAACTATTTTATATCATCCAAAACCATATCCTAATCTTAATGGTAGTGGTTGTCATACAAACTATAGTACAAAGTCTATGAGAGAGGATGGGGGTCTTGAGAAAATTTATGAAGCAATTGGAAAGCTATCAGAGAAACATATGGAACATATGGCTGTATATGGAATTAATAATGAGAACCGTATGTCTGGGGTTCATGAAACATCGAAATACGATGAGTTTTCATTTGATCCAGAACGTTCTGTAGACAGGGGAGCAAGTGTGCGAGTAGGATATGAAACGATAAAGAATGGTAAAGGATATTTTGAAGATAGGCGTCCAGCATCTACCATGGATCCTTACTTGGTAACAAGCAAAATTTATGAAACTACCGTATTAAACTAGATACAGTCGAATAAAATTCGAATAAAATTGAATAAAAATTAAATATTTTATAGTTTATTATTAAAATACTTAATATAAGATGTCTATGAAAATAGTACCTTTAGAAATAAATAAAGAACTAGATGGTGGTTGGGGTCAATATGTAATTATAGAACATAAAGGTCCAACACTTGAACTTGAAAGGAGTTTATCAAGTTTATTAGAAGAATATGAAGAAGAAGAAAAGGATGAAAAAAACTGTAATGAATTTTGTAGAATTAGTTAAATTTCTCTCCAAAAAAGTTTCTATAAAAATAATCTGGAGAGAAAAATGTTTTTTATAAAGAAAAAAGTATAAATTATTATATTTGTTTTAGTTATAAATATGGAATCGGCATATAAAACACTTGAAGCAAGTCCAAGTGAAAGCTTTGAAGAAATTCGCGAAAAATTTATTCGAAAAATAATAAAAATACATCCAGATAAAGATGAACTTAAGAGTGAAGAAGCAAAAACATTAACAGAAGCGTGGGCATATATAAAAGAAAATCATAATAATAATAACAAAGCAACTGAACCAATAGCATCAGTAGTATCACAAGCAAATCAAGATAGTGAAATGAAACAATTTTTAAAGAAAATATACAATGAAGGTAAAGTAGAAAAACTTGAAGACAAGGAAGATGATAAAAGTTGGCTAACATCACTTTATGATTATCTATGGGGTGACGATAGTGATGAAGAGGATGAGGTAACAGAAGACTTACAAGAAGAAACAGTAACAGAAGACTTACAAGAAGAAACAGTAGATGAATCTAAATTATATAATGAAGTGGATGATACAAACAAGAAAATTGAAAAAACTTTAAGAGAATAAGATATGTTACATTAAACATGGTAAAAACAGCTTGGGCAAAACATTTATATAACGCATATAATAGCATAAAATCAGGGGATGATGTATATGACTTGAGTGGAAATAAACTAGGTAAAAATGATGGATGTTTTGGGAGAGCAACCGATACAAGTCCTGGAAGTGTTTGTCTAGTTAATAAAGGTAAATTCATTTGGATATCAGGAAATGTTGAAAAACGTGAAAATGGGTGGACTATATCAGAAGATTGTAAAGTAGAATAAAAAGATTTAATATATAATAAATTTTTTTATACACGTTCTAATTCAGGAGCACTATCTTGATGAGTAATTATTGCCTTAATAGCAGTAGGACTAACTAAGGTGTGTGACGAACCATCTACTCCATGAATAACAACACTATAATTTTGAGTAGTAGATAAAACAACTTGTTCTCCATTTTCAAATACTCTTCCAACAGGTCTATTTTTTGCTAATCTATATTGATTTATAAAATTGGACAATGAAGGCATAATGGGAGAAAGTTGAATGGTCCAACTTTGTAATACACTAATACCGTCATATGCAGCCAATATACTATTAATAGCCGCAGCCTTTCCCGACTCTATTTTTGAAGGAGTTAATATAGCACTTAATTTATCAGCGTGATCTACATTTAAAGAAGGAACACTTTCAACATCCCAATAAGCATAATTTACTGTATCAGCAGTATCTTGAATATATCCTATTGTATCAGTGCCTTTTACTTCATGACTAGTAGACAAAGTTCCTGTCTGGTCAACATTAACAGTAACATCTAAATTATATGTATTTAATAATGTAGAACCTTGTTTAGCATCAAAATTCATCATAGTTATAATGGTATTACCTGTAGGAAGTTTATAATTAATATTATAATGTGTATTGGTATGTCTTATAATTCCCCCATTAATTCCTGAATTTCCATTAACAAGGGATATATTATCATTCAAATTTACATTTGCTTCGATATAAAAGGGAATATTATCATGTATCGTGTAATTATATACAATTTTTTCAATAATAATATTTACAGTATCATTAGTAACATTATTATATGTATCTCTAACAGTAACAGTAATAGATTCAATAGTTTCAGCTTCAGTAGTAGTAATATAATTATACGTTTTTTGAAATAAGAAATCATTGCCGGATTGGGAAATGAACGAAGCTCCAGGAATAGAAATAGTATCGATAAGAAAATTATCAGTAGCGGTAATAGTAAAAGAAATAGTAGCATTATCATCGTTTTGCGTTAAAATAACGTTTGTAATATTAGGAACAAAAGAAGAAATAACAGGAGGAATTTCATCTTGTTTATCCACAGTAACCGATATAGAATCAGTTACTTCATTACCACCAGGATCCGTAACAATAACATTAAACGTATCTGTAAATGTTCCAATATTATAGTCTTGTAAATTATATGTTTTTTGAAATAAATATGTATTCCCAGTATTTAAAATAAGAGTAGCATTTGATACACTAACATTGTCTATGGATTGATTATCACTACAAACAACAGAAATTTGTAAATTTTGCGAAGGATTAGAAGTATTTAATATAATAGAATTACTATTAGTTGTAAGAGACGTAATAACAGGATCTTCATTATCATATTTATTCACAGTAATATTAATAGAAGAGGACGAAGAATTACCATCACCATCAGTAGCAACAGCAGTAATAGAATTAATGGTTTCACCATAATTGTAATTCACATAATTAAATGATTTTTGAAAAGTATATACAGAATTATTCTGATTAATAAAAGTCGCACCATTTATACTAACACCAGATACACTAACATTATCAGTAGCGGTAACATAAAAATAAACCATTACAGTTTGAACGGAACTATATAGATCAACAGCAGATTTACTAGAAGTAAAAGAAGAGATGCTAGGAGATAAATCATCCCCTTTTACAATATCCAATTCAATATCTTGCGTAGAAGTATTATTATTAGTATCAATAGCAGTAAGAGTTAATGTTTCTTTAACAGATCCAAAATCATAATCGCTATAGTTGAATGTTTTGGTCCAAACATAATTTCCACCAGTAACATTAATAAATGAAGCACCACTTAACAAGACGGCTGATAAAGCAATATTATCTGTAACAGTAGCAGTAATAGCAACAGTTTTAGTTTGAGTGGATGTAGTTAAATTAACGGTAGACGGATTAGCAACAAGATTTGAAATAACTGGTCCAGCATCATCACTTCTTGTTATAAATAACATAATTTTTTTAGTAGATACATTATTAGCAGTATCAGTAACAGTTAATGTGATTTCATCACTATTATTACCAATAGTAAAATCATTTACCGAGTAATTCTTAGTAAATGTATAAATGCTACCTGTATTTCCTAATAGAGTAGTTCCAGGAAAACTAATGGTAGATAGCGCTACATTATCAGTAACAACAGCGGTAAAAGTAACAAGTTCCGTATTATTAGTATTGCTTAAATTTAATAGTGGTTTATTACTATTAAGACTAATAATAGTAGGAGGAGCATCATCAACTTTATTTATAACAATAATAGTTTGAGCAGTAGATACATTTCCTATATAATCAGTAACAGTGCATGTTACATTGTCTTCATTTTGACCGTAGTTATAATTATCATAATTATAAATTTTTTGAAATCGAAATGTGTTAAAAGTTCCTGCGGTGGTATCTCCAGGTTGAAGTTGAATAGTTTGTTCTATAATTTTATTTTCATCAATGATAATTTCATCGTCGTCATCATCGGGTATATCTACAATAGGAGTGGCTCCAGAAACCGTAATAGTCTTTACAAAAACATTATCAGCAACAACAATAGTGAAAATAACTATTTTAGTTTTTAAAAGAGACGATACAGTAATCGAATTTAAGTTGGGTAAAAATGTACTAATAACAGGACCAGTATTATCTCCCTTTACAATAGTAAGAATACTAGAAGAAGACGAAGAATTACTATTAATATCAGTTGCTGAAAACGTAAAAGATTCCAATGTATTACCGAAATTATAATTATCACTATCAAATGTTTTACTATAAGTATATGTATTTCCAGAGAACCCTAAAAAAGTAGTATTTGGAAGGTTAACACTATTTACAAAAACATTATCAGAAACAATAGCAGTAAAAGTAACGGTTTGTGCACTAGTAGAACCTTCCGTGGTTAAATTAATGATAGTATCATCGGCAGAAAAGGAGGAAATAATAGGAGCTTGGTTATCTATCTTATTAACAGTAACATTTAAACTAGAATTAGAAGAATTACCAACAGTATCAGTAACAGTAGCAACAACATTATCTGTATTGGAACCGTAATTAAAATTAACATAATTATACGATTTAGTAAATCTAAAAGTATTAGAAGTTCCTGGTGTAGTATCACCAGGTTGAAGTTGAATAATTTGATCTACAATACGATTATCGTCAATAATAATTTCATCATCATCATCACTTGGAATATCAGGTATTGGTATAGCACCAGAAACAGTAATGGTACTAACACTAACATTATCTGCTACAACAACAGTAAAAATAACGGTGGTTATTTGCGAAGATGTCGAAACAACAACGGTCGTAGAAGAAGCAGTAAAAGATGAAACAGCAGGTCCTGTAGAATCCGCTTTTGTGATTGTAACAGTTTCTACATCAGTAGAAGAATTTCCATCATTATCGTTAACAGTAATAGTAAAATTTTCTTGAGTAGATCCAAATGAGAAATGGTCTGCTTCATATAACTTGGTCCATCTATAATTTCCACCAATAACACTTAATAATGTAAGAAGTGGACTTATAGAGACAGAATTAATTCCTACATTATCACTAACGCTAGCATCAAAAGTAACTAGTTGGGAAGAATTGGAAGAACTATTAAGAGAAACGTTGTTATGACTAACAGTAAAGGAAGAAATAGTAGGTGGAGTATTATCTGTATGAGTAGTAGTAAGAGATACATTAGTATTGGAACTATTTCCCTGTCCATCAGTAACAGTTAGTGTAACAGTATTATTAATAGAATTATTTAAAGTAGGCCTAGAAAAGGACTTTGTAAAGGTATATGTATTACCTGATATATTCGTTTGTGTGCCACCATTAATAGAAACACTAGAAACACCAACATTATCAGTAATAACAGCTGTAAAGGTAGCAGTTTTATTGGAAGAACTACCGGAAGAATACCAGGTAAGAGTAGAATTATTAACAGTAAACGAAGAAATGGTAGGAACTTGTGTATCCACCTTAGTAAAATTAATATCTAATACTGAAGTAACAACATTATCATTCAAGTCAGTAACGGTACAAATAACATTATCAGTATTGGCTCCATAACTATAATTATCATAATTATAAGTTTTAACAAAATAAAAAGTGTTAGATGTCCCAGGGGTAGTATCACCAGGTGCTAAATGTATTTGGTCGTTAATAATTTTATTATCATCAATAATAATATCATCCCCAGGTCCATCACCGGGTCCATCTCCAGGTCCATCTCCAGGTCCATCCCCGGGTCCATCACCAGGACCATCATTAGGAAGAGGTGTAGCACCAGAAACGGTAATAGTTTTAACAGCAATATTATCATTAACGACAACAGTAAAAGTAACTAAATTAATTTTAAGAGAACTAGTTAATGTAAAATCATTATTATTAGACGTAAACGTTCCTATATTAGGACCGGATGTATCTGTTTTACTGATAGTGATAGTTTCATTGGTTGTAGATATATTTCCTGTATTATCAGTAGCAGTTAAAGTAAAAGTTTGTATAGTATTACCAAATGTAAATTGATCCTGTTCAAATAACTTGGTAAATGTATATATATTTCCAGAAGAACCAATAGGTGTTGTTCCCAATAAGGAAACAGAATTTATTCCGTGATTATCTGAAACCTCCGCAGTAAAAGTGACAAGTTGGGTTTGAGAACTAGACGTATTTAATGTAACAGTAGTATCATTAGCAGAAAAAGATAAAATAGAAGGACTTTGCGTGTCTGTTTTTGTAATGCTAATATTTATCGAAGATGAAGTGGAATTACCATTTGTATCTGTAACTGTAAGGGTTTTAGTATCTGTATTATTTCCTAATGAATAGTTATTATAATAATATGTTTTGGAAAAAACATAACTATTGCTATATGTAAAAACAAGTGAAGCACCTGGTAAATCAACAGAACTAATTCCAACATTATCAGAAACAGTAGCATTAAAAGTAACGGATACACTTTGAGAAGAACTAGTTAAAGAAATAGAACTGTTATTTGAAGTAAAAGAGGTAATAGACGGAGCAAGTGTGTCTATTTTGGTAACAGTAATATTAATAGATTTGGTTGCTAAATTACCAGCATCATCCGCGGCAACGGCAGTAAAACTGTCTATAGTATCGCCAAAATCATAATCGTTAAATGAAAATGTTTTTGTAAAAATATAGTCATTCCCATCTTTACTGACGAAAGTAGAATCGGATACGGTATAAATAGCTACATTAACGTTGTCTGTAATATTAACAGTAAAAGTAACAGTTTGTGTAGTTTGTGTATTATTTAAAGTGACTGTATTATCATTGACGGAAAAAGAATTAATTTTTGGTGTTTCAAAATCTTTGGGTTTATCAGTTTCGACAACAATAGTAAGATTAACACTATCAGAAGACGCTAATCCATTTGAATTAAGAGCACTTAAATTAAGGGGTTGAGTATGTGTTCCTGAAGAGAATGAAGAATAATAATAAGTTTTAATCCAAGTATATGTTGAAAGAGTAATAGAAGTAGCTCCTAAACCATTTAAATGAACGTTTGTTATTTGGGACTCAAGATCGTATACAAAAGCAGTGATAGTAACAACAGCCGACGGATTTTGAGAAGATAGATTAATAGTAGAAGGAGAGCATGTAAGGTTATTTATTATAGGTGGCGTAGTATCAGAAATAGGTGGGTCTTCAATAGGAGGAGGAACAATTCCACCACCGCCTGGACCACCACCGCCTGGACCACCCCCTCCTTCATCAATAATTCCATCGTCACCAATTTCTTTAACGGGATCGCGAAACATTTATATATATAAATTTTAATATTAATTTAAGTATTAAATTAAAATTAAATATTAATTTTTTTTATTTAGTTTTGTGGTGTTCCAGTAAAGGCACCAGACGCGGTTTGTTCTAATACACCGTAAACATCTCCCGAAGCAATGGTTCTTAATGTATTACCATGGTCTCTAAATGTAAGACTATATGCTGAAGATCCACTTGTGAAAATTTTATCTCCCTCCTTGAATACAGTAGTAGTATTAGGATTGGCCTTTCTTCCAATTCTAGCACGAGCGTGTTTGGTAAGAGCAGAATCAGAAGATGGGGTAATAGCATTAAAACTCATGTTCCACGAAGATAAAGCAGCTTCTCCATTAAATGAATCATTAGTAGCAGCAATTTCAGTTGAAAACCTAGTTTGAACTTCTTGATTAGTCAATACAGTAGAAAGATTATCTGTAAGAGCATCTCTATCGCCAACAGAAGTTGCGCCTTTCCAACTTTGACTTGGTTGTTTATCACTTCCAACAAGTGTATTCGTAGAAGCTGTATTATCATTTTCAGAGAAGTGTAAGTAGGAAGCGTAAGATGCGCTATCAACAATAGATGCTGATTGACTTGTAGCATTATTAGATTGATTAACTTGGCAATTCGATGAAAGATTACCATTTGCGTCAGCACTAATAGTCATCATAACATCAAAGTTTTGTAAGCTTACACCATCACTTAATGATGAATTAATATTACTGTCGTCAATGGTAATTTGTCCAACCTTAAACGTTCCAGTTTGTGCTGGTAATGTTGTAGTAACATCAGAACCACTAACATCGGTATTTGCGAATGTAATTGAAGAAAGACCCCAACAATCATCAGGTGATCCAGAAGCTCTACCAAGATTACTAGCACCTTTTGTAACATAATGATTAAGGTTAACAGGTATTTTGATATAATAGTCGGGCAAGTCATTACCGTTAAATAATACAGCACTACGTTCTTTATTATCTTCCATAAGATAAACACTTTCATCTGTTTCAGTAAGATTAGTAGAAGTAGTAAGACTTAAACTACCAGGAACAACTAAAGCACTTAATGTAGCTATAATAACACTAACTTGAGAATTAGCCGAATTGTTAGCAGCATCACTACAAGAAACCGTAAAGTTCTCAACAAAATTATTACCAGAATAATCAGTTAATGTATAAGTCTTTGACCAAGTATAAACTGAACCACTTATACTACCACTGCCCAATGATGTATCATCATCGTCAACCAATGAATAGCTTGTAATTCCTACATTATCATTCATAGTAGCACTAAATGTAACAGTTTGTGATGTATTGTCGGCTCCTAAATCAAACGATTCTGGAGAGGCCGTAAAAGAACTGATATATGGAAGAGAATCATCGTATTTATTAACAGTAAGTGTAGAACTAGAAGTAGTTCTATTTCCCGCCGCATCAGTTACTATTATTTCTACATTATCACTAGTGCTTCCATAACTAAAGTCATCATAATCATAAGTCTTGCTCCAAGTATATAGACCGTTAGACACACTACTAAATGAAGCACCTTGTATAGAATATGTTGAAATACCTACATTATCACTAATATTAGCACTAATAGTAATGCTTTCGGTTTTATCACTGCTATATAAATTCACAGTCGATGAAGAAACCGTTAAGTTGGAAATTGTTGGTGAAATATTATCACTCTTTGTTATTGAAATATTAACACTTTGTGTTACACTATTTCCAGCAGCATCTTGAATAGTAAGAGTTAATGTATCAGTTGCTGTTCCATATGAGTAATTACTATAACTATATGATTTACTCCAACTGTAAACACCGTCGGTAACCGATTGATATGTAGCACCAGGGAGACTATAACTTGATATAGCCCTGTTATCAGTAAATGAAGCGTAAAATGTTACACTATCACTTTGAGAAGTGCTAGTAAGCGAAACAGCAGATTTATTACTTGTAAAAGAAGTAATAACAGGATTTTCATCATCACTCTTAACAATTGTAATAGTAACATTATCAGTTGACGTGTTATTTGCCGTATCAGTAACTGTTACTGTAAAAGTCTCACTTGTCGAACCATAATTATAATCATCGTAATCAAACAATTTAGTATATGTGGATGTAGAACCAGACGAAGAAGAAAATGAAGTTCCAGGAAGACTTACACTTTGAACAGCAACATTGTCGCTACCAGAAACAGTAAATGTAACAGTTTGTGTCTTCGAAGAAGTTTTGAGTTCAACGCTAGTATCATCAGCCGAAAAACTACTAATTACAGGAACCTGATCATCTGCCTTGTTAATACTAATAGTTACCGCATCAGTAACAGTATTACCTGCTCCATCAACAACAGTAGCTGTAAATGTTTCACTATGGTCTCCATAACTATAATCATCATAATCATATAACTTAGTAAATATTCTGTTATTTCCTGATGTGGATGAATAACTGGTTCCAGGTAAAGAAACAGAACCAATAGATGCGTTATCACTAGCAGCAACCGTAAACGTAACAGTTTGTGTTTTTGAGGAGGTTTTAACTTCAACACTTGTATCATCTGCGCTTATAGAGCATGTAGGATTTTGGTCGTCGGATTTACTAATACTAACATTAATGGTATCTGTAACAGAATTATTTGTAGTATCTGTAACCGTTAAGGTTAATGTATCACTTGACGAACCATAACTATAATCATCATAATCATATGTCTTTGTAAAAATATAAGTTCCTGAATTAGAACTGCTCAATGATGTTCCAGGAAGAGTAACACTATTAATAGCCACATTATCTCCCAAGACAGCAGTGAAGGTAACAGTTTGTGTCTTCGAAGATGTTTTGAGTTCAACACTAGTATCATTAGCACCAAAACTGGTAATAGATGGATCTTCATCATCCACCTTACTAATACTAATAGTAATAGTATCAGTTGCCGTTAGACTAGAACTATCTGTAACAGTAGCTGTTAATGTTTCACTACTATTTCCATAACTAAAATCAGCGTAATTATATGTTTTTGTAAATGTGTAACTTCCACTACCTGATTCTCCGGCTGTAGTTCCTGGAATACTTACACTACTAACAGAAACATTGTCGCTAGCAGCAACTGTAAATGTAACAGTTTGTGTTTTTGATGAGGTCTTAAGTTCAACAGAAGTATCATTAGCCGAAAAACTACTAATAGCAGGGTTCTGGTCATCCGTTTTACTTACAACAATATCGACAGTATCAGTAGTTGTATTACCTGCTGTATCAGTAACAGTAGCAGTTAATGTTTCACTGGTATTACCAAAACTGTAATTTGAATAACTATATGTTTTTCTAAAGACGTATTGTGTATTAGCTCCACTTGTTGTAGAATAAAAGAGTGACGTTCCTGGAAGAGAGACAGTATTAATAGCTACATTATCACTAACTGTAACAGTAAATGAAACAATTTGAGATTGTGATGAAGTCTTAAGGTCAATGCTTGTATCGTTAGCATTTACAGAGCAAGTAGGATTTTGATCGTCTGCCTTATTAATACTAATGGTAATATTTTGCGTAACAGAATTATTAGCACTATCCGTAACAGTAGCAGTTAAAGTATCACTACTATCACCATAACTATAATCATCGTAATCATATGTTTTTGTAAATGTATAACTACTTCCCGAAGAACCAGTAGAGGTAGTTCCAGGAATACCCACACTACTAATAGCAACATTATCACTAGCAACAACAGTAAAGGTTACAGTTTGTGTTTGCGATGAAGTTTTAAGTTCAACACTTGTATCGTCAGCACCGAAACTACTAATAGCTGGATTTTGATCATCGCTTTTACTAATGGATATATTAACAGTATCAGTAACAGAATTACTTGCGGTATCACTAACAGTTAATGTTAGTGTTTCACTAGACGAACCGAAACTGTAGTCATCATAGTCATATGTCTTTGTAAAAGTGTATGTTCCTCCGCTAGAACTACTTAATGTAGTTCCAGGAAGACTTACACTATTAATAGCAACATTATCACTCACAACAGCGGTGAAAGTAACGGTTTGTGTTTGCGAACTAGTCGCTAAAGTAACACTTGTATCATTTGCCCCAAAACTACTAATAGCAGGGTTCTGGTCATCGCTCTTAGTAATACTAATAGTTTCAGTATCAGTTACACTATTTCCAGCAGTGTCGGTAACAGTTAAGGTCAATGTATCACTTGATGAACCATAACTGTAGTCATCATAGTCATATGTCTTTGTAAAAGTGTATGTTCCTCCACTTGAACTACTTAATGTAGTTCCAGGAAGACTTACGCTATTAATAGCAACATTATCACTTACAACAGCAGTGAAAGTAACAGTTTGTGTTTGCGACGAAGTTTTAAGATCAACTGATGTATCATTAGCAGAGAAACTACTAATAGATGGGTTTTGATCGTCTGCTTTATTAATACTAATAGTTACAGTATCAGTAATAGAATTGTTAGCAGTATCTGTAACCGTTAAGGTTAATGTATCAGTAGCATCTCCAAAACTGTAATCATCGTAGTTATATGTCTTGGTAAAAACATATGTTCCACTATTAACACTGCTCAATGAGGTTCCAGGAAGTCCTACGCTACTAATACCAACATTATCACTAACAACCGCCGTAAAAGTAACAGTTTGTGTTTGCGATGAAGTTTTAAGCTCTACAGTTGTATCATCAGCACCAAAACTACCAATAGATGGATTTTGATCGTCAGTTTTACTAATACTGATAGTAATATTTTGTGTAGCACTATTACCGGCAGCATCAGTGGCCGTAGCAGTTAAAGTATCACTACTGTTTCCAAAATTATAATCACCATAACTGTATGATTTGGTAAATGTATAATTGTTTCCTGAAGAACCAGTAGAAGTGGCTCCTCCTATTGTAACACTGTTAATAGCTCTATTATCAACAGCAACAACAGTAAATGTGACGGTTTGAGTTTGAGATGAAGTTTTAAGTTCAACAGTCGAGTCATCAGCACTAACAGAAGAAATAGTAGGATTTTGATTATCTATTTTTAAAACAGTAATAGGCAAACTTACCGAAGAAGTATTACCTGCCGCATCAGCTACAGTAATAGTATTAGCACTAGTTTGAGAACCAAAAGCAAAATCATCGTAATCATATGTTCTCGTCCAAGTATAATTATTTCCACTTTGAGATCCAGATTCACTTAATTGCGAATGTGTTGTAGATGTAATAGCTCTATTATCAGTAGAAACAATAGTAAATACAACATCGGTAGATTGTGATGAAGTTGATAAAGTAATAGTATCATTAGTAGCATTTGTAGATGAAGTAGAAATAACAGGATTTTGGTCATCAACCTTATTAATTGTAATAGTAATACTATCAGTTACACTATTTCCAGCGGCATCGCTAACAGTAAGTGTAAGGTTATCTGTATTAGAACCAAAACTAAAGTCGTCGTAATCATAATCTTTTGTAAATGTGTAAGTTGAACCACTAACACTATCTAATGTAGTTGAAGCAAGTCCAATACTATTGATACCTACATTATCAGTAACAACAGCAGTAAATGTAACAGTTTGGGTTTGGTCACTTGTTTTAACAGTTATAGTTGTATTATTAGCACTAAGACTAGTAATAACAGGATTTTGATCATCTCCTTTTGTAATATTAATAGTAATCGTTTGAGTAACACTATTTCCAGCAGCATCAGCAACAGTTAAAGTTGGAGTATCAGTCGATGAACCGAAATTGTAATCATCATAGTTGTAAGTTTTTGTAAATGTGTAAGTTCCATTGCTAGAACTAGTTTGACTAGCACCTGTTAGTGATATAGAATTAATACCAACATTATCTGAAACAACTGTAGTGAAAGTAACAGTTTGTGTTTGTGAACTAGTAGTTAATGAAACACTTGTATCATCAGCACTCAAACTTGTAATAGTAGGATTTTGGTCATCTGTTTTTGTAATAGTAATTGTAATTGTATCAGTAACAGTATTACCCGCGGCATCACCAACACTTAATGTTAAATTATCCGTATTAGAACCAAAATTATAGTCAGAATAACTATATTCCTTACTGAAAATATAATTGGAACCACTAACACTGTCTTGAGTTGCTCCAGTTAATGAAATAGAATTAATTCCAACATTATCAGAAACAACCGCTGTAAAATACACAGTTTTAGTTTGAGATGAAGTTTTAACTTCAATAGTTGTATCGTCAGCATTTAAACTTGTAATAGTAGGATTTTGGTCATCACTTTTATTAATATTGATAGTAACGGATTCGGTAGAAGTATTACCAGCAGCATCAGCTACAGTTAATGTTAACGTATCAGTTGCTGAACCAAAACTGTAATCAGCATAACTATATGTTTTAGTAAATGAATAATCATTACCAGAAATACTTGCGTTGGTTCCTGGTAAAGTTACACTAGTAATACCAACATTATCACTTAATGTAGCACTAATAGTAACAGTCTTAGACTGGTCACTAGTTTTTAATGCTACACTAGTTGTATCAGCAGAAAAATTACTAATAACAGGATTTTGGTCATCCGTTTTGGTAATACCAATAGTAACAGACTGAGTAGAAATATTACTAGCAGCATCACTTACACTTAATGTTAAACTATCACTATTTGACCCAAAGTTGTAATCATCATAACTGTATGATTTTGTAAAAGTAAAAGTTCCATTATTAGAGCTGGTTTGTGTTGCGCCAGGTAAGGAAATACTGGTTACTTCTCTATTATCAGAAACAACAGCAGTAAATGTTATGGTTTTACTCTGGTCGCTAGTTTTAAGCGCAATAGCATTATTTGAAACATTATTTGTAAAACTTGTAATCGTAGGATTTTGATCGTCGATTTTTTGAATAGTTAAACTTACATCTTCAGTTACACTATTTCCAGCGGCGTCAGTAACAGTTAATGTATGGGTTTCACTTGTATTTCCAAAAGAATAATTAGAATAATCAAACACCTTTGTAAATGTATAATTTGATCCACTAACTCCTTGATAATTAGTATTAGGAATGGTTATAGTATTAATGGCGACATTATCACTTGCTACTGCTGTAAATGTAACAGTTTGGGTTTGGTCACTTGTTTTTAATTGAAAGGTAGATGGACTAGCACTAAATGAAGTAATAACTGGTGATTGTGTATCACTTTTACTAATATTAATAGTAATTTGGTCTGTAGCACTATTACCAGCGTCATCGGCAGCAGTAACTGTTAATACATCTGTGCTGGAACCAAAACTATAATCATCATAATTATACGTTTTAGACCAAGCATAATCAGGTCCAGTTGAATCGGTGGAAGTAGCAGTTGGTAAATTCATGGACGTAATTGATCTGTTATCACTAGCATTTGATGCGAAGGTGATGGTCTGACTTTGACTTCCTGTAGTAAGGGCAACATTTGTGCTACTAGCGGTGAATGAAGAAATAGCAGGATTTTGATTATCAACTTTTGCTACAGTAATACTTAATGTTTCTGTATCTTCATTACCGGCAGCATCAATAGCTGTAGCAGTAAAATTAAATGTATTATTTCCCCAATTACTTAAATCACTATAATTAAAGGTTTTGGTGTAAGTGTAGTTAGAACCTGAAACAGAATTAAATGAAACTCCATTTGAAATACTAGTAGATGTTATGGCTCTATTATCCGTAGCAACAAGTGTAAATGTAACAACTTGGGATGTATTTCCAGTAGTATATAAACTAAATGAAGTGTTATTTGCTGTAAAACTACTTATAACAGGATCTTGATTGTCTGTTTTTGTAACACTAACACCTATGGTCTTACCGGCGGAATTTCCAGCAGCATCGGTTACAGAAAGAATGTGAGAGGAAGTAATAGTTCCATAATCATAATCATCATAATCAAATTCCTTAGTAAAGGTATACGTTCCCGCATTAGCACTACTTAATGATGAATTGGATAATGTTATGGTATCAATTCCTACATTATCACTAGCAACAGCAGTAAATATAACAGTTTTTGTTTTATTTGAAGAGGTAAGTTCAATAGCGTTAGAACTGGCGTTAGTTGTTAATGAAGAAATAGTTGGATTTTGATTGTCGGCTTTACTAATGGAGATAGTTATACTATCTGTAGATGTATTACCCGCGGCATCAGATACGGTTAATGTAAGACTATCCGTATTGGAACCAAAATTATAATCATCATAATCATATTCCTTTGTCCAAGTATATGTAGAACCACTAACACCACTGTATGTAGCGGTAGGAAGAGTAGCTGTAGTAATACTTACGTTATCAGTAAGTGAAGCGGTAAACGTAACAGTTTGAGTTTGAGAACTTGTATTTAATGAAACAGTAGTATCATCAGCACTAAAACTACTGATAGTAGGTGCTAAATTATCACTTTTGCTGATATTAACAGAAACATTAGCTGTAGAACTATTACCTGCTGCATCAGTAATAGTAACAGTTAAACTATCCGTATGACTTCCATATGTATAATCGTCATAATCGTATGTTTTTGTCCAGATATAGTTATTTCCATTGTTTGAACTAAATGTTGCGGTAGGAAGACTATATGAATTAATAGCCCGATTATCAGTAGCTACAGCAGTAAATGTAACAGTTTGCGTCTTATCACTAGTAAATAATGCTACGTTGGTAATATTGGCTGAAAATGAAGTAATAGAAGGAGTTTCGTCATCTACTTTATTTACATTAACTTGTAAGCTATCAGTTGATGTATTACCAGCAGCATCTACAACAGAAAGTGTAAATGTATCGGTAGTATCACCATAACTGTAATCATTATAATTAAACGTCTTGGACCAGTTATAAGTGGTTCCACTATTACCATTACTTACAGTATTAGGCAATGATGCGCTTGTAATAGCCCTATTATCACTTAAAACTCCACTAAATGTTACAGCTTGTGTTTGAGAAGACGATTTAAGTTCAATTGTATTATCACTCACAGAAAAGTTGCTAATAGATGGAGCTTGATCATCCGTCTTAGTAATAATAATATCAATGGTAGAGCTAGATGAATTTGAATGATTATCAAGAGCAGTAAGTGTTAATGTATCTGTCGTATTACCAAAACTATAATCAGCATAAGAATACGTCTTGGTAAAAGTATAAGTTCCAGAATTTGAATTAGTAAGCGTAGCAGTAGAAAGTGCGACGGAACTTACTGTTTCATTATCAGTTACCGTAACAGTAAATGTTACAATTTCTGTCTGATCGCTAGTCTTTAATTCAATAGAATTATTTGTAGCATTAGAATTTAATGAACTTACACTTGGTGGTTGATTATCAACCTTACTAATAGAAATATCAATAGTATCAGTTACACTATTACCGGTAGTATCAGTAACAGTAGCAGTCAATGTTTCACTTGTGTTACCAAAACTGAAATTAGCATAACTATATGTTTTTGTAAATAAATAGTTTCCACCAGAAACTGAAGACGCTGTTGTTCCGGGAATACTAACTGTATCTATAGCAACGTTATCACTTGCTGCTACAGTGAAAGTAACAGTTTGACTTTGTGAAGATGTGGTTAATGAAACACTAGTATCATTAGCACTGAAACTAGCTATAGATGGATTTTGGTCGTCTAATTTACTAATACTTACAGTTACAGTATCGGTAACACTATTACCAGCTGTATCTGTAACAGTTAATGTTAATGTTTCACTACTATTTCCAAAGCCAAAATCATCATAATCATATGTTTTACTAAATACATATGTTCCAGTGTTAGCACTAGTTAATGAAGTTCCTGGAAGGCTAACAGAATTAATAGCAACATTATCACTTACAACTGATGTGAAAGTAACAGTTTGACTTTGAGATGATGTTTTGAGTTCAACACTAGTATCATTCGCACTAAAACTATGAATAACTGGAGCCTGATTATCTGTCTTAACTACAGTAACATCTTCCGTATCAGTTGTAACATTTCCAGTAGTATCAGTAACAGTAACTGTATTTGTATTTAATGTAGTTCCAAATCCAAAGTCATTATAAGAATATGTTTTTGTAAAAATAAATGTTCCAGCATTAGAACTAGTTAACGTGGTTCCAGGAATACTTACGGATGAAATTGCTACATTATCACTAGCAACAACAGTAAAGGCACGAGTTACAGATGGAGCACTAGTTGTTAAGTTTACACTATTAGAACTTACTGAAAAACTTGTAATTGTTGGATTTTGATTATCGACTTTACTAACAGTAATATTTAATGTATCACTTGTTGAATTACTATTGGTATCGGTAACCGTTAACGTTAATGTATCAGTTGAATTTCCAAAACTATAATCATCGTAAGCATAACTTTTTGTAAAAATGTATATACTTCCCGAATTAGATACAAAAGTAGCACCAGGTAAACTTACAGTATTAATAGCAACATTATCACTTATACCAGCTGTGATAGTAATAGAAGCAGATTGAGACGAAGTGCTAATAGTAACCGTACTATTATTTGATGAGAAGCTTGAAATAGTAGGAGCTTGATTATCAGTCTTAGTGATATCAATAGTAATACTTGATGTAGAACTATTTCCAGCGGCATCAGTTACGGTTAAAGTTAATGTGTCTGTATTATCACCAAAACTGTAGTCAGCATATGAATATGCTTTTGTAAATGTGTATGTTGAACCACTAAGATTTGTCTGTGTAGCTCCCGTAAGTGAAATAGTGCTTATAGCAATATTATCACTTGCTACAGCAGTGAAAGTAACGGTTTGATTTTGAGCTGTTGTAGTTAATTCAATGGCGTCAGCTGTAGCATCACTTGATAAACTAGTAATGGTAGGATCTTCATCATCAACAACAGAAAGTGCTATAGTTACAGTATCATTTTCTGTATTACCGGCAGCATCAGTCGCTATAACAGTGAGATTATCATTGGACGAACCTAAAGATAAATTATCGTAATTATATGTTTTACTGACGGAATAGTTATTTCCAGAAGTATTTGTAGCAGCAACACCACCGATAGTAACCGAAGTTACAGCACGATTATCAGTTACAACAGCAGTTAAAGTAGCAGTAGAAGTTTTTGCTGAAGTTTTAACAGTAACAGCGGTTTTATTACTACTATATGAAGTAATAACTGGGTCTTCATCATCCGTTTTAGTGATAGTAACTGTTAATTGTTGTGTTTGAGTATTACCTGCGGCATCAGTTGCTGTAGCAGTTAATACATCAGTATTTGAGCCCCAATTGTAACTAGCATAAGCATAAGTTTTTGTGAAAGTATAATTGTTTCCGCTTGTGGAACCTGTAGTGGTTCCAGGAACTGAAACAGATGATACTGAAACATTATCTGTAGCAACAACAGTAAAAGTAACTGTTTGACTTTGCGAAGAAGTTTTAAGTTGAACAGTAGTATCATCAGCACTAAAACTACTAATAGCAGGACTTTGATCATCGCTTTTTGTTACACTTATATCAATATCTTGAGTAATAGAATTATTAGCAGTGTCTGTTACAGTTGCGGTTAACGTGTCTCCAGTAGTTCCAAAACCATAACTACTATAACTATAACTCTTAGTAAATACATAATTTCCACCACTAGCACTACTTAATGTAGCACCAGGCAAGCTAACAGCACTTACACCCACATTATCACTAGCAGCAATAGTAAAAGTTACGGTTTGTGATTGAGAACTGGTTAACAATGAAACGGTTGTATCATCAGCGGTAAAACTACTAATAGTAGGATTTTGATTATCTTGTTTACTAACAGAAATATTAATATTTTGAGTAACAGAATTACTAGCAGTATCGGTGACGGTTAATGTTAAAGTATCTGTAGTAGAACCAAAACTGTAATCACCATATGTATAAGTTTTCTTAAATACATAAGTTCCATTATTAGAACTGTGTAATGTAGTACCAGGAAGACCAACACTATTAATAGCAACATTATCAGTAACAATAGCTGTAAATACAACAGTTTGTGATTGAGAATTGGTTGTTAAAGATACAGTAGAGTCGTCAGCACTAAAACTAGTAATTGATGGATCTTGATCATCGCTTTTACTAATATTAATAGTAACTGATTGCGATGATGTATTACCGGCGGCATCTGTAGCAGTAGCTGTTAATGTATCACTAGACGAACCAAAACTGTAATCAGCATAACTATAAGTTTTGTTAAATGTGTAATTATTTCCACTTGATGAACCAACTGTTGTTCCTGGAACAGCAACGGTAGAAATGCCTCTATTATCACTAGCAACGACAGTAAATACAACGGTTTGTGTTTGAGAACTAGTTTTTAATTCAACACTAGTGTCATTAGCGGAGAAACCACTAATAGTTGGATTTTGATCGTCACTTTTTCTAATTACCATTTGAATACTAGATGTAGTAGTATTTCCTACTCCATCAGTAGCAGTAGCGGTTAATGTATTGAATGTATCACCAAAAGAATAATCTGCGTAAGAATAAGTCTTGGTAAATATAAAGTCATTTCCACTTGTAGAAGATAACGTTGCACCCGAAAGAGTAAGTGTATTTATTCCAACATTATCTGTAGCAGTTACTGTAAAGGTTACAGTATTAGACTGTGCGGATGTGAGTAAACTGACTATGTTTGAGCTTTTATTACTTGTTAAACTACTAATAACAGGGCTCTGGTCGTCTTCAGTTGTAATAGTAATATTTTTAGTTTTACTAGTAGAATTACCAGCAGCATCAGTAACAATTACACTAATTGTATCCGTATTAGTAGAACCAACACTGTAATCACTATAATTATATGTTTTTTGGAAATTATAAGTTGATCCACTAACGGAAGACGAGTTTTGAGAACCTTCCCAATTAATACTATTAATACCTACATTATCAGTAGCGACTATTGAGAAAGTGACGGTTTTACTTTGCGATGAAGTAGATAATTCAATAGAAGAATCGCTAGCAGTAATATTTGATACTGTTGGTGTTTGGTCATCACTCTTACTAATATTTACAGTAATGCTATCTGTGGATGTATTTCCTGTAGTATCGGCAACTGTAAGTGTGAGAGTATCTGTAGATGAACCAAAACTGTAATCGATATAACTATAAGTTTTAGACCAGGTATAATTATTTCCACTAATAGATGGAGTAAGTCCACCAAATGAAACGGAACTAATGGATACATTATCTGTAATAGCTGCTGTAAAAGTAACAGTTTGACTTGGTGAAGAAGTTTTAAGTTCAACGGAACTGTCGTTAACTGATAAGTTGCTAATAACAGGATTTTGGTCGTCACTTTTGGTAATAGAAATAGTGATCGTGTCTGTCGTAGTATTACCTGCCGCATCATTTACAGTAGCGGTTAATGTATCACTAGACGAACCAAAACTATAATCACCATAACTATACGTTTTTGTAAATGTGTAACTTCCACTACCAGATTCTCCAACAGTAGTTCCAGGAATAGAAACAGAATTAATTCCCACATTATCAGAAGCAGCAACAGTAAATGTAACAGTTTGTGTTTGTGAAGATGTCTTTAATTCAACACTTGTATCATTTGCTCCAAAACTAATGATAGATGGATTTTGGTCATCGCTCTTAGTAATAGTAATAGTTTCAGTATCGGTAACACTATTACCGGCAGTATCAGTAACAGTTAATGTAAGATTATTACTTGATGAACCAAAACTGTAACCACCGTAAGTGTAGGTTTTAGTAAATACATATGTTCCACCATTAGAACTACTTAACGTAGTTCCAGGAAGACTTACACTATTAATAGCAACATTATCACTAACAACCGCTGTGAAGGTAACAGTTTGTGTCTGCGAAGACGTTTTTAATTCAACAGATGTATCATCGGCACTAAAACTAGTAATAGATGGGTTCTGGTCATCGGCTTTATTAATACTAATAGCAACTGTATCAGTAGAACTATTTCCTGCTGCATCAGTAACAGTAGCCGTTAAAGTATCACTAGTATCTCCAAAACTATAATCACCATAACTGTATGTTTTAGAGAATGTGTAGTTATTACCACTAACAGAACCAGCACTAGTTCCAGGAATAGAAACACTAGAAACACTTCTATTATCACTTGCTACAACAGTAAATGTAACAGTTTGGCTTTGTGAAGACGTTTTAAGTTCTACACTATTATCATTCGCGCTAAAACTACTGATGGAAGGAGATTGGTCATCAGATTTTCTAACAGACATATTAATAGTAGAAGTAACACTATTACCAACACCATCTGTTGCCGTAGCGGTTAATGTATCTGTAGCATTACCAAATGAAAAATCGGCATATGAATATGCTTTTGTAAAAACCCAATTGTTTCCGCTTTTGGATGAATATGTAGCACCAGAAAGTGTAACAGAGCTAATACCAATATTATCTGTAGCATTAACAGTAAAGGTAGCAGTATTGGATTGTGAGGAGGTTGATAAAAGAACAATATTTGAAGATTTATTACTAGAGATGCTGTTAATAACTGGAGGCTGATCGTCTTCAGTTGTAATAGTAATAGTCTTTGATTTTGTTGTGGAATTACCAGCAGCGTCAGTGACAACAACACTAATAGTATCACTATTGGTTGAACCGACAGAATAATTACTATAACTGTAAGTTTTTTGGAAATTGTATGTGGTTCCAGATATGGATGAAGAATTTTGTGAGCCTTCCCAAGTAACACTATTAATACCTACATTATCACTAGCAACAATAGAAAATGTAACAGTTTGTGTTTGTGATGAAGTAGATAATTCTACAGTAGAGTCATTAGCAGTCATATTACCAACAGTTGGGTTCTGATCGTCACTTTTACTAATATTAATAGTGACACTATCAGTAACAGTATTACCTGCCGTATCGGCAACAGTTAATGTTAAAGTATCAGTAGATGAACCAAAACTATAATCATCATAATCGTAAATCTTAGTCCAAGTATAATTATTACCACTAATAGAAGGTGTAAGACCTCCAAATGATACAGATGATAACCCAACATTATCAACAATAGTAGCTGTAAATGTTACAGTTTTTGTTTGATCGGAGGTTTTTAAGGCAACACTGCTTGTGCTAGCGGTAACACCAGATGAATTTCCAGCACTAGAAAGACTAGGACTTTGATTATCACTTTTGGAAATATTAATAGTAATATTATCAGTTACACTATTACCAGCAGCATCACTAACAGTAGCAGTTAATGTATCAGTAGATGAACCAAAACTATAATCTCCATAAGCATAAGCTTTGGTAAATGTATAATTATTTCCAGATGAACCAGTAGAAGTAGTTCCAGGAATAGATACACTAGAAACAGCTCTATTATCAGTAGCAACTACGGTAAATGTAACAGTTTGTGATTGTGAATTAGTAAGAAGAGAAACCGTTGTATCGTCAGCTGAAAAACTACTAATACTTGGATCAGCATTATCAGACTTAACAATAGTAATTGTTTTATTTTGAGTGGATGTATTTCCAGCGCTGTCGGTTACAGTTAAATTTAAAGTATCACTATGAGAACCAAAACTATAATCACTATAATTGTATGTTTTTGAGAAGTTATAATTATTTCCAGATGAACTGGTATTTGTGGTTCCAGGAATACTAACACTAGATATAGCGACATTATCAGTTGTCGTAACTAAGAAAGATACAGTTTGTGTTTGTGAGCTTGTAACTAATGAAACACTTGTATCATTAGCGGTAAATGCAGAGATAGTAGGACTAATATTATCAACTTTTCTAACAGTCATATTTATTGAGGATGTAGAAGTATTACCGGCAGCATCACTAACAGTAACCGTTAAGTTACTAGCTGTATCACCATAGTTAAAATCTCCATAACTATATGTTTTTGTAAAAGTATGAGTATTACCATTAACTGAGCCAGTAGTGGTTCCAGGTAGACTTACAGAACTTACGCTAACATTATCACTAGCAGAAACTGAAAAGGTTACAGTATTTGTTTGCGATGAAGAGTATAAATTAATTATATTACTAGATTTATTACTAGTAAAACTATTTATAGATGGATCCTGTGTATCTGCTGTTTGTATTGATAGATTTACTGATTTGTTTGTAATATTACCAGCGGCATCCGCAACAACCACACTTACTGTATCACTACTTGTGCTATTAACAGAGTAATCACTGTAATTATATGTTTTGTCGTAACTATAAGAAGTTCCATTGATAACAGTTGAACTATCGGAACCTTCCCAAGTTACACTATTAATTGCTCTATTATCACTTGCTGTAATAGTGTATCTAACAGTAACACTTGTAGAACCTGTAGTTAAACTAATAGAATTACCACTAGCGTTAGTAGATATTGCGCTAACTGTAGGACTTTGATTATCAACCTTTGTAATAGTATGTGTAATGGAATCTACGGATGTATTTCCAGCAGCATCTGTTACAGTAAGATTAACAGTTTGTGTATTCGAGCCAAAACTATAATCATTATAGTTATAAGTTCTAGAAAATGTTCTAGCACTTCCAGATGTTCCAGTAAAAGAAGCGCCTGAAACAGCCACACTAGAAACACCTCTATTATCGGTGGCGTTTACACTATATGTAACTGTCTTGGTAGAAGCAGATGTAGTAAGTTGGAAACTATTATCGCTAGTAGTAAAACTATTGATAACAGGATCTTGATTGTCTGTCTTAACAATGGTAATTGTTTTGCTACTGGTAGAAGTATTTCCAGCGGCGTCTGAAACAGTTAAAGTAACAACATCTGTACTTGAACCAAAATCATAGCTAGAATAGTTGTAAGTTTTATGAAATGTATAAGTGCTTCCAGAAACTCCAACTTGTGTAGCACCAGAGGCAGTAATGCTATTTATACCTACATTATCAGATACGACTGCTGTAAAAATAGCAGTTTGTGTTTGAGAAGAAGTGGAAAGAGACATAGAACTATCATTTACTGAAAAACTACTAATGGATGGATTTTGGTTGTCTGATTTTGTAATAGAAATAGTAATACTATCAGTAGACGTATTTCCTGCTGCGTCGGTAGCAGTAAGAGTAACTATATCGGTGGTTGAACCAAAACCATAACTTCCATATGAATATGTTTTTGTAAAGGTATATGTTGATCCACTAACATTAGTTTGGGTAGCACCACTTACTGCTATTGAACTTAGACCAACATTATCGCTAACAACGGCGGTGAAAGTAACTGTTTGAGATTGAGAACTAGTAAGTAATGAAACTGTAGTATCATTAGCGCTAAAACTACTAATAGTAGGATTTTGTGTATCACTTTTACTAATAGATACTGTTTTGTTTGCTGTAGATGTATTACCAGCAGAATCAGTAGCTACTACTGAAACAGTATCTGTACTTGAACCAAAACTGTAGTCATTATAGTTATATGTTTTACTTAATGAATAATTATTTCCACTTCCCGTAATATCTTGTCCGTCAATAGTAACACCAGTTACAGCTCTATTATCAGAAATAACGGCAGAATAGTTTACTGTTTGCGTTTGAGATGATGTGGTTAAAACAATAGTTTGATCGTTTACACCAAAACTGGAAATAGTAGGATTTTGATCGTCAATTTTGATTACATTGATATTTAATGAACCATTTGATGTATTACCGGCTGAATCAGTAACAACAACTGCTACACTAACGTTATTGGTTCCAAATGAGAAATCATTATAATTGTATGTTTTTGTTAGAACATAATTATTACCAGATGAATTAGTTGCGTCAGAACCAGCGATACTAACAGAACTTACAGAAACGTTATCAGTAGCAACACAAGTAAATGTAACAGATTTAGTTTGATCAGAAGTTTTAAGAGTAATACTGCTTAAATTGGAAGAAAACGAACTAATAGTAGGACTTTGATTATCACCTTTTGAAATATTAATCGTTAAAGTGTCTGTTGTAGTATTACCGGCAGCATCTCCAATAGTTGCTGTTTCTGTTCTTGTTGAATTACCAAAACTGAAATCAGAATAAGAATATGTTTTTGAAAAGTTAAATGTATTACCACTCTGGCTAACAAATGACGCTCCCGTAACAGATTTTGATGTAACCGCTCTATTATCAGTTGCTACAACAGCAAAATTAACTGTTTGTGATTGAGAACTGGTTGTAAGATTTATAGTGCTATCACTTACAGTAAATGAGCTAATAGAAGGGTTTTGTGTATCATTTTTAGTTACAGATAAAGTAAGTGAGTCTGAAGCGGTATTACCTAAAGTATCTGTTACGGTGACAGTAAAGGTTTCATTAACTGTTCCAAAGTTTAAACTATTATAAGCATATGTTTTCTGAAATTTTCTAGTTCCACTTGTATTAGAAATATAAGTGGTTCCAGGTAAACTGACGGTGCTAATACCGACATTATCACTAGCAATAACTGAAAATGTAACAGTTTGGGACTGAGAACCTGTAGAAACTACAACACTACTATCATTTACACTAAAAGAACTAATTGTAGGATTGGTGTTATCAGATTTAGTAATACTAATGGTAACACTTGAACTAGAACTATTTCCTGCTCCATCCGTAGCGGTTGCTGTAACAGTATCACTTACAGTTCCGAAACTATAATTATCAAAAGCATAACTTTTAACAAATCCATAAGTGTTTCCACTATTACTAATTAAAGTAGCACCAGAAACAGTAAGACCTGTAACTGAAACATTATCACTTGCTACAACGGTAAAATTAACTGAAGTGCTAGGATTTTGTGTAGTTAATTCAATACTACCAGTGTTGCTACTAAATGTAGAAATATTTGGAGCTTGATTATCACTTTTAGAAATACTAACAGTTACTGAACTATTAGAAGTATTACCATAAATATCAGTAGCGGTAACAGTCATTGTATCGCTGTGATTACCAAAACCATATGAACCATAACTGTAAGTTTTATCAATTATATAGCTATTTGCCTGTGAACCAGCAGTAGCATTTTGATTATTAAATTTAACACTTTGAATACTAGCATTATCAGTAACAATAGCTGTAAATCTAACTGTTTGACTTTGTGAAGTAGTAGTTAAAGAAACAGTGTTATCATTAGCGCTAAATGAACTAATAGTTGGATTTACATTATCTGTGTATGTTCTTCTAATTGTAATACTATCAGTAGAAGTATTACCAGCGGCATCTTTAACCGTTAAAGTAGTAGCAGCCGTAGAAGTGGAGAATGATGATGGTCTTGAAAATGATTTTGTAAACGTATAAGTATTTCCACTAACATTGGTTTGCGTGGCTCCACTAACAATAATACTATTAACACCTACGTCATCACTAGTAACTACAGTAAATGTAACGGTTTTGTTTGAGGAATCATTTTGAGAAGCTAACCAAGTTAGTTGTGTGGAATTAGCAGAATATGAAGTAATAGTTGGCGCTACATTATCAGTTTTGGTAATATTTACACTAACTGAAGAGGTTGCTGTATTACCTGTGGTATCACTAACACTTAATGTTAAGGTATCGGTAGAGGAACCAAATGAATAAGAACCAAAAGCATAATTTTTAGTCCAGGTATAATTATTTCCACTTACAGATGGAGTAAGTCCACCAAAAGATACAGATGATAACCCAACATTATCGCTTATAGAAGCGGTAAATGTAATAGTTTCTGTATTTTGCGCTGATGAAGTTAAAGATACACTGGATGAACTAGCCGACAAACCAGAAATAGTTGGTCCTACATTATCACTTTTTATAACAGTAATAGAAGTATTAAATGTGTCTGAATTACCAGCAGCGTCAGTGGCTGTAGCGGTTAATGTATCCGTGGTTGAACCGAATGAATAAGAACTAAATGCGTATGATTTGGTAAATATGTATTGGGTTGCGGTATTACTAGAGAGAGTTGCTCCAGTAAGAGTAACATTAGAAACACCACGGTTATCACTTACATTAACAGTAAAAGTAACAACTTCTGTATTTTGACTAGAAGCGTATAGATTAACACTTGTAATATTGGCGTTAGAACTATTTTTTCTTCCAATACTGGTAATATTTGGATCTTGATTATCTGTTTTTGTTATTTTAATACTTTTGTATGAGGATGAAGAATTACCAGCAGCATCAGTGGCTGTAAGTGTAAATCCATTATTAACAGTTCCATAATTATAGTCATCATAATTGAATGTTTTAGTCCAGGTATAGTCAGGACCACTAGTATCTGATGCCGTAACACCTCCGCTTAGAGAAAGACTGGAAACTCCAACATTATCCGTAACATTTGCTGAAAAGGTGATTGTTTGTGTTTTAGAAGAGGACAATAATGTAACAGTTTCGTCGTTTATACTAAATGAATTAATACTAGGAGCTTGATTGTCTCTTTTAACAACACTCATATTAATGCTATCAGTAGATGAATTTCCGGCAGCATCTTGAACTGTTAAGGTACAAGTATCAGTAGAGGTTCCAAATGAATAGTTACTATATCTGTAAGTTTTGTGAAATACGTAGGTATTTCCACTAACAGAATATTGTGAAGCTCCAGAAACACTAATACTATTTACTCCAACATTATCACTAACAACAGCGGTGAAAACATGAACTTTTGTTTGTGATGAAGTAGTTAGGTCAACTGTGGAAGAGTTAACACTAAAAGAACTAATAGTAGGTGCTTGAGTATCTGTTTTTGATACTGTAGCTTGAACTTCATCATCATCGTCATTACCACCGCTATCGGTAGCAGTAACAGTAATTGTATCCAAGGTATCACCAAAACCATAATCATTGTAAGCATAGGATTTTGTGAAAGTATATGTATTTCCTGATACACTAACGAAAGTTGCCCCGGGAATGGTAACAGTATTAACAGCTGTATTATCAGTTACATCGGCTGTAATCGTAATAGTATCGTTTGGACTGCTAGTAGTTACACTAGCATTTCTAGAAACGGATACATTGGAAATGGAAGGAGGTGAATTATCAGTTTTTGTAACAGTTATGGTTTCGTTTACAGTAGCACCATTTCCTGCTGTATCTTGAGCGTAACAAGGAATTGTAAAGCTATTTGAACCGAAACTTAAAGAAGAATAGTTGTATGTTTTAACATATGTGTATGTATTTCCTGAAGTTCCAGTAGGTGGATTACCTTCAAATCTAACATAGCTAATAGCTACATTATCAGTAATGGTAGCTGTAAAAGTGGCGGTAGCACTAGTTGAAGTGCTAGTAACTGATAAACTGGTGTTAGCAGCAGAATAATTGGAGATAATAGGAGATTGATTATCAGTTTTTGTAACACTCAAAGATAAACTATCTGTTGCGGCATTACCAGCTGCGTCAGATACGGTAACTGTTCTGGTAAGATTAGTTGTTCCGAAAGAATAACTATTGTAATTGAAAGTTTCAGTAAAGGTGTATGTTGATCCTGAAGTTCCTGTATGGGAAGCACCAGGAATGCTAACAGAATTAATACCTCTATTATCAGTAGTTTTTACAGAATAAGTTACTGTTTGTGAAGTAGAACTGGTAGTAACATTAACAGTGCTGTCGTTAACTGAAAAACTTTGAATAACTGGACTTTGATTATCACTTTTACTGATAGTAATATTAAGTGAGGCTGAAGTTGAGTTTCCGGCGGCGTCTGTAGATGTAGCTGTAAATGTATTTGTAGTATTGCCGAAACCGTAACTACCATAACTGAAAGTTTTAGTGAAATAATAATTATTTCCACTAGCTGAACTATATGAGGCACCATTATTGACGGTTACTGAATTAACTCCTCTATTATCAGTTGTGCTTACGGTAAATGTAACAGTTTGTGATTGTGAACTGGTTGTTAAACTTACAGTTGAGTCATTAACAGTAAATGAGCTAATAGAAGGTGAAGTAGTATCTGTTTTAGTAACAGTCATCGCTTTACTGCTAGTTGTAGAATTACCAGCAGCATCGGAAACTGTAGCAGTTTCAGAGATATTAGTAGTACCATAGTTATAACTGGAAAAGCTATAAGTTTTACTAAAATTGTATGTATTTCCTGAAGAACCAGTATAAGTTGCTCCACTAACACTAACACTATTAACACCTACATTATCTGTTGTAGTTACAGCAAAAGTAACTGTTTGTGTTGTAGAACTTGAAGTAACAGAAATGCTACTATCACTAACAGTAAAGTTAGAGATTGATGGTGCCTGAGTATCACTTTTACTTAAACTAATGGAAGTATTTTTTGTAGCAATATTACCGGCACTGTCTCTTGCTACAGCAACAAAGGTAATTGTTTGAGAACCGAAACTATAATCATTAAAACTAAAAGTTTTGGTAAAATACCAATTATTTCCAGAACGAGAACTATAAGTAGTACCATCAACCGTAACTTGATCTACAGCAACGTTATCGCTAACATTAACGGTAAATGTTCTAGAAACAGAAGTGGTAGAATTATTTAATGCTACACTAGAACTGTTTGCGGAAAATGTGGAAATGGAAGGATCTTGTGTATCACTTTTACTAACAGTAAGAGTTAGTGAGGCACTTTGGGAATTTCCAGCTGCATCACTAAACGATACTGTTCTGCTAACACTAGTTGAACCAAAACTGTAATTACCATAAGAAAAGGTTTCGGTCCAATAGTAATTACCACCACTGGTGCTAGAGAATGAGGCACCAGATAAGCTATAGGAATTAATACCAACATTGTCGCTTACTTTGGCGTGATATGTAACGGTTTGAGATTGTGAACCAGTAGTTAAAGTAACAGTGCTATCATTAACAGTAAATAATGAAATACTTGGTTTTGTGACATCATTTTTGATAACGTTGAAACTTATACTGGATGTAGAAGTATTACCGGCGGAATCGCTAACGGAAACAGTTCTAGTTCTTGAAGTAGTTCCAAATCCATAACTGCTAGTAGCAAAAGTTTCAGTAAAATAATATGTGCTTCCAGAAGAAGAAGATAAGGAAGCACCTGAAATGCTAACTGAATTAATACCTCTATTATCGGAAGCAACTACAGTATATGTAACGGTTTGATTACTGCTACTAACATTAACGTTTGAATTATTAGTAGAAAATGAAGAAATAGTAGGAGATTGAGTATCATTTTTATTAATGGTAATACTAGCAGTGTCGGTTCTGCTATTACCAGCTGCATCAGTAACAGTGGCTGTAAAGGTTTCACTTGTGGAACCCCATCCATAATTAGAAAATGATAATGTTTTATTGAAATACCAATAATCTCCAGATTGATAAACTTGAGAGGCACCGTTATTAACACTTACAGATGAAATTCCTCCGGTGTCTGTAGCTTGGAGAGTAAGTGATACGGTAGCGCTAGTAGAACTATTATTTAAGGTAAAAGAAGAATAATTAGTGCTGAAACTATGAATAGTAGGTCTAGTAGTATCTGGGACAGTTCCGTAATAAACTGAAACAGATTTCATACTACTGGATAAATTACCAGCACCGTCGGAAGCAATAATAGTATATGCTTCAGTTCTGGTAGTGCCGGCATAAGCAGAATTGTATAAGAATGTTCTGGTAGTTTGGTATGTATCACCTGAACTAAGGGGCATATTAGAACTATTAAGGCTAACACTTAATATTCCTGATTCTAGATCACGGACTTCTGCAGAAATAGTTACGGTAGCATAAGATCCGTAAGCTATTGAAAGAGAAGAAGGAGATATGTTAAAATTTAAAATAGACGGACCGATTGTATCGACGGGTGGTGTTCCTCCACCACCTGGTGGAAGGCCTCCGCCACCTGGTAAACCACCCCCACCAGGGTCTAAACCAGGGTCTTCAAGTCCCGGATCAGTAAGGCCCGGTTTTGTGAATTTGTTAAATGGATCATCAAAAACCATGCTATGATATATTTATAGAATTTAATATTCCCTAAAAAATTTATACTATATATTAATTATTAGTTATTGATTAATGTATAGTTAATTATGAGCTAAAGCACTTAGGCGGATTGTTCAAAGAAACCGTAAACGGTACCTGAAACAATGGTCTGACTTGTGCTGTTAAAGTCGGTGATAACAACAGAGTATGAAGCACCGATAGCGTTACCTCCATTAGCGGCGATAAGTTTATCACCGGCAGAGAAGATAGTAGCGGTTTCAGGGTTAGCTGAAGCACCAATACGGGCACGTGCGTGCTGTGTAAGTGACGAATTAGGATCTGCTGAAACAGCGGAGATACCAAGGGACCAAGATGCGATAACATTTTGGGTGTCGATGGAGTTTTTGGTTGAAGTAATGGCGGCAGCGTAAGCAGTTTCGACATCACTATTGGAAAGATTTTGTGAAAGTTTATCTTCAACATCATCAGCATCGCCAGAAGTCCATGAAGAATTTTTCTGTGAGAAGGTATCGTTGGCGCCACTATCGGAGTCATCGAAGTATAAGTATTGAGCATTGCCTGCTTCGTCAGCAACTGCTAAAGTTGTGTCGGTGGCGGAGGAAGCACGCTGAACTTCACATGAAGCGGAGAGAACACCTTGGTTATTGATGTTAGCCGTCATCATAACTTTGAAGGCAGCCTGTTGAGCAGCAGAAGCAGAAAGAGTTGAGTTTACAGAAGACGTATCGATCTGGATTTTACCAACTTGGAACGTGGATGAACCAGTAGGGGTTGGGAGGAGAAGGGTAGCATCGTTAGCATCATTTTCGCTTGATGCTGAAAGAGCAGCGAGTGACCACGAATCATCAGTACCAGCAGCGGCACCGGTATTGGATTGATGGTAAGTTACAGAAGAGTTAAGGTTTTTTGTAACCTTAATGTAGTGATTAGGGACATTTGCCGAACCAACAGCAGATGAACGTGTTTTACGTTCTTCAAGAAGGTAAACAGTTGCATCAGTTGCAGTAAGGGAGGGAGCAGCAGCGGAGAGCGCGAATGAGCCAGGTAGTTCTAAAGCCATTTTATGTTATAATACTAGATAAAATTTTTTACAGAAAAAATTATCTAATTATTTTTAAACGTCTGATTTAATGAACAATAACTATAATGTTTTTTTGTTTTGCGTTTATTAACGCACCTATATCTCTTTTTTAATACGATTTCAAAACGCCCATCCATGAAAAAACTGTACGTTCCATCATCATTACGCACCATAGGTTTTCCATTTGGATTTCCAAATGGAGCAAATGGGACTTTACGTGTTTTTCTTTTTGGATAATATTTTCTTCTTACAGTTTTAGGCTTCTTACTTGATTTTTTTGTTTGTGTTAGACTAAATGAACCCGAAATAAAGAAAATAGCATTATTTAATGTTTCATCATAAAAATATGCTAAAACTCCAGATTCTTCCGCAGCTCCTCCCGTGGTAGTTGATGTGGAAATTTCTGAACCATCTTGACTTACATCAATCGTGCCACTTCCACAAGAATTTTCTCCAATTGGATTACCACAATCGTCTGTTTCAATTATAGGATTACCGCATTCGTCATATTGAATATTATCTTCACACGGACAATCGTCTTGTTTTTGTTCAGGTTGTATATCTGGTTCTGAGTCACTAGAAGAACTTGAAGAACCACAAGGCGGAGTATCTGAACTAGAATTAGAACTTGAACTTGAACTAGTATTTGAACTTGATGATGTTGCTTCTAAATCCCCATCTTCGTCTAAATATTTTTCGTCCAGTAATTGTATTAATTTATCATGAGATTCTTGTTTTGTATCGAATTGTTTAATATATTGAGTTGTCATATAATACAAAGAAGGAACTATATCAGTGGTATCGTGAAGGTAAATATACCAAGCTAATGGAAGATTGAATAAAGCCTGGTGATAAATAGCCGGTTTAAACTTTCTCATTTTAATACCCAAAGAACCTTCAAATCCTAAACCTTTTTCTCCGTTAGGGTCTAATGCTCTTAATTGTTCTTTTAATTCATTAACACTGCATAAATTTTCTTTGTATTTTTTTCTCATTACTTTCAATTGTTTTTCAATACCAATATTGTGAATGAAAATATTTTTAGTTTTGAAAAGAATATCAATAACGTCCCGATATAAAAATAAATTTATATTTTCTCTTCCTTCTTCGTCAATAGATTTCTTTAAACGCGCATATAATCCATTTACTATATTTGCGTGAGGCAAATATAAAGGGCCTTTAACCAAGAAACCTTTAACTAATTCGTTATATAAATCTTTCAAATCATTTTCAGTAAATGTTGAATCAAGTAAAGCTGGTGGTTCGCCTACATTTTCTATAATTTCTTCTGTTGTTATTGTAATTGTATTTATAATTTCATTTGTATTAATGATATTATTAATAATATCATTGTTATTTGCTGGAGTTTCTGGTTCTGGTTCTGGTTCTGGTTCTACTACAGGTGGAGGCACGGAATCGTCTTCGTCTTGGACTACTATAGTCATAATTTTTAAAGTTTTATTTCCTGCGTTATCAGCTGCTTGAATTTGTATTGTATAAATGTTTGTTCCTCCAAAACTATGGGGATTTTCGTAGTCTGGAACTTGTTTAAATTGTAATAAATTATTTCTAGATATATCAAAACTATTTTGATCTATACCACCTATTATACTCCATTCTACCTCTTCATTTGATCTCAAAGATAAAAAAGGCGTTTGTATATTTTCACTAACGTAAGTAATATTATTATTTAAAATATCAGGACTTGTAGTATCAGGAGGATTTAATACATCTTCAATATTAGGAAAATTAGAAACTTCATTTAATAAATCTAAATTTTCTTGTGTGGTTTCAATTTCATAGTCAGTAGTTACTGTTGTCAAAATTACATCTTTTGTATAAATTACAGAAGCGTTTAATAGTTGTTTTAAAGACTCTGTTAATGGATTTGTATGTCCCGCCGGATTTGATGATAATGGTAAAATAAATGATCCAGCGCCATTGTCTCTACTTCGTATAGTTTTTGTCATTAATGTTATATTTTATAAATAAAAAAATATTTAACAAAATAATATCTTATTTATTATATATGATTTTTGGAATTGTTGAAAGAGGAAATGATAGAAAAAATATCTTAGGATTATTGCTTTCTATTAACTTGCATTATTCTCCCCAAGATAATACAGTTTGTTTTTTGAGTTGTTGTCCGAATACAAAAAAATATATAGAAAATTTTCCATTTGAGTTTAATAATATTGAGATTGTATATTTTCTTTTTGCTGAAGATAATGAATTGAAGGGCATGGATAAATTTTTTAATATAATGTATGCCGCTATAAGTAAATATGGAGAATGTTGTTTTATTGATACAAATTTATTAATGATGGAAAAATTTATTGTTAATGATTCTATAAAGGACAAAGGAATTGGTATAGTGAAATATAAAACCATTAGAACACATATTTTACATAAACAGGAAAATGTCTCGTTTAGTGCACAAATTTTGTATTTAAATGACCTTAAATATGTAAATAGTATTAAGGAATATTATAACGACGATGAGGTCGAAGATGAAACCGTAGACCCCAGTTCTAATGAAATAGATATCAGTTCAAATGTATCAAATGTTTATAATAAAGTAGAATTAATTATAAAGGATGTCTCTAGAAATCCGGTTAAAAGTAGTGGTAGAAAAACCATTCCTGTATTTTTAAAGGACACATATAATGTTGAAGAATTTTTTGAAACATATACTTTAATAGATGTTAATGAATTTACCGCATTTGAAAATGAAATAAAGCAAAATGAATTAACAAGTGACTTTAAGATTGACGGTAAAAGTGTAAATTTTGTTTGTTTAAGTTGTAATAGCATGAACCAGGGCGTTGTTGATATTTATAGACAGCTTATTTCAAAGGCTGCTAATAAATCTATTTCTTATATGAATATAATTAATCTTAAAAAATCTAATATTCCAATCATTCAGCCAAAAAGAAAAGGTGTTTATAAATGGGATAGAATACAAGATCCTAGTGGAATGTATCAATTAACCGAAATGATGTGTGAAAATGACTATTTTAAAATAAGAGAAGAATACGAAGATTACTTTGTAGTTGGAAATAATATTTTAATGGATAAAAATAGTGATTATTACATTTCGAATAGAAGTGCGATTTTTAGTGAATTTTATTTATGTAATTATTCAAAAAATCTAACCGATGCATTAGATACTATAGAAAAACCGTATCAATTCTTTGCCTATTATAGTGAATATCCAAAGATATTAGAAGAATTTACAAAAGATAAAACATTTGAAAAAACTATAGATTATGTTGAGTTAGAAAACGATAAATTAGTATTTTATGTTGATGGAAATGAAATTAAACGCGAGCCTTGTGAAAGAAAGCAGGATTATGAAAGTTTTCTTCACCAGTTGAAGAATGTAAAACGTGGCTATTGTAGAGAAGGCGATATTCATTTAATTGCTACTTATTTAAGTTTAAATATAGTTCCAATTGTAAGGACTAAATGGTTACTTGATTTACAGGAGGGAGTTCATTATGAAAATCAAAATACTACAAGTCCTTGGTCCTGGGGACAATTTAGTCTTTCCTATGAGGACTATGTATTAAATATTGAAAAATATGTAAAATCCAATATTAAAGTAGAAGGATTAGTCCGAAAATTATTGTCTAAAATTCTTATAAGGCATGTTTAAAGTTTCAATTTCTAAGCTAATAACTAGATCGCCTCCATTTAAATTGACAACTCGTCCATAATCATCTAATAGACGAATGCGTAATTTACTTATTCTAACTGGTCCAAAATATTTTCTTGTTTTGAAAACTCTGTCTGAAGAGTCTTCAAATATGATATTTGTAGTTGCAGCTGTATTTGGTATTTTAGCTAATATATCTTTATAGTTAATATTTCTTTTATATGTATTGTATTTGAATACTTCACTATAATTTTTATTATAATCTGTAATTTCTAATAAGAAAAATTTTGTTCCAGTAAAATCTAATATATTTTGTGGATTAAATCCAGTTAAAAGTTGATTGGTTTGTGCGTTTCCCGCTTGAATATAATCCTTATCCCAATAATATAATGACTTTTCATATCCTAATAACCAACCTAAATTTTTCTCTACATCTCTCGTCGGTTCATCTGTATGTCTAAAATCTAGATCAAATCCCCATAAATGTAAGGGTGTTGATGATGAAGAGGTACTTAATAATGGTTCATGTTGCGTTCCTGGATTATTTGAAGTTCCTTGGTTTTTTTTAAAGTAAAATTTTGCTTTTATTGCGTTATAACTAACATGGATTATTTGATTATCAGGAGAATTAGGTGGAGGGATAAGATTTCCATTCGTGTTAAACCAAGTATCTGTTTTTGAGTTTATTAATGCTTGTAAAATAGGTATCAAACTACTAGCAGAATACGCGCCTTCAGGAAATGTAATTACAATAGTTTTTTCATTTAATCTAGATACTTCACTAAAGTTGGTTGTATTAATAGTTACTCCTGTTGTAGGATTTACTAATGGGTAATGATATAATTTTATAGTAAACTGATTTGTTTTAAGATGTTCTGAAAATGTATAATAACCATTCATTAGTTCGCAACTAGCTAGTTTAATACTGATAACATTATTATATGGTTCATTTAAATCAACATTAAAATCCGTAGTTAATGGAAATGGAGGAGAACAATCTGTTCCACTATTTGAATCATTTCTAAATTTACTGTGAATTGTAAGTATGGATTTAACCGATTCTTTTTTTAATGGATTAACTAATCCTCGTGGATTATGTGTAGTAGAAGTATGGAAAGCAATAGGATTAGGAATTTGTGGTGGAATAGCTCCTGGATATATTTGTTCTTTTATAATGGGGGGTTGATAAAATCTGTCTTTTGTGGGATCAGGTAAAGTATCATATTTACTTTCATCTATTAAATTATCCATCATGTCTTTTGGAACTCTTAATGAAAGGTCTTTAGTTACCTTTTCAAGAGCATTTTTAAAAAATTCAATAAGTTCTTCTTTATTTTCTAAATGTTTTTTGGTTTTTAACTGTTTAATAATATTTTTTGCTGAATTATAAATTTCCAGTAAATTAGGTTCTTTATGATCAGGAATTTTTAAGACATTTAAAAGTTCTATTGTATCATAATTGTTTATATTAGTATCCATATTAGATATAAATATAAGTTTGATTTTAATATTATTTTTTTTTTATTAAATAGATTTGGAGAGAAATTTATTTAAAAATAAATAAATATTTTAATAAAATGAATAAAAGTTTTTTTGTATGGTTAATTGTGCTACCGGTTTTGGCTTTTTCAGGACAAGTTCCTTCAAATAGAAAGCCCGTTCCAGTATGGACCCCTGAACAAATTGATAATGCTTGGATTAGAGTTCCTTGGAGTCACGGAGGACATTATTATCACAATACATTAACCCGTGAAGATCAGGATTATCATCCTCAGTGTTTGGGGAAGACTTGTAGATGGAAGTGGAATTAATTATTTTTTCATTTCTTCAACAGCTTTTTTTAGATTTCCTTTTATTTCAAAAAGGTCCTTATGAACCCAATCAATCGCAGTATTAGCATTTGTAAAAAAAAGTGGTACAAGTTCTGCGAATGTTGCTTTATTGGATAAGGCTGTTAATATTTCATTTCTAAGATTTTTAACATCATTATCTCTTGCTGGACTACCAAGTTTAAGAGATGTATCAAAAATATAATTTACTAAATTATAAAATTCAGGTCCCTGAAAGGCACCGTGTCTAATCATTTGATCGAATAATTCAATATCTAATGATTCCTCGATAGAATTTCTCATAGGGCTGTTCTTTTTTAAAAAATAGGTTAATTTATATTTTATTTCATTATAAAGTCTAACTATCCAATCAAAATCAGGTGGATTTTCTTTAACTTTATCGTGTAATAGTGCCGACCAAGTTTCTTTATAAGCATTTTCTATTTGTTCTCTTAATGATTTTCTTTGTTCTTCGTTTAATACATTAGTCATTTAATACAATAATATAAATTAATTTAATATTATTTTATCTAAAGATGATTTATTATTATTTTTTCTATAAAATACATTGTTCCAGATGATAGAAAAGAGAAGAAGAAGATGATAAGTAAAATTTTACAAATGGTTTTTTTTTCAGGTATTGTAAAAGAAAACTTGCCACTTTTACCCATATTGTAATGTATTAATGCTTCAATTAAAAAGAAAAAAGATGTAACAAAAAATGCTATTATTTTTATATGTGTTGAGTTGAATTCCATTAATATATGTAGTGAAAATATTTAAACAGAATATATTATTATTTAATAAATGGCTTCGCTTTTTAGAAGAAACATTAATTTTCTTGTATGTGATATGGCTGGAACAGTAATAAATGAAAATGGAATTATTTATAATTCATTGGAAAAAGTTTTAAAAAATATGGGATGTGTTGTTACGCAAGATATAAAAGAAAGTTGGTATGGTCAAGAAAAGAAAAAAGTATTAATAGATTCTTTATATGAAATGGATAGTAGTATGCCTGAGGGAAAAAATTTAAAATATTTATTGGCTAAGGCAGAAAAAGAATTGGAAGATGAGCTTACTAGTAATTATTTTGAAAATGGTGAAATTGAAGTAATAGATCCAAGTATTTATGATTTTTTTTCTAATTTACGAATAAATGGTATAAAAATAGCACTTAATACGGGATATAATAGTAAGTTACAGAGACGAATAATAGAACATTTAGACTTAAAATATTGTATAGACGATTATATTAGTAGTGATATGTGTAGATTTGGACGTCCATATCCTTATATGATACATAATTTGATGGAACGTAATAGTATATATGATGTAAAAAACGTAGCAAAGGTAGGAGATACGATAAATGATATGTGGGAGGGAAAAAATGCAGGTGTAGGATTACGAATTGGTGTATTAAGTGGTGCTGAAACCCGATTAAAATTACAACCCCATGCAGATGTCGTAATAAATAAGTTAACAGATCTTAAAGATGATGATTTACCAGTATTTTTATTATAAAAAAATCTAATAATATAATAATATGAATATTAAAGAATTTGTATATTATTATAAAGCAATTATAGTAAGTGTAATAGCATCTTTAACTGATATGTTTATAATGTTTGAATTGAGTAAAACGAATTGGAAAGAAGAGTTAGCATTAGGGTTATCTTCTTTTGCTGGTATAATAATTCAGTTTTTTGGTCAAAAATTTTGGACATTTAAAAACCAAACAAAATCATATAAAGCGTTAATTAGACAAGTATTATTATTTTTTGGTATAGAATTAGTTTTATTAGGATTAGTTATATTAATTTTTAAGGGCATATATCCATCTGTGGAAGCTAAAATAGAGGAATTGGATATTAAATACAAAGATGGTTTCATAACAAAATATTTAGTGGAAGAAAAAGATAAGAAGTTAATGTTAAATGAGCGTGGGAAAATAGTGGTAAAGAATGTTATTGTATTTTGCGTATTTAATTTATTATCTTATCCCTTATGGAGGTATGTAATTTTCAAATAATTAAGAAACTTATTAATATATATAGATAACTGGTTTAAAGATATATTATAATAATATATTACTTCTACATCAAAGACGGTAGTATTGGTATAGAAGTGTTCAAGGTGGCGTTATGGTCTAATGGTTAGGACACGCGCCTTTGAAGCGTGTAATTCGGGTTCGATTCCCGATAATGCCTTGGGGGAGCACGGTTAATTCCCAATTAGTCCACATGGTCAGGATATTGAGCTTTCACCTCGAAGAACCGGGATCGATACCCGGATTGGGAATGATGGAGGAGAACACGTATATGTTTACTAACAGCAAATAATTAAAAACATTAGATCAAAAAAATCTCCGCGTAAGCTTCGTAGGTTCGAATCCTACCCAGGGTATCTGGCCCTGGTATGCAAGTGGTCAAAGCAGGTTTGTTAAAATGTAGACAGCAACAGTAATCCCGGATGAAAGGCGTCGCCGTTTTAACGGTATCTGGTTCAATTCCAGACGGGATATGGGAGCACGGATTGTGAAGCCTGATTAGCTCAGTCGGTAGAGCGCGCGCCTTTTAAGCGCGTGGTCGTGGGTTCAATCCCCACATCAGGCAGGAGAATAGGGGATAACCAAAAATAAATATGAATGAAAAAAAATATAGTTGGCTTGCCCGAGTGGTCTAAGGGGTCACGTTAAGGCCGTGATATGTTCGCATGCGTGGGTTCAAACCCCACAGTCAACAATTATAAAATT
>MDSX01099533.1_pt1 | contig 49356 bp, 46 predicted proteins | sample 811141 | NCBI WGS metagenome assembly MDSX01 (sample SAMN05326642, study PRJNA326480) | marine metagenome | isolation source: seawater | place: Atlantic Ocean: South East | collected 2010 | reverse complement strand
TTCCTTTAATTAAACTTTCTGAAAATGAATACGATTTGTTTTCAATCTGGACATATCCAAGTGCAGTCATATCATTAATTGTGCCCCCTGGAATTACACCTAGTTTTCCGTTAGCATCAACATTTAAAACCTTATTGTAGATTACATTATCTCTTGCAATTTCAACATCAACCGTTCGATTCATATTTTCATTTAATATTTGAATTACCTGGTCCTGATATTTAGTCTCTTTTCCGTTTACTGAAATAATCCTATCTCCTAGCTGTAAATCATAGCCCCTATTTAGTGAGATATCTGAAATAGCTTGAATAATAAATGGCCTTCTTAATTCAAAAGTTGTTTGAGTATTGCTAGAGGATAGTTTTCCAAGGAAATCAATCGGTATATTTAATTCAATATATTCGCCATCCCTTTCAACAGTATATGTCTCTGCTGCAATAATAGATTTTCTTAAATCAATATAAGAGACAATTTCTTTTCCATCTACTGCAATAATGTTGTCGCCTGTTTGAAATCCGATATCTTTCAAAATAGGGCTTTCTATTAAAAATCCGTCCTTAATAGAGTCTAATGGAATTTCTGTTGTACCATAGTTATAAGCCAGTCCAATAAAAATTATAAGGGATAAAATAAAATTAACAATAACTCCTCCAAGCATAATTATTAAACGCTGCCATCCTGGTTTTGATCTAAACTCCCAAGGCTGTGGCTCCTTTGCCATTTGCTCAGTGTCCATACTCTCGTCAATCATGCCAGCAATTTTTACATATCCTCCAAGAGGAAGCCAGCCAATACCATATACAGTCTCCCCAATTTTTTTCTTAAAAAGAGAATACTTAATATCAAAAAACAAGTAAAATTTTTCAACTCTTGTCTTAAATAATTTTGCAGGGATATAATGTCCTAATTCATGTAATACAATGATTAATGAAAGGCTTAAAAGAAATTGAGATATCTTAACAATAATTTCCATATTAACAAATAGAATTAATTGAGGGCAAAAATAAATTAATAATGGTTAATTAAAAAAATATGAGGTAATATTATTTAATTAATAGAGACTTAAATATAAGGCCTCGGTCAGAATAAAATTTTATAAAATATTGGCCAGAACTAAATTCTGCCACATCCATATATTCACTATAGCCTGTATGAATAATATGTTGACCCAAAGTATTATAAATATCAAGAGATTCTATAGTTAAGTATTCAGGTTTAATTATTTTAAATTTATTAGTAGTAGGTGTTGGGAAAATAGAAACTTCATTTTGAACATCAACAGAAACTAAAGAAAGTGTCACTTCATTGTTCTTTGAAATGATATCATAATATGGATCAAATTCTACATCAGATATTTCAAATAAAACTGTTTGATAAAACTCTTGACTATTATAAGTATTGTCCAATATTATTACTAGATTTTCTCCATTAACCCCATTTAATTTTACCGTGACTTTAGACTCAAAAAAGTCTACTGACTCATGGCTTTGTGTTTGGTTTATTACAATTCTAGCTAAATTTTCACTTGGCTGACTCCATTCTATATTATACGTAGGGTAGCCCTCTCCATAAAGCCAATCATTAAAAAATTCTGTTAAATCTGTTTGGGAAGTTTGCTCAATAGATGCGATAAACTCCTCCGATGTAGCATAACCATAAGAAAAATCTGGGTCTACTAAATAATTTTGAAGACTCTCAAAAAACAATGTATCATCTAGCTCTTTTCGAAGCATATGTAATACTAGTGCTCCCTTGCTATAGGAAAGTCTGCCGCTAAAAATTCTAGAACTACTTGGGTTATCTTCGTTAATATATACTGATCCGTCAGGCTGTCCTGTAATTGAATTAATTCTATTCTGTTTCCAATCATTAAAATCTTGACCTCCATCAAAATTTTCTATCACTAATCCTGATAAATATGTTGCAAACCCCTCATTGAGCCAAATATCATTCCAACTTCCACAAGTAACCTTATTGCCAAACCATTGGTGAGCTAATTCATGCGCTATTAATCCTCGACTAAAGCTCCCCATGAAAGAAACTGTTGTATGCTCCATTCCTCCGCCCCAACCAAATTGTGCATGCCCATACTTTTCATCTGAGAATGGATATTCCTCAAAAATATCAGTGAAAAAATTCATAATATCTACTGTTACAGGAGTACTTTGATTTGCATAATCATAACTCTCAGGGTATACATAATTAACAATTTCAAATGGAGAGCCGTTATTGTCTACCTCATGATTATAAGTTAAATAATTAGTTACGGCAATCGCTATAAGATATGCTGGGATAGGATATTGATGCCTAAAATGAGTTGTTTTATTTTGGCCAATAGTAATTTGACTAATTTCTAGACCGTTTGAAACAGCAATGTTTTCTTGATTATTAGAATTATATTTAGGAGTAGTAATAAAAACATCTATTGAATCAATTTTGTCATTAAGATCTTGCTTACACGGCCACCAACCCTTAGCGCCATATGGCTCTGACAATGTCCATATAATAGGTGCCCCATCGTGATAGTCCTGTTCATAAGAGCCAAATCCAGAGCTTATTGGGTTTCCAGAATAAACAACCTTTAAAGAATCTTTAACTCCAGCTGCTTGAGTTTGTAATAAATCAATAATTAATTCATCATCAGAATTTTGTGTAAAATCTAATGCAGCCCCCGAATACAAGTGGTATACCCCAGAAACTTCCATATTCTCTGTTAGGTCAAAAACAATTTGTGCTATATCTTCATTTGGAACATAATGAGAGGTAATTTCTCCTTCTATAAAAGAGCTTGATGGATCTAACTCAAATTCTAATTTATGGTATTTTAAATCATAGTTAGCTGTACTCATACTAGCCTTAAAATCAATTTTTTTTTCTGCGATACTTGATTCAAAAGCAACTATATCATTTAGTTCCTGATTGTGATTTTGACCAATAAATAAAATTGGAAATAAAAAAAAGAATAAAGCAATTGGCCTCATGTTGTTTAAAAAAATTTGAAAGTAAAATTAGTAATTAAATAACGAATCTATCGTATTTTTGATATATAAACAATATTGAATCTGATGAAGCTTTTTAGAAAAAGAGATTTAATAACAATAGCAATATTTTTGATTTTTGGAATAATTGCTGTTAGTATTTTTTATTCTATACTAAAACCTCAACCAACCCTCCCTATATACCAGCCTGCAGAAGTTAATGCAAAATTAGTAGACACTTCAATAGTACATAAAATAAAATATCACACTATTTCAGATTTTAGTTTAATAAATCAAAATGGGGATACCATTACTCAAAACTTCTACAATGATAAAATATATGTTGCTGACTTTTTTTTTACAACCTGCCAAACAATATGTCCTATAATGACAAAAAATATGAAAGAGATCCAAGATAAATTAATTAACGATAAAGAAATTCTATTACTATCTCATTCAGTTACTCCTGAAATAGATTCTGTAGGGCAGTTAAAAAAATACGCAATAGCTAATAAAATTAATGATGATAAGTGGAACTTAGTTACAGGTGATAAAAAACAAATTTATAACCTAGCAAGAAAATCTTATCTTGCCGTAGAAGATTCAGAATTTGGAAATTTTGACATGATTCACACCGAAAATTTCATGTTGATTGATAAAAAAAGACAAATAAGGGGATTTTACGATGGTACTGAAAAAAATGAAATTATTAGACTATTGTCTGATATAGAAATACTTAAAAAATTAAATTAAAATGAAAAACATTAATATTAAATTAAAATATTGGATTATCTGTCTGTTTTTGATATTTACTTCCTGTGAGAATAACACCATTAATTATCATGATACGCCTAAAAAACCTGTTGTTGATATTTATTTTGGGACTGAGATCAAAGATAACTATCGTTGGCTAGAAGATGACCTTTCATTGGAGACTGAGAGTTGGGTTAAAAAACAAAATAAAACTACATTCGGGTATCTAAATCAAATTCCTTTTAGAGAAGATTTAAAAAATAGATTGCTAAAATTACTTGACTACGAAAAGATTTCTGCCCCGTTCAAAAAAGGGGAATACACTTATTTTTATAAAAATAGCGGACTACAAAATCAAAGCATCTTATACAGAAGCTTGGATACAAGTGAATCTGAAGTTTTCCTTGATCCCAATAAATTTTCAAACGACGGAACTACATCATTAGCGGGAGTGAGTTTTTCAAAAGATGCAAGCTTAGTTGCTTACAGTATTTCCGAAGGGGGTGCAGACTGGAGAAAAGTTATTGTTATGAATACAAAAACAAAAGAAATTGTTGGAGACACTATTAATAATGTTAAATTTTCTGCTATCAGTTGGAAGTCTAATGATGGGTTCTACTACTCCTCTTATGAAGCTCCTGAAGGAAGTAAATTGTCTAGTAAGACTGATCAGCATATACTTTATTATCACAAATTAGGAACTAAACAAAAATCTGATAAAGTTATATTTGGAGCAGTACCTTCTGAAAAAAATAGATATGTGGGAGGGTATGTGACTGATGATGATAGATTTCTTGTTATTGATGCAGCTATAAAGACAACTGGAAATAAATTGTTTATAAAGGATCTTAACAATAATTCATCTCTAAAAACAATTGTTGACAACTATGATTCAAATACTTATGTGCTTGACAACAATGGTTCTGATTTAATATTAGTAACAGACCATAATGCTCCAAATAAAAGAATTGTAAAAACAAACTTCAGCAATCCAGCACAAAATAATTGGGTTGATTTAATTGCTGAAAAAGAATTTGTGTTATCACCATCCATTTGTGGTGGTTATATTTTTACAGAATATATGATTGATGCAATTTCAAAGGTCTACCAGTATAATTATAATGGAAGATTAATAAGAGAAGTTAATTTGCCCGGAATTGGTAGTGCTAGTGGATTTAGCGGAGAAAAAGATCAAACCGAATTGTATTTTAGCTTTTCGAACTATTATACCCCTATGAGTAGATTTAAATTCAATGTTAAATCTGGAAATTATTCGGAGTATTGGAGTCCTGAAATTAATTTTAATTCTTTAGGTTACGAGTCGAAGCAAGTTTTTTATAAGTCAAAAGATGGAACTAAAGTGCCTATGATTATAACCTTTAAAAAAGGGACTGAGCTCAATGGGAAAAACCCTACTATTCTATATGGTTACGGAGGGTTTAATATAAGTCAAACCCCTGGATTTAGAGCAACCAATGCAGTGTGGTTAGAGCAAGGAGGAATATACGCTGTTCCTAATATTCGAGGTGGTGGAGAGTATGGAAGGGAATGGCATAATGCCGGAATACAAACAAAAAAACAAAATGTATTTGATGATTTCATCGCTGCTGCTGAATATCTAATTAATAACAACTATACTTCATCTGAGTTTTTAGCTTTAAGAGGTGGTTCAAACGGGGGGCTATTAGTCGGAGCTGTAATGACGCAACGACCCGAATTAATGAAAGTTGCACTTCCAGCTGTTGGTGTATTAGACATGCTTAGGTATCATAAATTTACCTCTGGTGCAGGATGGGCATATGATTATGGCACATCTGATCAATCTGTTGAAATGTTTGAATATTTAAAATCATACTCACCTGTTCATAATGTTAAAGAAAACACTATTTATCCTGCAACTTTAGTAACAACTGGAGATCATGATGACAGAGTTGTCCCTGCACATTCATTTAAGTTTGCTGCGGAGCTTCAAGCAAAGGGACTTAAAAAAAATCCACTTTTAATAAGAATTGAAACTAATGCCGGACATGGAGCAGGGACTCCAGTATCAAAAACAATAGAACAATATGCTGATATTTTTGGATTTACATTGTTCAATATGGGGTTTGATCAGCTGCCGATAAAATATAATTAAATGAAAAAAATTGTATACTTTTTATTGATTTTAAATTTAAATTTTTCCTTTTCTCAAGAGTTAATAATTGGGGAAGAAACCGTAGACCCAGGGATAGTATTTATTTTTGAAGGTGCGGTAAAAGATCATGTTATGCCTAATGGTATGCACTTAAAAGAAGCACAAACAAATATTCATATTGAAGCTCGTGTAAACTGGGATACAAAAAATATTCCCAATGGTACACCTGCCGGCGGATTTGTTGCATATCTGCATATAACTGCAAAAGTTACAAATGAAAAAACCGGAATAAGTACTTTTATTGATTTATTACCACACATAAATCTTGTAGACAATTACCATTACGCAAGAAATATTTCTTTACCCGGGAACAATGATGATTTATATTTAGTTGAATTTAATATTTTACCTCCAACTCATATAGAATTATCTCTTCACAAAGACTGGCTAGATAATTATGGTAAGGGATTGATGAAAAATCAATATTTCAAATATGAAAATGTAGATTTTGAAGAAATTGCAAATAGTTCGAGAAGGTAAATTATCCTAGAGCAACATCTAAACACATCATTACTATAAATCCAGCAACTAATCCCATAGTTGCTAAATCAGTATTTCCCCCTCTTTGACTCTCAGGAATTACCTCTTCAACAACAATAAAGATCATTGCTCCTGCTGCAAAGGCCAATGCATAAGGCAAAATTGGAAGTACGCTCATTACAATAGCTGCTCCAATTACTGCAAATATTGGCTCAACAATTGCGGACAATTGTCCCCATTGCCATGATTTCATTTTGCTAACACCCATTCTTCTTAAAGGCATCGATACAGCAAATCCTTCAGGGAAATTCTGTATTCCTATTCCTAGTCCTAATGCTACAGCTGAGCCCAAAGTAAATACTGAAGTGCCGTCCAATCCTAATAAGTCAGGAGAGGCTAAAGCTCCAAAAGCCACGCCTACAGCTAACCCTTCTGGGATATTGTGAATTGCTATTGCTAAAACAAGAAGCATAGTTTTTTTAAGATCAGTTTTAGGCCCTTCCGCTTCATGTTCTTCTCCAAAAATATGTAAATGAGGAATAGATTTATCTAAAATATAAAGGAATAATGCTCCTGCAAAAAACCCAACTGCTGGCGGAAGCCATACTGGAGTGGAACTTAGGCCCAATTCATTTTGTAATTCAACATAAGCTATTGCTGGAGATAAAAGCGACCAAAAACTTGCAGCAATCATAACTCCTCCAGTAAAACCTAAGGCCATGTCTAATAATTTTCTATTAGATGATTTAAAGAAAAAAACGAGTCCTGCCCCAAGAGCAGTAAGAATCCATGTAAACAAGCCCGCATATAGTGCTTGCATAATTGGATTTGGTTCATTTTGAAAAAACTCTAATATATATTCCATAATATCTTTATTGTGGCGAAAATAAGAAAAATTTATATTATTCCTATTGATTTTTTATCTTTACATTAAATTTAAAATTCTAATAAATGTATCCTGAAAATTTAGTAATTCCTATGAAAAAAGAGCTAACAGATGTTGGATTTAAAGACTTAGTTAGTTCTGATGATGTAAAGGCCATTTTATCCAAGAATGAAACAACATTAATAGTTGTTAATTCTGTTTGCGGATGTGCTGCTGCCAATGCAAGGCCTGGAGCTATCGAAAGTTTAAATAATAAAAAGGCGCCTGTTAATATAGGTACTGTATTTGCCGGGGTAGATAAAGAAGCTACTGATGCTGCTAGGGGAAATATGATTCCTTTTCCGCCAAGCTCACCTTGTATCGCTTTATTTAAAAATGGCGAATTAGTACATATGCTTGAGCGCCATCATATTGAAGGAAGGCCTGCAGAATTAATTGCTGAAAATTTAAAAAATGCTTATAACGAATATTGTTAGTTGTAGTACATTAATTTATCTAAATTAATTTTTTGTTTTACTTCGCTAAGATTAATAACCATTACCTTTTTAATTTGATTTGGTCTCCCATAGTTCTTATATACAGTATATTTTAAATAAGTTGGGTTGTCCTGATTTTCAATAGTGAAATTTTCAATATTAATAAGCCATTCCCCCTTGTCTGAATCATCTATAATAAATTCCTCAGTATTATAACCATACTGGATTTCATCTATCATATTATCTCTACTATCAATAACTGTGTGAGACCAATTAAAATATTTATTCTTAGGATTAACAAACTGAATATTAAATTCAATGTTTGGATCAGTCCAATCAAATACAATTCTATAATCATATCCAAAACTATTCCAAATATATTCTGGGAATAAACCCTTTAAATTATTGACAGGAAATTTAGATATATATTCAGCCTTTTTATTATTAAAATACATCTCTGCTGCTTCATTGGCAATAGTTTCCTCCAAACCTAACATGTCAACAGCTGAAATAGATTTATTCAGTATTTTTGAATATAGTTCTGTTGCCATAGGAAAGTCTTGAAGCTCTTTATAAATCAATGCTAAATCTCTATATGACTGTTCGTCATTTGGTCTTATTTCCATTAAGTATTGGTATACAATTTTTGCATCCTCTAATTTTCCTATTTCTCCCATTTTAAATGCCAGTGCTTTTAATGCCTTAGGATTATTTTTAGCTAGTGGAGCTAGAGTGGTAAGAATAGAGTATGCAAAATTTTTATTCCATTTAGAAAAGTATTTATAGCACTCAAAATAGTATGGTATTGAAAGAGTGTTAACATATTTTTTTTGGTCATTAAATATTTGTTTAGCCTCAATAAAACTCTTTGATCCTTTTAGTTCTTTAATATAATATGAATCTATAGAATCATTAACTAATCCTGGTAATTCCTCTGTGTAGTCATTTCCTTTGACTAGGGCAGAATCAACAATTTCTGCAGATCCTCTTGCTAAAACGTTCATCTTAATAATAAATACACCTCCTCTTCCTTCACTTCCATATTTGTTGGTTGCTCCCAGGGATCTTAAAAGAGTTATACTTTCAATTTGTTGAGGGTCTAAGAAATCCGGAGTTTCAGTATATATCATTCCGTCTACATCAAAAATTGCACTAGCAGAATTATTAATTGATAGACTGCCGCCTCTTACATAAATTGTTTGTTTATTGCCTGTAGAAGACATGTCCTGATTAGATCCTACCTGAACACCAGCAAATTTTCCTTTAATGACATCAATAATTGTAATAGCTGCTGGAGAAATATCTTTTGCAGTTAATGTTGAAGCTGAAAACCCCATTGCATCTTTATTCTTTTTCCCATATCCAGTATCCACTTTATTATCATTATTTTTTGTAGAATTTAAAACTACTTCATCCAATATTTCTGCGCTAGTTTTTAAAAGCACGTACACATCATCTAAATCCTCAACAAAGATTTGCTTCTCATCCATTCCTAAATAATTTACTGTAAGGATGTCGTTAAGTTTTGCCTTAATACTAAAATATCCCTCAAAATCAGATTTAGATTCTATAAGGGTATTTTTAATTCTAATAGTAGCTCCCTGAATAGGACCTGAAACACTAAAAACTTTACCAAACAAAAACTCTGTATCATCATCCTGGTAGAATTCACTGTCCCAGTTATTACTAGAGTGATCATTTTTTAAGTAAAACTTATTTGTATTTCTTAAGAATTTGTATAATTGGCCAGCTGTTACTTGCAATGACTTATAGCCGTTTGCCTTAATTAGAAAAACATCTTGATCATTAATTAAATCTTCACTATATGTTAATTTAAATTTTCCTTCTTTATCACTTAATGCAGCAATATTATTTTCCGTAAAAGTTATCTCGCTAAATGATATTGGCTCTCTAGTTTCATAGTCTAACACATAAGCGTCAATAGTAATTTGATATTGAGCAAAAATAAAATTAGATATTAAAAAAAATACAACTACAAAGATTCTCAACACTAAATATTTTCTTTTTATAAAATGCAAATATGATAAATTGTTTTGGAAGAAAAGTTAAAAAAGCTCTAATATTTAGTTAAAATTTGGCTTTCTTTTTTCTAAAAAAGCTGTAGTGCCTTCAACAAAATCCCTAGTTTGAAAACAATTACTAAACTCTCTCATTTCAACCTCATATCCGTTAACTCCATCTTTATAATTAGCATTTATAGCAATAATACTAGACTTAATAGCCATAGGGGAATTTTTTAATATTTTCATGGCTATTTTTTTTGCAGCTTCCATTAGCTCTTCTTTTGAAACAACATGATTGACTAAGCCTAGAGATAATGCGTTATTTGCATCAATCATGCCTCCAGTCATTATTAATTCCATTGCCCTGCCCTTCCCAATTAATTGGGGTAATCTCTGAGTTCCTCCATAACCTGGAAGAACACCAAGGGATACCTCTGGCAATCCCATTTTAGCATTATCGCTTGCAAGCCTTATATGACAAGACATTGCTAATTCTAAACCACCGCCCAATGCAAAACCGTTAATAGCAGCAATAACTGGTTTAGATAAATTTTCAATAAAATCACATAAATTGCGATGGCCATTTAATGATAAATCATAGCCTTTTTCTACATCAAAATTTGCAAATTCACTTATATCAGCTCCGGCAATGAAGGCCTTATCTCCAGCTCCTGTAATAATAATAACCCGTATATTTTTGTCTTTTTCTACTGCTGACAATACATGATTTATCTCTGAAATTGTTTCTGTATTCAAGGCATTCAGTTTATTTGGTCTATTAATTATAATAGTTGCAATGAAGTTGTTTGATTCTAGAATAATATTATTATAATTCATTTTATTTCAATTTTTTTGGAAAAACTACTTTAAAAATAGTTCCTTGATTTTCTTTTGTTTTAAATGTAATGGCCCCATTATATGCTAACATAATGCTCTGGATCATTGATAGTCCCAATCCCATACCACTAGACTTTGTTGTAAAACTCGGTTCAAATATTTTATTCACATTTTGCTCTGAAATACCATTTCCATTATCCTCAATGTTAATTACAATAGTTCTTTTAGTAGAAGCAACACTTATTTTTATAATAGGACTTCTATCTTCAGGAATTGCTTGAATTGCATTGTTAATTAAATTTGTTATCACTCTAATCAATTGAGTTCTGTCAAATAAAGTTAAGATCTCTTTTTCTTCTACACTATATTCTATATAGTCTTTATTAAATATATCTAAAGCAATTTGAACTACCTCAACTACATTTAATAATTCCTTTTTTTGTTCTGGCATATTTGCAAAATCTGAAAATGCTGTAGCAATTGAGCTCATAGTGTCTATCTGCTCTATTAAAGAATTGCTAAAATCCTTTAATTTCGTTTTGTCTATTTTATCCTCAGAACTATAATGTTTTTGAAATGATTGAATACTCAGTCTCATTGGAGTTAGAGGGTTCTTTATTTCATGTGCTACTTGTTTTGCCATTTCTCTCCAAGCTGTTTCTCTTTCAATCTTAGCTAATTTAACTGCGCTGTTCTCCAGATCATCAATCATTGTATTATAGGAGTCTATTAATATTGAAACTTCCATAGGAGTTTTTTCAATATCTATTTTTGCATTTTCCTTATTAAGCTTAGTTGTTTTAATTTTTTGACTTATTCTAGTTAGAGATTTAGTAATATAATTTGAAAGAAAATATGCAAAAATAAAAGCAATTAAAACCATGCCTATTTGTACTAGCCCTAAATTCTTTAAAAAAGATCGTAATTCATTATTACTTAAAGAATCATCCATATAGTAAGGCATATGTATAATCCCTATTGGATTATTATTGTTATAAATTAAATTATATGATGATTTGCTATATTTAGATTGTTCATTATTTTCCACATATCTTGTGTTATTTTCTTGTTTGAAGAACAATAGAATTTCAGGAGATAGAATGATGTCCTCGTTTGATAATTTAAAATCTATTGAAGTCTTTAATAACTGTCCTTGTAGGCTATAAATCTCAAAAGGTATTTCATGAATATCAGCAATCTCATTGATTTTATCTTGAGGAATATTTATTAAACTGTCAATCATTGCTTCTTCAATAAAATAATTAAGATTTACAATCAAATGACCTTCCTTTCTTTCTAATCTTTCTTCATGATAATCTCTAGACTGATTGTTAAAGACTATAATTGTTACCGCAGTAATTAAAATTGATGCAACAACAACCAGTAATATCATGTAATAAAATATTCTAGAGCTTAATGAGGTTTTATTATTATTAAATTTTTTCAAATTAATTTTAACTAAATTGCACGACAAAATTACTAATAAATAAACACATCAATAATCATGCAGAAAATTCTAAAGTGGACTTTAATAATTTTTTCTATAATAATAGCGCTTATCTACGTCTTTGACATAGATTATGTATTAAAAGGCATAAGGGTAACATATCTTACTGGAAATACGACAGCTTTTTTATCCGATTACGAATATTTTGACAACAGGGCTATTGAACCGTCTGCTGTAGCTCAACCATGGGCAATACATAAAGATTATAATAAGATTGAAGCGACTGCAAAGCTAAATTCAATTAATCAAGAAAGAGAAACAAAAGCTTTTTTAGTAATTAAAAATGACAGTATAATTTATGAGAAATACTTTGATGGTTATAATGAAAACTCAAAATCCAATTCCTTTTCTATGGCAAAAAGTATTGTGGTTACACTGCTTGGAAAGGCAATAATGGATGGGGAGATTAAAGGCCTTGATCAGCCTGTTAGTGATTTTTTTGAAGAATATAAAACTGGTTTTGGAGCATCATTAACTGTAGGGAATTTAGCCTCAATGTCTTCTGGAATGAAATGGAACGAGAAATATTATAGCATAATTAATATTACTACTGAAAGCTATTTTTCAGATGACCTAAGAGCATTAATATTAAATCAAGACATAATAAAAACACCTGGGGAGAAATTTAGATACTCTAGTGGTGATACACAGTTGCTAGGTATGATTATTGAAAAAGCAACAAATAGTAATATTTCTGATTATGCAAGAAATAATTTTACCGTTCCTATGGGATTCCAGAGTCAAGCATTATGGCAATTAGATAGCGAAGAAAGCGGAATGGAAAAAGTATATTGTTGTTTTGCTAGCAATGCTAAGGATTTTGCAAGGTTTGGGAAATTATATAAAAATCATGGGAAATGGGATGACCAAGTACTATTAGATTCATTATTTATTCAAAAAGCAATTAGTCCAGTTTTTGAGAAAAGCCCATACTATGGATATGGGTGGTGGTTATATGAATTTGAAAATAAAAAAGTATACTCAATGCGTGGACATCGGGGTCAGTTTGTAATTGTAGTTCCTGAAGATGATATAATAATTGTAAGGCTTGGAGATCATGTTACTAGAGGAGAGGGGGAAGAATTTGACGGAGATTTTTATAACTACATAGCTGAGACATATAAAATGTTAAATTAAATTTGAAAAACAACAATTTACTTACTGTAAAAAAACTAGAGATTCGTTTAACAAATTCTCTAAAAAGCAGTGCCCTATTAAATAATATTTCATTTCAAATTTCAAAAAATCAAATTGTTGGGCTGGTTGGAGAATCCGGTAGTGGAAAATCACTTACGGCTCTTTCTATTTTAAATCTTCTTAACAATAAAACATATAATTCTTCTGGGGAAATTCTATTTAACAATAAAAACATATTAGAATTAAGCTTAAATGAACTTCAAAAAATAAGAGGCAATGATATTTCAATGATATTTCAAGAGCCAATGAGTGCTCTAAATCCAACTATGAATATTGGAGGGCAATTAATTGAAATTTGCAAAAGACACCTAGATTTAAATGATGATGAAATAATAAAAAAAATTAATCTATTAATTAAAAAGGTAAGACTAGATGATATAAAAAATTTATTGAAAAAATATCCTCATGAAATATCTGGAGGACAAAAACAAAGAGTTATGATTGCAATGTCTCTTTTATGTAATCCTTCATTGCTAATTGCAGATGAACCTACTACTGCTCTAGACGTAACTGTTCAAAAAGAGATTATTCAGCTCATAAAAGATTTACAAAAAAGTGAAAATTTAAGTGTTCTTTTTATATCACATGATTTAGCTCTAGTTAGAAAATTAGCTGATAAAATAATTATAATCAAAGAAGGGAGTATTGTTGAAGAAGGTGCTGCAAATAATTTATTTGAAAAAGCTAAGGATCCATATACAAAAGCGTTATTCTCAGTTAGACCATCAAAAAAAATTAGACTAGAAGAACTCCCTACAATTGAAAAAATGCATAATAATACATTTGCAGCTAAAATCGTTACAGCTAAAAATAGAAAAAAGGGACGTGAAAAAATTTATTCAAAACCTGCTATATTAACAATAGTAAATATTAATAAAAGCTATATTTCAAAATTAGGAATATTTAGTAAAGAAGATCAATTCAAGGCATTACAAAAAATAAATTTGGAATTATATGAAGGCGAAACGTTAGGATTAGTTGGAGAGTCTGGTTGTGGGAAAACTACATTGGCAAAAACAATATTGCAGATTGAAAAATCTGAATCAGGGTCTATCGTATATAAAGGGACTGAATTAACCAAATTATCTTCTAATGAGTTTAAAAAATTTAGAAGAGATATCCAATTAATTTTTCAAGACCCATACTCATCTTTAAATCCTAAAATAAATGTTTGCGACACTATTATTGAGCCAATAAAATATTATAAAATATTAACCAATAAAAAAGATTTAATAAATAGAGCTGTTGAATTATTAGAAGATGTTGGGCTAACTTCTGAATTTCTTAGGAGATATCCGCACGAGCTTTCAGGAGGACAAAGGCAAAGGGTAGGAATTGCTAGGGCAATAAGCTTAAATCCTAAAATAATAATATGCGATGAAGCTGTTTCAGCATTAGATGTTTCAGTTCAAGCTCAAGTTCTTAATCTTTTAAATAAATTAAAAACCAAATATAATTTTACTTATATATTTATATCTCATGACTTGTCAGTAGTCAAGCATATGTGTGATAATATTATCGTTATGAACAAAGGCCTCATAGAGGAGTCAGGGGATCCCGATAAAATATTTGTAAAACCTGAAAAAAAATATACCAAAAAATTAATTCAGGCTATCCCCTAGCTTAAATAATATTAATTACCAATAAATAATACTTAATTTTGTTTTATCTAATATAAATCTTAGTGATGACAAAAATCTGGGAATCTAAAAATTATAAAGATTCTAATATGTTTCGTTTTTTGACTTATGTAAATAAAAAGCATGAGCTGGAGCTAAAAAACTACAAATCACTTCATAAGTGGTCAATTGAAAATTTAGATGATTTTTGGCATTCAATAAGTTTATTTTTTAATATTGATTTTGTTTCTAAACCCCTTAAAATTTGTGATGTTAAAACTCCATTTTATAAAACTCAGTGGTTTAAAAATAGTACCTTAAGCTATAGTGCTCACCTCATAAAACATGCTACACAAGATGGCTCTGCAATTATATATAAAAATGAATTAAATAAACAAATTACAATTACATGGAATTCACTTCTAGACAGAGCATTAGCAATTAAACAAGAGCTTATTCTGGGCGGCGTAACTAAAGGAGATGTAGTCGTTGGATATTTACTTAATCATCCTGACACAATTGCAGCTTTTCTTGCTAGCAATTCATTAGGGGCAATATGGTCATGTTGTTCTCCTGACTTTGGAATTGATAGTATAGTAGATAGATTTGACCAATTAACCCCTAAAGTTCTAATTGCACATAACCGGTATACATATAATGGAAAAGAATTTAATCAAACAGATAAAATAAAAGCACTAGAAGACAGACTGCCTAGTCTTAATTCTAGTATTATTTTCTCAAATAATTTTGAGAAATGGAACTTTGATGTTAAAAATTTTATAGATTTAGATCCATTAATTGTTCCATTTAATCACCCTATTTGGGTATTATTTTCATCTGGCACCACAGGGAAGCCTAAGGCGATAACACATAGTACTGGAGGAATTCTTGTAGAGCAATACAAATCATTAGCACTTCATCAAAACTTATGCCTTGGTGAAAGATTCTTTTGGAATACCACATCCGGATGGATGATGTGGAACTACGCATTAGGATCTTTACTTTGTGGAAATATTTTATGTCTTTACGATGGGTCTGCTAATTATCCTGACCTTGGAGTACAATGGCGGTTCGCCAGTGAAGCAAAAATTAATCATTTTGGCAATGGTGCTCCACTTTATATTGAAAGTATGAAGCAAAATATTAATGATGTTAATGAATCTCAATTAACGAATGTAAAAACTATTGGTTCTACAGGCTCTCCATTATCATCAGATGCTTTTTTATGGCTTCAAGAAAAATTGCCTAATTCTCAAATCATTTCACTTAGCGGAGGTACAGATGTATGTTCTGCATTTATTGGAGGAAGTCCTATGCTTCCTATTTATGCTGGTTATTTACAATGTAAAATGCTAGGGGCTTCAATAGAGTCATGGGATACAAATCAAATTTCTATAGAAAATAAAACCGGCGAATTAGTAATAACTAAGCCTATGCCATCTATGCCAATCTATTTTTGGAATGACAAGAATTTTAATCGTTACCACGACTCATATTTTGCAAATAATTCAAATGTGTGGACTCATGGTGATTGGATAAACATTGATCCTAATTGTGGAATATTAATGCAAGGAAGATCTGATGCTACATTAAATCGTAATGGGATTAGAATTGGAACTGCTGAAATATATATGGCATTAGATAAATTAAATATCATAAAAGATTCCTTAATTATTGAGTGTCCGAATGTAAAAGAAGAATCTAATCAGCTTTTGTTATTTGTTGTTGTTTCTTCAAAACTAGACGATAATATAAAAGCCCAAATAATCAAACACCTTAAGGAAAAATGTTCTCCTAGACATATCCCAAACCACATAATATCTGTAAAAGAAGTTCCATATACAATTAGTGGGAAAAAAATGGAGATTCCTATAAAAAAATTATTTTTAGGACTGCCATTAAAAAAAATTGCGACTCCAGGAGCAATGCGAAATCCAAAAAGTATAGATGCTTTTGTAGAGATTAAAAAACAAATGAATTTTTAAATTAGATTATCTAAAAATCTATTTCTAAAATTTCCTGATCAGTATTTTTTCCTGATCCTAATGAATCTATTATGAATTTATTACACTCTAATTCTATTGTCATCCTTTTTGGCTTTTCAAACGGCTCTTGAGATACATTTAATATAGAGTCTTGATAACAACTTCTCATATATAATCCCCATATAGGCAAGGCCATAGTTGCTCCTTGGCCATAAGCTATTTCTTCAAAATGTATGGATCTATCTTCAGCTCCAACCCATACTCCTGTAACTAAATTAGGGACCATCCCAATAAACCAGCCATCACTTTGATTTTGAGTTGTTCCAGTTTTTCCTGCTATTGGATTTTTAAATTCATAGGGATACCCTGTTACTACATTTTTATAAGCTAAATTATTTTCATCTGCTCCAACTGTTCTTAATCTTGTTCCTGAACCTGCACGAGTTACACCCTCTAACAAATTAACAGTAACATATGCTGCTTCTTCACTTAAAACATCTCTTGTCTCTGGCTTATGTTCATATAAAACTGTGCCATTTTTATCTTCAATTTTTTCTACAAATACAGGCTTCGTGTACACCCCCTTATTTGCAAATGTAGAATATGCTGCAACCATTTCGTATACACTTAAATCTGGAGTGCCTAAAGCTATTGAAGGTACAGCAGGAATACGCTGCTCTATTCCCATGTTTTTTGCAAGTTTAACTACAGGCCTAGGACCAATTCTGTTCATTAATCTAGCTGTAATGGTGTTAATAGAATTTGCTAATGCATTTTTTAATGTTCTTGTTCTCCCATATTTGTCTCCTGAATTTTTAGGACACCATTGTTCCATATTTCCAAACTTATTTTTTTCTATACAAAATTGGCTGTCTGGGAATGTATCGCAGGGTGAAAGATGAAGCTGATCAATTGCTGCTGCATATACAAAAGGCTTAAATGTTGATCCTGTTTGTCTTTTGCCTTTTTTTGCCATATCATATTGAAAATGTTTATAATTCATTCCCCCAACCCAAGCTTTTATAAATCCATTTGAAGGATCCATTGACATCATTCCTGGTCTTAAAAAGGATTTATAATATTTCATTGAGTCAATTGGTTGCATTATTGTATCAACATCTCCCTTCCAAGAAAATACTGTCATCTTTGTTGGTTCAAAAAATGAGGCTTCAATTTCTTCAGGATTTTTTTTCATATCATATCTCATTTTTCTCCACCTTTCAGACCTTTTCATAGAAATTCTCAATAAGGTATCTACTGCTCCACTGGTTAATTCTCTAAAAGGGGCTATTGAGTCATCTACAACTTCATTTTGTTTAAAAAATTCCTCTTGCAATCTTGGCATATGTTCTGCTACTGCATTTTCTGCATATTCCTGCATGCTATAATTAATGGTAGTATAGATTTTAAGTCCGTCTGTATTTAAATTATATTTTGATCCATCAGGTTTTCTGTTCTCATTATTATTAATCCAATCTTTCATATATGCTCTTAAATATTCCCTAAAATATGTTGCCAACCCTTCCCTATGTGATTCTGGAGTATACTTTAATGAAAGAGGTTCTTCTTTAATTGAGTCTTTGATTTTTTCCTTTATATATCCATATTTAAACATTTGATTTAATACTACATTTCTTCTGTTTTTTACTCCTACAGGATTTCTGTGTGGTCTAGGATTATAAAGGGAAGAATTTTTTAGCATTCCCACAAGAATTGCCGATTCATTGATATTTAAATCAATTGGTTCTTTTGCAAAATATATTCTCGCTGCACTTCTAATACCATCAGCATTATTTCCAAAATCATATATGTTTAAATATTGGGCAATTATTTCATTTTTTGTGTATTGTTTTTCCAGACGAATAGCAATGATATACTCTTTGAATTTCTGAGTTATTCTAGCAAAGGTGTTTTTGGATCCTTCTCCATGAAATAATTGCTTTGCTAACTGTTGTGATATTGTGCTGCCTCCACCATCTCTCCCAAATTTTAATATTGCTCTAAAAGTAGATATAAAGTCAACCCCTGAATGATTGTAAAAACGAATATCTTCAATTGCAAGTAATGCTTCTATAAGATGGCTTGGCAATTCCTCAAATGTAACAGGAGTTCTGTTATCGTTAAAATAATATTTACCTAACGTTTTATTGTCAGAAGAAAAGATTTCACTTGCAAGATTTGTTTTTGGGTTTTCTAAAACTTTAAGATCTGGCATTTCCCCTAGACCTCCTATTGATGCATAATAAAATATTGAAGTAATTCCAGAAATGATTAATATAAAGGCAGTCCACATAATTAATATGTAAGACCTATACTTTGATTTTCTTTTATTTAAAATTTTATTTGACATATAATAAGTATACTATTTATTCTTAATTTCTTCAACACTATATCCTACATCTAAAATTCCTTTCAGGGATTCAACACCTTCTGGCCTATTTATTGACCTCATTGCATGCCTAATACTAATCTCATATTCTCTGTCTTCATAAAAGGAAATACTTTCTTTATGAGCTAGTTTATTTTCTACAATATTTATAAATTTTCTTCCAATTAAATCACCTCGATTTGTAGCCATCTGATATTCTAAAGTATCAATTATTGCTGAATCTCTAGAGTTATCTAAAGCAACTATAAGGAATATGTTGTTAAACAAGTATTCTTCATCTATTCTTAAATTTATATATGTATTATAACGCAAAGAAGAATTCTTTATTTGAAAATTAAATTTTACTACACTATCCTTATGCCACTCCATTGGCAAAGCATTATATTGATTGAAAAAAACTTCTTCTTTACATGAGAAGCAAATTAATATTACAGCTATTATAAACAATCTATTATACATGTATACATTTTTATTGTTTTAATATTGTGATATTTTTAGTCCTTCCCTTTTTGAATATATCATTGCTATTTTTTTGACCTTTTCTTAATTTTTTTTGAAGCTTATATGGCATTTGTTTTATTTCTAAGCACTTATAAGAACAGCAGTTCTCCATTTTTTTTTGACATTTTTTACATTGAATAAACAGTAAATGGCAGGCATCATTTGCGCAGTTTGTGTGCACATCAAATGGTTCGCCACATTGGTGGCAGCTCGCAATTACTTCATTGCTTATTTTTTCAACCCTTCTATTATCAAAAACAAAATTTTTACCAATAAAATTATTTTGTAAATTCTCCTCTTTAACTTGACGGATATATTCAATAATTCCTCCTTCAAGTTGATATACATTTTTAAATCCCTTATGCTTAAAATACGCACTTGCTTTTTCGCATCTTATTCCTCCTGTACAATACATCATTATATGTTTGTCTTCCTTGTATTTGCCCAAATCTTTTTCAATAATATCTAAAGAATCTCTAAAAGTATCTACATCTGGTAAAACTGCATTCTTAAAATGCCCTATTTCACTTTCATAATGATTGCGCATATCAACAACAATTGACTTATCCTTTTGCATTAAATCATTAAATTCCTTTGCGTTTAAATGAACTCCTTTTTTTGTAACATCAAATAAGTCATCATTCAGTCCGTCTGCAAGAATTTTATCTCTTACTTTAATTGTTAATTTTAAAAAAGATTTATTATCCTGTTCTACAGCAACATTTAATCTAATATCTTTTAAAAAACTTATAGAATTCAGATGATCTTGAAATTGAATAAAGTTCATGCTAGGCAGTGAAAGCTGTGCATTTATCCCCTCTTTTGCAACATAAATACGACCTAGAGCGTCTAGATTATTCCATGCGATAAATAGCTGATCTCTAAATTGTTTTGGATCATGAATTTTTGCGTATTGATAGAATGAAAGTGTAGTCCTTTTTTTATTTGAAGCATCTAAAAGTTTTGATCGCTCTTCAGAGCTAAGTTTATTGTACAGTTGCATGCTATACTTATTTATAAAATTAGTTAAGTACAAAAGTAATATTTATTATCTTATAGAAAAAAGTGAATAAACAACTAACTGTAAAATTGTATTCTGAAAAAAGTTATTCTAAATTAGCATTTATTAACTAATAAAAAATGGGATCAGAAAAAGAAAATAAATTAAAGGCGCTTAAGCTAACATTAGAAAAACTAGATAAAACATTCGGTAAGGGAACGGTAATGAAAATGGGTGACTCAGCAGATACAACCGTTGAAGCCACATCATCTGGATCTTTTGGATTAGATATTGCATTAGGCGTTGGAGGATACCCAAAGGGCAGGGTGATTGAGGTATATGGGCCAGAATCATCAGGAAAGACAACGCTAACATTACATGCCATCGCAGAATGTCAAAAAAAAGGTGGCATTGCTGCCTTTATTGATGCTGAACATGCATTTGATAGATTTTATGCAGAAAATCTTGGTGTAGATATTGAAAATCTTATAATTTCTCAACCAGACCATGGTGAGCAAGCTCTAGAAATTACTGAGAACCTGATTAGATCTGGTGCAATTGATATGGTAATTATTGATTCTGTTGCTGCACTTACTCCTAAAAGTGAAATTGAAGGAGAAATGGGTGACTCAAAAATGGGTCTACATGCAAGATTAATGTCACAAGCACTAAGAAAATTAACTGGAATAGTTAGTAAAACAAATTGTACTGTGTTTTTTATCAATCAACTACGAGAAAAAATTGGTATTATGTTTGGTAACCCTGAAACAACAACAGGTGGAAATGCTCTGAAATTTTATGCATCCGTAAGAATAGACATTAGACGATCAACTCAGATTAAAAATAGTGATGGTGGTGTAATTGGTAATCGAACCCGTGTAAAAATTGTTAAAAACAAAGTTGCACCTCCATTTAAATTAGCAGAATTTGACATAATGTATGGCAAGGGCATATCAAAAGTTGGTGAGATTATAGATCTAGCCGTAAACGCAGAGATAATAAGCAAAAGCGGATCATGGTTTAGTTATGAGGGGACAAAGTTAGGTCAAGGAAGAGATGCAGTAAAAACATTGCTGACTGACAATCCTGAATTGATGGAAAAAATAGAAAACCAAATTAAAGAGTTAATAGACTAGCCTCTTCTTAAATCTTCTAACATAATTTTTCTAACCTTATCACTTAAGTTTTTCATGTCATTCATTGTCAAACCAATAGTTGAAATAGGTTCATGAGTTACAACTCTTAATTCCCCTGGTATCCCTTTTGAGGCAGCTAAAAGACCTCCAAAACTCCAAGGAAATCTTTTTTTATTATCTAAAAAAGTACACACAACTATTGGAATTTGATGCTCAATGGCTATACTAAATGCTCCTTGTTTAAATTTGCCAAGCTCCATTTCAGTAGGAGGAACAGTCCCTTCAGGGAATAAACAAACATTTCGTCCTTTACTAATTTTCTCTTTAGTACTATTAAAAACTGCTTTCCTGCTTTCTGGACTACTCCTATCAACTAATATCATAGTTTTTCGATATATATATCCAAAAATTGGAATTTGATCTAACTCTTTTTTCCCAACAAACACCATTGCATGTCTTTTAGCCACTGACACCATTACCATTACATCAATCATGGAAACATGATTGCCAACAAAAACATATGGCTGAGTTATTTCTAAATTCAAAGGCTTATTAAGCTTTATATAAAATCCCATAAAAAATAAAATAAGCTTGGACCAAACCACTCCAAATAAATAAAAAGACTTATACCAATTCTTATTTATGACGACAATAACAAATGCAGGGCACATCACAAAAATTGTCAAAAGCGTGACCAATATATAAAACCATATATTGTAAACTCCCCAGAAAAAATACTTTAAATATTTCACTACTTTCAAAACTAACTAAATTATTTTAATAAAAGGTTTAACTTTGTCATAATGGATAAAAACAAGCAAAGAATTTTAACTGGAATTCAAAGTACTGGAACTCCCCACCTTGGTAACATATTGGGCGCTATTATTCCTGCAATTAATATGTCTAAGAAAAAAAATCATGAATCCTATTTATTTATTGCTGATTTACATTCCATTACTCAAATTAAAAGCCCTGAAATTCTCAAACAAAACACATATTCTACAGCGGCAGCATGGCTTGCCTTTGGTTTAGACTATACTAAAAGTGTTTTTTATAAACAAAGTGATATTCCCCAAGTTACTGAACTGGCATGGTATCTTAGTTGCTATTTCCCCTATTCAAGATTAACTCTTGCTCATAGTTTTAAAGACAAACAAGACAGATTAAAAGATGTTAATTCAGGCCTATTTAACTATCCTATGCTAATGGCTGCAGACATACTTTTATATGATGCTAATCTTGTGCCTGTCGGTAAAGACCAGCTTCAACATCTAGAAATGACAAGAAATGTTGCAAATAGATTTCATAATGTCAACGGAGAAACATTTATAATTCCTGAAGCAGAACTCAATTCAGAAAATATGACAATACCGGGAATAGATGGTCAAAAAATGAGTAAAAGCAAGAATAATATAATAGATATATTTCTAGATGAGAAAAAATTAAAAAAACAAATTCAGTCAATAAAAACTGATAGTACATCAATTGATGATCCTAAAGATTGGAAAAAATGCAATCTATTTAATCTTTACAAATTAGTTGCCTCTAATGATCAAATAAAAAACCTAAAAGCTAATTATGAAAAAGGAGGGTATGGGTATGGACATGCAAAACAAGAATTCTTTGAATTAATACTAGAAAAATATTCTAAAGAAAGACAGGAGTTTGATCACTACCTAAATAATCTTGACGTGCTTGATAAAATATTAAAAGAGGGTGCAAATAGGGCAAGCGAAACTGCAGGAATGGTTTTGGATAGAGTTCGAAAAAAACTTGGATATAATTAAATATTTGTTTGATTAAATATTTAATTATTTATATATTGAAATATAAATTTTTTCCATGAAGTTTGACAAATATATTAAGGATTTACTATACAGACATGAATGTGTTATCCTTCCAAATCTAGGAGCTTTTGTTGCTAGACACACTCCTTCTAATATTGATGAATCAAATAGTATAATTCACCCTCCATCAAAAATTATTTCTTTTAATGCAGGCATTAAGGAAAATGACGGTCTCCTTGCAAATCATATTGCTATATGTGAAAATATTTCACATAAAAAAGCAATAGAAAAAATTAGTAAAAAAATAATTGCTTATAAAAAAGCGCTAAATCAAGAAAAAGAATTAAAGTTTAAAAATATTGGCTCGTTATCATTAAAAGATAATAATTATATTTTTAGTCCTTATAATAAAGTAAACTTTTTAAGTAGTTCATTTGGCCTTGCTAAATTTTCAACAAGTAAGATAAAAAGCAGGGGCTCTAATAAAAATTATAGTGTTAATTCCTATGTAAAATATGCAGCCATTCTAGTGATTGCCTTGTTTGTTGGATCTTTTATTGCCAATAATTATTTGGATGAAATAAATCAAGCTAATATGATATCATATAAAACAGCTGAAAAAGAAATTGAAAATAAAATTCAAAAAGCAACATTTATTATTGATAATCCACTTCCTGCTATAAAATTAAGGCTAAAGAAACAATACGGTGATTTTCATATTGTTGCAGGATCATTTAGGGTTAAAGAAAACAGCTATACAAAATTAGAACAACTAAAGTCAATTGGATACTTGGATGCTAGAAAAATTGGGGAAAATAATTATGGTCTTTATCAAGTTTCCTATGGAAGTTATGATACAAGAACAGAGGCCTATAATGCATTAAGCAGAATTAGGAGTGAGCATAACATTAATGCATGGCTGCTATATAAAAACGTTGATTAAAAATCAGCTTTTTCTCAAAATAATATAATGAATATAAAATCTCCTAAAGCATCCTTAACAATAATGACTAATTCAGTACTGCCTGGAGAAACTAATCAGTTAAACAATTTATTTGGAGGTGAACTACTAGCAAGAATGGATAGAGCTGCTAGTATTTCTGCAAGCAGGCATTCTAAACAAATTGTTGTAACTAGCTCGGTAAATCATGTTTCATTTGACCGAGCTATAACATTAGGTAGCACAGTTACAATTCAAGCAAAAGTTTCTAGAGTATTTAACTCGTCAATGGAAGTATATATTGATGTTTGGATTGATAGCCCTGAAGGTGAGCAAATTAAGGCAAATGAAGCTATATATACATTTGTTGCAGTTGACATAAATGGCAAACCAATTCCTGTAGATAAGATAAAGCCTGAGTCAGAAGAAGAGCAAAAACGTTATGATGGAGCCCTAAGAAGAAGACAGCTGAGCTTAGTTCTGGCAGGAAAAATGAAGGCGAAAGACGCTAGTGAATTAATGGCGCTTTTCAGCTAAATATTAAAGTTTATAAATCCATGATGATGGGTTTTCAGTGGACCCATTATTAAAAATACTAAAATTCAATATAGTCTGTCCTGAAGACTTGTTTTTCATCAATTTACCTATTGCTTGCTTAGTAAATAAAATATCTCCTTTTTTTACAAAGATTTCTGAAAGGTTTTTATAAACACTGAAAAAATTCCCATGTTGTATTAAAACTGCATGACTTCCATTTTTAGAAACTATTATTGAATATACCATTCCATCAAAAATCGATCTTACCTCTTGATTTTCGCTAGTTAAAATTCTCACACCATTACTTTGTATAGTAGTAGTCTTAACTATTGGGTGTGGTTGGCGGCCATATCTCAAGATTACTAATCCTTTTTCAACTGGCCAGGGTAACTTACCTTTATTTTCATTAAACTTTTTTGAAATCAATTTGGCCTCTTCAGTTAATTTAAACTCTGGCAATTTATTATTAGCCTTTGCAGTGGCCTCAGCAATTATTTTTTCTATTTTATTATCAATTTCTAGAGTTTGTTTTTGTTTAACCTTAATTTGATTACTATATCTTTTTTCATCCTTCTTTATCTCCTTAATAATATTTTCTTGCATTAAATTTTCATTGTCCAATGTGGTTTTTATTTTTTGATTTTCTATAACTAACAATTGCTTTGCTTCCTTTTGCAATTCTAGGCTTCCTAAAACTTCATCAATTAACTTAGTAGTAAGTTTTATCTCTTTAATTTGCCTGTCCTTATATTTTATATACTGCTTATAATATTGGAGTCTCTTATATGCCTGCGTAAAATTATTTGCTGAAAAAACAAACATAATTTTATTAATATTTGACTTATGTTTATAAGACTTAAGCACCATTGCTGCATAATCTTTCTTGATTTTTTTTTGTTTACTTAAAAGGGTGTTTAATTCAATGTTGTTTGTCTTAATTTCTTCTACAATTAAATTTAATTGATTATTAATATTTATGATTAAATCTTGTTGAAGTTTAATTTTAAATCTTAGATTCTCTACATTAGTAAGCAACTCTCTTTTCTTATTTATAGATTTATCAATTAATAGCTCTATATTTTTTATATCAGCAGCTAACTGCTGTTTTTTTTGTTCTAGATCAGATTTAGTCTGGGAGAATAATGCTTGATTGGAAAAGAAAGAAAGGCAAAACAGTAAGGCTAGAAAATATCTCATCATATTAATCAACAATTACCTGGCTATATCCCTTAGGGATTCTAAATGGTATATTTAATTTTTTATCAATAATCACAGACTTCATATCAATATTAATTGATTTATTGTCCCAGTCTAAAAATAAAATTTTTCTAGGGTATATATGTTTGTTTATGCTATTGTAGGCCTTGTAATTTATACTAAATGTTTTTTGAATGTCATTAGAAACTGCGCCAATAGAGCTGGTTGTTTTATCATTATAATCAAAGAATTTTTGACTATTTAATTTGAAATTATATGGATTAACATAAAATAACCCTTGTAATTGAGTTCCCTCATAATCAATTAATTTTTTAAAAATATATGAACGTAATTTATCTTCATATTGGCTGTTTTCCATGTTTAATTTCTTCGCAAAATCTTTTGGATTTAATGCTAGCACTGGCTGGCCAAAAAGCAGTTTTTCTAACATTTCATAAGTAATGTTTAAACCAATAATATTTTCTATATATGCAAAACTTGTTTTTATATAATTTCTCTCAAGCTTGTTGTAGTACTTAATTGAATCATTGGTTATTAGAAGCCTAATCGCGCCAAGAGGTGCGCTAATCCAAATTTTTTCTCCTGACAATATTCTAATTGTTGCAGTGTTTGTTTTAACTTTATTTTTTCTAAAATAATCTATTCTAGCTCGTGCCTGAAATGTTTTAATATCATGTTCATTCTCGTTAATAATTTTTACAATTTTTTTAGCGGTTAGTCGCTTATTATCCCCAATTACATATTCCTTTTTCAAAGCACATGAGCTAAACCCTAGAAGTATTATCAGTATTAAATATTTTGATCTTTTCATTTAATCATTAGTGTCTATATTCCTGTACTGCCAAACCCGGATGATCCACGATTTGATTTATTTAATTTTTTAACCTCTTCCCATTTAATAGATGAGTGCTCAGCAATAATTAGTTGAGCAATTCTATCACCATCATTTATTGTAAAAATATCTTTTGATAAATTAACTAAAATGACTCCTACCTCGCCTCTATAATCAGCGTCAATTGTGCCTGGCGAATTCAATACTGTAATCCCATTTTTTATTGCTAATCCACTTCTAGGTCTAACTTGAGCCTCAAAACCCATAGGTAAAGATAAATATAGGCCTGTTCCCACAACAATTCGTTCCATAGGTTTTAAAATAATGCTCTTGTCAATAAAGGCCTTAATATCCATTCCAGCAGAATTCTCTGTTTCATATTTAGGTAAACTGTGAGGGGATTTATTTATAATTTTAATTTTCATTAAATCCTTTAATTAATAAACGAATACTTGATTTTTCAACTACTAAAATTGTCATATTAAATAACAATAAACAAGCTATGCCAATATAAATATTGCCTCTAAAAAAATAGAAAGATGTAATAGATAGGATTACTACAAAAATAATATAAAAACTTAATTTACTTGTTTTATAAGGTATAGGATAATGCCTCTTGCCAAGAAAATATGAAATAATTGCCATAGATAAATACGCGGAAAGAGTAGCAACTGCTGAGCCTACATAGCCATAGCTTGGTATTAAAAGAATATTCAAAAACAGCGTAATTATTGCTCCACAAACTGAAATATAAGCCCCAAATTTAGTTTTATCGGTTATCTTATACCATACCGATAGGTTCTGATAAATTCCTAGGCAAAAATTTGCTAATAAAATAACGGGAACTATTTTCATTGCTTGCCAATATTCTGGATCTCCTATAAAAACTATCTTCAATAAATCTGCGAAGACAATAACAGTTAAAAATAAAGAGCATCCTAAAATAACGAAAACTTCTAATATTAAAGCATATGTTTTTTGAGGTGATTTTTCTTGAGCTTCTTTAAAGAAAAATGGCTCAATCCCTAGTTTATATGCTGTTGAAAACAAGGTCATAAATAATGCTAGCTTATAGCAAGCGGCGTACATTCCTATCTGATTTTTAGCTATAGATTCTGGCAAAATAAAATCTAATAGAATTTTATCAAAAGTCTCATTAATTGAATAAGCAAGGCCAGAAATAAGAATTGGAAAAGCATAGGTCAACATTTTCTTTAATAAATCAATATTTAGTTTATAATTAATCTTAAAGTAAAATGGAATTAATAAAAATAAGGTTGTAGCACTTGCAATTAAATTGGCAATGAATATGTAGCTAATTTCATAGTTTGGAACATATATTTGATCTAGCAGGCTATTGTTTATTGCCAGTTGTTTAAGAAAAATTAGTAGAAAAATATTTAAAGAAAAATATACTAATACATTAACTATTTTTATAATAGAATATTTTATAGCATTCCCTTTTGCCCTTAAATATGCAAATGGGATAACAACTAAAGCGTCTAAAACTAATATCCATAAAACTAGAGTTAAGTATTGAGCCTCTATCCCTGTAAACTCAGATATTTCAAACTTAAAAATTGATGTAATAGAGAAAAATAGAAATGATGTAAAAATAATTGATATAGACGAAGTGCTTAATACATCTTCTTTATTAGATTCATTATTAAAAAATCTAAAAAAACTTGTTTCTAAACCATACGACAAAATGACATTAAAGAGAATTACATATGAAAATATTAAAGACAAGTTCCCATAGTCTGACACATTTTCTAATATAGCCTTATCTGTATGTACCCTAACCAATAAAACACTTATTATTCTAGGGAATACTGTTGCTAAGCCATATATGAATGTTTGCTTAAAAAGTTGAACTAATTTTTTCAAATTATGTTTCTTTATAATCTAAAATTAAACTAATAATTATAGGAATGCAAAAGCCTGTAGTAGATGTTTTAATTATTGAGAGCTTCAGCCCCGCCAACAATTTCTAAAATCTCATTTGTAATAGCTGCTTGCCTTGCTTTATTATATGTCAGTTTTAGTTGATCTCTTAGTTCCGTTGCATTGTCCGTTGCCTTATGCATTGCTGTCATACGCGCGCCATGTTCACTAGCATAAGAATCGCGTAGTGATTTGAATAACTGTGTTCTAAGAGATTTAGGAATTAGCTCATTTACAATCTCTGTTTTTGATGGTTCAAAAATATAATCCTGATTATTCTCTTCCTGACTCTCATCTGGTGAAATAGGCAAAAATTGTTCTTTTGTAACAATTTGAGTAGCTGCATTTTTAAATCTATTATATACTATTTGTATTTTATCATATTCTTGTTCAACAAATTTTTCAATTAATAGGTCTGCTATTTTTTTAACATTATCAAAAGATAAATCATCATATATCTCATTATTAGTTATAACAACATTATATTTTTTTGATAATACATCACTTCCTTTTTTCCCTATACATAAGAAAGATAGTTCTTGACTACTTTTCTCGTTTGCTATCTCAATACATTCTTTAATAATATTAGAATTAAAACCTCCACAGAGACCTCTGTTAGAAGTAATGCATACGATTAGGGTTTTATTAGTTGGTCTATTTTGAATAAAAATATTATCTGAATCAATTGAAGAAGACAAGTCTTTTAATATCCCTGTTAACTTATTTGAGTATGGTCTCATGGCTACAATAGCATCCTGAGCTTTTTTAAGTTTAGCTGCTGAAACCATTTTCATGGCACTTGTAATCTGCATAGTAGAAGAAACTGAAGAAATTCTATTTCTAATTTCTTTTAAGTTAGCCATAGTATATTAATATTTAGATGTTAGCTCACTACAGACTTTCTCTAGAGTGCTGATAATATCATCTGTTAATTTTCCTTGCTTGATTTCACTTAAAACTTTTGAATGCTTGTTATTAAGCAATTCAATATATTCAGCCTCAAATTCTTTTATCTTATCTACAGGCACATCTCTAAGTAAATTTTTAGACCCTGCATATATAATAGCTACCTGATCCTCAACTTTAAATGGATCATTTTGAGCTTGTTTTAAAATTTCAACATTTCTTCTTCCTTTTTCAATTACCCCTAACGTGGCAGCATCAAGATCTGATCCAAATTTTGCAAAAGCTTCTAATTCACGAAATTGAGCCTGGTCTAATTTTAATGTCCCTGCCACTTTTTTCATAGACTTTATTTGTGCAGAACCTCCCACTCTAGAAACAGAAATTCCAACGTTAATTGCAGGTCTAACTCCTGAATTAAATAGATCGGATTCTAAAAATATTTGTCCATCAGTAATTGAAATAACATTTGTAGGTATGTATGCGGAAACGTCTCCTGCTTGAGTCTCAATAATTGGCAAAGCAGTCAAGGAGCCTCCTCCTTTGACTATAGATTGTAGCGATCCAGGCAGGTCATTCATGTTCTTTGCAATTGAATCATCATTAATCACTTTGGCAGCTCGTTCTAATAGTCTTGAATGAAGATAAAAAACATCTCCTGGATAAGCCTCTCTACCAGGAGGTCTTCTTAATAATAATGAAATTTCTCGATAAGCAACTGCTTGTTTAGATAAATCATCGTATATAATAAGAGCAGGTCTTCCTGTGTCTCTAAAATACTCTCCAATAGAAGCTCCAGTAAAAGGAGCATATACTTGCATAGCTGCAGGATCTGATGCATTTGCGGCAACAATAGTAGTATAAGCTAAGGCTCCCTTATCTTCTAAAATTTTGGCAATACCTGCAACAGTTGAAGCCTTTTGCCCAATGGCTACGTATATACAATATACAGGTTCTCCAGCATCAAAAAATTCCTTTTGGTTTAATATTGTGTCTATGCATACCGTTGTTTTTCCTGTTTGTCTATCTCCAATTACTAATTCTCTTTGACCTCTTCCAATTGGGATCATTGCATCCACAGATTTTATTCCAGTCTGTAATGGTTCGTTAACGGGCTGTCTATATATAACCCCTGGGGCTTTTCTTTCTAAAGGCATTTCATAAAGTTCTCCCTTTATATCTCCCTTTCCATCTATTGGATTTCCTAATGTATCTACTACTCTGCCCACAATACCTTCTCCAACTTTAACTGATGCAATTCTTGAAGTTCTCTTAACGGTATCACCTTCCTTAATTTCTGTAGAAACACCCAGCAAGACAACACCAACATTGTCTTCTTCTAGGTTTAACACTATCCCTTGTGTACCATTGGAAAATTCAACTAATTCTCCATATTGAGCATTAAACAGCCCATATACTCTTGCTATACCGTCTCCCACATTTAATACACTTCCTATCTCATCAAGAGATATAGAGCTTTCATGCTTAGAAAGTTGATTTTTTAAAATTGCTGATATCTCAGCAGGATTTACTTCTGCCATGTTTTCTATATTTCGTTTTTATTGTATAAGTTCACTTTTTAATTTATTAAGCTTTTGTGAAAAGCTTGCATTATATTCTGTATTTTCAAATCTTAGAATAAAACCTCCTAAAATGGTTTTATCAATAATATTTTCAATCTCTACAGATTTGTCACTTAGTGTTTTTATTTTATTTAAAACCTGTGATCTAACCACTTCTGAAATTGGTATTGCTGTAACAACAGTTGCTTTTGCTATATTATTTTTTTGATTATAAATTTCATTGAATCCAACCGCTACATCATTCATAATTGACAGCCTTTTATTTTTAATTAAAAGATCTATTAAATTACTAGTGTCATCATTCATATTTAATAATATGTTTACAATTATTTCTTTCTTATCAGCATAGCTTATAAGAGCGTTTTTTAATAACTTTTTAAAATCATTAGAAGATTTATGAGCAGTGATTATTGCATCCATGTCCTTCTTTACCATAGAAAGACTCTTTGACTCAGTTGCTATTTGAAAAATAGCCTTTGAATATCTTATAGCTGCTCTAGACCTCATTTATTTTAATTTTGAATCTTCTAACATATCCTCAATCATTTTTAATTGCTTATCCTTATCTCCTAATTCCTCAGAAATTACTTTTTCTGCAATACCAACTGATAAATCAACAACTGTATTTCTTAATTCATTCATTGCTGAATTTTTTTCATTCTGAATAGCAGTTTTTGCTTCATCAACCATTTTCTTTGACTTTAACTTAGCCTCTTCTTCAGCGTCTGAAATTAATTTTGATTTAATTTCTCTTGCTTCTTTGAGTAGAGCATCCTTTTCATCTCTTGCTTCTTTTAAAATCTTTTCATTATCAGCTTTTAGACTTTCCATTTCTTCTTTTGCTTTGTCTGCTGCCTCAAGAGCGTCTTTAATTGACTGTTCTCTTTCATTAACAGCTCCAAGTATTGGCCCCCAAGCAAATTTTTTAAGAATTAAATATAGAAGGCCGAAGGAAATTCCTGTCCATACAATTAGCCCTATATCGGGTGTAACTAAATCCATAGTTATTAGTTTAAATAATTAAAATTAGACGATATTATATTCGCCTTCTTACTTTATTAATGATACAACTATACCAAATAATGCAACTGCCTCAATAAAAGCAATAAGAATGATTGCATTAACAAGTATTTTTCCTTGCATTTCTGGCTGTCTTGCCATTGCGTCCATTGCTGAACCACCAATTCCGCCAATCCCAATTCCTGCTCCAATAGCAGCTAGTCCAGCTCCAATAGCAGCAAATGCTCCATAATTAGCTACTGCATCCTGTAATAAAAATAATACTAAATTCATGTTTTAAATTTTAAAGTTAATTAATGTTCGTGTTCTTCCATTGCGCTGCCTATATATAAAGCAGTCAACAAAGTAAATATATAAGCCTGAATGGCTACTACTAATACTTCAATAATAAGTATAAAAACTGAAAAGAAAATGGAAGCAGGAGCTAGCCATAAACTTTTAAAAATAAATATTAAAGAAATTAGACTTAATACGATAATATGACCTCCTGAAATATTTGCAAATAACCTTATCATCAAAGAAACTGGTTTGATAAAAATTCCCAAAAATTCGATTGGTGCTAAAAATAATTTCATAGGCACAGGGACGCCTGGCATCCAAAAAATATGTTTCCAATAGTCTTTGTTTGCAACTATTGTTGTAATCACAAAAGTTATTATTGCTAATACTCCCGTAAATGCAATATTCCCGCTTAAATTTGCGCTAAAGGGGAAAATTGGGATTAGCCCCATTATATTGTTTATCCAAATAAAGAAAAATAAAGTTAAAAGGAATGGTACATATTTTTCAGCTTTTTCTTCTCCAAGAAATGGTGTTGCCACATCATCCTTAATAAAAAGAATTATAGGCTCTGTAAACTTGGCAATTCCAACAGGTTCTCCATTTTTAGATTTAGCATAAGACCTAGCAGACAGTCTAAATAATATCAGAATAATAAACATCGAGAGCAACATAGAGAAAACGAGTTTAGTTATTGATAAATCTAAAGGCTTTTGGTTTGTGGGGTGATTTGAAGCGTCTAATTCGATGTGCTTGTTTTCCTTATTAGAATCTGCATAGTAAATCTCTTCATGATATTTCACAAATGATAGTCCCTTTCGTTTAACAACTACACTGCCCGAGTCATCATGGTGAAATGCTGAAGACATAAAGGTCACCAGTCCATTTTCAGTCCATAAAATAATTGGTAATGGCACAGAAACAGCATGGCCATTCCAATCTAAAATATGGAAATCATGGGAATCCATTATATGATGCATTATCATTGAATTAACATCAAAGTCGTCGGATTCATCCTTTTCTAACGTGTTATTGGAATAGGAAAGGCTATAAAATAAAAAGCAAAAAACATAAATAAAACGGAGAAAAAATTTGTTAGACATTCTTGCTAAATTATTATCTAATAATATGGTTGCAAATGTACATACATAAAATGTAATTTCAAATAAAAAAAACTAACAATAAATCAATTATTTTAACAAGAGCTTTAAGCCTATTATTTCTAACGTTTGGAAAACAAAATAAATTCCAAAAAAGTTTAATATTTCAAAAGTTAAATTTTCATTGGGCATGTCAAATAACGGAAATAAAATAATAATAACTAAGCCCATTTTAATCATTGTCAAAAATATAAAGAGAGCTAAAGGATTAAAAAATAACGTCGCCTTATGATTCACAAAAAGTATACAATAAATTATTGTAACTGACAAAATGTTAAACAGATAGACCTCGTGTAAAGAAATAAAAAGTTCGGCTACTATTATGTTATTAAGAACAAAATAATGGATGCAAAACAAAAACAATGATAGTATGAAAAAAGGAGGAAAAAACTTCATTTAGTCTAAATTTTTCTGTCAGATTCAGAGTATTTAGACGCCTGTTTAATTACATAATAAATTGAAAGTAAAATAAATAGAAGTGAAACTATAACAGTAAAAATTCTCGATTCAGATTCAAATATTTCATCTAGCTTATATCCAATAAATACTCCAGATGCAATAATTATAGACATCTGTAATCCAATTTGTGAAAATACAATTAAACTATGCCGTTTTTTCTTGTTTTTCAGCTGCTTCTTTTGTTTCACTTTTGTTTAATTCTTTGACTCCGCCTTTCATGCTGCAAGTTGCATTGAAGGTCGCTCCAGGCTCAACAGCTAATTTTCCTATTTCTACTTCTCCTTCAATATACGCTGAAGATCTTAGGGTTAACTTCCCTGATAGTTTTAATTTTCCTGTAAAGCCTCCTTCAAAATCAGCATCCTCTCCTTCTAAACTACCATTAACAACTCCTGTTTTCCCTACCACAATTCTACCTGTTGTTTTGATGTTTCCTTTGATATTGCCTTCAACTCTAAAATCACCTTCACTAAAGACATCACCAACAAGGGTTGTGCCTTGGGTGATCATGTTTTGTTGACTATTATTACTCATAAATTTATTATTTTAAATATTCCTCTAAATTTTTATGGATTTGAATTGTTTTATAATTTCCGGACGATATAACAAAAGAATTGTTTTTTTGAATCCCCGGCTTTTTATCTAACATTTCAGCTAATCCCATGGCCCCGTCATAGCTTTTTAATCCATGCAGAACTACAAATGTAACAATATTATTGTAATAGTCTTTAGAGGTTTTCAATTCTAAATACTCAATTTCATTTATTGCATTATTAATAAGTGTAATAAAATTTGTTATTTCCTCTTTTAAAGGATTAGAGAACTCATATATTATTTTAAAATTGTTAGATGTCTCATTTTCTGAAAAGTCTTTGCTGCTAAGCAGAGGCAAAACTTCTTCTAGAATATATTCTGCCTCCTTACCTTCAATAGTGTTTGAATAATTGAGTTTTATAAAATTTAATTGTTCCTTATACTGGCTATAGCCATATTCCTTTGCAATTGAAACTGCTTTTAGCATTTCTATTTTTGAAATTATTGGAGTATCAAACAGTTTTTTAATTTTCTGATCACAAAGCTCTATTGCTTTTATATAGTTTTGATCGCTGTATTCCTGATAAATAGTATTATAAATTGCTATTGGATTATTTTCAGTTGCAACAACTGCTTCTTCTGGATTTAATAAAAATTCTGCATATTTAGATTTAGGGTAATCATTGATAATATTGTCCTTAATTAATTCAGCCTGCTCGCTATCTCCAAGGCTTATGTGGTTTTTATAAATTGAATATTTTGCAGGAGGAATTAAAGACTCTTCAGGGCTATTGTTTAATAATGTAATTAGTTTTTGGTTAGATATTTTAAATTCCTTGAATTGATCCTTATAGATTGCTCCTAATTTATAGTAGGCATCATTTGTAACTAATTTAATGCTATCAATAACCTTTATTGATTTAGGTATTCTGTTTATATAGTAGTATACATTATAGAGACTATCTTCTGGTATTTCTAAATTAGCAATTCCTTCATTTTCCTTTTTTAAATCATCAAACTCAATAGACCATCTCCAATTATTTACAAGTTTTCTTTTTCCCCATTTTTTAGAAAACGCCCCCTTGCCATAAGAAACCGCAGTAGGATTGTAAAAGTAAAATACTGCCTCATCATATGAAGAGTTTTTTTGGTCAAGTAAATTTTGGGATCCAAAATTGTTATTTTTTTCCTCTTCCTCATTGAGCTGAGCTTGTATTATTTTTAATTCTTCAATATATGTTTCAAAATATACTTCTCTAGCTTTGTCATCCATATTAACTAAAGACAATATGCTGTCATTAGTTGCTGTAATATTTTCATACAATATTAAGTCTTGCAAATTATCTCTTTTCTTTTTAATCCTTCTATATAGTTTTGTTTTCCTTTCTAGTTTAGTCAATGTGCTATCATAATATAACCCTGCGGTTAAATACTCCTTATTTTCAAAATTTATATCTGCTAAGTTTTGATAATTTTCAGTCTCTAAATAATCATCGCTAACTATTGATTCTAGTGAATTGTTAAAGAATTTTACAGCAATACTGTCCTTTCCTTGTCTTAAGCTCAATAATGCTAATTGATGAAATAAAGATCCTAAAAAAACAGTGTTTTCAATATTATCAACAAGCTCTTTAATTTCAATAATTGAGTTATTAATAGAGTCTGAATTAGTGGTTCTTCTAATATGAGAGTGAATTGTATATTCTCTTGGAATTTTTCTTTTATAACCTATATTCTCATTATATAGTGTGTTTGCGCTATCCTTATAATTAGCGTAGTCATATAGTTGCCCTAAAATATAGTTATATCTAGCCTTAATTGGTTTTTGATTAATCAAACCTCTTGCCGTCTTCAAACAAGCTATTGCACTGTCTTGACTTTTTGTGTTAATGTATGCCTGTGATAAAAATAAATTTGCTTGAGCTAAATCCTGTGATTCTAATTTATTATTGTTTATTAATTCTTTTAAATTTACTATTGCTCTTTGATTCTGCCCTAGCCTTATATTAATTTTTTCTTTCCATATCTTGACGTGATTAATATATTGGCTGGATGGATATTTAAATAATATGTAATTGAATGCTTCTAGGGACGGTATAAATCTTTGGTCATAATATCTAGATTTCCCAAGTAATATATATGCTTCATCCATAATTGGATTTGCTTCTTTTCCATTTATGTTCATTGAATGTTTTTGGATAGCTAATGCTGCTTTTTCTTCAGCTTGTGAAAAAGGTGTCTGAGAATTTTTTTCAAAATTATCTTCTGCTATTTCTGAATTATATTTTTCTATTGGGATTAGTTTCCAAAAATTATCTTTTTCCTGATCATTTAATGATTCCAGCGCTTCATTCAATAAGTTATTCCCGTTATATAGATAATTGTATTTAGTAGTAATAGAATGGAAATTTTTATTTAAAAACTTGTCTTTTTTTCTAGAACAACCTACAAGAACAAAGGCTGTTATAAGTCCTATGAAAATATATTTATATATTGTTTTATCTAGCATGAGTAAAATATTAACAGAAATAATCTACAGATATTGCCTATCAGGCCAAAAATAGTTAAGTTTTTATACATTTGTCAAAAGTTATATGCTTTCTTTTTAATTTAATTAAAGAATCTATTTTGAGCGAAGAAGTTAAAATTATTATTAAAGTTGACGGGCTTGAATCTTCTATAAAAGGTTCAAAAGAGCAAACTATTTTAGACTCAGCTCTTGAAAATGACATAGACGCCCCCTATTCTTGTCAAGGAGGTGCGTGTGCAACATGTATTGGTCGAGTAATTGATGGTAATACAAAAATGGAACAAAATCATGTTCTTACAGATAGTGAAGTAGAGGATGGACTAATTCTAACCTGTCAAGCATTTCCTTTAACTGAAGCCGTTTCCGTTGATTATGATGATGTTTAAAGAGTCTCTTTTATTTTTTGAATTATCTCTTCAGTTGAAATACTATTAATTGCATTCTTGTATCCTTCTGGATATTTATCCCCATAGATAGATGTTGGTATTTTAGGATACTTCTTTCTGTCAGGCATAATAGAGTTTTTTATATTTTGATGAAAAGGCAGAAATCCTGCATAAGGATGTGTAACTCCCCATATTGTAATTACCTTAATCCCATACATTGCTGCTAAATGTCCATTTGCCGAGTCCATTGAGATCATTAAGTCTAGGTTGGACATAAAATCCATTTGATCAGAAAGGGAAAACCCATTGACGAGACTAAAAACATTCTTGTTGTTCTTAGATATTTTGCCTAGAAGCTTCCCCTCAATTTCTCCGCCACCAAACAATAATATTATATGTTCTTCAGAAACATATTCTATAATTTTTTTCATCTTTTCAAAAGAATAGGTTTTGGCTTCATGCTTAGCAAATGGAGCTATGCCAATTAACTTTTTATTCGAATCTATTATTACTTTTTTATTATGCTTCTCTAGGCTTGATTTTTTTGGAAAAACTGGTTTTGAGATACTTATATTCATGTTTATCTTATTAAACACATCCAAGTATCTTTGATGGGTCATCTTTATTTGTTTGAAAAATCTGCCTTTAATTAAGCTTGTTTTTTGTTTTCTGCCTTTATCAATCTGATGAAAATTTCTTCCCCATAAAAATTTTAAAAAATTTGTTCTTAATACATTATGTAAGTCAATTACAGCATCTATATTTAACTCTTTCAATTCATTTCTCAATCTAAATATCCCTATTAACCCCCTATGCCTACCTTTAATTTCAGCCGGTATTAGATTAACTTTTTCAAATTCCCTAAATAATTCTAGAAAGACAGGTTTTGTTAAAATTGAAATTTTAATTCTTGGGTATTGTTTTAAAACAATTCGAATCACAGGGATTGTCATAGCAACATCTCCCATTGATGTAAGCCTAATAATTAAAATGTGCTTAATTGATTCCAAAATAATTTATAGAAACTATTGTTTATTTTTTCTTAGTATCGGGTTAAGCTCTTGGTCATTATACATCTTCATTTGCTTGTATGTCTTCATATATTTTTTTCCGCTGGATATCTCATCTAGTAGCTCATCTATTGCTGTTGACAGATCATCTCTTTGCTGAATTAATACTGCTAATTTCAAAGAACAATTACTTTTATGATTTTCAGATGCATCTAATCTGTTTGTTTCAATATTCATATGATATATTTTCAATTCTAAAATTGATAATCTATCTAAGGCCCAAGCAGGGCTTTCCGTGTTAATTGTGGCGCTTTCTAAGACTTTAATGTCAGAATATTTTTTTAAAAAATATTCATCAAGTAGTTCCACAGTATCAGTGCGTTCCTGATTAGAAGAATCAATTTTTCTTTTTAAATTTAGCGCCTCTATTGGGTCTATTTCAGGATCTCTAATAATGTCTTCATAGGCCCATTGAATAGTATCTATCCATGATTTTTTATAAAGCAAGCTTTCAATATATTCTTCTTCATGGTTGTATCGATTTGTTAATAGCTGATTAATACTACCTGATTTTTTAAAATCAGCTGTGGCCTGGTTAAATATTTCTATTGCATTTTTTGTAAACATATCTACCAAAGATACCTCATTTAAAATAAATAATATTTATAATTATTAGCAAAATCACTACAATATCTAAAACCCATTTATGCTTTAAAAGCTCCATTATTTTACTAGCTAATATTAGGAACGGGAATAAAAAATAAATAAATATGTCTTCTGTCACATTAACTCCACTTACAGCAAATGAAATGAGAAAAAATACTAAAATAATTGAAAATTTTTTGGTGTTTTCTATAGACTTCAATCCAAATGTTATAAAATATACTACTAGCCCAATTACCATAATTAATAACAGCAGTATTCTGCTTGGAGTATTAAAAATAAAATTGTAATGGTCTATATATATTAATATCGTTCCGTTTAAAAACTCTTTAATAAATTCTGGAAAAGAAATAAAATCAAATATTAATATCTCTATCATATATGAAGCAAACACAGAAGCTACTGCCCCTATAATCATTACCCCAATTGTTCTAAAATTTACAAAAGAATATAAAAAGGTTGCCAACAGAATAACAAGTAAAAAAAGAAGTAAAGGAGGAAATAAAACTGCACCAAAAGTTATCCAGAAAGAAGAATCAAATATCTTCTTTAACTCATCTTTTCCAGATTTTAAACTGATAGCCCTTCTAATTCCAAGCAACACAAAAAAATTGGCAAGAACGATATTAAAAGATATTATGTTGGGGAACAAGGCTAAGGCAAAGACTATAAAAGCAACTATTGGGTAGTTGTTTTTTTCTGTCAATTTATTCTTTGTAATTATAAAAGAAGACAACAAAAGTGAAAGAAATAATAATACAATTATTGGCAATTGAAGCATGAACAAACTCATAGTCCCGTCTATCCATTCAAACTTGTAGCTTTGAAAAAAAACAAGAATAAATAAATAAATTATAATTATAAAAAAATGAACGGTTCTAGATCTGCCAAAAAACCTTGTAATCATAGAAAGATTTGTATATTTGCAAAGTAAATTAATTTAATTTAAAATGAGGGGATTCTTTTACGGAATAGAAGATTTGTTTGTCAATTACCTCTTTTTACCATTTGATTTTCTTAGATCATTGGGGGAAAGTGACTGGTGGATGTCTAATGTTGTTGGATGGTTCTTTTTTCTAATCGGATTTACTGCTTTTGTTTATTGGATGATACAGTTAAAATCTTTTGATGATAAAAAGGAAGAAAACAAAACTATCACAGCGCACTCTTATTTATAAATCAAATCCAATATCTCGCCTGTAGTACATATCCTTAAAAGCTATTTTTGAAATATTTCTATATGAAGTTTTTAGTGCTTCTTTATAATTCTCTGACAAAGAAGTAATTGCCAAGACTCTCCCCCCAGAAGTAATTATTTTATCATTATCTAGCCTTGCTCCAGCGTGAAAGACTGTAGAGTCATTAACTTTATCTAGCCCTGTAATTTCATAATCTTTCTGGTATGATTCCGGATAACCGCCTGAGACTACCACCACAGTAACTGCTGTCCTTTCATCAATTAATATAGAATGATTTTGTAAAGTTTGATTATAAAGAGATTCAAAAACTTCTACTATGTCGTTTTGAATTCTAGGAAGCACGGCTTCAGTTTCTGGATCCCCCATTCTGACATTATATTCAATTACATAAGGATCATCATCTACCTTAATTAGTCCTATAAAGACAAATCCCTTAAAAGGAATTTGATCTTTTTTTAATCCTTCAATAGTAGGCTTAATTATGGTTTCTTCTATTTTACTCATAAGAGCCTCGTCAACAAAAGGCGGAGGAGAGATGGCTCCCATTCCTCCTGTATTTAATCCCTGATCTCCTTCTCCTATTCTTTTATAATCCTTGGCGGTTGGAAGAATCTTGTAGGATTCTCCATCAGTAATCACAAAACAGCTCAGCTCTATTCCTTTTAAAAACTCCTCTACAACAACCTGAGAGCCAGCTTCTCCAAACTTGTTTTCACATAACATTTTGTGAAGCTCTTTTTTAGCTTCATCTAAAGTCTCAATTATTAGAACTCCCTTCCCTGCTGCAAGACCATCTGCCTTTAAAACGTAAGGGGGTGACAATGATTCTAAAAATCTATTTGCTTCATTTATTTGATTCTTATTAAATGTTTGATGAGCCGCTGTTGGAATGTCGTGGCGATTCATAAATTCTTTTGCAAAATTTTTGCTGCCTTCAAGCTGAGCTCCTTTAGTCTGTGGCCCTATAACCATGACATTACTTAAGTCATCGTCATTTAAGAAAAAATCGTGGATTCCATTTACAAGAGGGTCTTCTGGCCCAACAACCACCATATTAATCTGGTGCTTTAAAACTGCTTTTTTTATTTCTTGAAAGTCATTGTGGCTAATCCTTAAATTTTGACCAACTTCTGCTGTGCCTGAGTTTCCTGGGGCAATAAATAACTTTTTACAATGCTTGCTTGATCTTATTTTTTTAGCAAAAGCATGCTCTCTTCCACCAGAACCTAAAACAAGTATATTCATAAGTTTTTATATAGGATAGTAAAAATACTAGATGTCTGAGAATAAAAAAATTAATATGCTTTTTTCTCTCCTCTTAGTGAATTAAAAACAGTTAGTATTATTATTTTGATGTCCAACAACAAAGACCAATTTTCAATATAATTAATATCATACTTAATCCTGTTAACAATGTCTGACTGTATCTCAATTTCGCCCCTGTATCCATTGACTTGAGCAAGGCCTGTTATGCCTGGCTTAATAAAATGCCTTACCATAAATTTATCTATTGATTTAAGATATTTTTCATTTTCATTCACCATGTGCGGCCTAGGGCCAACAACAGACATATTCCCTGCTAATACATTAAAAAATTGTGGGAGCTCATCTATGCTCGTTTTTCTTAGAAATGCGCCAACTCTAGTAAGTCTTTTATCGTTTCTAGTGGCTTGCGCGGTGTCTGCTTCAGCATTAATTTTCATAGATCTAAATTTGTAACAGTAAAACTGTTTGAAATTATAGCCATTTCTTATTTGTCTAAAAAATATAGTTCCTTTAGATTCTGATTTAATAATTACTGCCAGTATAGGGGTTAGCCATGATAATACGCAAACTATAATAAATAAAGAAAAGACAATGTCAAAAAGTCTTTTTATAAATTTATTAAATGGTTCTTCTAATAAAATATTTCTTAAAGAAAGTACAGGCACATAATCATATGTTTCGTATTTAAGTTTCTTTGAATATAAATTTTCAAAGCTTGGAATAAACTTTACTGTTTTTAGGTTATTTTCAGCAAAATCAATAATTGTTTTTATTTGAGTTTTACTTAAAGAAGGCAATGAGCAGTATATTTCATCAATCTTTTCTTCTAAAATAAAATCAAAGTGTTTCTCTATATCTTCTTCGTTGTTAGGTAGAATTGTTTTAATATGCCTATACCCAGTAGATGTTTTTTCCTGAAAGAATTTCTCTAAACTATTGCTTTCTGCTCCATTTCCTATTATAATTGTTCTTCTATAATTTCCGCCAAAATCAGCTCTAAATTTTAACATAAAATAATAGATCGAAAACTTAATTGCTCCAATGAAAGCTCCACTATATAAAACAAAAATTAATATTTGATTGGGGGAAATATTTAAAAATGGAAATATTCCAGAAACAGAGAATATTGTCATCAAAAACAGAATACATTGGATCAAAAGAAGATTTAATATTCTTATCTCAGGAGTGTATCTATAAACATTATAAAACCTAGAAAAAACTGAGATGATAATCCATGAAGCTGAAACTATAATAAAAAACCAATAAGGCTGTAAAAGCTCATTATTAAAAATATATTTAATGCCAAGAAAGTTTATTATATATAAGTCTATTAGATATGTTATTGGTCTAATATATCTAGAGAACCTTCCCTGTTTTTTCCTTGCCATTCTTTGGTTTTATTTAAAACATATGATTTGAATTTTTTTTCAAAAATATGTCTACTAAAGCGTTCTGCATTCTCCCTCAACTTAATGGAGTCAAATTTTGTTTGATTAAAACGCTTTATTGCCTTTAAAATTGCCTCTGGGGTTTGTTCGAAAAAAAGAATACCTGTAGAGCCGTCTATTACTGTTTCTAAAACACCGCCTTTTCCATATGCAATTACTGGGGTGCCACATGCTTGGGCTTCTACTGGGGCTATCCCAAAATCTTCAAGACCAGCATGTAAAAAGGCTTTTGCCTTACCAACAGTAGAGTGAACAATTTCAGAGCTGGCATAGTCAATGAATTTAATATTTGCATTTGCCTTATCCATCAATTTTTTCTTTTGACTTCCTGACCCAATAATAATTAATTCGTCATTTAGCTTATTAAACGCGCTAACTAGTAAATCTATTCTTTTATATGGTTCAAGCCTTGCTGCTGTAACATAGTAATTTTCTTTTTCCTTAATTACAGGAAATTTATTAATATCCACAGGTGGATGTATTAAAAAAGAGTCCCTTTTGTAATTTTGTTTTATCCAGTTTTGAATATATCTTGAGTTTGCTATTATATAGTCTGGATTTTTAGACTGGTCTATGTCTATTCTTTTTAAAATAGCTAAAACAGGAGAAAAAAATGCTCTAATAAGCTTACTAAAATATATGCCCTTATTGTCCCATAAATACCTTTGATTTCTAGCTTGATAGTAGCAAATATGGAGTTGCTTTTTACTTGTCTTTCTTACTCCTTTAGCAACAGAAAATGAAGATGAAATAATTAAATTGGTGTCTTTTTCAATCTTCATCTCCTTCAAAAAATAAGAAAAAAGAAAAAAGAAATATCTAAAATTTTTTCCAAAATATTTTAAATTGGTTTCCTTTATCTGAATGTCTTTCCCTGAAAAAACCTTTGAGGCGTCACTTTGTTTCATAACGTTAATAAGCATATGGCATTTATCAAAGCTTAGAGCATTGGTAATAGCGGAGACAACTCTTTCTGCTCCTCCATATTTGTCAAGCCAATCAACTACTAAAATGTTTTTCATTCTTTGATTTTGTTTTTATTTAAAATTGTGTAGCAAATTAAGGCAATTACAAATACCCCGAAGGTTCTATGAAAAGGATTTTCAAAAAACATAAAAAATATTAAGGAAAAATATATGTTTAAATTATAAATTGTTTTTTTCGAATCAAATAATATTATAATAAGCAATGCTATAAAAAAAGCCAGTCCAAAAAACCCTATGCTTAATAAGAAATCTATGTATTGATTGTGAGTGTTAAAATCTCGTTGAATAAACCACTCTCTCTTCTTTACAGGTTCTATTTTTTTATACTTTTCTCTTAGTAGTTCCTGAGTTTTTCCAAATCCTAATCCTATAAATTTGTTGTTGTTGTCATTAAATATTTCAAATGAGTTTTTCCAAATTAAATATCTTGGTTCATGTGTTTTAAATTTTTCTACAAAACTTTCTCTTTGATCATCTGCTGCATATAAAATTCTTTTTGAAAAATTGTTATTAGTAAATACCAATGCCAATCCCCCTACTACAACTGCTATTATTCCTATATTTCTGGCTTTAGAATTTAATTTATACAAGGTTGTACTAATTAAAACAAATAAAATTAAAATTACTGCCGTTCTGGAAGCTATCAAAAGAGTTGTAATTAATAAAAGAATTGCTAACAAAAAATATGTTTTAGCTATTTTTTTGTTATAAAAATTAAAAAAAGACTCTAGGCAAAATACTAGAGCAATAACATTGAAAAACCCTAAATAAAGTCTTTGTGTCATCATAAGGGTTTCTACTATTTCTCCGGTATAGAACGAAGTGTTCCCTGTATCAATTACATATGCGATAATATTAAATAGAGAAATAATAGAGCTTAATGCTGCTCCAGCAATAAACGCGTTTTTTAAGTTTTGTGGGTTTTTAATTATTGACAGCAGAGCAATTAAAAGGATTGTTTGTCCAATTTTTCTCAATTCTGCAAAATCATTAATAATTTCATTCACAAATAGCGACTGTATGACAATGATTGTAAAAAATGCAAAAAATACTAATACCGACCTTCTTTCTACAATATCCTTTAAGTCTTTTTTCTTTAAAAGGAAAACAGCAAGCACAAGAATACAGCCCATAATTATGCTTGAAAGAGCGTGTGCCACAGGTATAAATGGAATAAAAAAGCATAAAAACATGCAAAGCCACAGGTAGTATTTATATATTTTTTCTTGCATATTATTTATAGCTTTTTGATTTAATAACATTTAGGAAATCCCTTGAAAAAAACAAAAGTGCTAAACTTCTAAAAATTCCATAGATTGGATAAAACCCAAAATAAAAGTTTTTTATCATTATTTTAATTCTATTTTTTACCTGTTTCCTTCTATGGACTGATGATATTGATCGTGGGTCTGCAAAATAATCAATTAATATTTCTGGATAATTTTCAGCCTTAAACTTATTTATCACACTAAAAAAAAAGGCATAATCTTCTGCAGCAAAATAATTTGTTGGATACTCTACAATTTCTTTTAGTATTACAGATGAAAACATTACTGATGGGTGTATAAAAGCAGAATTTAGATGCATAGCTTTTTTTATTTCCTTATATGATGTAGGGTGTTTTAAATTATACATATGATTGCCGTTTGAATCAACAATATTACCCCATGTCCCAAGAAGCTTGACCTCGGGGTTTTGTTCAAGATATTTATGCTGAATTGTAAGCTTATTTTTATAAAACAAATCTCCTGCGTCTAGCCTAGCTATATATTTATATTTATTGTTCTTTGCAAAATTAAGACCAGCATTTAAAGTCTTTGCTATGCCTTTATTTAATTCATTTTTTTTGTAAAAAATCGTGCCTAACTTATATTCACTTTTAAGCTGTTTGATGTTTATTTCTTTCTGGCTCCCATCATCAATTATAATTATATCAACCTTTAACTTCTCCCTTATTGAATTAATAGAAGCATGCAATCCTTTTGGATTATTGTAATGAGGAATAATAATTATAAGCTCTTTAAGCATTGTTTAATTTTTTATAGTCTATTGCAAATATAATAGCCAAGCAAATCCAAAAAGCATAGATTCTTAAAGAATCCATCTTTAACCAATTCATTGAAAACCCTATCATTGAAATAAATATAATTACTGAATATATGTTGTGTTTTCTAAAGTTGTTATAGCACCAGAAAAACACATGAAGCAGCAGCGCAAGAAAAATTAAAAAACCTACAACTCCTGTTTCACTAAGAAATCGTAAATATATATTATATCCTGGGGGGAAGCGCTTTTCTTGCTGATTTGAATATCTTAGTCTAAATTCCCAGTTGTTTTTCTTTGCCCAGTTTGGATATTTTTTTCTTGATTCAAATGCTTGAAGACCATATCCAGTTCCAGCTACAGGGTTTTCTAAAAAGACCTTATACATAGCTACTTGTATTCCAAATCTTGACCTATTAGATCTAGAGTGGTCGCTATCATCAAGCTTAAAAGACGCTATTTCATTTCTAGCGTATTCATAAATTTGATTTGAAAATGCTAATGAGAAGCAAGAAGCTATTAATGTCAAAGCAACTGTAATATTTAAGAGCGCTTTAGAATGTTTTAAATCCTTTAAAAGGATATATAAAAAAGCCAGGGACTGAACAATGATAATAAAGAATGCTGCTCTAGATCCTGAAACAAAAGCTAGCAAAATAACAGCTATTGAAGGGAAAAATCTCCAACTAGACTTGCTTGTTATTATATAGCTAAACATCCAGCCTGCAATTGATAAGAGGTATGTTCCTAAGGCTGGGGGTTCAAAAGTAACTGAGGAAATTCTATTTAACAATGAATCCGTTTTAGCCTCAGTAAAAGGGAAATAATCAAACAGGTTTAAGACTTTAATTTTTAAATCTTGCATGCCAAACTTTACAATTAAAATCTCAAAAAAAGCATATATTAAAACTATTATAAATGAGGCTAATATTACTTTTCTAATTGTGTATAACAGCCTGTTTAGGTCCGCTAAATAAAAGATGTTAAAAAAAGTAATTGGCAAAATAATTGAACATATTAGCAAGGCTCCATACTGATTAATGAATCTTTCTAATCCTGTTGTTTGTTTGAAAAAATATTCTGCAACAGTCATGCTGTTTAAAAGAGTTGCTATAAAACACCAAACTATAAGTAGAATTAAAAACTGGAAAACTATATTCTTTATTGGAATTTTAATTTTTCTTTTTAAAAGGGCAAAAAACGAAGCGGCTATAAAAAATAAAAAACATGAGTCTCTGTAAAATTCTCCTAAAAAAGGCAAGCCTTCCCATGAATTAAAAGGGAGAAAAAAAACGCCCATCAAGATGGCGTATAGAGCAATATTTATAATGCTAGTTTGTTTCATTTTTTTATTTATAATTACCCCATTGTTTTATTTCTACCCCCATTTGTTCTAGATATTTAACTTCTTTCCTAAAGAATTTTTTTAATTCTTGTTCGGTTTCTTTATTTATTGCTTTTGAATTTATTTTATATTTTCTTGTTATAGAGTTCAATATATCCTTCATCCATGGCTTCACAGAAATCATTTTTTTCATAAAGTTTTTAGCGCTTGAAGGCTTAAAGATTGTTCTGGTAATTATATTATTACTATAAGACCCGCCAGGGTTATATTTTTTATTCAATAGTGTTGGCAGAAATTCGCTGTTTACCTCTAGAAATCTATATGTTTTTTTTATAGTTTCTTCTGGATTGAGCATTAGCTCTTCTTGAGTTAAAATTAAAACCTCAGAAAAAATCTCCTTTGCTTTTGCTAATTTTTCATAATATGAAGAATTAAATTTATAATACCAAAAATCTGAAAATTGCAGTTTTTTCCTTTTATCTTCTTGTGCCAATGCTTCTGCAAAACTAAGCTGCTCTCTGCCCTCTCTTACTAAATGAAGATAATTAGAGTATGCTCTTTTAATAGGATCTCTAACCAATACTATAAATTTTGGGCTTGAAAGGGTGTTTTTAATTTCATTAAAAAGTTCTGGGTAATTTATATATGACGGGGAGGTTTCTCCTACAGATTTGTAGTTTTTTTCAACAGGAAAAAATTTAGAATATTCCTTAAAGTTTCTAACATGTGTTTTTAAAGCTATCTTGTCTCCTTTACCTGCTATTTGTTTTGATAGAATTTTGTTAGTGAAAAAATGGAGCTCTTTTTGTTTTGGCATAAATATTTCAGGATGCTCAGCTAAATAGTAGTGAAGCGACGTTGTTCCGCATTTTGGAAAACCAGATATTATAAAGTTTGGTAAACGCATTTGCTATGATATAAAGATTTTTATTCTGTCTGATCTATAAATTACAGCAACAATCAGGCTGTTCCAAAAAACCATGCTAATTAATGTTGCTGTTGCTGCGCCCTCTATTCCATAAATAGGGATCAAAACTAGATTTAATATAACATTCACTATGAGGCCAGAAATTAATATCTTATTGAGCTTTTTCTGTTTTCCTGTCATGTTTAAGTATGTCGCTCCAGGGCCACATAAAGCGCTAAAAAATTGTCCAGCTAATAAAACCCATAAAGATTGCTTTGCAAAAACATATCCTTCCCCAAAAAGACTTAGTGTTGGGCCAGAAAAAATAAATAAAATTAATAGCACAGGCAGGCTTATAATAAAAATGATTCTCGCTGCATCCCTAATCAACTTGTTTAGTCTATTGAAATCGTTG
>MDSX01016148.1_pt1 | contig 49491 bp, 48 predicted proteins | sample 811141 | NCBI WGS metagenome assembly MDSX01 (sample SAMN05326642, study PRJNA326480) | marine metagenome | isolation source: seawater | place: Atlantic Ocean: South East | collected 2010 | reverse complement strand
TCATCACTCAATATTTCAAATTTTTGAAAGAAAAAAAAATATATTAAAAAAATAATTAAAACTGAAATTAAATCAAAAATCATTTCAATAATTTTTTTCTTATTTCAATAATTTCCTTTAATCCGTTTTTTAAATCAATATTTGGGCTCCAGCCTAGTTTATTTATTAATGATTTATCTAAATTTTTTCTGTATGTGCCATCGGGTGATTTTTTATCAAAGATTATTTGACCATTAAAACCTATATATTGACTAATTAAATTAGCTAATTTTTTAATTGAAATTTCATCCTTTGTACCAATATTTATTATCGGAAGTTTTGATTTAAACAAATTCTTAATTTTATTTTTCTTTAGATTTAAGGTAAAAAAAATTGCTGAAGCTAAATCCTCTGCATGAATAAATTCTCTGAGTGGTTTTCCAGTACCCAATAATTCTAATTTCTTTTTTTTACTTTCAACTGCACTTTCAATTTTTGAAATTATAGCAGGAATAACATGGCCATTAATTTTATGAAAATTATCTTTATGCCCATAAACATTGGTAGGCATTAAACAAATTACATCTAAATTCAAATCCTCATATAAAGCTTCACAAAGCTTTATTCCTGATATTTTTGCTATTGCATAACATTGGTTTGTTTTTTCTAGCGGGCCACCTAGTAAACTTTTTTCTTTAATTGGATTTTTTGAATGTTTTGGATAAATGCATGAGGTACCTAAAAAAATTGTTCGTTTTATTTTTTTTTTAATAGCTAATTTTAAAAGTGAATTTTGTATCTCTATATTATCTAAAAAAAAATCTTTTTGATTTTGACTATTTGCAATGATTCCACCTGCTCTAGCTGCAGACATAATCATATAATCAACTCTTTTATTTGTAAAAAATTTTTCGACCGCTTCATAATTTCTTAAATCAAGTTTTTTTCTGTTAACAGTTATTAAATTTTTATAACCTTTTTTTTTAAAAAGATTTAGAACTGCATTTCCAACCAGTCCATTATGACCTGCAATATAAATCTTCTCTGATTTTTTCATTATTTCTGATATTTTTTTTTGCTTAGATCGATATCAGAGTCAAGCATGTCTTTAACAAGATCTTTTAAATTATATTTTATTTTATACTTAAGAATTTTGAATGATTTTTTTGGATCACCTTTTAAGTAATCAATTTCTAATGGACGATAATACTTCTTATCAACCTTTACAATAAGTTCTTTTTTGCTATTTCTGATTAAATATCCTTTTTCTTTAATTCCTTTTCCAGTCCATATAATTTTTAAATTTAAATATTTACAACACTCATTTACAAATTGCCTAACGCTATTAGTTTTGCCAGTGGCAATTACGAAATCATCAGGTTTATTTTGTTGTAATATTTTCCATTGCATTTCAGTATAGTCTTTAGCATGCCCCCAGTCTCTTTTAGCATTCAAATTTCCTAAATATAAAATATCTTTTGATCCAAGTATTTTTTTCGCAAAAAACATTGTAATTTTTCTAGTAACAAATGTTTCACCTCTACGAGGGCTTTCATGATTAAACAAAATCCCATTAGAAGCGAAAAAACCATAAGCATCTCTATATACTTTTGTCATCCAATATGAGTAAAGTTTTGAAACACCATATGGAGATTTAGGTACCATTGGAGATTTTTCATTAAATGAATTTACTTTATCAGGTTTTTCGCCAAATAATTCAGAAGTACTAGCTTGATAAAACTTTGTTTTTTTTAAATTTAAAAAACGCATTGCCTCCAGAACTCTTAATGTCCCAAGTCCAGAAACTTCTGATGTGTATTCTGGTATTTCGAACGAGTGACCTACATGACTTTGTGCGCCCAAATTATATATTTCATTTGGTTTTATTCTACTTATTACATTAACTAGACTGTTAGAGTCTGATAAATCCCCGTAGTGAAGGAAGAAATTTTTAGCCTCATGAAAATCTTTATATATATGATCTATTCTACTGGTATTAAATGTAGATGACTTTCTTTTTATACCATGAACAATGTATCCTTTTTTTAATAAAAATTCCGCCAGGTAAGATCCGTCTTGACCAGTAATGCCAGTTATTAATGCAGTTTTTTTCAAATTATAAATTTTTTAAAATCTTATTATATGAAATTATAATTACACCAAAAATAGATAAGATAAAGTTTTTATTTTCATACACATAAAACAATCTAAAAGCATCTATTAATTTTTGAAAAGTATTGGAAGATAATGAATTTTGAGTTTTTCTCCAACTAGACAAAATTTTATTAATAGTATTTAATTTTACTCCCTGTCTTAATAATTTAAGCCACAATGCAAAATCCTCTTGTGTATTAAGACTATAAAATTTCATTTTTGAAAGAATTTTTTTGCTAAAAACAACTGTGCTAAGACCAATGCAGTTAGATTTTATAAGATAATTATAATATATATATTTTGGTAATTTACTTGATCTAATAATTTTATCATTTTCATCTATAATTTCAAATGCAGAACAAGAAAAATCTGCTTTGTTTTTAATCATATAATTAATTTGAAATTCAAGCTTACGCTTTTTCCAAGTATCATCTGCATCTAGAAATGCAATGTATGAACTTTTACTATATTTGAGTGCTTTATTTCTTGATTTTGCTACGCCTAAATTCTTTTTATTTACTATCAATTTTTTTTTCTTAAAGTTATTTAATATAATTTTGATATACTTTAAATCTTCTTTATCCTCATCATCATACACGAATATAAGTTCATAATTTTTATACGTTTGGTTTAAAATTGAATTAATTGTTTTAAGTAAATATTTTTTTTTTTTATAATAAGTAATTATTATAGAAACTTGAGGTTTTACAAATTTCATTTTCTAAAATAAAAAATATAATTATTCATTTTTTTTATATTTATGCTTTCAATACCTCTTACACAAGTTGATGGTACGTTCCAACACATACCATTAGTTAGATATACTTTAATACCATTAATTAATTTCTCCTCAAATTTTACACTATCAACCCAATAATATGGAAAATTAATAAAACTATGATGTTGGTTATATGGTATATTTAGCTCATTATTTAATCTATCAAAATTTTTATACATAAATACAAAATAAGAAATTAAAAAAATTATAGATATTTTTTTTAAAAAAGATTTAGACGTTGTGTTCAAATATTTATTATATATGATTATAAATGGAAAGATCAACAATAGATAGACTATTATATATCCTGCATATCTCAAAGTGGGAAAATTAAAAAACCATAAAAAAAAGATAATTATTATTGTTATATAAAAAGATAAAAAATCTGTTTTATAATTATAAGTGATTTTTTTGTTAAAAAAAATTTCTCTGTAAAAAAATAAACTAAAAATTAATAAAATTAAAAAAGTAACTAGAATGTAATCAGTTACTTTTGTAAAAAAATAAATACTTATCCAATGACCGAGCCAATTCAGCGAGTCGATATATTTTGAGGGATCATTTACATTAAAATTAGGTCCTTTTCCACCTTTAGCCCATGTTTCATAGTGAAGGTTCATATATTCAATTAATTCTGCGTTTAAAGCCCAAGTAAAATAACTGCTCATACAAGTTCTTTCTACTGGATAAATTAAGCACCCTGTAGATGTAAAATTTAAAAAAATAAAAATTACAATTGCAGATATTGATAATAATAAAGAATTTAAGTTTAAAATTTGTGAAAAAAATATTTTTTTTTTCTTAAATAAAATTATAATAAAAAAAATTGAGTAAATTACTAAGATAAATTTAAGCGTCGTAGCAAATACAATTAAAATAACTGATAATTGTAAATAAAGCTTTAAAATTTCGTATTTTAATTTTTTATTAAAAATTATTTCAAAAATAAGGAATAAGTAAATTGTAATTATTATTAATCCTGAGATATCAGATCCATACTCAGCTAATCTTGAAAACTTTGTTAAAAATAATATTAAAATTAAAGATAGAAAAATTCTTGAAATATTATGGTTTAAGTATTTGTTGATATAAATTTCATAAATAACAAAATAAATCAAAAAAATTAAAAAAATAAAATTTGTTAAATTAAACAAATTAATGCCAAAATAAGGTAAATAATTAAGGGACATTAACATAAAGATTGAACTAATATGTTTAAATCCATGATTAAGATTTCCTAATCCAAATTGAAGTTTTTGCTCAGCAAATTGTAGTGAGTTTGGAAGATGATAATAAGGAAAATCCTCATTCGTTTTTGAGATAACTACACATAAAAACGTTAACAAGAAAATTATAATTAAATATTTAAGGTTTATAAGTCTAAAGTCTGAATTTATTAAAAAATTACAAATCAAAATTAGTCCAACAGTAATGACAACCATGTTGAAGATGTATCCATGGGCAATAAAAATATGTGAATAACTTGCTATTATTGATAAAAAAAATAATCCTAGAAAACCTACTAAACCTAAATTGATATTTTTAGTATCAAAATTTGCTAATTTTACAAAAAGATATCCATAGCCAACAGTTGAAATCAAGATGATTAATGATACTAAAAAAAAATAAGCTAAATCCAGCATTTATTACTCATCATTTAATATCAAATTACTTAATTGTTGATAGTGATTAAATATTGTAAATTTTTTTATATTTTTTAAACCATTTTTCTTCATTTTTTTTTTTATTTTGTAAGTTTTGAATTTTTTCAAAATTTAATTGAAAATCATTAATATCACCCTGCTGATAAACTACACCGTTAAAATTATTTTTTATTAACTCTTTTGGACCAGGCCTAGAATTACTACTTAAGATCAATGTTCTTAAAAAAGCTGCCTCAACAAGCACAAAGCCTGGATCTTCCCATAAAGAAGATAGAATAAATGCTTTTGCATTCACAAAATATGGGAATATATTTTCAACGTGTCCTAATAAGATTATATTTTGATTTAAGTTATTATCATTAATGTAATGAAGTATTTTTTCTTTATCTTCACCATCTCCTGCAATAAATAATTTTATTTTTTTATTTTTACTTATAATTTTTTTAAATGCTTTACACAGAAACATAAAATTCTTTTGATAAGTTAGCCTTCCAACAGCAAGAAAATATTCCTTATTATTGTAAACAAATTGTTTTTTTTTTTTGTTAATTTCTGAAACATTTATTATAGGATCATATAAAAGACCGAGCTTATCATCTGAAATAATTTTAAGAGATTTAATATATGATAAAGTATTTTTTGTTGGACACGTCACTTTGTGTATTTTTTTAAATGCTGTTTTCCACAATAATTTTCGAAAAAAATTCATTTTTGGTAAGCCAGATATTCTCAACACAAATTGAGTTTTAAATTTGAAAAAAATTAACAATATTAGAGGTAATGATGTAATTAAGTGAATGATTAAATAATCTGGTTTATTTTTTTTTAATATTTTTTTTAATGGAAAAAATGATAGCAAAAAAATTAATAGAAAAGAAAATCGACTATTTATTTTTCCATATTTTGGAAAAAAATTAATAAATTTAGGATTAAAACAGTCTATTGTGTCAATATTCTTTTCTTTTAATTCCTTCTTAAATTTTGAAAATTCTCCAAAAAAATTAATTATGCTGGGCTTATAATATTGATTATATTTGCTAACTGAATATGAAGAGTTTATAACAGCCTTATTAGTTGCTATATTTACTAAAGATGGTGACCAATAATATATTTTTTTATAATTCAAATTTTTTAATTAGAAAGGTTATTTAAAAAATTAATTTAATTATCATACAATGTCAGAATATATTAATAAACTACAGAGTGAAATTTTACCAAAAATAAATAATATTCGTAATATTAGTATTTTGGAGCTGGGTGTACAAAGAGGGACCTCTACAAAATTTTTTTTGGAAATATGTAATAGAAATAATGGTTATTTAACTTCTATTGATGTTGATGATTGTTCAAAAGTTTCAAATGACGCTAGGTGGAAGTTTATTAAAACAAGAGATGATAATTTTAATTTAATCAAAGGGCAGTTTTCAAATAAAATTAATGTAATCTATTTAGATACGTTGCATGAAGCAGATCATGTCGAAAAAGTTTTTTATGAATATTATGAAATACTAGATAATGGTGGATTTTTTTTTATTGATGATATTTCAAACCTACCTTATTTAAAAAATAAGATACGAAATAATTTTTACTGTGAAATTAATAATAAAGAAACTTTTGAAAGAATTATAAAAATTTATAATTCAAATAATAATAATTTTGATTTAAATTTTTCATTTCTAGCTTCTGGACTTGCAATAATTAAGAAAAAAAATAACGATAATTTAAATAAAGCCCAACCTCTAAAAAGTAGAAATTTCACTTTAAGAAATTTATACAGAAAAATAATTAATAAATAATATCAAAGCTTAAATGAGTAAAAAAATTCTTTTTTTTATGCCTTCAATGGAAGGAGGTGGTGTTGAAAAAAATCTAGTTATATTGATTAATTTTTTATCAAATAAATATAAAAATATAAAAATAATATCTTTTGATGAATTATACAAAAAAAAAATTAGTAAAAAAATTAGTTTTATAAGTTTCAAAAAAAAACCTATTATTATTAATAAATACTTTAAATATTTTATTTGTCTAATTTTACTTTTTAAAGAAATTATATTTAAAGATGTCTTAGTTTTATCCTTTCAGGCAAATATATATTGTTTAATAGTTTGTAAGTTATTAAATAAAAAAATTATTGTTAGATCTAATTCATCTCCTAGTGGATGGACGAAAAATTTATTTAAAAATATTATATATTCATTTTTTATTAAAAAATGTGACACCATCATTGTGAATAGTCATTATTTTAAAAAAGAGATGAAAAAAAAATTCAATGTAAATACGTCAGTTATATACAATCCATTAAATATTAAGGAAATAAAGAAAAATTCAAAAGAAAAGCTTAATAAAAAATTTTATAAAAAAAAGTATCTAAATATCATTAATGTAGGTCGTCTTACTGATCAAAAAGATCACTTAACTCTTTTGAAAGCTGTCAAAGTATTAACTAAAAATATTAAGATTAATTTGTTAATAATAGGGTATGGTAGAAATAAAAAAAACCTAATATCTTTTATAAAAAAAAATAAAATTGAAGATAGAGTTCGTATAATCAATGAATTAAATAATCCATATAAATTTATCTTAAGATTTGATCTTTTTATACTAACCTCTAAATATGAAGGATTACCTAATGTTTTGTTGGAAAGTTTGGCTTTAAAAACACCAATCATTTCAACTGATTGTCCATCAGGACCAAGAGAAATATTAGAAAATAATAAATTTGGAACATTATTTGATATTGGTGATTATAAAAAATTGTCAAATTTAATATCAAACTATAAGACGCAAAGAAGAAATTTTATTAGAAAAGCAAATTTAGGCTACAATAGTCTTCATAGATTTGATTATAAACAAAACTGTTTAAAATATTTTAGAGAAATTGAAAAATTAAATTAATTCTATTTTTTTACAATCTTTAAGCCAAGCGTTTAAAAAAATGATTTCCTTTTTTTTAAAAAAATTATTTTTTATCAAAATTTTATAGCAATTTCTAAGATTTGTACTAAAATTTTTAATTCCTTTTTTTAATTTTATTTTTGTTAAAAGGGCATATATTTTTTTATTATTCATATACATCGATACTTCGTCACTAAAATCTTTTTCTAAATTATGATAATTTCTTTTTTGAAAAACAGTTGGTCCATTAAACATCATATTTAATGAATTAATTCCTAAAATTCTTAAGGTAATTAAAGATCTCCAAATATCTGTACATCTCATTGTGCATGTAACTGGTAAATACATAAGTGGTAATAAAGATTTATGCCAAGTAGTATTTTGACTATTAAATGGTGTTATTGATGAAGATATATTTATTTTGATATTTTTAAATTTTATATTTATATTTTTTTTATACATTCTGTAAATTGCATCTACATCAGGATTTAAATCACAAACACCTTGCTGAATGAAAAAGTTACTTTTATATTTTTTTTTTGATAATTTAATATGATTTCGATTTATTTCATCAAGAGGCAAACCTCTTGGCCAAATGAAATGTTTATCTGATGATAAAAAAGGTTTGTATATATTTACCCAAGAAGTATTTAAAACTTTTTTTGTTTTATGACTTATAGATCTAATTTTAAAAAAGTTATTTTTTGGATAATTGTCATCATCTGTCTCAACAATAAAATCATTTCTATTTTGTGCTAATATTAAGTACCCAATATTTTTTCTTGAGTAAGAGTTGAAAGGACAAATTTTTGAAAATTTAAATTTCAATTTTTTTTGAAACTTTGTGTTAGCATAGTTTCCATATTTAATTTTAAATTTTTTTGGAGTTTTTTTATCTCCCACAATACAAAAATCCCATTTATGAATACGACATTTTTCATCAATATTTTGAATATTTTTGTTTGCTTTATTAATTGTTGTTATTACTAATCCTGTTTTCATAAAATATTATTATTAAAACCACCTAAGAAACTTGGCATTAGAGACTTATAATACCATAACCACGGACATATATACCTGTTTAATGAATTATATCCATTGCTAATTTTAAAAGTTTTTTGTTCAGGATTAAGATTGATGGATCTTGAAAATGCACTTACATTTGAGTCTGTATAAATGAAATAATCAGAGTTAGATAATAACATAGATTCAATTAAAATCTCTCTTCCTAATTTATACCTATGTTTATTTCTAGGGTATACTTTAAATGCATCATTTTTGTCTGATCTATAAGAGCTTTTAAAATAAATAATTTTATCATTAAATTTTTTTATTAAAAAATCTAAATAATTATTTTCTTCTGTTGATAAAAAAATATAATCAATTTTTTCTTTAGCTACAACTTTATTAATTAAATTAAAAATTTGCTTTTTAGTTGCTGGTAATGGGTGACCTGCTGAATTTTTATAGGTAGTCCCTCTAAAGTGTATTCCTAAAATTTTTTTTTTATCAAAATAATTTTTTTTGATACGATTATAAATATATGAAATGTGCTCTCTAAATTTAATATCATTTCTTAAAAGTTTTGTTAAAGAATCATCCTTAACAAGCCATAAAGAAAAGGTGTCATAAAATTTATTATTTGTAATTATAACATTTTTACTTTTATAAATTTCTTTTAGATCAAAATTAGACAAGTTTCTAAAAAAATACTCCCAAGAATTAGTTGTATTATATATTTCATGTACCTCGTTATAAATTGAAGGATATTCCTGCATATCAACGAATGGAATATAATTATTCTCTTGAGCAACTTTTAAATGATTCAAGACATATGTTAAGTTCGAAAACAATCCAGCACCAGGTGATCTTTTTATTATATAAAATATTTTATCAGGATTTAAATCCCCAAATGAATACTTGTTTGCGTAAAAACTATTATTAATAAAAATTTGTTCTCCATCTGGGAAGTTTTCATTTTTTTTAAATAATGTACCAGGATTTTGAGAAAAAAATATTTTTTCAATTTTTCTGATATTTCTTCTAAAGAAACTCATAATTTTGAAAATTTAAGAACTATATCATTCTTATATGGGTTGTTAGGAAAGTCTAATCTATGCTTTTTGAATTCATTATTATTTAAAGGTAATGCATATTTTGAAAATGTTAGCTCAATAATCTCTGGGTCATTATCATTGGTCAATGTACCTGCATTATTGGGTCGAATATATATTAATTCAAGGGGCAATCTTTTAATAAATGACACAATTTTTTCTATATTAATGCTTACGTTGTGAAACTCTATTACTAATCCAGTTAAATACTCTGAATTTTTTATTATTTGATCTAATATTTTATATTCATCACCTTCAATATCTATTTTAAGGAAATATTTTTTTTTTAATGAAATTTTTTTTAATATTGTTTCTAGCGAACGAATATCCTTACTGTCAACCCCAATACCTTTTTTTTCATAAATAACTTCCTTTTTAATAATAAAGTTAAAAAACTTCATTGGTTTTAAGAATGTTTTGAATGCTTTTTTTATTCTAAGATAACCTTCAAAAAAAAAAATTCTTTTAAATAAGATTAGAAACCAATGTAGTGTAAATTTAAATGGTTTTATTGTATGATCGAAACAATATACCTTTTTTTTAGTAAAATTAATAAAATCAATCTCAAATTGAAAATCATAAAATATTCCACCAGATAATAAAAATTCAGACTCTTTTATTGATTTACTATCCACCAAATAACCTCCATCGTATTTGCTTCCAAGTCTTATCAAATCATAGTTGTTTTTTGGTCTTAAAGCTGTTGGTAACATTTATCAAATTTTATGTATTTTATTTTTTATATACCAATTAAATGTGTTTTTGATTCCTTTTTCACTCTTGGTTAATTTTTTTTTCTTTATTTTGCTAAACACTTTTAAATTTGATCCATGTGTATGTAGAACATCGGCTACATGCCTATTAGTTGGTATCAACTTTAATGGATACATTGATTTAAAAGTATTAATTATTTTTTTAATGTTTATTGGATTGTTAGAGCTAATGTTATAAGTGTTGTGTTTGTTATCTTTTTTAATCATAAGTTTAATTAGTATATCAACAAGATCATTTATATACGTAAAATCTCTTTTGTGATTTCCAAAATTATTTAAATAAAATTTTTTTTTAATTTTAATTGCTTTAAAAAGTTTAAATAAGAACATGTCAGGTCTGCCCCATTCTCCATATACTGTAAAGAATCTTAAACCAGTCAAATTTAAATTATATTGTTTTGAATAAAACTCTGCAATTATTTCATTTAGCTTTTTTGAAAATCCATAGATATTCCTCGGATTTATTTTTTCACTTTCTTTGAGAGGAAATTTCAGACTATCTCCATATACTGAGCTTGATGATGCGTAAAAAAACCTTTTAATTTTCTTATTTTTAAAAACTTCCATAAGATTAAAAAAACCAACTATATTTGTCTGAATATACTTGTTTGGATTTATTAGAGAGTATCTTACACCAGCTTGTGCTGCAAAATGATATACAAAATCAAAATTTTTTTCTTTTAGATATGAATTTAGGTTTTTGTAATTAACTATATCAATTTTTTTAAAATTAAACTTTTTATTTTTTTTTAAATTTTTAATTCTGATTTTTTTGAATAAAATTGAATAATAATTATCAAAGTTATCAATGCCATAAATTTTATGACCACTTTTAAGGAGTTTGTTTGCTAGACTATATCCTATAAAACCTGCAACACCTGTGATTAGTATTTTTTTTTTCATTTAAAAAATTTATCCATGTTTTTAAAGGTTTTTAAAATAATTATTAGAAGTATAAATATCTTGTTTTGATTATTATCAAGTCTAATTCTTATTTCTTCTCCAAAATGTTCAAAAAAATTTGCCTTACTTGAAAATCCTCCTCTCCTAAATATACCGAAAAGCTCATCTTTATTAGTTCCAACACCTTTTAATTTATGTTTAACTATCATTCTATAAAAATAGTCATAGTCAGCAGAAAATTTATACTTTAGATTATATTCACCGACCAATTTAGCAGACTGAGTTTTGATATAAAAACCTGTAGAATGGCTTGAATAAAACCCCCAACTAAAATTTATTTTCCAAGGTTTATAGCCCCAAAGTATTCCCCAATGTTTTTTAACGGCTCCAAAAAAAAAATCTTTTGAAGGATTTTTTTTTATATATTCTGATAAAATTTGTAAAGCATTTGGCAACAAAACATCGTCAGAATTTACATATCCAAAATATTTCCCATTTACATATCTCATACCTTTATTAAATCCATCATACAAACCTTTGTCTTGCTCAATTAGGTAATAATCAATAAATTTCTCGTATTTTTTTAATATTTCATGTGTACTATCTGTAGAATTTCCATCAATAACTATATATTCAAAATTTTGATAACTTTGATTCAAAACACTCTTAATACATTCTTCAAAATATTTTTCACCATTTTTAACAACTGTAATAATTGTAATTAATGGTTTTTTTTTTACTATTGTTGGATTTAAAATTTTTATCCCACCTTCAGTCATAATCTTTGTTAATAAATTTGTTTTTTTTTGAATTAATAAATTTTGTTAAATTATTAATAATTATTTTATGCTTTTTTAAACTCCATTGATCTAACCATTCTTTATATATTGATGGTTTATATATCTCATTTTTCCATCCAAAATTTTTTGAAAGATTTTTTCTATTTATAAATAGCCAATTACTGACAAGGTATAAACGTCTTACAAAAAAGAACTCAATTATTTTTTTTCTTGAAGGTTTTAGTTTAAATTTTTTTAAATTCAAAATTATATTTTCATATTGCTTAACTGTTTTTGGTGTATGAGCAAAATTATAAAGATTATAAGGATTATTTGAACTAGCATTAACTACTGTTAAACCCAGATAAGCATACTCATAACCTACTGTACCATAACAAGTAAAAACTGTATTTATACCTTTTTTTAAAATTTCACTATGAGTAGCCTTTGATGGTAAGATACGAATTTTTGAATTAGTTTTAATTATTTTTTTTATTAATTTTAAATCATCAGAATTACATTCGGGATGAGGCTTCAAGTACCAATCATAATTTGTTTTTTTACTTATATTAACCAAATACTTAATCCATTCATAAAAATCGGGAAACAACATGTTACCATATACATGAGGACTGTCATAAAAATCATGTAATGCTACTAAAATAGAAACTTTTGTACTATTAGTTATTTTTGGTAATTTTAAATTTTTATTTTTTTTAAATTTTTGATCTAGCAATATATTTTCAAGAATTCTTTTACTTTCAATTATTACTTTTTTTTTTAGTGAATTTTTAATATTTTTAAAATATGATGGAAATTTAATAAATTCTTTGCTCATAACATAGTTTTTTCTTGAAATATAGGTAATTTGATTAAATGTTGCTCTATAAACAGGCACACCTTGATCACAAGCAATTCTCATTGGAATGCCATAAAGATATGTTGGATGTACTATTATAAGTGATTTAATATTATTTTTTTTAAAATAATTTTGCCAGTAATAAAAAAGCTTGATGCTTTCTAAAAAAAAAATATTAAATTTCTTATCGTGTATGTTTATTGTGGCTAATTTATTGTTTTTTAAATAAGTATCATAAATAAGATCGCCAATTAAAATATTATCGATTTTAGTATTTAAAATACTTTTATTTTCCTTAATTTTTTTGAATATCTCGGCAAATTTTTTTTTTGATTTAAATAAAATATATTTATCTACCTTAGGTCTTATAAAATCATCTACTCCAAAAGATCTATAAATTTTGAAAAATTTTCCAAATATATTTTTGGCAAAAAAATATTTTATTTTAAAGAAAATAGTTGGAGATAAATGGGAGGATATCAAAGTATAACCTTCATATGCCAAAATCTTACACTTGTATTTATTTGACAAGACATTTAACAAATATGAGCCCCATAAATGAGTAGAGCTCCAACCGTTAAATTCAATAAGAATTTGATTGTTGTTATTAATAATTTTTTTTTTTATAAAATTTTTTTTATTATGATTTATGAAATTTTTAAAATTACTTTTCATTATATTATATAACTAAAATTTGTTTAATAATTCAAAAATATATTTTCCTAAAATAGCTTTATTTTTTTTAGAATAAAAATATATATTCTTATTGGATATTTTTTTTGATTTTCGATTGATTAAATTTATAATTTTTTTTGCTAAATCAGATGAATTATTTTTTTTAAAAAAGGAAATATTTTTATATAAAATTTCTTTATTTACATCTATATCTGAGACTATAACTGGTTTTCCTAATGAAATAGCTTCATAAACTGAAAATCCCCCTGGCCCACCTTCAAATAAAGAAGGTTGTATCAGTGCAATTGAATTTTTTATTAAACTTAATTGTTTTTTTTTTTCCAAATTTTTATATATGAAAATTTTATTTTTTAAATTTAATTTATAAATTAACTTGTTTATTTTTGCGTAATAACTAAAATTTTTATTTAATATTTGTCCTGTAATAACTAAGTTAATATTATTGTTTTCTAAAAGTTTAAAAGCATTTAAAACAACCTCAAAATTTTTATGTTTCCAAAAATGATTACATACGATTAAATATTTGTTTTTAAAAATTCTTCTTTTAAATAGAGAGTTTAAATTAAAATCAAGAAACGGAGTAAATGGTAAAACATTTATAGAGGCTTTAAATTTCTTATAAAATTTATATGCATCATTTTTGGCTTTTCTAGAATTTACTATCACACAGTCATTATTATTTAAAATTTTATAAAATAACTGGTTTCTGTGACTTATTTCCTTTTTGGAAAACAAATTGGGTAGGTATTTGTGTTGAAAATCAAACAAATATCCTATTTTATTTTTATTATATTTCAAATTCATTGAAAGAAAATTTATATAAGAGTTGTTTTTTAAAAAATTGTCTTCAAATCTAAAATCAACACCTTTTATTTGTAAATTTTTTTTATTACAAAAATACTCCCTTAATTCTCGCGAACCGTTGTAATAAGGCCAATCATGAATTACTAGATTGTTATCAAATATTTTTTTGACAAATATTTTACAAATATAAAAAATCCTTTTAAAAAAGGACAAAATATTTTTGTCTGGTAGCAATAAAATATAATTATATTTATTTTTTTTGTCATACGTTAATATGCTATCAATACAAATTTTTAATAATTTAACACCCCCATTCCATGAACAAAAAAAAGCTCCTGGAAATATAATAGTTTTTTTTCTATTCATTTAAGGATAAATTTTTTTCCATGAAGAATTATGTAAGGTTGATGATTTTCTATTTTAGTAGATTTCAATTTTCTATTAAAATCATATTTTTTAATATTTCTATTAATTTTATAAAATTTATCTAGATTTTTTTTAGAATGCAATTTTTTTGACCATTTTTCCTTACAGGGAAATTTTAAAAAATATTTATCAGAATTAAAATTTAATTTATACATTTGATTAATTATACGCTTGAATTGTTTTACTTGGGTAGTATGAGTTTTTTTTAGCAAATCACTTAAATCATAATTTTTTTTAATTAAAAATTTTTCTACGTCTAGGATTTTACCATGATCTATTCTATCATCCATTAAGTGTGCTGTAACACCGTAAACTTTGTCATTATTAAACAATGCATAATTTGCACAACCAAAACCTCTATATTTTGGAGGTCCTGGATGAAAGTTTAATGATAACAGTTTTACCTTGTCTAAAAAATTTTTTTTAAAAATATAATAACTTCTAAATGCAATTAAAATATCAATTTTTTTAATTTCAATATTTTTTATTTTGAGTTTTTCATTTGGTTCGTTTACCCAAATTGAAATTACTTTTGGAAAAAGGTTTTGCAAATGTTTGTAAACTAACTTTGAATAAATATCGTTTTTTCTACCAAAAAATAAAATATTTAAATTTTTTCTCATTTTAAGAAATAATTTATTTTATCTATTATATACTTGATTTCTTTATCTTTTAATTGAGGAAAACTCGGTAGACATAAGCCATTTGTGCTTAGTTTTTCTCCATATTTTAATTTTAATTTTTTTGAATACATTGGCATTTTGTGAACTTGAAAAAAAGTTGTTCTTGTATCTATTTTATTTTTTTTTAAAAAATTAACTAATTTTTCACGTTTTATTTTTTTTTTAATTAATATTACTACTAACCAATAAGAGCTTTTTACATATTGAGAGTTTTTTAAAATAAAGATATTTTTATTATTTTTAAATCCATATTCATATTTTTTAAAAATATTTTTTTTCTTTTTTAATATTTTATCTATATTAAGCATTTGAGAATAACCAATTGCAGCACATATATTTGTCATTCTATAGTTAAAGCCTAATATATCGTGATAATAGGGTTTTTCTTCTGATGCAAGTCCCTGTGTTTTTAACTTATAAACTTTTTTTGCCAAACTATTATTATTTGTACAGACCATACCACCTTCACCTGTTGAAATAGTTTTGTTTCCATAAAAACTAAAAGTAGCTATATCCCCAAAATTTCCAGCATGTTTACTTCTGAAATACGAACCTATTGCTTCAGCACAATCTTCAATTAAAAATATTTTTTTTTCTTTAATGATTTTATATAATTCAGACATATTTGGCATATTTCCATAAAGATGGGGGCAAATTATTGCCTTTGTTTTTTTTGTAATTTTTTTTTTAATTTCTTTCAAATTTAATTGGAAATTTTCAACATTGGAGTCTATAAAAATTGGTTTAGCTCCAGTATAAAGAATAGGGTTAACTGTTGCTATGTATGTGAAACTTGGAACAATTACCTCATCGTTTTTTTTTACACCCAAGGCAACTAATGCAAGATGGATTGCACAAGTGCCATTTGAAACGCTTATTGAATGTTTAATTTTTGTAAAACTTGAAAATTTTTTTTCAAATTTTTTAATATAAATACCTTTTGATGAAATCCATGATGATTTAAGACATGCATTGACATTTTTTATTTCATTTTTTGAAATTAAAGGCTTATACAGAGGTATCATGAAATTTAAATTTAATTATTACTCAGTTTTTATATAATATATTAAAAAAGGTAATTTACAATGCTCAATGTATTAGTGTTAGCTGCTCACGCTGATGATGAAACTTTAGGTTCTGGTGGATATTTAGCAAAGTTGGCGATGAATGGGGCAAATATAAATTTAGTTGTAATGTCTGATGGAAAAATTACAGTTAGAGATAAACTAATAGACAACTCACTACATTTAAAAAAGGCTTGTAAAGTTTTGGGAATTAAAAAAACTTTACTATTAGGATTTAAAGATCAAAAATTTGATTCTTATACCATTGCTAATCTTGCAAATTCAGTTTTAAAATTGAAGTTAAGACCTGACTTAATACTTACTCATTCTCAAAATGACTTAAACAAAGACCACAGAATTACATTAGAGGTTGCAAAAATTATTGCTAGACCTAAATTAAAAAAAATATCAATCCTTAGTTTTGAAATACCTAATAACAATGCATGGAACGCCAAACCTTTTAATCCAAATTACTTTGTAGATATAAGCAAAACTCTAAAAAAAAAGTTGATGGCATTTTCCAAGTATAAAAATGAAGCTCAACCTTATCCACACCCTTTGTCTAAAAAGGGACTTGAATTAATCGCAAAGTATAGAGGATTTCAATCTGGATATAAATTTGCTGAAGCTTATGAGATTGTTCGTGCTTACGAAAAACACTTGGCCTAATTAATTCCAGTCAAAGAACAAATCTGCTTCTTTATAATTAAACTGTCGAGCTTAGATATCTCTTCTAAAGTTAAGTATTTTAAACCATCTAAATCGTAATTTTCTAATCTTTCCAAGCTATCCCTCCACAATAAAGTTGACCAATAATAATCCGCAAAATCTTCCCTGGTAGGAAATTTCATTTCATTATTAATAATTTCTAAATTAATATTATTATTACCAAAATACTTTTCTAATATAGGTTTAAACTCATCTTCGATTCTTTTTTGCCTTGTTCTGTATTCTTCTTTTGGCTCTAAGCCAGTAACTTTTCTATTTAATCTATCAATCTCTATTGCATTACCTGAGCCAGGGCCAATAATAACTAGTTTGGCATTTTTACTCAAATAACTTTTTATTTTTTTAATTAAGTCATCTGAATTTTCTGTATAATAAATTGAGTAAATAAAAAAAATCCAATTAAATGTTTTATTTTTAATTTCGATATTGTCAAAATCACTCACCTCAAATGTAATATTTTCATTTTTATATTTATTGCGTGCCTCTGAAATTAAATCTTTACTTTTATCTACCGCATAAATTTCACCTTTTTTATTGTTCATTTTTAGAAAAAGCTCCAAAAAGTTACCATTACCGCAACCCATATCTAAAATATTATCACCTGATAAAATATTTTGATTTTTTTTAATCCAATCATGTAGATTAAAATTACTAAAAGATAAGTGAGCTTTGATTCTATTATTTAATGAATTCTTAGGTTCCTCGTAACTGAATTTTTTTTTCATAATAAATTTTTTGAGTGTATAAGTAGTATAAATTTTAAATAAATCCAGCACAAAATAATATGAAGATAGTTAAAATGAAACTTAAAAAAAGAACATGCCCATCATGTGAATCTAAAAATTATGTGCATTTTTATAAAAAGAAAAATTTTTATAGGATTGATGCTAAAGGAAAAATCTATGTAAGGGACAATATTTATGTCTATTGTAAAAATTGTTTATTAGTATATCAAAATCCTCATCTAGAACCAAAGGAATTTAATAAAATTTATGAAAATACAGTTATTGGAACTGTTTTTGAAAATAGTAATAAATCGAAAATTCATTATCATTATTTTTCTAAAAATGTTTCAAAATCCTTATTATCTAAAAATAAAAAATTACTTGAAATTGGATGTGCAACTGGGACTTTACTTAAAAATGTCTCTATTAACTATAAATTGAAAAAAAAAAATATTCTTGGTATTGAGCCATCGAAAATATTATTTAAACAGTTAAAAAATAATAAATATTTTTTGATTAAGAATACCTTTATTGAAAATCTAAAAGAAGAAAAGAAGTTTGATTTTATTATAATGGATAATGTTTTTGAACATTTAGATTATCCAAATAAAGATCTAAAAAAAATTTATAATATTTTGAGCAACAAAGGACATCTCTATATTTCTATTCCAAATATAATGAAAACTGATTTCCACTTAACTGACCCACTAAATCATACATGTAATTATAATGAATATACTATAAAAACGATTTTTTCTAACAATAATTTTTTAATTAAAAAAATAAATTCACAAAGCAAATGGCTAAATTTTATAGCACAAAAAAAAAATAACAAAGCAAATGGTAAGCCAAAAAGTAAAAAAAAATTATTTGATAAAATGATTAATAAATTACAAAAAGTAAAAAAAGTTTTACAAAAGAATGAAAAAATTTCATATGCTTTTTATAAAAAACTCAAAAAAATAGAAAACGAAATTAAAAAAAAAAATTATAAAGTCATTTTATTTGGTGCAAGTAATTATGCATTAGAAATAATATCTCGTATGAATATTAAAAAAAATGTTATTTGCTTGGTTGATTCTAATAAAATTTATCACAATAAAAAAAGATTAGGTTTTAACGTTTTTTCGCCAAATGAGTTAGTAAATATTAATTTTGATAAAATACTAATTGCCTCTGATAAATTTATTGATGAAATGATATCTACAATTTTAAAATTGAAAATTAGCCCTAGTAAAATTGTTAAACTTACAGTTAAATTAAATTAAATTATTTTTTTTCTAATAAATTTTAATGGTCTTAAACCGTCTGAGGGATCAGCTCTCCAATTTTTTTCATTTTTTTCAGATTTTGATGGTTTAATAATGCCATTACCATCTGAAATCATGCCTAAATTAACATTTTTGATAACATCACTGATTTCATTAGGCAGCCAACAATGTCCACCATTAAATTCTTTACCTTTTTTATCAAGATCTAAATGGAACTCAACCAACTCTGCATCAAATTTATTTATTGCTCTATAAATTATAGCAGGTGAACATGAGTGATCTGACCATCCAATTTCATTTTTATTATTTGGGAAAAATTTTTTAGTTATAATTTTTAGTTTTTTTATGCTTTTTAAATTGGCATCTTTATAAGTTGTTGGATAAGAGCTGTTGCACCTCATAACAGAAAAGTTTTTAAAATTTTTTTTTTTAAATAGCTTTAAAACCTTTGTTATCTCAGTTTGAGTAGCCATGCCTGTAGAAAATATTATTTTTTTTCTAGTTTTTATGCACTCATAAAATAAATCAGACCATAATAATTCGTAAGAAGCTATTTTAAAAAAATCTACGTGAGGTTTTAAAATTTTAACTGCATCAATGTAAAATGGTGAACATCCAAATTTTAATCCTCTTTTTTTTGAATATGAAGATAGAACTGGTAAATATTCAATTGGTAATTCCCATTTTTTTCGGTCTCTGTGTGATTTTTTTTTTTTTAATACTTCATTAGAAAATAATTCTTCTATTTTAAAAAGTTGGAATTTTATAGCATAACATCCAATATTAGAGGCTATATCAATAAATTTTTTACATCTTTCTAAACTCTGATTGTGATTTGAAGATATCTCGGCAATAAATTTAATCTTTTTCATTTAATTTTTTTTTTAAAATAAAAGTTATTTTTTTTAAATCTGTTAATTGCAAATTATAATAAATAGGTAGCGATATAGAATTTTCATAATATTTTTCTGCATTATAACAATATCCTTTTTTAAATTTAAAATTTTTTTTATAATACGGTTGCAAATATACAGGATAATAATGTACTTGAATTTTAATTCCTTGTTTTAAAAGATAATTAATAAACTTATCTTTTTTAATTTTCAATTTTTTAAAATTTATTAAAAGTGTGTATAAATGATATGAGTGGTAAACATTTTTGTTTACAGTTGGTATTTTTACAAATTTTAAATTTTTAAATTCATTATCATAATATTTTGCAATATAATTTTTTTTTTTAACAAATTTATTTAATCTTTTAATTTGACTTGAGCCCAAAGCGCATTGAAAATCGTTAAGTCTGTAATTATAACCTAAATTAAACATTTGCTGATGCCAATATTTTTTTTTGATGACACCATGAGATCTAAGTTTTTGAGATATATCAAAAATCTTTTTATTATTAGTTAATATTGCTCCACCTTCACCTGTAGTAATATTTTTAACGGCATGAAAGCTCAAAGATACTGCATCTGCATACCTTGCCGCATAATATTTTGAACCATTGTAAGAAGCTCCCATAGCATGACAATTATCGTTAACTAATTGAATATTATATTTTTTTTTTAATTTCATGAATTGCTTCCAGTCAGCTGGATGACCAGCAAAATCAGTTACAATTACAGCTTTTACTTTTCGCTTTCTTTTTTTGTATAATAAAATTTTTTCTTCTAAATTCTTAACACACATATTATTCGTATCTTTATCAATATCAATGAAATCGGGGGTCGCGCTACAATACAAAACAGAGTTAACAGAAGACATAAAAGTGATAGGTGAACAAAATATAATATCTCCTTTTTTCCAGCCTAAACTTAAGCCAATTAAATGTAAGGCAGCAGTTCCACTTGAAACAGCTGTTGAATATTTACTACCGAAATAAGAAGTTAAGTTTTTTTCAAATTTTTTAATTTCTTGACCTTGAGTAATAAAATCGCTTTTAAGTACTTTTATTATTGATTTTATATCTTCATTATTTATATTTTGCTTACCATAATTATACATCTAATAAATCTTAATCTTTTTCAAATAAATCTTCATTACTGTTTATTAGTTGCTTAATTTTTTTAACACTCATAAAATCTTTATTATCTCTACTATTATATGAAAAAAAATTAAGTTTTTTATGTGTAATTTTTTTATACGATGGCAGGATAACAAAATATTTATTGTAAACCACTGTATTAATTGAATCGCTACGAGTAATCATTTCCTCGTCAACTTTTTCTCCAGGCCTAATACCTATTTTTTTAATTTTTTTTTTTGGATTTATTGCATTTAAAACATCTAAAATTTTATAAGATGGAATTTTTGGAACAAAAATCTCACCACCTTTCATTTTTTTTAAACAAAATAATACAAATAAAACAGATTGATTTAGAGTTATATTAAATCGAGTCATAGACTTATCTGTTAGAGTAAAATACTTTTTACTCTTATTTTGTTTAATAAATAAAGGTATAGCTGACCCTCTGCTTCCGAAAACATTGCCATATCTTACTACTGAGAATTGACATTTTTTTGAACCTTTAAAAATATTTGCAGATGTGAATAATTTATCTGAAGTAAGTTTTGTAGCACCGTATAAATTAGAAGGTGCGGCTGCTTTATCTGTACTTAAAGCAATAATTTTTTTAATATTAAGTTCAAGTGCTGCTTCAACAACATTTTGGGCTCCTAATATATTTGTTTTTATAGTCTCAAATGGATTGTATTCGGATGCAGGTACTTGCTTAAGTGCAGCAGCGTGTATCAACACATCAGGACCCGAATTTAAAGCAAATTTAAGTCTAGACAAATCCCTCACATCACCAATAAAAAACCTCATAATAGAAATATTTTTTTTAATAATTGGAATTTCTCTCATTTTTTCTTGTTTGTATTCATCTCTACTAAAAACTATTATTTTTTTTGCAAGATTTTTACTTAACAAATATTTGATGAATTCTCTTGAAAAAGAACCAGTTCCACCAGTAATAAAGTAGGTTTTTTTTGTTCTCATATTTGCAAAGTTTTTATTTTATCGAGAAAAGTATTTTTATTAAATATCATTTTACCAAAATATAGTCCACAAAAAGTTTTATTGTGAAAGTTAAATTTATTAATTTTATGATTTAACAATGTGTCAATTTCTAATTTGTACAAAGAAGGGCCTTTAATAGAATGAGGATATAGTTTATCAGCAAATCCATCCCCAGAAAGTCCTATATTAATTTCATAGGGCAAAATTTTTTTTGTGAATATATTAATTCTATAAGATATTGAAGCTATACCCCTAAAATTTTTAAAATTTTTTATAATTTTTTTGGATAATTTTATAACTTCATTTTGATTTTTTTTGGAAAGACTAATTGGTGGATTAGATATTCCTACACCATAAAATTTATTATTTTTAACTCCAACCCATTCGTTAATGATTGCAATGGTCTTGAAATTAGATTTATAAGATTTTAAAAAAAAAATTGTAATATCTTTACCATCTATAAATTCTGAAAATAAAACTTTATTATTATGGCTTTCTTTTTTGCAGAGATTAAAATATTTTTTTTCAAAATTTTTTTTACTAATCAAGTAAACATTTTTTTTTCCTTCAATTGATGCATCTGGTTTCATAACCCATTTTTTGTTTTGTAAATTCTTAGAATTAAACTTTTTTTTTAAAAATACTTTAATAAATGGTAAATTTTTTCTTTTAAGAAAATCACTGAAATAACTTTTGCTATAAACGCTATATGCTAAATCTTTTTCTACTCTAATAGAATTAAAATATTTTTCTAAAATATATAAACTTATAACACTAGGGCCTGAAGATCTAAAAATTACTGTAAAATCTGTACTGATTTTTTTAATTTTTGGAATTATTTTTTTTATAAAGTCAAAATTATATATACTACCCTTAAAAAAAATTTTACAAAATTTAGCCCCTGGACTAAATTTTTTATTATCTATACCTATTATATTTTTATATCCAACTTGATGAATTAATTTCAAAATTTTTTTTTGGTTTTTACCTGTTCCTAAAGAAATTAAACAATTATTATTCATACAATTAGATTTTTTTTATTAGTTTAATAAAATTTGGCGCACCAAAATTTAATTCTATGTTTTTTTTTAAAAATATATTTATTTTGTTATTTTTAATAAATTTATTAAACAATATTAGGATATTTTTATTTTCTAAATTTTTTATATCTTCTAATCTTTGTGGTGTGTCATTATGTAGAATGATGATTGGTTTTAATCCTATACTCATTATTTCAAAAGCAGTTACACCAAATCTTGTAAAAATCCTTTTTGAGCTGCACATTAATTCGCTAATATTTTTTGGGTTCACTAAGTATTTTATTTTTAATTTTTTAAGTTTATTGATTTCTTTTTGACTGCAATAAGGTCCAAGAATACATAAGGTTTTTAACTGAGGTTGCTTTTTTATAAAATTTAAGACATTTTGATTAAAAAAAAACGAGCCACTTGTAATAAATAATTGATCATAAATTTTCTTATTTTTTTTTAATTTTTCATATAATAAATCTCTTTTTAAAATTAAATTATTAGTTTTAATTAAATTATTATTTTTTTTATTATAAAATTTTATGACTGGTAGATAAATATTGTTTTTTTTCAAATGAGAAAAATTATCTATTAAAATTACTTTCTTTTTAAATTTATTAAGAACTGTAATTAAATTCTTTAACATTTCTTGTGGCAAATCTACAATAAATATTTCATCGTTTAAAAATAAATTACTATTTAGTTTATTTAATATTTTATAGTTTTTTATTCCGTTAAGGTCGATTTTATGAGAATCTTTTTTTATAAAAAAAAAACTAAGATTGGATGAAAATGTCTCGTTTATCTCTCGGTACAAAGTTTTGCATCTTACAAAATGTCCTAATCCATATTTTTTTTCAGCTATCGTAATAAAATTAATTTTTTTGTCATAAATTTTATTTACTTTTTTTTGCTCAACATGTGAATTAACAGTTTTATATTGTAAATAATTTTTTTTTAAAATATTTTGAATTGTAAACTTTTCATATTTTTTATTAACCATTCTAAAGAGTAAATTCATAAAATCTAAATCTGATTGGGTGTCAATTGATAATCTAATTTTTTTTCCAATTTCAAATTTTTTTGGAATATAATTTGTGATATTAAATAAATTTGGTCTTATGTTTAAAAAATATCCAGGATGTTCTTGATATATTGGTTTTTTTGAAAAAAAATTAACCCTATCCCATGCTTTAGTTTTAAAAACTTTTAACCCTTCATGAACTAACTGTTTTTTACATTTTATAAAGTCATATCTAGATTTTTTTTTTAATGAATAGTAAATCCTATTAATTAATGAATTATCAATCAAGCAACAATCTCCTGATATTATTAGAGAATACTTATTATTAATTAATTTACAAACTTGGTTAATTCTTTCTGTCACATTGTCTTCATCATACGAATAATAATATTTTAAATTTTTAAATCGCTTTATTTTAGATAGTTTTCTTTCGTATAAAAAATTATTTTTCCTGTTACCTGTTGCTATATAAATTTCATTTATTTTTTTATTTTCAATTAATTTATCAATTATTATTTCTAAAACACTTTTTTTACCAATTTTAGAAAAATGCTTATTAGGGAACCTGGATGATCTTGATCTACATAAAATAATTGCAGTCAACATCTTTATTTAATTCTATTTTTTTTTATAACTTTTTTTAATATTGATACTTCTTTCAATAATAGTCTTCCACCATATGAACTATATGGAACTACACCTTCTATGACTAGATTTAAATATTTAAAATAAGGCATATCTAACAATTGATTGGGTATTTTTTTGCTAGATATAGCAAGTAGACTATGATCAGTTTTGAAATCACTAGTAAAAATTTTTTTCTTATAATTATTTTCATTAGATGAAATTTGAATTTCTACTATTCTTTTTCCAAAATAATTACAATAATCATTAAAATTTGGTTCATTTTTATACTTACTTTTAATATCATTTATGTGAGAGGTATCTAGGACAAGGTTTAAATATTTATAACTATTCAATAGTTTTTTGATTTGTTTAAAACTATTACCACTTCTAGCTTTTAAGTCTGTAACTTCAATTGCTAGATAATTTGTATTATTTTTTAACTTTTTTAAAGTATCATATTTTTTAACATGATCTGGATGAACACAATAGCCAACTATGTTTTTTAAATCTTTACTAAATTTAATTAATTTTTTGATAAATAAAATAGATTTTTTATCATTTGATATCAGAGAATTATAGTTGGCCTGAAGATGTACTGTGATAAATTTTATATTTTTTAGTTTGTTTTTTTTCTTATTAAAATTATTGAAATTATCTAAAAAAAAATCTTTCCCAATAGTAAGTTGTAAATTTATTTTAAATTTTTTAGTTAGTTTTATCGCATTATCTAATCTAGTAAAAAATTCATCTTTATAAAAATATGGATTACATGTTTTTTCATTTATAACACCTGCATCTCTCAAATATATATATTTCATGATGTAATAATTTTTATTCGTGAAACAAATGTATTTGCAATCTTTAAAGCTGTAATCTTATTTTTATGAAATGTTGAAACATAACCTATTCTATCAGCATGGCTTCTGGGATTATCTAACATAGATCCTTTTTTTTTAAAAAAGGTTGAGTGTATTACGTTTTTGTTAATATCTTTTTTATTTAGATTTATAATTTTTTTTATTTTTCCTTTTTTTCTTGAAAAAATAAACCTTACATATGCAAATAATTTTTTTTTAAAAAAATTTATTTTTTTTATTTTATTATTTAAAAGCATATCTAAATAATTCTCTAAAAAATTACAATTATATAAAATTTCAGTAATATGAGACGCGACATAACCCCCACCAAATCTGGGGGCAGCTTCTAATATAAATATTTTTTCTTTATTTATCACTAAGTCGCATTTGAGAGGTCCCTCTTTAATTTTTAAAACTCTAGCCACCTTTAACAAAAGTTTGTTAATTTTTAATTCCATATCTTGACTAATTTGAGCTGGATGATATCCGCCATTCTCTATTATGTAAGGCCGCAAATATTTTGTGTCATTATAATTTCTTAAACTAATAACAGTATAAATTTTTTTTTTATATATTAAGGATTCTGTGCTTAATTGAGTTCCTAAGATATATTCCTGTAAAATCAAAGTTTTCTTCTCTGTATTTTTAAATGATCTATCTAAATAGTTTTTAACATCTTTTTTGTTCCTAAGATAAAAAACTCCACGTGATCCACGTCCATCTCTTGGTTTATAAATTAATGGAAATTTGAGACTATTAATATTTATTTTTTTTTTATTTACTTCAATGTAATTTGGAATATTAAATTTTTCTTTAACAAATTTTTTATAAAATAAAGCTTTATCAGAGCATAATTTTGCAGAGCTTGCTGAAATTCCCTTTAAATTGAGTGCTTTAGAAATCTTATATTGAATTAATGGAATATCATTTGCCATTGTTAAAACAGCTACTATATTTTTTTTACTTCTTTTAATCTTTTTAACAATATTTTTATCATTTCTTAGACTTGTGGATATTTTATAATCAGCGAGTTTAAGCCCTGGTGCATAAACATTCTTATCTATTGCTATTATTTTTAGTGATTTCTTTTTACACAAACGATAAATGGGTAGCTGTTCATAACCTGCGCCGAGTATTAAAACAAACTTATGTACTTTCATTATAAATTGTATTTTAAATTATACTTGGTTTTTCCTAGGTTTAATAAATCTTTAATCAATTTACTGTTATAATTAATACCGTATTTTTTTGAATTTTTATATTTCTCTCTCTCTATTTCTCCTGGAAAATATATCTTTTTTTTTTTGTATTTTTTAATTTTTTTACCTAATTTAATTTTTTGATAAAAAGAATTTATTTGTTTTTTAGTTTTAAATTTATTTAATAAATTTTTTTTTTTAAAAAGAATTAAAAAACAATTATTGGAATCACGATATTTTTTTTTAAATGAAACATTCTCACTTATTGCTAAACCAGAAAGAAACTCTATAACTAGACTAAAAGCAGATCCCTTATGTCCTCCGAATGGTTTGATGGCACCACCACTATAGAGATCTTTTGGGTTATTTGAATCTTTTCCAAAACTATTAATTATTGCATGTTCTGTTAATTTTTTTTTTTCTCTCATGCTTATATTAATTTTGCCCTCGGCTATCGCAGCAGAAGAGAAGTCTGTAACAAAATTTTTATTATTATCGATAGGCATCGAAAATGCAAATGGATTAGTGCCTATAATTCTGTTTTGAATTGGAAAAGGAGCAACATTAGGTCCTCCTCCACTAGCAAAAAATAATGATACATATCCATGATTAGACAGCTCCTCAACATAATCACTTAATCTTCCTATATGAGCACTATTAACTATGCTAACAAAGTTTACATTTTTATTCTTTTTTAAATAATCACACACTTTTTGCATTACTATTTGTCCAAAATTAAAATTTCCATCGACTTTAACAAAATTGTTTTTCTTAACTATTTTAATTTTTGAATTAATTGAAATAATTTTTTTACTGACTGCATTTTCATATTGAAACATTCTATTTATACCGTGAGAGAAGTGACCCGCCATATCTGAGTCCACTAAATATTTTGCTATAATTTTTGCATCTTTTTTTTTAACTTTTAATTTTTCTAAGAATAGTACGATAAAAGTTTTAATTTTTTTTTCTTTAATTATCATTAAAATTTTATTTCACCACTTTTAACTAGCAAGTTTGCAATTTTTAAATCTTGTGGACTATCTATATCAATTAAGTAAGGAAATCTATTCTCGATATAAATAATTTTATCTCCAACAAGATCCTTATGGTTTTCTATCGTTTTACTTCTAATAACATCAATTACACCATCGTGCCAAAAGATTTTGGGCAGCTTTCTTCTATCCATATTAAAATAATCTTTTTTATTTGATTTACTTTTCATAAAATATTCTAAATATTTGCCTTTTTTTACCCACATTTTATAAGGACTCCTCTCAGGAACACTTATCGATCTTAAGCTATCTGCTTTTTTATATTTATTCATTAGTTGAATAGCTTTACTGATTAATCTTTGGTTTCTTTGTGGATTTGTGGGTCTTAATTGAACTATTAAATCAGGTCTATAATTTTCGTGTTTTTTTAACCATGATAATAGGTGTTTAAAAAAACCTATGTCTTTAGAAGAGTCTTTGGATAATTTTTTTGGCCTTAAAAAAGGTGCTTCAGCTCCAAATTTTTTTGCAGCTTTAGCAATTAATTTATTATCAGTTGAAACTATTGTGCGATCTATCATTTTGCATTTTAAAGATTGTTTTATGGAATAATAAATTAGAGGTTTTTTATTTAATTTAGCTAAGTTTTTTAATGGTATACTTTTAGAGTTACCTCTTGCAGGAATTACAGCTATAATTTTCACTATTTTGCTCTTGCCTCTAAAAATAGATTGGTTCCTTTTAATACCTTTTTGTCTACTAAATATTGATCATATTTTTTTAAAAAAATACCTACCTTAAATCTATTTTTACCCCTTAATCCACCTATTAATTTATCTATGAATGCATCAGAATAATTTATATTTATAATTTTATAATAATTTTTTACTAAATTAATTATTTTTTTTGGATCATCTATTGAATTATCAAATGGTGACTGAGTTTTTTTTCCTTTATTTAAATATCTATATTCATCATTAATTTGCTTATTAATCTTTTCTAAATATTCATTACTTATTTTCTTTGGTATCTTTTTTGTATACGGCAACCAAGTCTCCAAACTAAATCTAGCTATGGTAGCAAAATGTGCTGATAATTTTGAAAAATTTGATCTTACTGGTTCACATATTATTAGTTTTGTCTTCTTATGACTCATTGCAATTAAATTTTTAAATAATTTTTTAGGATACGGAAAATGATGTAAAGATCGAAAAAAAACAATTGTATCAAATTTATCATTTAGTTTTTGTTTAGTTGCATCTAAAACTTGATAATTAAGTTTTCCAAAATTTCTTTTAATTTTGTTTTTGTTTTTATAAATATCAGCAATTTTTATAGAAGAGCTTGAAATATCAATTCCTGTAACATTTAATTTATTTCTGGCTAATTCAAGTGACAAAAAACCTGTACCACAGCCAACTTCTAAAACTTTTTTTTGTTTATTTTTTTTTGAAATTAAAATTATTTTATTAATAATTGGTTGCCATTGAATCTTATAAAACTCTGCTTCTCTGTATGGATTATTATAAAAAAATTTATTTTTCTTTAATTTTCTGATGTCTGGTATGAGACCTTTTTTAGTTCTTAAAGTTGCTTGTTTGTCAAAAGCCTTGGCCTCTTCTTTTATTAGATATTTGTAAGGCCTTTTTTTAAGCCCCATTATCTGAATTTTGTTCAAAACTAGATTTAATTTTATCTATTTTTTTTATAAATGGAATATGATCAATATTTGCGCTTACACCCATCATACTTCTGTCGTCTTTAAAATTATATGTTTTAGCTGTAATTACATCTTTAAAAAATAAATTTGCTAACCACTCTATATTATCTTGTCCGAATTCTTTAATTGTAAAATATTTCTGATTATTCTTATACTCTAAAAGGAATTTACCAAGCTCATCAGAGACACTAATCGTATTTCCCCATCTGATATTTACCAACATAAAGTTTTTTTCTTGTCTAAATCTTAAACTGTCTCTGACTTTAAATTTTTCATTATTTTTAATTGCATCATAAATTGTTTCATCAACTACTAATTTAAAATGTTTTTTTACATTATTAGGGCCAACATAGAGTGGGTCTTTAGTAGCTGTTTCACCATTTACGGCTGCTGAGATCATCTGGCAGCCTGACTCACACATTTCTATATATTCACATCCTTCACAGCCCTTGTATCTTTTGCTTTTATTGTGCCAAGTTCTCATTTCATTTTGATACACTTCTTTAATACTTGTTTTAAAAACATTTCCATATGACTCTTCTTCATGAACACAAACATGAAGATCGCCATTAGCATTAATGCTCATTCGATGACCAGATTGAGAAGGACAACCTCGTCCAACAAAATCTCGGTACTTATCTAAGTCCTCTAAAAAACATAACGGATAACTTACAAGCGAGCCCACTCTAATATTAAAATCTTTCTTAATTCTTAAAACTTCATCAAGACATTTTTTGGTCTCAACGTGTGTCAGATTGTACAAATCCTCTGTAGAGTCGTCTGATTTCGATGTTTCTGAATAGCTAGGTGGAACGGCTCTGGTTATAAAAAACTTATCACATCCAAGGCTAGCTGCTAATTTACCAGTATCATAAATTTTGTCCATATTTGCTCTTAAAATTACCATGTTGGCACTTATTCTTATTCCATTTTTTACACATGCTTTAATGCCTCTGATTATTTTATCTAAAGAATTTTTAGATTGCATAATATAATCATTCTCCTTCTTATCAATTGAAGGAAAGCTTGTTAATATATGATCAAGTCCAGCTTTTCTCAATGCAGAAGCTTTTTCGTTATCTGCTAATATTAAATTACTATTGCAACTTACTGATATATTATTTTCAGTTAATCTAGTAATAGCTTTTATCAAAATATCAAAATTTGACATTGGTTCTCCACCAGTCAAAATTACATGAAAAACTTTTGCTTCTGAAAGTTTTTTAATCAGTAAATTTAATTTGATTTCACTTAGAGATATCTCTCCCATGGTTTCATCTCTCCAGGGGTTGTAACAATGTCTACATTTAACATTACATAGTTCGGTCAATTCCAAGTTGACAGTTGTAGGTGCTGAAAAATATTTTTTATCCATTAATTATTTGTCACTTTTTATCATAATATAATCCTCATGTGTCTCATTTTTTTCACAAAATACAACACCATAATTTTCAAAAGTTTTTTTTATAGATTGTAATTTATCATCAATACCATCTGAAACATCATTATTCCTCTCTATTTTTTGAATTCTTGCCCAAGGAATACCTGATTTTTTTGATAAATCATCAACTCTCCATCCTAAAGCAGCTCTTGCCATTCTTATTTGTCTGCCAGAAATCAAACTATTAATGTCCATTTTATCTTACCCAGGCTCCACCGTTAATTGATATTGTTTGACCAGTAATATAATTAGATTCGTTAGACGCTAAGAAAACAGCAGCGCCTGTAAGATCGTTTAATTTACCAAGCCTAGGTATTAATAATAAGTTTTTTACTAAACCTTTTACATTTTTTGACATTGTTTTTGATGTAAACTCATTATCTATCACTCCTGGAGATATACAGTTTACATTTATTTTTTTTCTTCCCACAAACCTTGCTAAACAGTGAGTTAAAGACATTACGCCAGCTTTAGCCGCAGCATATGATGGTGTTCTAGGTCCACCATATTCTCCAGATAAAGAGCCAATATTAATTATTTTTCCACCGTTAGGCATGGATTTTAAAACTTCCTGACAACATAAAAACACTCCTTTGAGGTTAACATCAACAACTATATCCCAATCTTTTTCACTCAATTTATCAAAATCGTTTGTGATGTTAGTTCCTGCATTATTTACCAAAACATCTATTCTACCAAATTTTTTATAAATACTTTTAAAAACTGACTGTATATTTTTCTTCTTTATCACATTTAACTTATAAGGAGCACCCATCCCTAGTTCTTTTGATAACTTTATTCCCTGTTTTTTGTTGGTTTTATATGTAATAATAACTTTTGCTCCTTCTGCAGCAAAAGCTCTAGCAATTGCACTCCCAATTCCACTACTTGATCCAGTAATCAAACAAACTTTATTATGTAATTTCATATTTTTTTCTAAGTCCTTTTGAAAGAGAAGTCCAATTTTTTTGAAAATCTTTTTCACCAATTAAAGTATATTTATTTTTATAGACTTCTGACCAAGTGTTTGGAGGGACTGTCACAACGTCTGCCCCATGAATAATGGACTCCTTTAAATGAGTTGTATTTCTTATACTAGCAACAAGAAGTTTAGTTTTAGAATTTAAATTGTTGATTATTTTTTTTGTCTCTGAAATCGAGACCAAATTAGAAAATCCCCAATCTTCTGTCTTTCCAAGTATCAAGCTAAAGTAAGTAACGTTTAATCTTGCAAATGCTATTATCTGGGAAGGATCAAACCCAAGTGTAATATTTGTTTTTATTTTTTGTTTTGTTAGTACTTTTGCTGCTGAAAAACCTTCTAAAGTTGATGGTAACTTTATCACAATATTTTTTGAAATTTTTTTTAGATGATTTGCTTGTTTTATCATTTTTTCTGATTTTTTCTCTGTAACTTGTGCTGAAACAGGCCCGTTAACAATATTACAGATTTTCTTAAGTTGATCTATTGGCTCAAAACCTTCTTTTGATAAGAGTGTTGGGTTTGTGGTCACTCCATCAACTAAATTAATTTCTTTCCAAAATTTAATTTGCTTTATAGAGGCTGTATCTAAAAAAAAAAGCATTTAACTCACTCTTATTGATTTGTATGATTTTATTAGAAAATTTTCAAAAATCAATTCTATTATAAAAAAATATATAGAAGATGGAATTTTTAAGAGGTGCATAAATAACGATTACTAATAAACTAATTTATATTAATGTCTATATAATTGTAATTTAAATAATTGATATTATTAAAATTATCAAACTCTACTTTGTTGAGATTTATTTTTTAATATCAGATTTTGGTTTTTTATATTCTATGTAAAAATTTATTTAGTTTGAAAAAAATAACATTACTAAAACGGTTTATTTTAAATATTAATCGTCAAATTTAATAATTTTAATAACTTCATTTGCTAAATTTTTTGATTGTAAAACAGAGTCGTTACAATTTTTTTGTAAAATAATATTACAATTTTCAATTTTTTTATTTTTAATTTTTTTAAAGGTTTTTTGAGATGTTATTAGATAATTTTTTTTACTGTTATTGGTGATTAATTTAATTTTACAATCAAAATACAATTTCTTATCCTTAAATATGTGATTAGCTTTATTATTTAAACTGGTAACAATATTATATTTAGCAGAAAAATTTTTTGAAGGAGCAAGTAATTGATAATCAATTTCAGATATTAAAAAATAATTTTTTTTATACATTGGTAATGAACACAATGTTTTGTTTGCTCTTCCTGCATAGATTATTTTTTTATATTTATTAATTTTATTTAGTCTTTTAACTAAAAAATTACATACTGTAGTTTTTCCGTAGCTACCAGTTACTGAAATTATTTTTTGGTATGGCCATTTTGAAAATTTTTGAAAAAAATCGATTTCAGAAATAGATTTTTTATTCTTCAAAACATTCCTAAAATCAAAATCATTTCTAATAATTCCTGGCGTTATTACATTTAAATCTGCTTTTTTAATTATATTTAGAGGATGTTTTTCAAAAAATATATCTTTTTTATTTTTTTTTAAAAAACTACTTAAGTGTAAAAATTTATCTTTTTTTTTAATGTCACTTATGGTCGTTATAAAATTTTTTTTTTTTGAAAACTTAAATGCATTAATTCCAAAAATGTTTAACCCAAAAATATGTACACGCATAAATTTAACTTTTTAAAATATATAAAGGTTTTGTTTTTAGCACCTTTGAAAATAAATCATGTTTTTTTCCAGAATTTAAAACTGATAGAGTTGTTTTAAAAGACAGTGGGTGTTCACCACTTAAAATCGATTTTTTATAATAAAGTTTACATCCTTTTTTTTTTAAAAAATTTACTGTTTTTTTATTTGTAAATTTTTTTCTAGCCTCTGGTCTATCAATTGATCTTCCTGCTCCATGACATGTTGATTGATATGTTTTTTCTACACCTTTTTCAGATTTTAATAAATAGCTCTCCAATCCCATCGCAGTTGGAAGAATGATTGGTAATCCTGTCTCTTTAAAATAACTATTTCTTTTTAATTTTTTTTTATTAATTGCTAAACTTGCCCCGTGTCTATGACAAAAATAACTTTTAGTTCCTTTTGTTTTTATTTTTTGAATAGAGTCATGACAGCTATCCCATAATAAATTTGTAGTTATTTTTGATTTAAATTTTTTTTTTAAAATTTGATTAAAATAAATCCCTAACCATAATCTGTTTACCATTGATAAATTAGTTAATGAATTTATTGCTGATAAATAAAGTTTTGCATCATAAGATGGATAATTAATTGTGAAGTACTTATCAGCACCTGGAAAATAATTCAATTTATTAAGTATACTGTTTTTATCTTTAATATGATTTCTGTGATAATCCCATTTTTGTTTTTCAAATTGCAGGAATTTTTTTCCCCTCACACCCCATCTTGGGGTATAATATAAATTTAGATAAGCAGCTGAACTTCCTGAATGAACTAATAATAAGAAATCATTAAGATTAATATTCCATTTCAATATTGTTTTTCTACAAAATACTTCTTTTATTTTATGAAGTTCAATGAATGTGTTACCTGTTCCCATACTTCCAAATTCATTAATACAACTTTTTAATAGTTCTTTTGGCAAAGTCTTTTCTGGTTTTGAAAAATAATTATGATTTTTGTAAAAATTTCCATTATTTTCTATTTTTAAAAGATCTTGTTTTTTTAACATTTTTTTTGAAACTAAAACCCTGGCCCCATACTTAAGTGAGTCTTTTATAAAGTTTTTGTTTATAATACTTGGTAAATAACTTGGCCTTTTTAACGATCTACCTGGGATTTCTTTGCAAAGTTTTTTAAAAATCTCGTCAAGCTTATTTTCATCAGAATTCAAATCTTTTATAATCCAAGCACTCAAACCACTTCCCACACTTAAATGTGTAAAGCAAGGTGCAATAGAATTTTTTAATATTGATACAGACCCTGTTGGAGACATTTCTCCTCTTTTTAAATGTATATCTGGCAACGCAACAATTGGACTTAAAATATTTTTCATTAATGAAAATTTTTTTAAATCCTGTTTTACTAAATTATTTGTTTTTATCGTATAAAAAATTTTTTTCATTTATAGGTAATTTTTTTTTTTAATTTATTTTCATAGAATTGTGGTCTTTTTTTCCATTCTAAACCATATATATTCTTTAAATGATTTTTTGCATTTAATGGTATCTTAAATTCAATTTTTTTAAAAACCTTTATATCAAAATTTTTAAAATTATTTTTACCATAATTTTTTGCAGTATTTCCATATTGATATACTCTATTTTTTCTAAATATATAAAATATAAAATCTATTACAGCTGGCTCAAAAGAATTTATTGAATTATTTGACATCAAATAAATCTTTTTAAATCTTTTGTTATTTACTATGTTTTTTTTAAAAACTTGAAATTTGTTATTTGATTTGAAAATTTTAAATATTTTTTTTAAGTCTACAAAATTTATAGCAATGTCAAAATCAGATAATAAAGCTAAATTCTCCTCTCTAATTAAAGAAATTAATCCAGATCTATCCACCCAGTAATTTATTTTATTCTTATTCAATTTATCTAGTACAAAGGTTAACAATTCTAATAATTTTTTTTCTCTTTTAATTAATTTTTTTTTTGGTGGAGTTAAATTTGAAGACCCCCATGTAATAATCTTATTTTTATCAATGATATTATTTAATTGCTTTATTTGATCTTTAACATTCCTTCCACATAAAATTAATTTTTGATTATTAATTATTTTATTAATTTTATTAGGGCTTAAAATTTTTACACCAAAAATTTTTTTTCCAATTTTTTTATTATCGTTATCAATAAAAGCTGTAACTTTTATTTTATTATTTTTACAAACTCTATAAGCTGCTCTTCCGTGATATCCTGTTCCAAATATTACCATAAATTTATCAATAAATTTTGAAGAATTATTTAATTTTTTTTAATTTTTTATCTTTAATTTCATAAACTTCATCACATTCTATAAATGTGTGATCCAAATGAGATATCATAATTACCGTTGATTTTTGTTTTAAATATTTCATAATGTTCAATAATTTTTTGAGATTTTCTTTATCCAAGTTGTTAAATGCTTCATCAAAAATTATAATCTCATTTGCGTTATATAGAGCTCTCGCAATTCCTAACCTTTGGGCTTGACCACCAGAGATGTTTTTAGCTGACTCACCTATTTTACCATTTAATCTAATATCTCTTTCGCTAAAAAAATTATTTAAACTCATCATATTTATTATTTCGGTAAGTCTATTTTGATCAACCCTTTTTGAGTCTTTTTCAAGAGTAATATTAAATTCTAATGACTCTTCAAAAAAGAAAATTTTTTGCTGAACATATCCAATTTTAGAAATCCAATCGAATTTATTTTCTTTATTAATTTTTGTTGAGTCGACAAATATTTCTCCTATCTGTAAATTTATTAATCCTGACAAAATATCTACAAATGTACTTTTACCAGAACCATTTGGTCCTTTAATTCCAATAAATGTATTTTTTTTAATAATTAAGTTAAGTTTTTCAAAAATCTGGGACTTTTGATCAAAGCTAAAAGTTACGTCTTTTATTTCAATTTTTTCTCTAAATAATATTTCTTTATTTTTTATTCTTCCTATTTTATTATTTTCTTCGAAGTGAATTTGCAAACCATCTATCACAGGTTGTACAGAATGTATTGTTTGAAAACATTTTGTTATTGAAGTTATTGCTGGCATTATTCTTATTAAAGATAATATAAATATTGAAACTGTGGGAATTAGCTTGATAGGATCGCTAATAAAGTAAAAAGAAACTAAAATAGATACTATTACAATTAACTCTAATGCGATTTTTGGTAAAATTAATAATACATTTTTTTGAACAGCTATATTAGCTTGTCTAAACCATGGTTTTTTTAGATCATCGATAAAAACTTTTTCCCTTTGATAAATTTTAAGCTCACGAATTCCATCAAAGATCTGCTTTACATAATTTAAAAAAATTAAACGCTGTTTTCTTAATTGATATCCAATATCAAAAAATTTTTTTTTAAATCCTATTACAAAAAATATTAAAATAACTATTGAGAATGCAAGGGCATACAATGTGACTTGAGGGTTAACTACATATAATAAAATAATTAAACTTATTATTGTAAGAAAATTTAAAGCTATTGTTAATATTGGCTGCACAAATTGGCTAGTTATTGATTTAATCTCTCCTTGAAATTCCCTTAAAAAATTTGATGTATTTTGTTTTGCTAAAAAATTATAGTCCTTATTTAAAATATTTAGTAAAATTCTTTCTTCATGGTAAATTGACAAGTATGCTATATAATTTGCATTTATTTTAGTGTAAAAAAATAAAAAAAGATGTCTTAATAAAAAAAGTATAAAAATTATTGAAGTAGAATATAGATATATCTCTTTTTGTGTGAAATTTTCGAGAAATGGTAAATAATCAAACAGATATTGTTTTTCGTTACTTCCTAAAACTAAATAATTAATTAATGGAAGCAAAGATCCTATTGATAAAACCTCAAATAATACAGCTAAGATCATTAATACAAACAGTGAAACAAGTCTTTTTTTGTAAAAATTAGTTAATAAATTAAAATTTCTTAACCATTTAATTTGCATAAATTTAATGGTCTAAATTTTTGACTTGTTTAAGTTTGTTCAAGTTTTCTTTGCTCATTTCTATAAAAGATAATTGGTCACTAATTTTGTAAAAACCAATTTTGTTTTGATTATGAAGTATATCTGATGTCCTTAACTTTGAGGTTTTTAAAACTGTACAAATACCTATTCTCGCTAATGATATCTCCTTGTTTATTCTGCTTGGAATTGTTCCATTAACAATTGTTTTAATACCTGACTTGTCTTTGCTAAATATTGTGCCCTTGAGTCTTTGAGATGGTAAAATTACATCATAATTATTATTTATTGAGGTCTTTATCATTGAGTCAAAAATTTTATATGACCTAAAAGGAAATTTTTCGGTGATAACTACAACTAAATCATAAAATTTCCCTTTTTTTTCTAATTTACCTACAAAATTTTTAACTGATGAAATAAGATCTATATAAAAATTTGAATTATTTTCTCTTTTAAATGGTGATGAAATTCCCATTTTTTTTGCTATTGATTTATTTTTAAGATTATTGGTATATAAAAATATGTCATCAATCATTTTTGATTTTTTAACTTGATTGATGGCTATTTCTAAAAGATACTTCTTATCCCATTTAAAACTTTCTCCAATAATTGGGATAATCGCAGCACATTTTAATTTCTTAAATTTAATTAGATCTTCATTTTTATGATTAATATAATTTAAATTTTCTAAAATAGAGACTATTTCTCTACATCTTTTTTCATCTAATGATTGATTTATTCCATGCCAATGGAAAACTTTTGCTTTAGGCTCATAAATTATTTTAAAACCTTTTTTTATCAATTCGTTTGCCCATACCCTGTCCTCAATATGTAATAATGTTTCATCAAATTTAATTTTTTTCCAAATTTTTTTGTGAAAGGCACTGTTTGCATTATGAAAAAATGTATCTTTTACTTGAACTCTTTTTCATCACCAAAGGTATTATATAAGTCTCTTTTATCTAACGGGCTAGAATATGATAAAGGTAATTGTTTTCCATAAATAGCTGCCACTTTGTTTTTTGATAAATCTTTGAATAAATATTTTAACCAATATTTGTCTACTGGTATACAATGAGCTGACAAGCAAACAATAATTTCACCTTTTGACCTTGAGATCCCCAAATTAATTGCTTTTCCAGGAGTAAATTTTTTTATTTTAACTATTTTTAATTTGTATTTCTTAATTTTTTCCAGTGTCTTGTCTGTTGAATTGTTATCAACAATTATTATTTCAATATTTTTGTAAGTTTGTTCTAAAATTTTTCTTACACACATTTCAATCCATTGTTCTTCGTTTTTAGTCCTTATAATAATTGAAATTTTTTTTTCTTTTTTTTTCATATTTAATAAATATTTAAATCTTAAACTAAAAACTATATAGATCTTTATTTTAGATTATTATAAATATTTTTCATTTGTGGCAAAAGTTTATCAAACTCACTATAATCAATAGGCTGTAGAGGGTCTACAGCTGCATTTTCAGGATCAGGATGAACTTCCAACATTACACCGTCAGCTCCTGCGGCCACACTAGCTAAAGCCATAGGTTTTACCCAAGGCCTCCAAAAAGTTGCATGCGAAGGATCCACGATTACTGGTAAGTGCGTTACTTCTTTTGCGGCTGGTATTACTTGTAAATCAAGTAAAAATCTAGATGTGGATCTATGAGTGTGTGGCGCAGAAACACCTCTTTCACATAAAATTACTTTTTGGTTACCTTCAATTAAAATATATTCAGCTGCCCCTAACCAATCTCTTAAAGAGGATCCATAATGTCTTTTTAACATAATTGGTTTATTTGTTTTTGCACAAGCTGTAATAAAAGGATAATTCTGCATATTTCTTGAGCCGATTTGAATAATGTCAGCAACTTCCGCAACTAAAGGTATAAATTTTTCCTCCATTACTTCAGTTATTATTGGAATATTGTATTTATTTTTTGCTTCTAATAACCATTTTATACCATCCTCTCTCGTTTCATTATATTTTGAATTTCTATAAGGGAAAGTTAAAGGTTTAAATGCACCACCTCTTAAAAAATCAGCTCCTATTTTTTGTACATTCTTTGCAACGTCTAATATTAAATCTCTTGACTCAACCATATTTGGACCAACAAAAGTAACTAATTGTTTTCCAAACTCAACTCCAGCAACTTTAAAAGAAGAAAAGTGATTTTTATTTTTTTTTGCAGCTAAAGGAAATTTTGTTTTAAGATCTTCATCAGAAATATCTTTTCCAGGGAACTTGTTATCCATACAATTTAAGAATTTTAAATATGATTAAACCTTGTTACACTATTTATAAAATTTTTCCAACTCAAAAAGTACTTTTTGTGTTGGGCTTTCTTTTAAATTGAAGTGTTCAGATATTTTTTTCTGTTGATTTCGCCAGGTTAAACTATTTGACTGATAAAATGCTAACTTGTACTTCTGAATAAAATCATCAAAATCTTTACATTCATATGTGAGGCCAAGTTCAGCATAAGGATCTTTAATTTCTGAATAAGCTCCTTTAAAAATATTAGGCCAACTCAGAGTTGGTATATTGTAAAGAGGACCATAAATACTAGCAGATGTTTTGAATTGAGTTATAAGTATTGTTGTGTCTACTATTTCATCTAACATGTTACCTTTTGAAACTTTATAATCATATTTTTTTATTAAATATTTTTGAATATTTAAAGGCTTATTTGGATGTAATTTTAAAACCACATTTGCATCAGCGAAATTTTTTAAGTTATCAAAAAATCCATTTAAATATTTTTGAAATTCCTCAATTTCGCCAGGTAACAATTTATCAATTTCAATATCATTCAAAGTTAATAATATTTTTTTTTTTCCTCTTTTGATAATTTTTTTTTTTAAAAAATTTTTATCAAATAAAGGCATCCCAACTTCTTTAATTTTAGAGTCTTTTTTTCGAATGTATAAATTCCAATATGAAAGGCTTTTTTTTGAATTTATTAATATAAGATCAGCAAAAATACTTAATCTTCGCATTTTTCCTTTTAATGTTTTTTGTATACGTTTATCATTATCTGGGTTAATTGTTGGTCCTGCTGGATATTGAACAATAAATGGTCTTTCTTTCTTTTTGATTTTACTTAATAATTCCAATGTATAATTTAAATTACCATATTCTGAAAATACAAATAAAATTTTCTTAAAATCTTTAATCTTTAATTTATTTAATAGTTTTATAAAAGAATGAATTTTTTTACTTAAAATTAATTCAAATTTTTTTAATTTTAAAAAATTAAAGATTTTTCTTAAAAGTTTATAAATTAAAAAATCATATTTCTTTTGAACATAAGAAAATTTTGCTATTTTTTTTATTTCTCTAAATATCTTATTATTACTAGTGACCAAATTAAAACAATTGTCATTGTTGTAATAGAAATAAATTTCAAATTTTTTACTATGTAATATTTTTAATATTGGCATTATCCACTCAATTTCTAGTGGACCTCGCCTTATGATTACGATAATTTTATTTTTCCTCAATTTAAATTAACTTCTTTAACTTCATTTTAAATAGTGTGTCTACTATCTTTAAATCCTTTAAATCATGTATTTCTAAACCTGTTAAAACATCTTTATTTTCAATTACTTCTACGTTATCACCTATTCTTTTGCCCTTTCTCCATAACTCAGTTCTTGATACGCAAGCTAAAGCGGTATCTTCTCGAATGATATATCTTCGTATTTGTCTGGATGAATATTTGGCCATCCATCTTTTTAATCTTACCCATTTGTTATTTTTTTTTTCCCAAAAATTTTTATGAGTTATATGACCAGAAAAAACACTTTCTAATTTTGATTTTTTATTTAGTAATTTGATACCTTTTTTTATCCAATTAAAATCTCTAAATATATCAGTAGCTCCAATGAAAACTCCTAAGTCGAATTTTTGGTTTGTTAGATCTTCATATGTTAATAATGCATGCTTAAGTCCTTCTTCTGTTGTTGATAAGTCCCCTGCTAATTTTTTTGGTCTTATAAACGGAACTTTAGCGCCATATTTTAAAGCACATTTAGCAATATTTTTATCATCAGTTGACACAATAATTTCATCAATCATTTTTGTTTTTAAAGCATCATTAATTGGATAATAGATTAATGGTTTGCCATTTACTTTTCTTAAATTTTTTTTAATCAATCCTTTGGACCCACCTCTGGCTAATATAATGCAAATAACTTTATTTTTTTTCATATTATGAATAATATTTTCTTTTTATACTATATCTAATTAATAAATATTAATTATTCAAACTTATTAATAAAAAAAATTGTATTTAGAATGGCAAATATAAAATGAGACTCTTGATTATTTTTATTTTTCTTATCAAGCAAATTTTTAAGCATTTTAACATTTATGATTGATTTAATAAATTTATTTGAAAAAATAATTTTTCTTAAATCTTTACTTTCTAAATCTAACAAATGTTGAATGCTCATGAAAAAGCCTACTTTGTTTCTATTTTTTAAAATTGTTTTATCAAGTTTATTTTTTAATATATCTCTAAAAATATATTTTCCATAACCTTTATTTATTAAAAAATGATTGGGATAAGAAAATGTTTTTTTAAATATGTCTTTCGAGAGAAAAGGTGCTCTATTTTCAATGCCATGATGCATTGCAATATTATCAACAGCAGCAATCTGTCCTGGAAGAGAATAATATCTCATATCTTTGTATAAACAATCTTTTAAATGATCAGTAAAAATAGTTTCTAGTTTTTTTTTATTCTTAAATTTAAAACTTTTAAAATATTTATTCATACCCATAAAATCATAGAACATTACATCTTGTTTTTTTTTCATATTATCTTTATATTTTTTATAATTTTTTAAATATTCATTTCTTAAAAGTGGCTTTACAAATTTTTTCCATTCAAAATATTTTTTTTTAAAAGTTGATGAATTTTTTAGGGAATAAAGGTAATGAAGTTGATGAATATAAAAACCAGCAAACATTTCATCCCCACCATAGCCAGTTAGTAGTACTTTATATTTTTCAGATTTAATTTGTTTACAAAGTAAACTAAATATTAAGTAAGTTGAAGTTGGAACTATATTACCAGTGCTTTGAATAACATCCTTTAGATGTGATAAATTTTTATTATTATCTTTTTTTATATTTATATATTTATGTTTAATATTTTTTCTTTTTATAATTGTTTGTATATACTTATCTTCATCATAATCTTTATCCTTAGGTTTTACTGAAAAACAATGAATATTTTTATTTGTTATTTTGTTAGCTTCTGAAACAATAGAACTAGAGTCTATCCCTCCACTTAATAAGCAGGCCATTGGAAAATCTGATCTAAGCCTTTTTTTTATAATATTTTTAAAGGTTTTTACTAAATTTTTTTTCTCTTTTAGATAATTTAGAGAATTTTTTATAGTTATTTTTTTTGGCACCCAAAATTCTTTTTTTTTAAAATTTAATTTATTGTCAAAAATAATATTACAACCAGGGTCTAAAGAAATAATATCTTTAAAAAAAGTTTTATTATCATTGCATAATGTTCTGAAACCAAATTTAAGATAATTTTCAAATTTATTATAATTAATTTTGAATTTTTTTTCGCTTAAGCAGGGAATATAATTGAGGCTAGAACCAAAATATAGAGAATTTTTTTTTATGTAATAATATAAAGGTTTTTCACCAAAATTATCTCTGGAAAGTACTAATTTTTTTTTTTTAAAATTATAATAAGCAAACGACCACATACCATCCAGTTCTGATATTTTGTCTTCACCATAAGAATTTAAAAATTTAAGCAAAACTTCTGTATCTGAATTAGTAACAAATTTAATTTTTTTTTTTACTAAATTTTTTTTTATTTCAAGATAATTGTATATCATCCCATTAAAAACAATCATTCCATTCTCATCTACAAATGGCTGACTAGACTTTGGATTTGGATCTATAATTGATAATCTTGTATGATTAAAAATTACTTTATGATTTTTACCGACATAGTGTTCAAAAACTCCATTATCGTCTGTTCCACGATTTTTCATTAATTTTAAAGTATTAATTAATGTCTTTTTTTTAGGAGATTTTAAATTTGACCCAATAAATCCAGAAATTCCACACATATTATTTTTTCATGATTTTTTTAATTTCATCAAATGATTTAATCTTATTTACTTTTGAAAAAGCAATAACAGCTTGGTCTAGGTTCATGTTTAAACCGTTTAAATTAAAACTTTTAAAAATATCAGCATGTTTCATGATGTTAGTTTTTATTGGAGTGTAAATTATATCATATACTTTTGCATTAGGATTGTCTTTAAAAAATTGTTTACTTTTTTTAATATTTCTTTCTATGTTTTGTTTATTTTTTTTTAAAAATAATTTATTTTCTTTTTTATTGATTAGTTCAACTTGTTTCAGGGGAGCTAAGGGTGAAAAATATTTAAGATTATAAAATTTTCTTTTGCTATAAAACCAAGAATTAAAGCCGATTGAAGTAGTATTAACTACCAACTTAATATTTGTAATTTTATAAATACTTTTATAATTTTTTAAAATAAAAATTTTTTTTTTATTATGTGTTTTTAAAAAACTTGTCAATTTTTGTGGAGTTCTATTAAAAAAATATTTTTTATTTTCTTTAAAATTATTTATAATAAAGCTTATAGCTGCTTTTCCTGCACCGCCTGCACCTAAAACTAAAATTGCGTCTTTTTTTTTTATGTTAAATTTGTTCAATGACCTACCAAAACCTGAATAATCGGTGTTAAACCCTATCAATTTGTTATTTTTTTTTAATATAGTATTTATTGAATTAATTTTTTTTGAGTTGACATCAACTTTATCTAAATATTTAATAATTTTTTCTTTGTAAGGTATTGTAATAGATCCTCCAATAAAATTTGGATCTTTTTTAAGAAATTTTACAATATTACTTAAATTATTTGGTTTCACATCTGCTGGATACATTTTACATTTAATTTTTTTTTTTTTATAAACTTTATTCCATAATTTGGGAGACCTAGCACCTCCAGATGGATTCAGGCCGATAATTAATGCATATTTTTTTTCAACTAGTTTTAATTTATTATCAATATACGAATTCAATAAAAGCTTCATTTTTTTAATTCTTGTAACCAAGTTTTTTTGATAATGTTTTATTGTTTAATTTTGTCCATTTAAGCGTCTCAGCACTTTTATAAAGTGAATGAACAAATATAGAAGTTAAATAAGCCTCATAGGCGTTTACTGGTGGTTCTATTTTTTTTTTTAAAATTGTTTTAAAAGTATCGTTTAAATAGGATATATGGCTTAGCCCATATCCATTTGAAAATTTTTGTGAATTAAGTTTTTTTATTTTATCTTCAGCAAATTTTTTTTGATTTTTAAATTTCCATACTTTTATTTGATTCATTGCAACACCACTAACTACTACCGTTCCTTTTTCTCCAACCACTGACATGGATGCATGCAGATCAATTGGTCTTGCTGCAGTAGTAGCTTCAATATTTCCTAGAGAACCATTTGAAAATTTAACTATAGCTGATGCTGTGTCTTCGGCTTGTAATTTATTTAATCTTTTTGTGGTAATACAATTTACCTTAACTATAGGACCAAATATCCATCTCATAATATCTAAATGATGAATTAATTGTTGATTCATTACTCCTCCATCATTTTTCCATGTACCATGCCATTTATCATCATAATATTTTTGATATCTACACCAAAGAAGACTTAACGAAACATTTACAATTTTTCCAAATCGTCCCTTAATTAATGTTTCTTTTATAAGTCTTATACTTTTATTAAATCTATTTTGAAATATGACTCCACACATGACATTATTTTTTTTAGCAGTTTTATATAAATCTAATGACTTATTTGGCGTCATTGTTAAAGGCTTTTCACACAAAACGTTAATTTTTTTATCAATAAAAAATTTAGATATTTGATAATGGTTTCCAGATTCTGTCAAAATAATTACTAAATCAACTTCCTTATAAAAATTATAGTTTTTATAATTATTGTAAAAAGTTATTTTTAATTCATTTTCTAATATCTTGCCTTTTTTCTTATCCAGGTCACAAATACTAATTATTTGATAATTTTTAATTTTATTAGATTTAAATAGTTTAAGATAGTGTTCAAAAACTCTACCTAGTCCAATTATACCTACTTTAACTTTTTTTACCATTTAGGAATTTTTTATTTAAATAGATAAGTAATATAATAGTAATGACATGTCATTAATAATAAATATAAAATTACAATTGAATTAATCAGATGCTAAGTATAAAATGTAACTATAGCCTTAAATTTATAAAACTTTTCAAAAATAATTAAAAAAACAGGTTAGTAAAAAAGAATTTAAATGAAAAATATTTATCATGAAATCAATTATTATAAAAATAAAAAAATTCAAACAATCTATGCTCCAACTTTTTTTTGGAATAAATTAATTGATAAAAATTATAAAGCAATTAAAGATGGAAATTTGAGAAGTTTTAGAAGCCAAAAAGGAGGGTTCTCGGGTTTTGTACCTTTTCACTCAGAAATAAGAAGATCAAAAATCAAAAAAAACGATTTTAATAAAATTAATAAATTAATTAATTCATTTAAGATATTAACCAAGGCAAAAAAAAAAATTTCTAGTTTAATTTTTTCATCACTTAATGGTTATGATAGAGCAAAAGAAAGTTACAAAATACTTAAAACAGATAATAAAAAACCTTATTTTTATAAATTTAGAGAAAGTAACATTGGTGATCCCACGGAACAATTTAACTTTGATGGCAATAAATTTTCTGCTTCATCTTTAAATTATTTAACCGGACTTCTTTTTTTAAAAAATAATATTAAAAATTTAGAAAATAAAGTTTATTTAGAAATAGGTGGAGGTTTTGGGACTTTAGGGGAAATATTAATAAATTTAAAAATTAAGAATATTAAATACATCAATTTAGATCTACCTCCATTAAATATAATATCTAAATACTATCTTAGCAAAGCATGTAAAAAAAAAGTTATGGGTCATTTTGATTTTCAAAAAAAAGAAGTTATAAAAATTTCTGAACTTAGAACCTTATCTAGTTTTCCAAATTTTGATATTGAGAAGCTGAGAGGTAATATAGATATATTTATTAATTTTATTTCTTTTCAGGAGATGGAATATGATATTGTTAAAAATTATATAAACAAAATTTTAATACTTTCGCCAAAATATATTCTGCTTAGAAACTTAAGAGAAGGAAAAAATACTAAAATTAACAAGAATAAATATATACATTCTTTTAAACACTTTGTTAAAAAACCAATTAAAAGAAATAATTATATTAAGCTTCTAAAAAAAAATTATAATCTAATTAACTCTAATGTTGAGCCATATGGGTTTAAAACCTGGGATAATTACCATTCTGAACTATTGTTATTTAAAAAAAATAAATAGAACCATCAAGATAAAAGTTCACATAACTTATAAGCTTTGATTAAATCGTTTTTACCTGTTTTAAGTACTGATTTTTCCTTGAAGAAACTTTCCTTAATAAAGGAATAATATAACGACCTTAAGCCAGGTTTATATTTATTATCAACACCAACTTTCCTAATATCCGGCAAATAAATATTTTGAGATTTCTTTTTTCTAACTTCAATGTTTTTTGAAAAACTCATATTTTCTATTGGAGATATTTGAATGTGCCCCTTTTTTAAATAAAATTCTATTACATGATTTTTTGGCTCATCTGGCATATTCATCATTCTAAAAAAAATAATTTTTTTTTTGAATTTTAATTTAAAACAAAGCATCACACTTTTAAATTTTTTGTTGTTAATAATTTTTTTCTTTTTGACGTTTACTATTTTAATATCTAGTAAGTTAAAAATTTTTAGAATCAAAACTATCCAATGAGATGTTATATAATAAGGTAAATATTTTTTTATACTATTTCCTTTTTCTTTAAAAATCCTTGTGTAAGGATCATAAAATTTAGCATCGATATATGTTAAGTTATTGTTATGTTTTAATTGATTAATCAGATAAAATATATAATCATAGTAATTTCTGTTATATGCAAAAAAAACTTTAGCAGAATTTTTTTTTTTTTTTCTGAAAGAATTTAGATAAATTTTTTGAAGACATTATAATTGATTTCTCGACTAGTAAGGGTTTATTCAAATCTATAAGTTTCTTTAAAGATTTATGTAAATTGTTCCATTTAGAACAAATAATCCATGCATGAATTTTTTTGTTTATTTTTTTTATATCTTTATAGTTGTGTTCTAAATTGCATTTATTTTCCTTTGCTAACTTTTTTGCATTTTGATTTTTTGATAGAGACACAATCACTGAAATTTTGTGGTTAAAAGATTTTATAACTTTAATGTAGTTGGTAGCCATTTTACCAGAACCAATAATTCCTATATTAAAAATCTTATTTATTTTAAGATTATTTGGAGAGATGTTTTTGCCAAGTTTTAAAAGCTTTTTCTGCATTAAGAGTTCCATTCACATCACAAGTCTGACAGGGTTTATAATTTCTGTTAGATTGAGATAATTTTTTTCTGATGTTAATAAATTTCTCACTTACCCATATATCTAAAATAGATTCGTTCGTTATATTTCCAACTGGTGCTTCTTTTTTCCAATCGTTTGAACAAATTAAAACATCCCCATTATAATCTATCATCATTTTATAAAATGGAAAATAACAAGGTTTCTTTAAGGGCTCTGATAATGCTTTTACCTCAAAAATATCATTTTTTACTTCTACTGATCCTGCTCTATTAGAGATTGTTAAACCAAAACTTTCGTCTGGTCCTAAATATCTTTTACGAATTATAAATTCCTCATCGGATAAACCAAGTTCTTTTTTAATACTTTCTGTAGGGGCTATTTGTTCTGGTCCATCATATAAGCTTACTTTAATATTTGTAAGACCTGATTCAAATAGTTTTTTTAGTACAGTTTTTCCATTTTTTGAGAGTAATACATCGCCGTTGGTAGTTATTTCTATATAAACTTTATTTAAATTTTGTTTAACGATTTCAACATACTTATACAAATTTTTTGTTAGTAGTGGCTCTCCAAAACCTGAGAATGAAATACGACCATTAAAATTTACTTTTTTTAATTCAATAATCATTTTTTTAAAAATTTCCATATCAAGAGATTTTGATATATTAGGGTATTTTACAGGATCTACTCTTGGGCAAAAAAAGCATCTTCTGTTACAAGTTCCGTTGATGCTAAACTCAATATGGAAAAACAATGGGTGCCCAGAGGGTAGCGTTTTATTTTGGTCTAAAAATTTATCAATAAATTTTCCAGTTCTTTTTATATTTACATCTTCATATAAAATTTTTTTCATCTCAGAAGGTTTCCTTTAGTAGAGAATACAGTTCAATCTCTGTTTTGATTTTAAAATATTCTTTATATTTTTTCACGAAAGTTAATTTTAAAGTTGTTTTGATAAAAAGTCCTTACAAAAGTAAAAAAAACCCCAATTAATTAAAACTGGGGTTTTTACTAGATAAAATAATTTATAAAAATTTTTTTCAGTGCATAAATCAAGCCAATTGAGCTATTAGTACTGGTCAGCTGCACGCATTACTGCGCTTCC
>MDSX01018362.1_pt1 | contig 50512 bp, 49 predicted proteins | sample 811141 | NCBI WGS metagenome assembly MDSX01 (sample SAMN05326642, study PRJNA326480) | marine metagenome | isolation source: seawater | place: Atlantic Ocean: South East | collected 2010 | reverse complement strand
GGAAAGTCTATTTGTTATCAAGTACCAGGTCTTCTTTATCCTGGTACTACTTTAGTTATTAGCCCTCTTGTTGCATTAATGGAAGATCAACACAAGGGTCTATTAAGTAGAGGCATCAAAAGTTATCACTTTAAAGGTTCTTATCCAGTTCGTAAGCTAGACGAGGCTTTTCGAAACTTACGCTATGGCAAGTACAAGTTTGCTTTTATAGCGCCTGAACGGCTTGGTAATGCATTATTCAGGGAATATATAGCCAATGCTGATATTTCTCTACTCGCAGTTGATGAAGCACATTGTATTTCTCAATGGGGATTTGATTTTAGACCGTCTTATTTGAATATTCAAAAGATTAAAGAATTACTCCCTGAAATCCCAACGATTGCCCTTACGGCCACAGCAACCAAAAGGGTAAAGAAAGATCTTATCAATGAATTGAGGATTCCTGATGCAGAGGTATTCGAAGGTTCTGTCTTAAGGGAAAACCTTATCCTACATAAAAAATTCACTCCAAATAAAGAGAGGCAGATATTAAGGCTCCTAAAGAAGCTCGAAGGAACTGGAATCATATACGCAAAAACAAGAAGAACCTGCGAACAATTAAGTAATTTACTTAATATCGAAGGATTCAAAAGTTGCTACTATCATGCTGGAGTAGATGGTGAAATCAAGGCGAAGAATCAAGAGGACTGGATGACCAACCAAACCAATATTATGGTAGCGACCACCGCTTTTGGGATGGGTATAGACAAAGGCGATGTAAGCTGGGTAATTCATTGGGATGTACCAGATACGCTAGAAGGATATTATCAAGAAATCGGTCGAGCCGGTCGAAATGGCAAGAACAGCAAAACGTATTTATTATTCAACCAGCACGATTTTGAACGACTCAACCAGAGCCTTGACGAATTACCAAATATCAAGGGTGTTGAGGATTTTTACCGCGCATTCTGCAGTAAACATCAAATTGCAGTTGGGGCTGGACTGGGATTGAGATTAGAATTTTCCTTAGTAGAATTAGCAGATAAAATGAATCTTTCTATTCCCAATCTTCTCACATATATCAAGCTTATACAGCACAGAAAACTCTGGCAATTCATAGAAAGCGAGCAAAGCGTGCCTCGTATACAATTTCATTCTAACCCTTCGCAATGGAAGGACCTGCGTTCCGATTGGAAAGAAATCTTAATTGCTCTCTACAGGATGTATCCAAATGCTGTTGAACATCATCAACGAATAGATCGCAAACGATTCGCTGCAATGGCTCAAGTACGTCCTAAGAAATTTGATGACATACTTACCTCATTAAACGCCAAAGGCCTTATTACTTTTACACCTGAAAAATTATATAGTACCATTGTCTTCGCAGAGCCCCGGCCTCTTAATAAGCATATGCGGTTTCCTGAGAGTTTTGTAAATGCCTATATTACATCTAAGAGAGAGCGAACCGACGCCATGTTGGATGTGCTTCAGAATGAAGATTGCTTAAACCGACAAATTGCTTGCTATTTTGGTCAGGAAAATCAAATCAATTGCAATACTTGTAGTAATTGCACCTTGAACCATTATCCAGACGAAGAACTCATAAAAAAAATGCTATCCAAAGGTCATTCATTTGATGATATTTGGTTTGATTTAAATTGCAACCCAGATGCACTTAGAAAATAAGAATCCGCGTATTGTTTATATGGGTACTCCAGATTTTGCGGTACCACCGTTAGAGGCTCTTATCAAGAAGGGCTATGACATAGCTGGCGTTGTAACAGTTTCAGATAAGCCAGCAGGCCGAGGGCAGAAAATCAAAGAAAGTGCAGTTAAACAGTGTGCTGTAGCGAACAATTTAAATATTCTACAACCGCTAAACTTAAAAAGTGAATCCTTTATTTCAGAGCTAAAATCATTAAAAGCGGACTTATTTATTGTAGTTGCCTTTAGAATGCTACCTAAAGCCGTTTGGGCAATGCCGCGACTAGGGACGTTCAATCTTCATGGTTCGCTCTTACCTAAATATAGAGGTGCTGCACCCATTCATTGGGCCATCATTAATGGTGACTTTACATCGGGCTTAACCACATTTTTATTAGATCAAAAAATTGACACTGGGGGTACACTTATGCAAATTGAACACCCTATCAAGCCAGATTCTACTGCAGGGATATTATATGAAGAATTAATGGGCTTAGGTCCTGAAATAGTTATCAGAACTACTGAAGGCCTTATTGATGGAACATTAAAGTCTACTCCTCAAAACGAGAATCTAGCGAGTCATGCTCCAAAGTTAAATAAGGATAATACCAGATTGGACTTTTCTAAACAACCAAAAGAATTGGTTCAACAAATACTAGGTCTAAACCCCAGCCCTAAAGCCCATTTTGCACAGTACAAATTCCTTGTTGCCGCGTTAACTGAAACGCAAAATCCCTCAGAAATACCAGTTTTATGTGTTCGCGAGAAACAACTATTTCTAGATTATCCCAAAGGAAGTATAGAAATCTTGGAAATTCAGCCAAACGGAAAAAAGAAAATGCAGTCTAAATCTTTCATAAATGGCGTTAAAGTGGCAATTTTACCCCTTTAAACATGAGTATAAATACTCACAAATGAGATATTTTTGAGTTATTAACAATTTTTATTAAACTTTTTAACTCGGAAGCCCCGTAAACACTTGGATAGATGGATTTTTCTTCTATATTTGATAAGCATTCGTATTAATAATTAATAAAAACTAATTGTAATGAACAAAGCACAATTAATCGACGCAATGGCAGCAGACGCTGGCATCTCTAAAGCTCAAGCTAAATCAGCTTTAGATTCTTTTACTGGTAATGTAGGTTCTACTCTTTCATCAGGTGGCCGTGTATCTCTTGTAGGATTCGGTTCATTTTCTGTTTCACAGCGCGCAGCTCGTGACGGTCGTAACCCACAAACTGGTGCGGTAATTAAAATCGCTGCTAAAAAAGTAGCCAAATTTAAGGCTGGAGCTGATCTAAATGGTAAGCTATAGTCCTTAATTGAACTATAATTAAAAAAGCCTTCTTTAACGAGAAGGCTTTTTTTATTGTAATACACTTGGTTAATCTTAAGGTTGAATACGATGAATATTCCAATCATCTGAATTAGAAGTGTAAATGAGTCTATCGTGAAGACGTCCTTCTCTTCCTTGCCAAAATTCAAACTCGAAAGGCTCTATAAGATATCCCCCCCACTCCTCAGGCATAGGAACTTGAGTTCCTTCTGGAAATTTAGTTTGAAATTTTTGAAACTTAATCTCTAATGCTGACCTTGATTCTATAGGCCTGCTTTGGTTGGAGGCTGCTGCACCTATTTGACTTAAATAGGGTCGCTTTTCAAAATAGGCCTCACTATCTTGAGTATCAATCTTACGGACCACTCCCTTAATCCTGACCTGCCGTTCCTGTTCTCTCCAAAAAAACAAAACAGAAATATTAGGATTTTTCGCTAAGGACTGACCTTTGTTGCTTTCATAATTGGAATAAAACACTAGACCATTGTTCCGAATCTCTTTTAAGAGTACTATTCGACTTTCTGGCTCATTATTTTTTACAGTTGAAATTGCCATGGCATTGTAATCTTTAATCCCTAAGGATTTATATTGAGTAAACCAACTGTTAAATTGAATCATTGGATTACGATTAGCCTTGAGTTGATCAAGGGAATCAAAATTGTACGACTCTCTTATGTTATGTAAATCCATAATGCTAAATTAGTATAATGCAGCACAACATACCCCCCAAAAAGGGATGCATTCTTGTATCCAAGCCACTTATTGATGACGGTTTTTTTGAACAAAGTATTGTATATCTAACTGCTCACGATAGTGAAGGTTCTTTGGGATTCGCTTTAAATAAAAAATCTTCTATGATTGTTCAAGATTTTTTAGACGGCTTTCCTGGCAGGGAACCTATTTATTATGGTGGTCCCGTGGAGCAGGACGCACTGTTTTATTTGCACAGCTTTGAGAATATTCCTGGTGCTTTGCATGTTGGGAATAAGCTGTACTTAGGAGGTGATTTCGAAATTTTTAAAACGCACTGCATTCATCACAACCTTGAGGAGGGAGCCATTTTAAAACCAAAGTTTTTTCTTGGATATAGTGGTTGGTCAGAGGGTCAACTCGTTGAAGAATTAGAGCACAATACGTGGTTACTCGTAGATTCGCCTAATGTGCATGACCCTTTGAGTCTTTCAACTAATGCTTGGCGTGAATACATGAAAAATAAGGGAGGGAAATATGCTATTTGGGCTAATTCTCCTTCGGACCCTATGCTGAATTAAAGTGATCCTAAAACATTCAACTTACGCTGCAGCAACTCTACGAGTTCTTTTGCCTTAGTTCCACCATAGGTACGTTTTCTATAATTTTCTACCCACTGAACACCAATGATAGTATTCGTAAGCCATATTTCATCTGCTTTCTGCAATTCAAAAGGATTAATACTTTCTTCTTTAATTTCAAGACCTATCTCCTTTGCCCACGCAATCAAGTTTTTGCGAAACACTCCTCGAAGTGCCCCGTCTTCTAGCGGCGCAGTTTTTAATTGATTATCCTTAAGAATAAATACATTTGCCGAATGAGCTTCTACTAACATTTTGCGATCATTTAGCATCAACATGGCATCGTAACCATTTTCCTTTCCAAAAATACCTGCTAAAATATACGGTAAGCTATTCGAAGACTTTATAGTTGAGAGCAATCCTGCCTGAATATAATGGTCTTTGAACAGTTCAACCTTTAGACCTTGGTCACTCCATACATAATCTGTTACATCCAATGGTTCAAGTTCCATCCACCATTTGCATTGATTGTTCCGAATCGGTGTGTAACGACCATCTGATTTCCTCACCACTTGAAGCCTTAGTCGTCCATCAGTAATTGCAACTTCCTCTGCCAATTTATTCGCTTCATCAACAAAAAATTCAGGCGTAAAATCCATTGGTATAGGCATTCGTAAAATACGCATACTAGACATTAGCCTAAAATAATGATCTTCAATAAACAATAACTTATTATCTCGCATCCTCATGGTCTCAAATAGAGAATCGCCATAGAAGGTTGCGCGTTTTACATCTTCAACAGGAAGATCATCATAAGAGATTATGGTTCCGTTATAATTAATCATAATTTTTGCTGTTAAGAGTCAAAATTAGGGCAAAAAAAATCCCCGCCTGTAAGGCGGGGATAACTAAAAGCTATGGTGAGCTTACTTTACTGTAATTCTTCGTACTGCAGCACCTTGTTCTGTTTTTATCTTAAGGATATATACACCAGAAGACCAATCAGATAGATCAAGTTCTGTCTTTGAATCCAAATCTTGTTGATACACCACTACTCTACCAGTGATATCATAAATCATCAACTCTTGAATTGCAATTCTATTTGCTGTCTCAATCATCATAGCACCGTTTGAAGATGGATTTGGATATACTTTCATGTCCAATTCAAACTCTTCAATACCCGCTGGAACACCCTCTGCTTGTAAAACGGTTGCCATTCTTGGTACAATAAATGACATTACTGTATCAATCCAAGCTTGAGACTTTGTTTCATCATTCGGGTTTGCTGGGTTCTGAGATGCAAACGGATCGTTTGGATCGTACCAATTCCATGGAGCCGTGTTGACTACCCATGGCGTAACGGCATTCGCAGGTGGAATCTCCACCGTATAAATACATTCTTCACCAGTCGGATTCGTACTTTGTTCGTCAACCCAAACAGCATCAGTGTAATTTGCATTTAAGAAAACATCATTGTTACCGAATCCATTAGCTGCTTTAATAGCACCGTAAGAACCTGTAACACTTACCACTGGATAGAATTGTTGTCCGATCGGAACGAACACCATACCAGTATCATAAGGTGCAAAGAAATCAAACTTACTATGAATGCTTAACATAGGTACATCTCCTTGCTCGAGCCAATTTCCGTCTCCTAATGCGCCACCCATATTGACAACCATTAGCACATCATCTGGCATACCTTGATGATTCACATAATTACGTCCGGGCTGCGTATAATCCATTGTTGGAAGACCAGCCGCATTCTGACCGGTAACCGTGATTTGTCCTCCGTATCCACTTATATCTCCCACAATTGAAGTGTCTACATATGGATCACCAACATTGACCATGCCGCCAAACATACCAATGGTATCTTGGTACTGGAACTTGCTAGGAACGGTGACTTCCGAGTGCTTATCAATGGTAGCATATGCAAAAGTAATGTAGCCACCTGATCCTTGACCTACCATGATGGTGTTAGAAGCATTAATTCCATAAGGGTTACCTGCACCCATTTGAGTCAAGTTCAAGTAACGAACCAATGACTTTGCATCCTGAATGGAATAATACACTGCAAGCAGGTTGGTTCCGCGACGTAAATCCAGATTGGTGCTGTTCGCCAACCAACCTAATCGGTAGGAAGCTGCAATTGCAACGTATCCCATCTTAGCAAAACGGGTACACATTTCAACTACGGCACTGTCTTCCTTAGTTCCTAATGGAGAACCATTCAAACCTTTTGGAATGAAGGAACCTGTATGCCAAATAATAACCACAGGGCGGTCAATTGCGGAATCAACCGCAGGAGAAGGCATGTAGAAATCAGCGAAGAGAGGCTGAATATTCGTTCCGCCCAAAAGAGCAGAATCAATATATGGATTGTAGTTCAATCCATAGGCGACATCGCTTTGTTTCACGATATCTGACTCACTAAAAATTTCTGTAGTATAACGCTGAGCGAAAACCGAAGTTGAAATCAATAGTGCGCAAATAAAAAGTAAATTCTTTTTCATAAGCATGGTTTTGTAGGGGGGTTAATTAATTTGAATACTCAGATAGGCCAACCTCCCAACTAAAGGCCCTCCAAATACTTGATAAACTTGATTATTTAGTGCATTACTAGATCCTATCTTATACGTAATGGTAGTCTCTGTCTTATTGATTAAATATTCCTTTGTTAAAGAACATTGAGCATCAAGAAGACCGTAAGAAGATATACTTCCTGTAAATTGCGGTGATCCTTCAAATAAGAACCCTTCTACCCACTTATAGTTTACACCGGCTCCTAGGAGCATCTCCTTATTATTAATGGCATAATTCCGCAAATTCCAACCTATATTAAATTTATGTTCAGGGGTATTGAAGGCTGGCACTATGGGATCATTCACATCGGATGTTAGTTTATTCCAACTGTAATTCCCTGATAAACTATGGTAGTCACCCAAGAATGTATTCAGTCCAATGGAAAATCCTTGTGTGGTTACTTGCTCAGTAGCATTGGCCGCAATACGATAAACCTGTACCTCCTTGAGTCTATCAATGGCAGTTGTGCCTTCTACAATCTTTGCACCAATTACGTAACCAATAAAGTCATTGTAGTTACTGTAATAGTAATTGGCATCTACAAAAACTCGATTAAAAAGAGTAGCCCTCCAGCCAACTTCAGCCGTTCTTACACGTTCAGGACGAATCGCATCAATATCAAAATATCCAAAATCGTGGGTAAGACGCTCTGCACCTGGCTTTCCTAAATAATCTACAATGTTATCAATGGTAACTAAAGAATCAAATCCGTTCAAATTTCCTAATAGAACGGCACGTCCCACATTGTAATACAGGTATTGATCTGCTAAAGTAGGGTTTCGAATAGCACTGCTTAAACTAAAACGTAGCGTGTGATTTTCATTTGCTTTATATACCACAGAAGCTGCAGGACTAAGCAACGGTTGAAAGTTTTGATTCTTATCTAAACGCGCCGTAATACTAGTTTTTAGTTTTTCATCTAGATAAAACTGTTCCCATCCTCCATAAATACCGCCTTCGTAATTACGAATAACTACGCCACTCGTATCACTAAAAATGGTTCCAGCACTATTGGGTGTATAGATGCGTACATTACCCCCGATTCGGAATTGTCCCGCGCTGGTATTAAAGCTGCGTTCGCCTTGGCTATGGTATAAAGCACTCTTATCATAGAACCTACTACCTCCTTCAGTGAAAAGCGAAGAAGTGATGTGCCCTTTGAGCTGTTCAAATTCTGTAGTACCTGGTTTCAAATAATTGACTACAGAATAACCATATATCGCTTCCATAAAATTCATAACAATAGCATTCGTAGTGTCGTGAAGTTGATTGAAGAAATCCCTATTGTTGGCAATTACATTTTGCATTTCAGCTTCAAAGTCCGAATTACTCAAGGTGTTCGATGGGTAATCGGGCAAAGCTCTCACTTGTGGACGATTAAAGATGTACCACATTGTTCGATATTGATTGCTGTAAAATTGATTAGGAACAATACTGTCTTGCATACGCAGCGCTGTAAAATAAGCATCATAGCTATTGCCTGCATCTTCATGTGTTGAATACGCGCGTAAAAACCATTTACCAGTTTCCTCTCTTAATTCTATTCTATTTTGTAAAAATAATATATCCTTCAAGCTGTACCGGTTGTCTCCTTGATACACCGTGGTACCCGCTCCGAAATTCATAGCGTAAATTCCACGAATTCGATCGTTGAATTTATAATGCAGCGCAGTCGTGAGCTTAATGTTTTCGGTATCATAATCCACTAAATGACGCTCTTCTATGCCTGGTCGATAGAACCTACCTAGCCCGGGGTACCCTTTGACATCGCCACCTGCATCCCAATATTCTTCATCACCATAACGGTTAACAGCATCATATCCTCCTGGGTTTAATTCATTGTCCGCACTTATGTCAGTAGCTGTCAAATTTCCTGCTTCCCAGTCGTCGGCTTTTAATGCAAAAAGATTGATTTTATATGCGAATTTCTCATTTACCTTATCCGCCCATCGCACGCTAACTTCAGTTAGGTTACGCTCTCCAACTTTCAGGCTTGAACTTATACCCGTGAAGTTAAACGGATCTTTGGTGGTCATGGAAATCACTCCATTAAAAGCAGAAGGGCCGTAAAATGCAGTACTTGCTCCGGCAATTACGTCCACAGACACAATATCCAAATCAGGGGCTCCTAAAAAATTACCCAATGAAAAATTCAATCCAGGACTCTGATTATCTACTCCATCAATGAGTTGAAGCGATCTAACAGGAGACGTGCTGTTGAAGCCTCGTGTATTAATGATTTTGAATCCAATACTTGCAGAAGTCAAATCCACTCCTTTCAAAGTTCCTAGATGATCATAGAAACTAACACTCGGACTTTCCTTGATAGCGAGGGCATCCATGCTCTCTACTGTCAATGCACTTTTTTCCTGCTGTTCACTCAGGCGTTGCTGAACAATATTGACCTCTTTCAATATATTTCTATCCGGTTTAAGAAGAATTCGTACTGGAACATCATCGCGGATAAGCACATTTTCTGATGCAAATCCCAACGAATTGACTTCAACTAGAACTGGATAATTAAATATATTCAAGGACCACTGTCCGTCAATATCAGTTACTGTACCAACATTTGATTCTTTTCCATTAATGATCATACGGACCGATGCTCCAATGATAGGTTCTTTTTTATCATCGAGTACAACACCTCGTATTTGAGCATTAAGGTTTGCGGACAATAAAAATAGAAGAGCAAGCAGTAGTTTGTTCATAATGTTCAAATTAGCAAAACAAATATTGAAAAGGGGTTGGATTACGTCTTAATCCAAAAGATTAATGAGCAGCTCTTTTCAAGCGATCATTAATAGCTCTACCAAGTCCGTTTTCAGGTACCGAGTGCGCCCATATTTCTCTAAAACCTTTTGCTTTCAATTGATGTAGACCAGTAAAGAGCCTAGATGCAGCCTCTACATCATCATTAGAAGTACTCAAATTATACATATTATCTCCGCAAGGCCCCTTTCCCATTATTAATAAGCCAATTGATGACTTATTAACAACTTTGTATTGAGAGAGCATCTCATTCAAGGACTCAAACAGTCGAACATTCACTCCAGGATTATAATGTGAACTGAGCATTCCGGGTGCTTTAGGATCAGATGAACTACTTTCAATTATTACCTTTCCAATAACATCCTCTATGCTCTCAATAGATAATCCTCCTAACCTAAGAATCTTTGGAGTCTCACTCATCTCCAATATGGTACTTTCAATACCAACCTCACAAGGACCTCCGTCTAAAACCGCATCTATGCCGTCACCGAATTGATCAAATACGTGGGCGGCATTAGTTGGTGAAGTATAACCAAAGGGATTAGCACTGGGAGCCGCAATACAAAGTCCACTATTTCTGATTACCTCTAATACAATGGGATGATTCGGAATACGGACTCCTACCGTCATGTGACCCGAAGTAGTCAAGTCCGGTACAATCTGTTTTTTTTGAAGAATGAGCGTCAATGGACCAGGACTGAATCTTCTGAATAATGCCTCAGCTTCATCCGTAACTTCCGCAATTAGTTTTGCTTGTTCTATGCTAGCTACATGAACAATTAGAGGATCAAATGATGGTCTGTTTTTAACTTTGAAAACCTTGGCAACAGCATGCTCGTCTAGGGCATTTGCACCCAAACCATACACCGTTTCAGTTGGCAGCGCAACAATACCGCCATTCTTCAATAATCGCACTGCCTCATTACTATCTGAAATTACCGCCATGCCTATGGGATATTTAAATACTTATGCGTTTGAAGGCTCACGCGCCAATGAGGATGCTTCATGACATAATCCACAATTAGAGGCATCATTTCTTCACGCTTACTCCACTCAGGCTGAAGAAACAGTTGACATTTTTTACCCACCTTAACGGCATGCTGTTCTGCCCACTTGAAATCATTTTGATTATGCACTATGACTTTAAGTTCATGTGCACTAGCGTAATATTCTGACTTTGGCGGGGCCGTTTTCTTAGGACTTAGGCAAATCCAATCCCAATTTCCAGTTAATGGATAAGCACCACTAGTCTCCACGTGGACTTTCATTCCCTTTTGCTGCAGACTATTTACCAATGGTGTCATGTCCCAAGTAAGTGGTTCACCACCAGTTACTACAATAGTATCACTATACTTGGACGCATTGTCAACAATTTTAGAAATAGGCGTAGGCGAGTGCGTATCCGGATTCCAACTCTCTTTCACATCACACCAATGACAACCTACATCACAACCTCCAATTCGAACAAAATAAGCAGATAAGCCCGTATGAAACCCCTCTCCTTGAATAGTATAGAATTCTTCCATTAGTGGAACTACAAAGCCATTTCGAACTTCCTCGCTACTATAACTTTTTGATGCAGTAATGTCTTTCAAAACTTAAGATAATTCAATGACCTTCATGGTATTTAACATTAATGCAGCGCGAGTCATGGGACCAACGCCACCTGGTACGGGCGTGATAAAGCTACATTTGGGTGCGACAGATTCGTAATCTACATCTCCTAATAGTCTAAAACCACTCTTTTTAGTAGCATCAGCAACCCTCGTGATTCCTACATCAATGACACAGGCACCTTCTTTAACCATATCCTCAGTAACGAAGCTTGGCTGACCTAAGGCAGCAACAATAATATCTGCTTTTCTGCATACATCCTTCAAATTTTTAGTTTTTGAATGACATAAGGTCACTGTGCAATTACCCGGATAATTATGTTGACTTAAAAGAATAGACATAGGCGAACCTACAATCTGACTTCTCCCAATAACAACACAATCTTTTCCCTCTGTTGGAACCTTGTATCGTCGCAATATCTCAACAATACCTTGAGGCGTAGCCGGAATATAGGTGGGTAAATTCAAGGTCATTTTACCTACATTTTCCGGATGAAACCCGTCAATGTCTTTTTTGGGATCAATAGCCAATAATACTTTTGTCTCGTCTATATGATTAGGTAATGGTAATTGAACTATATATCCATCTACATCTTCATCTTTATTGAGTTTACTAATGGCTTTCAGCAGTTCATATTCCGTTGTTTCCTCTGGTAACTTTATCAACGTTGATCCATATCCAACCTCTTCGCAGTCTCGCACTTTTGCATTCACATACGTTTTGGAAGCGCCGTCCTCTCCTACCAAAATGGCTGCAATATGAGGCACTTTTTTTCCTTGAGTTTTTAATGACTTTACCTTTTGGGCTAATTCAGCCCTGATTTCTGCTGAAGTCAACTTTCCATCTAAAACGATCATATAAACATTTTTAACGCATTCCTCGCATCATATTCATCATACCGCGGCGACCGCCGCCACTCTGCATCATTTTCATCATTTTACGCATGTCCGTAAATTGTTTCAAAAGATTATTTACATCCTGTACTGTGCGACCAGAACCCGAAGCAATTCTCTTTCTTCGAGAGCCGTTTATTATGTCCGGCTGTTGGCGTTCCCCAAGAGTCATACTATTGATCATTGCTTCAATATGCTTAAAGGCATCATCATCAATATCTGTGTCCTTAAGTGCTTTGCCCATTCCAGGAATCATACCCATGAGGTCCTTCATGTTCCCCATTTTCTTGATTTGCTGAATTTGACTCATAAAATCATCGAAACCGAATGAATCGGTTGCAATTTTCTTATTCATCATACGCGCTTCTTGCTCGTCAAATTGCTCTTGTGCACGCTCAACCAATGAAACAACATCCCCCATGCCAAGTATACGATCGGCCATGCGGTCAGGATGGAACACATCTAGCGCTTCCATCTTTTCGCCCGTACCTATAAACTTAATGGGTTTGTTAACAACACTCTTGATGGTCAAAGCAGCACCACCGCGAGTATCACCGTCTAGCTTGGTCAAGATGACCCCATCAAAATTCAAGACATCGTTAAATGCCTTTGCTGTATGTACAGCATCTTGACCTGTCATGGAGTCTACAACAAATAACGTTTCTGAAGGCGATATGGCTTTGTGGATATTTCCGATTTCTGCCATCATTTCTTGATCAACAGCTAATCGTCCAGCAGTATCTACAATAACTACATTATGGCCGTTATTCTTTGCATGTGATAAGGCATTGGTGGCAATATTTACAGGATCTTTATTCCCTTCTTCTGAGAAAACATCTATCCCCAATTGCTCACCCAATACGTGTAATTGATTTATGGCAGCTGGTCTATAGACATCACAGGCTACTAAAAGAGGTTTTTTAGTTTTTTTATTCTGAAGAAAATGAGCCAGTTTAGCACTATGCGTGGTCTTACCAGAACCTTGAAGCCCAGCCATCAAAATTACAGAAGGTTTTCCGGCCAAATTTATCCCTTCAGCCTGTCCTCCCATAAGCTCGGCCATTTCATCACGAACAATTTTAACCATGGCCTGACCAGGCTTTACAGCAGTCAAAACACCTGAACCTAGCGCCTTTTCCTTAACGTCGTTGGTAAATTGCTTGGCTATTTTAAAACTTACATCAGCTTCAACAAGTGCACGACGAATCTGCTTGACGCTATCGGCAATATTTAATTCGGTAATCTTATGATTTCCTTGTAAAACTTTAAACGCCCCTTCAAGACGATCACTTAAATTATCGAACATGTTAGACTACGTTTGGAATATTTTCTAATGTAGCAAGGAAAAACTCCCAGCTTTTCTGAACGGAAGAAATTTGACATTTCTCATCGGGACTGTGCGCCCCACGGATGTTAGGTCCAAATGAAATCAATTCCATTTCTGGGTAATTTGTTCCTAAGATCCCACATTCTAAACCTGCATGACAGGCATTTACTCTTGGTTCTTCCTTGTATAAATCCCTATATAATCCGCTCATTGTAGTAAGAATGGCACTTTTAGGATTTGGGGTCCAACCGGGGTAATTACCAGTACATTCTACTGAACAACCAATGGATTCAAAGTTTCGTGCAATAGCACGTGCCAAATCCATTTTTTCACTTTCTACAGAACTTCTCGTTAAGCAAAGGACAGTTAGTTGACCATCCTCTAATAACACACGGGCGGTATTATTTGAAGTTTGAACTAAGCCTTCAATATCAGGCGACATGCGATAAATACCGTTTGGATTCGCGTAAATCGCAGTGATTAGCGACTCCTTCAGCTCATTTTGCACCACTCGTAGCGGCTCTTGTACTGGGTTACAGACAAGCTCTATATTGGGATCCGTAGTGCCATATTCAGAGGCTAACTCATCATGAATAATTGACAGAGTTTGCTTAAAATCTGTGACTAGAACATTAGGAACAGCTACTATAGCCATGCTTTCCCTTGGTATAGCATTTCTTAATCCACCTCCATCTAAGTGCGCCAATCGAACATCATGACCTACTCGGTCTAAAATACGATTCATAAGCTTATTGGCATTACCAAGGCCTTTGTGAATATCCATTCCGCTGTGCCCTCCACTTAGGCCACGAAGTATGATTTTAAATCCAGTATAATCTGCAGGTGCTACTTCCATGGCCACTTCTCTTGTAGCGTTGATATCTATTCCTCCCGCGCAACCAATGGTGAGTTCATCATCGTCTTCGGTATCTATGTTCAGCAGGATTTTACCGTGAAGCATACCTCCCTTAAGTTCTAGGGCACCGGTCATACCGGTTTCCTCATCAATCGTGAAGAGTGCATCAATAGCAGGATGAGGTATGTCCTTAGAGCTCAATAAAGCCATAATATAAGCAACGCCCATACCATTATCTGCTCCCAATGTTGTTCCTCTAGCCTTCACCCAGTCGCCGTCAACATACATGTCAATGCCTTGGGTATCAAAGTTAAAATCAGTATCATTATTTTTTTGGTGAACCATATCCAAGTGTGCTTGAAGAACTATTGGAGTTCTCTCCCCCATGCCTGCAGTGGCCTCTTTTCTAATAAACACATTGCCTATATGATCTACTTCAGTGGGTAGACCCAAACTATTTCCAAAGTCTACCATAAATTGAATGACACGTTCTTCTTTTTTAGAAGGTCTCGGAACCGCGTTCAAGTCTGCGAAGTGATTCCATACGGAGGCGGGCTCTAAAACCCGAATTTGTTTACTCATAATTACATTCTATTAGGTACTTGGATGCCCAAGCAATTCATTGATTCTTTAATGACCTCTCCAACTGTTTTACTTAACGTCAATCGGAAGGCAATGGTTTTTTCTTCATTGGCATGAAGGATACTGTTGTTGTGGTAAAAAACATTGTACTTTTTCACCAATTCATATGCGTAATTGGCTAAACGCGCTGGACTTAAGTTTCTCGCTGATTTTTCAATAGTATCGGGAAATTCTAAAAGAGCCTTTATGAGCGTGGTTTCTTCTTCATTTGGAATGACATCTAACCAGTCTACATCAACTACATTATTCGCTTTACGCTGTAAACTCTGTATCCTAGCGTAAGTGTACTGTATGAATGGCCCCGTATTTCCATTAAAATCAATGCTATCCGCAGGATTAAAAAGCATCCGTTTTTTAGGATCAACTTTTAAAATGAAATACTTTAAAGCACCTAAACCTAATGTATTAAATAAGTTCATTTGCTCTTCCTCACTAAATCCATCAATTTTGCCTAACTCCATTGAAATAGAGGCTGCGTCTGCAATCATACTATCAATGAGGTCGTCTGCATCTACTACTGTTCCCTCTCTTGATTTCATTTTACCTGTTGGCAAATCCACCATACCGTAACTTAAATGATGGAGACCGTCAGCCCAAGAATAACCTAATCGCTTTAAAATGAGGAAAAGGACTTTAAAATGGTAATCTTGCTCATTACCAACAACATAGGTCATTCCTTTTGCGTCAAAATCCTTGAAGCGCTGGATTGCTGTTCCAATATCTTGAGTCATGTACACAGAAGTTCCATCACTTCTCAACACGAGTTTATGGTCTAATCCATCATCTTCTAGATTGATCCAGACCGAACTGTCTTCTTTCTGATAAAAGACTCCTTTTTCCAAGCCTTTTGCTACATCGTCTTTACCTAAAACATAGGTGTTACTCTCGTAATAGTTTTTATCAAAATCAACTCCCAATTTACTATATGTGGCATTAAAACCTTCGTAGACCCAACTATTCATGGTTTTCCACAAATCAACAACGTCAGTATCGCCTTGCTCCCACTTTAATAGCATCTCTTGAGCTTTAATAATAGAAGGAGCCTGCTTTTTAGCCAATTCTTCTGCTACACCAGACGTCATTAAATCCTTAATCTCAGCTTTATAACGTTGATCAAACTTCACGTAATACTTACCCACAAGATGGTCGCCTTTCAAACCTGCGCTTTGTGGTGTTTCGCCATTACCTTCTTCTTGCCAAGCTAACATGGATTTACAAATATGAATTCCACGATCATTGATAATTTGAACTTTAACCACATCTATCCCGCTAGCCTTTAAAATTTGGCTCACAGAATAACCTAGAAGGTTATTCCTAATGTGACCTAAATGAAGCGGTTTGTTTGTGTTGGGAGAACTGTATTCTACAATGTATTTGCCCTTGCTTTTTGGAACAGGGAGTCCTAATTTTGAATTTATAAAATCTTTTAAATCAGAAACATAACCTGTCTTGTCTAAACCTAGATTCAAAAATCCCTTGACCACATTAAACGACTGTACAACTTCATTAGACAGCAGGGCTGCGCCAATCTCGTTTGCAACTATTTCTGGTGCCTTTTTCGCCTCCCTAACTATAGGAAAAACTACCAAAGTGAGATCACCCTCAAATTCTTTTCTTGTTTCCTGTAATTCCACAGAGAATTTAACTCCGTACAATTCCTGAATAACAGCTTCAATATGTTGTTCCAAATTCATGCGCGACTCTTGTTTGGCAAATATATCTCAGCGAGCATGCATCGAGCACTTCCCCCGCCTAGAGTTTCAATCGTCTTCAAATCCGTATGTATAATGTTATGATAACTATAAATGAAATCGAGTTGTTTTTCCGTTAATGAATCAAATGCACTTGTACTCATGACTAAATTCAACGATTTGTTTTGACCCTCTACTAACAGCATGTTTCCACCAAACTGATGCTTTTGCGCCTCTGATATGAATAGCAATTCCTTACCACTATTCTTTATTTTGTCTATTACAAGTTTTCGCTCCTCTACATTATCAATGGCATCTGCGCAAAGGACCGCATACTTATCTGTCATGCACATCAATACGTTCGTGTGATAAATAGGATGTCTTCCATTAGGCGTGTCTTGAAATGCACCAAAGACTACTGAATCGTACCCTAACCTTTGACATAAATCTTCAAACAATTGGTCATCAGCCCGTTGACTGCGTGCCATGTACGCAATCTTCTGGTCGTGATCAAAGATGATACACCCCGTTCCTTCTAAAAACCTTTGTTGATCTTCAGCATGGGAGATGTCATAAACTTCTTTTATTGTAAATCCTTCGTCTTGTAGAATTTGCCCAATATCGCTACGACGTTCAAAGCGTCTATTTTCTGCTTTCATTGGGTAAAGCACTACTGTGCCATCTTCATGCATGCTTATCCAATTGTTTGGAAATACACTGTCCGGCGTATGAGGGTCTTCGCTGTCTTGTAATTCAACTACATGCACTCCAGCATGTCGCAATTTGACTACAAAAACGTCAAATTCCGCCTGAGCCTTTTTGTTGTCTTCGCCTTCCTCGCCTGCAGCCTCAATATGCTGGTAAAAATTATCCACTGCCGTCTGCGCATTCATTCCAAATCGAATGGGACGAATCATTAAAATGGCGTTAGTAGCATTTTTGGTCATTTATTCTCTTATTAAAGGCATGGTGCTGCAACGCAACAATCCACCCATTTTAGCCACTTCGTTGTAGACAATTGCATGCACTGTATACCCTCTATCACGCAACCAATCTTGCAATCGAATGGCATCCGAACTGACCAAAACTTCTTTTGGGCCTATACTTAACACATTTGTGTGTAATTCATACGCTTCATCCTTGGTGCAATAAAAAATATTCTCTTTACCAAAGTAGTTTTCAATCCATGCTATATCACCGGTTTTTTTGAATAAGTGAGGCGCAAATAACAATGCATCACCTATTGGCTGAAATGCGCAATCTAGATGCAATGAACCCTTGCGAGGATTTGTGTCGTCTTTGAACAACTCAAAAGCCTTGAACTTCAATGCAGGAAATTCATCTTGTAAGTAGTCAAATCCAATACTATTAGTACGAGCAGTCTGGTATGTCTCAAAGGTTTCATTATTACTAACCCCAACAAAAACATGCGTATTGTGCAGGATGATATCTCCTCCTTCCGCAAAGCAATCAATTGGCAGCATGATAATGTTAGAAGAAGGTATGGCATTCAATAAGAATTCAATAGCGCCGAGTTCTTCTTGCCTGTCCTCAATAATATTCGGCAGAATGAACTGATTATCAATCACAAATCCTATATCTCTAGTGAAAATCTGATTCGTCTTGTCCAGCACCGAAGGCCTAAGCACATCTACTCCTAATGACTTAAGCCGTTCAACCAATCTTGTTACCTGATCAATACAATCTTCCTGCGTTGGAAACGTTTCTAACAAAACGCTCTCCCTGCTTCTTGCATCATAACAATCTTCTACGGATGGTATTCCTCCCATATCACGTGCCACTCCAACTACAACAGTATGGAGCCTACCGTATTCCGTTTTGACCTTTGGGTTTATTTGCATGCTGTGAATTAATGGATTACAAAAATAGATTAAATGTGTTGATAACGCCATTTAAGTGAGCGCTTTTACTAACCTGCAACGAACTATTTTTGATAGTACTAGCAATACGACTATGGCAACAAAAAAAGAAGCTTCCAAGAAGAAATCAACTCAAAAGTTTGTTGGTGTAGTCAAGCATTTTTTTTTCCAAACAAAGGAAGTTTTTAATGACCCCACTGCAAAAATATTTTTTGGAGTGATGCTTCTATTCATGAGTGCTTTCATTTTTTTTGCAGAAATCAGCTTTCTATGGAATTGGACAGAGGATTTTAGCCTCAACACTTCTGAAGATGTAGCACTTGAAAAGTTAACAGCCGCTAATCTACTTGGAACTTTAGGACATAGGATTGGATGGTTATTCATGCTAAGAGGTTTTGGTATAAGCGGCATTTTATTTGCTTTTTACATTTTTGCCCTAGGCTTGAGGATAGCATTTGAATTCAGAAGATTAAAACCAGTTAGCTTATTAAATCATACTCTAATAATTATATTCATCCTTAGTGTATTCATATCTACGCTTGTACCTGCACATCCAACTGTTCTTGGTGGTATTACTGCGTATTACTTTTCTAACTATTTGGTTGTCAAGCTGGGTTCTTTGGGTATTTACCTGCTTCTGCTTGGAATTACAGCGCTCTACTTGATTGTAACTTTTAAAATTAATAGGCTGCGTGTTCCTTCAAGAAAACGCTCAATCAATAATGGTGAAACGGACGATTCAGAGCGCCTAATGCAGAATGAATCTACAGAACCTGAAGCTAAAACAGTACTCACTTTTTCTAATAGCGAAACAGAAGAAGATATTGAATCTAATGATGAATCCGAATTAACCACTGAGATCCCAGTAAAAGAGGTGATGCAGCAGGAAGAATTAGAGGCATCAAAAATATTGGTATCCAATGATGTATCTAAAGAGGAAGATTTTGAAGTAAAAGTAGAGGTTCATCAAGACGAAGAGGCTACCAAAAAAGAGCTCAACCAAAAAGTCAAGGATTTTGGTGAATACGATCCCACGTTAGATTTGAGTAGATTCCGATTACCGGGAATTGAATTGTTAGAGCAATATGGTGATGGACAAATCACATTTGACAAAGAGGAAATTGAAAAGAATAAGAATAATATTGTTGATACTCTTCGCAATTATAACATTGAAATCAAGGAGATTAAAGCCACTATAGGTCCTACTGTAACCTTATATGAAATTGTTCCAGCTGCAGGAATACGAATCTCAAAAATAAAAAATTTAGAGGATGATATCGCCTTAAGTTTAGCAGCCTTAGGTATTAGAATAATAGCACCAATCCCTGGAAAAGGAACCATAGGCATTGAAGTTCCAAATGCGAGTCCACAGATGGTGAGTATGAAACAAGTTATCTCCAGCAAGCGATTTCAGCAGGCTAAAATGGAATTGCCCGTGGCGATGGGTAGAACTATCACCAATGAAAATTTTGTATTTGATCTTGCAAAGATGCCACACCTCTTAATGGCCGGTGCCACAGGTCAAGGGAAATCAGTGGGTTTAAATGCAATCCTTACCTCACTTCTATACAAGAAGCACCCTTCTCAATTAAAATTTGTTCTTGTTGACCCTAAGAAGGTTGAATTGACATTATACAATAAAATTGAAAGGCATTACCTAGCTGTATTGCCGGATTCTGATGAAGCGATTATCACAGATACAACGAAGGTGGTCAATACATTAAATAGTTTATGTATTGAAATGGACAACCGTTATGAGCTTCTAAAAGGTGCCATGGTCAGAAATATTAAAGAATACAACGCTAAATTCATTGCACGCAGACTCAACCCAGAGGAAGGGCATCGCTTCCTACCCTATATAGTTTTAGTTATTGATGAATTTGCAGATTTAATCATGACGGCAGGCAAAGAAGTGGAAATGCCTATTGCACGACTTGCACAGTTGGCAAGAGCAATCGGAATTCACCTCATTGTGGCCACTCAGCGTCCTTCGGTAAATGTTATCACAGGTATCATCAAGGCTAATTTCCCTGCGAGAGCTGCCTTTAGGGTAACTTCAAAAATTGATTCAAGAACCATATTAGATGCAGGAGGTGCAGATCAACTTATAGGCAAAGGCGATATGCTTTTCTCTCAAGGTTCAGACCTCGTTCGTTTGCAATGTGCCTTTGTTGACACGCCAGAAGTTGAAGAGATTTGTGATTTCATAGGGAATCAGCAAGCATACCCTACGGCCTATCAACTTCCAGAATATGTTGGTGAGGAAAGTAGCGGTGTAGGAGAAATTGACCCTCAAGATCGTGATGTACTTTTCGAAGATGCCGCTAGATTAGTGGTAGCCTCACAACAAGGCTCCACGTCAATGATTCAAAGAAAACTGAAACTTGGATACAACAGAGCAGGGCGCATTGTAGACCAATTAGAAGCTGCAGGCATACTTGGACCTTTTGAAGGATCAAAGGCTAGGCAAGTTTTAGTAGTGGATGATATTGCATTGGAACAGAAATTGAAAGGAGATACGTAAATTGCGACTCATGAGAATATTTGCCCTACTATTTATGCCCTTCATGTTGATTAGTCAAAGTCATGAAGAAGCCAAGAAGCTATTAAATCAGGTCTATGAAAGTACGCTTGCTTTGGAATCGCAGCACATATGGTTCACCAATACAATGGAAGTACCTAGTAACGGGGGTATTAAAAAAAGAAGTTCTAAGGGTGAATTGTTTTCTATTGGAGAAAAGGTAAGAGTGAAGACTGATGCTTTTGAATTTCTTTCAGATGGAAGCAAAGCCTACCTCATTTATCCGGAGGATGAAGAAATTGAAGTTACTGCTACTGATGATGAGGTCAGCTTAAGTCCAGCGGATATTTTGAAAACATACCAAAACGGGTACAGTTATAAAATGGCTGGACGGGCTACAGAACAAGGCAAGGTGGTGCAATATATACGTCTTAAACCCGTTAGCAGTGAGGATATAAAAGAGATACTCATTGGTGTAAACATGAAAACCATGTTGTTAGACAACTACACTCAATTTGGCAACAACGGTTCAAACAATATTTTTTCTGTGGATACGTATGAAGTAAATGCTTCATTAAACATAGAGTTATTCAATATCAATGCGCAAGAGTTTTTAGGGTTCTATCGCCTTTAATACATGAACAAGCTAGATAAGTATGTACTAAAAAGTTTCATCAAGCCTCTCATTCCAACAGTGGGTATTATGGTGTTCTTTTTTCTCATGCAAATGGTTTGGAAGTACATAGATGATCTAGCCGGAAAAGGAATTGAGTGGTACACCATGATACAATTAATGTTTTATTGGGCTGCTAGCGTTGTTCCCTTTGCCTTGCCGGTAAGTATTTTATTCGCCTCTCTTCTCACATTTGGAAATTTTGGCGAACATTATGAAATGGCCGCCATGAAAAGCTCTGGCATTTCACTCTTTAGAGGAATTAGATCTCTTGTCGTTTTAAATATTTTCATTGCTTTCGGAGCATTCTTTTTTTATAATAACGTCATACCTGTAGCAAATTTGAAAGGGCAGAGTTTATTAATCAATATCACTAAAAGTAAACCTGCATTTCACATTACCCCCGGTATTTTCTATAATGGATTTGACGGCTACAGTTTAAAGATTGGACAAAAACAGGGGGATGAGGAACAACTGTTGACGGATATTTACATTTATGACCACAAGGAAACTAAAAAGGGTAATCATAAAGTTCTTACTGCTGCTTCTGGCAACATGAGAACAGTAGCTGAAAGTCGATATTTAGAAATAGAACTTCATGACGGTGCAACCTATGAGGACATTGTTAAAAAAGATCGTGAAGAACGACTTAAGATGCCATGGGCTCGTAGCTCTTTTGATACCGCATTTATTCGTTTTCCATTGGATGGGTTTTCAAATGAAGACCTATATAAAACTAGACGTAGGGATTTTATGATGCTCAATACTGAACAGTTATTGGCAACTACTGATACCATTGAAAAGCAAATTAAAAAACGACAAGCGCATTTTGAAAAAAGTCTACAAGGAAAGTATAAGTTTAACTTTATAGACGGTACAACAGGTGATGCCGCTATTCTCAGTAAGAATTTAATAAAGAACCTTCATAGTGGGATGCGAGTTAGGGCCTCTCAAGGAGCCATTCGCAAGGCCAGGAGTAATCTCGAGTACATTCGGCAACAAAAACGAGAAATGGAATGGCGAGAAGAACAATACATGCGTCATTGGATTGAATACTACAAGAAATATGCTTTGGGCGTTTCAGTATTAATAATGTTCTTCATTGGTGCGCCGCTTGGAAGTATAATAAGAAAAGGTGGAATAGGGCTGCCTTTGGTTATATCTACGGTAGCTTTTTTGATTTTTCACATTTTGAATACAACCTTTGAGAAAATGGGACGTGAAATGCTCATGGATGTAACTTTAGCAAGCTGGCTGCCTTCCTTGATCCTTGCTCCTGTTGCTCTCTTATTAACGTACAGCGCATCAACAGACCGATCATTACTTTCAGGAGAATGGTTCAATAAATTGACCTCAAAGTTGAATAAACAAGAGACGAATGCCTAGAATTCTGATTCTTAGCAATAAAGTACCCTACCCTTCCAAGGATGGAAGCTCAATTGCCATGGCTCGCTTACTTGAAAATCTCATAGAATTGGGTGGCCACGAAATCACCTATGGCGCCATAAATACGCTTAAGCATAGAAAACGTGTAGATGATTTTCCAGATTCAATCAATGAGCACATTACTCTAAGGACCTTTGAAGAAGATACGTCCCCAACCCCATTTAATGCTCTTTCAAACCTTCTATTCACTAGACAACCATTTCATACGATACGGTTTTTCGTCTTATCCATGCAAAAATGGCTTGAAGAATTTGAGAACGGCCACTTTGATTTGGTCGTTATAGAAGGTGCTTTCATGGGCCATTACTTACCATTGGCCATGATTAAGGGTAAAAAAGTTGTTTTGCGCGCACACAATCTAGAACATGTGATTTGGGAACGAAGCATTAAACATATTGCTACTCCCATAAAAAAGTTTTACCTCAGAATACAAACCAATAGACTGAAAAAATTTGAACAGAAACTAGCTATACTAGTGCACTCCGTATGGAGCATATCTTCTATTGACATGTATTGGTTCAAATCTTTTAATAGCAATACTTTTTTCGTACCCGTAAGCATTAAAAGGCAAGAAATGAATATTGACATTGTACCTAAACGATGCTTTTTTTTGGGTGCACTGGATTGGATGCCTAATTTAGAGTCATTACAATGGTTTCTTAAAGATGTTTGGCCTGTTGTGAACAAACTAGACCCAAGTATAGAATTTCATGTGGCAGGCAATAATACTCCAAATAAGATCATGGCGCTTAAAGCACATAACCTTCATATTCACGGTAAAGTCGCAAGTGCAGAGACTTTTTCAAAAAGTCACGGTGTTAGTATCATTCCTTTATTAAGTGGTTCAGGTGTGCGCATCAAACTCCTGGAGAATGGTAGCCTTGGAATACCTACTATATCTACCGCCATAGGTGCAGAAGGTATTTACGAAAAACAAAATTCAAAAATCCCATTGAGCGACATTCCAGAAGAGTTGGCTCACGAAATTGTAGCCCTGACTACGAATTCTGATAAGGCTGTTCAAATAGCCAGAGAGCTCTACACAGATATCAACAAGAGGTTCAGTCCACAAAATGCTTTGGCATCAATTCAGAAAGCATGGCCCAAATAATTGGTATTACCATTTCATTAATTTGCATAGTACTAATTGGTGCGACCTATATTGTATACCCGGCTATTAGATATGCGCGGCTAGATAAACGTAAACAGATAGAAAAAAACAAAGGTTTTACTCCTTTAGTTGCTGTAATCTTTGCTGCTTATAATGAACGAGATGTTATTACTTCTAAAATAAAAAGCATAGTAGAATCAAACTACGCAGCTGAAAAGATTCAAATTTGGATTGGTAGTGATTTAAGCGACGACGGTACAGATGAAATCATTCAAGAACTCCAACAATCACATCATAATATTAATCTTGTTCGAGTAGAAGAAAGAACAGGCAAATCGGGTATTATGAATATTCTTGTTGAACAGGCAGATGCCGATATCATTATTGCAACAGATGCCAATATTATATTCACGCCATCCACAATAGATGAGTTAGTGCATTCTTTTACGGACAACCGTATTGGAGCTGTTGCTGGTGCGCTTCAATATCATGGTCAATACAAGAATAATACAGCAATTGCAGAGAGTGATTATCTCAAAATGGAAAATATGATACGATTAAGCGAAAGTCAACATTTTGGTTTTTGTTTGGGAATGGAGGGCGGACTCTATGCAATTCGTAAACATCTTTGGTCTGTGATACCTCCTGCTACTTTTATGGAAGACTTCTTCCAAACAATGAAATTATTGGAGAAGCAATATCAAATCGTCTTTAACCCTAATGCGGTTGGATTGGAGGAGGTGAGCACCTCTCTTTCAGAAGAATTCAAAAGAAAAATTAGAATAGCCCTGGGTAACTTTCAAAATCTAAAAAGATTTCGAGGTGAGCTAATCAAGAATTTTTGGCCCATTGGTTATACCTTCCTGTTTCACAAGATTTTGCGTTGGATTACCCCTCATATTTTGATCGTATTGATACTCTCTTTGTTGTTGAATCCAATCACAAGACTTTTAGGTATTGCGGCGTTAGTTTTTTGTTTACTTCAGTTTCTTTTAGTGAAAAGGAAGATACACGGACGTGTTGCGTATTTTTGCGCCATGAATTTGGCAATGCTTATTGGTCACTTTAAATACCTAAGAGGCGTAAAATCAAGCGTTTGGCAACCAACCAAAAGAAATCAATAATGAGTCTTAATACAATAGAGGAGGCACTAACAGATATTGCTAATGGCAAAGTAGTCATAGTGGTAGATGATGAGAATCGCGAAAACGAGGGTGATTTTGTTGCTGCTGCCGAATGCGTAACTCCCGAGATGATCAACTTTATGGCAAAGGAAGGAAGAGGGCTTATTTGCACTCCAATTCTCCCCAAGCGTTCCGAAGAATTAGATTTACCACCAATGGTACAAACTAATACAGATCCCAATAAGACCGCGTTTACCGTAAGTATAGATAGAATCGGTGAAGGATGCACCACAGGTATATCAGCTTATGACAGATACATGACAGTTAAAGCATTAGTTGATCCTAAAATCAAACCTGAACAGCTTGCAAGACCAGGCCATATTTTTCCCTTAATAGCAAAACCCGGAGGAGTTTTACGGCGTGTAGGGCATACAGAAGCTGCAGTAGACTTGGCTAGATTGGCAGGAAAAGCACCTGCTGGAGTTATAGTGGAAATTATGAACGAAGACGGAACTATGGCTCGTCTACCCCAACTTAAAAAAATAGCAGTCAAGCATGCCTTGAAAATCATCAGCATAGAAGATCTGGTGGCATTCAGAATGGAAAAAGAAAGTTTGGTGGAGCTTGCAGAGAAGGCTGAAATTGACACTCCATTTGGAAAATTTACTTTGCATGCATTTGAGCAGAAAACCAATGAACAAGTGCACATAGCGCTCACCAAAGGAGAATGGAAGAGTGATGAAATTATACCGGTGCGCATTCAAAGCGCAGGCATAGCAAATGATGTGTTTCACGCATTAACTTCTAATGAAGCGAGTAATTTCCGCAGAGCACTCTCTACCATTTCAAAACGAGGAAATGGTGCCATTATTTACATGAATCAAGAGAGAAGTTCGAATAAAATTATAAACAGAATTCGTCAATTCAAAAAGGATGGCTCGCTCATTAGCTTAGGATCAATGAAGGATGCTAAGGACTTTGGAATTGGCGCACAGATCATTCATCAATTGGGTATTAAAAAAATTGATTTAATCACTAATAATCCTATCAAAAGAGTTGGGGTTGCCGGCTACGGACTTGAAATAGTAAAGAATTCCGCACTCGAATGAATAAAACAAATTCCATCAAATTAGCTTGTGCGTTTTATAGTAGCCAGCAGACTTCATATAGTTTGAGAATGTTACTACTTATTACAGGCATTTCTGGTGTGCTAGAAACTATGCCCATCCTTATCTCATTGCCCCTAATTAGGAGTCTTTTTTTGGGATATCAAAGTGTAACTATTGCATGGTTAGAACTATCCCTACTCTATTTTTCAATTGTATTAGGGATAATTCTTTTAATCCGATTTCTTGTAGGGCGTCAGGCTCAATTCTTAAATGCCAAGACTAGAATAGAATTGATGACTACTTTTCGTCAAATTCAATCCAAAGAATCAAGACAACTGCATAAAGTGAACTTTGGAAAAAGTGTACAGTCCATTAATTTTCTATTTGTTGGCTGGAGTCAATTATTACCAGGAATAGTTTTCACAGTGATAGGAATATGCTTATCACCAAAATTTGGAGTAATAACCTTATTGATCATTGGAATTTGGGTACTTATATTATCTAGAATAAAAATCAAACAAGACTTTTGGCATGCCAACTCAAGTGATTTAGCAAATAGTATGGACTCATTAGGCAATGAAGAGCTGAATACACTTTCTTCTTTCAGGATTAATGCTGCTCGATGGGATGCGACCAATAAAAACTTACGAGAGGTAGTTATTATTTCATCCTTGGTTCTTTCCTTATTTGTAAATAATAGCCTTGGAATCGGTGCTGACTTTGATTCAATACTAATTATAGTCGTTTTACTTAGGGGACTTCAGCAACTATATACTGCATATATTATGTCTCAACAATTATCTGGATGTCACAAGTACCTTGTTTCTTCTAAAGAATTGACTAAACCTTCCCATTGAGGGTATACATTTCACTAAGGCTCAAGCATCTTACTAAAACTCAAAAGCGGATCATCCTCTAAAAAAAGAACATTAGACTTTATGCCATAAGATGCAGCACTGTTTTTAACAGTGTTAATCTGTTCCTCTATGTATTGATTAAGAGACTTGGATTCTTGTGCAGATAAAACCGTTTTCATTCCATTTTCAGAATCCCGAACGAATTCACCCGCATAATAAGACGGCTTTAATTCGCGTTCCTTTGAAACAAGTAAAAGAATTTTAACATAATGACCGGCATCCACAAATGCTCCAAGCCTTTCGCAAATTGATTCCAAATTTTCATGATATGGATCCGTCAAGAAAAGTACTTCGCTACGTGGAGCTATTTCGGACAACAACCTAGAAATAGCTCCACCTAAGTCTCCATTGTTTAGAGCATTGCCCGTGCGCTCCGCAATATGATATAACAGCTGCTCAACTGCCTCATCTGTATTTTTAGCTTGAAAAAAGAACAAGTCGTCCTCCCGCACATCAAGTAGTCCAAGGGCATCTCTTTGTTTTGAGAGCAAAGCAGCGGCAAGAGCAATCTGCTTTACTGCATAATCCCAGCGCTCGCCATTCTCGCCATACATAGAGGAACTTGAATCTAATAAGAAGTACGCTCGTAAATTACTTTCAGCTTCAAATTGCTTGGTGAGGAATTTATCTTGTCTAGCTAATACGGTCCAATCAATGAATTTTGGTGAATCACCAGGAACATATTCTCGGTGCTGAGCGAAATCTAGGCTAAAGCCGAAATCAGGGCTTTTATGCAATCCTGTCATAAAACCTCTTACGCGCTGTCGCGCCCACCAAGTCAAACCTATTATTTCCTCTTTATTCATTAACTCATTGAAATTTTTTGCCGAGCCCAGCTAGATAATGTGATGTAATCTAAAGGAACCTCAGTCTTGAATAATTCCAGCACTAATATAAGCTTCATTTGTAGCAATTTCACGCGTTCTATGAGTTCAGATGGAAAACCACCTTTAAGCATTCTAGCTGAATTTGCGATTCTTATATGCTCAAGTAATTCATTAGCTGATTGTATAGCCTTACTGTAGTAATTTTCAAAAGTATGTTCATACCGTGCAGCAACGCCCTGATCAAGTTCATTGCATAGATTAATGATATCATCTTTTACCTTAAATGCAAGGTTGAATGTGCCGTTGCTATGATATCCTTTAGTCAATCTCTGAATAGAACGATTAATGGACATAGCTTCCTGGTATAGCGGTTGGCTTATGGTTGTCTTCATTTAGTAACTAATTAATCGAGTTGCTTTAAATATTTGAATTGGCCGCTTTTACGTGAACATTCCCTCATTAATTTGAAGTAAAACACATTGCTTTGCTTACTCATCTCTTCTTTAGGGGGAAAGACCACTATATCCTCCGGCAAGTGGGGTATTAAAGCCGTAAATTTTGCGATATTCCAAGAAAATCACTCTAAAACTTTGATTTGATCCTTAAGTATTTCCTGTTCGTGATAATCAATCATCACGGAAGTAATATCAAGCCAACAGGCATTCAATTCGTTGATAACAGAGTTTTGAACCCCCCTGCTTTGAATCATGATTGATGCACCATATTTTTGAATTTGAAAGGTGCTCTTACTTTGAATGAGCTCTAACGAGTTATACATAATTTATTGGTTTGGTTGTTTAACAATTCTTTTAGCAAGAAGTCCTCCCCCTAGAAGCAATACCGTCAAACCACCATCAATAGGGACAGTTGGCGGCTGAGGAGCAGGAACATGAATTATTCTGCGTTGAGCATGCAGGAATAATGAAGAACTAACCAGCGTTACAATAATGAGATTTCTTTTCATTGATAAATAAGTTTTTGAGATTATATACCTAAATTACGTAGTAGGCTGAAGAATATTTTCCTGCTTTGAAAACTTTAGGTTTTCAACAATCCATTACTTTAGTACCATGATTATCACCAAAACCCCATTCAGGATTTCATTTGTAGGAGGCGGAAGCGATTTAGAGAGTTTCTTTAGTCTAAGAAAGGGTGCTGTTTTAAGCACAACCATTGATAAATACATGTATATCAGCACTCACGAGTTTTTCGAGAGAGATAAAATACGATGTAAATATTCTCAAACCGAAACTGTTAGTGATGTTAATGAGCTAAATCATCCCATTCTCAAGACGGTTCTTAAAGATTTTAATTTGAATGGAATTGAAGTCAGCTCAATAGCGGATATACCCGGTGGGACAGGAATGGGAAGTAGTTCAAGTTTCACTGTAGGCTTGTTACATAACTTGAGTGCTTATACGAATAAGACAGTATCCAAAGAAGGATTAGGAGCTGGTGCTTGTAGGATTGAAATTGATCTCTTGCAGGAACCTATTGGCAAACAAGATCAATATGCTGCGGCCTATGGAGGATTGAACGTGATCGAGTTTAACTCAGATGGAACCGTAAAAATAGACCCTGTTTTAATCAATTTGAAAACTAGAGATACCTTAAATCGTAATCTGAAATTATACTACATAGGAAATCAGCGCAGTGCAAGTAAAATTCTTGCCGAACAGAATAAAAACACCGCTCAAACAGATAAATTCCAAGCGTTAGAGAAAATGGTAGATTTAGTCTACAAGCTAAAAGAAGTATTGACCCTAGGAGACTTGAATGCATTCGGGGATATTCTTCACGAAAATTGGTTACTTAAACAAAGTTTAGCCAAGGGAATCACAACACCTAGAATTAATACGCTTTATGATGCCGCCATGAATATAGGCGCACGCGGAGGAAAGCTGCTAGGAGCTGGCGGAGGCGGCTTTATGCTTTTTTATGCAAATGCAGATAAGCATGAAAGTTTAGATGACGCTATGATTAGTTTGGGTGCCTCTCCTTTTAAATTTAGAATGGAGGAAGAAGGCTCAAAAATCATACATATTGAAAGTTGATGTAAATTTTATATCCACTTCAATAAATTGTTTACTTTTGCCGCTCAATTATTTATTAATTAACGGGGTTTCGGACCCTTTTAAAACAATTAATTATGGCAACAAAGATTCGTTTGCAAAGAGGTGGTCGTAAAGCAAGACCAATATATTCAATAGTTGTCGCGGATGCACGTTCAAAACGTGATGGGCGCTTCATAGAGAAATTAGGTACTTACAATCCCAACACTAATCCTGCTACAATCGACTTAAACTTTGATTCCGCTCTATCATGGGTTATGAAAGGCGCTCAGCCAACAGATACGGCTCGTTCCATTCTATCCTATCGTGGCGTAATGATGAAAAAGCACTTGCTTGAAGGAGTACGTAAAGGTGCTCTAACTCAAGAGCAAGCTGATGCAAAATATGACTCTTGGCTTAATGACAAAGAGTCTAAAATCGGTGCCAATGTTAAAGCTATAGATGCTAAGAAAGATGCGGAAAAAAGCGCACGTCTTTCTGCTGAAACAGAGGTAAATAAAGCACGTGAAGCTGCAATCGCAGCGGCTATGGCTCCAGTTGAGGAAGCACCTGCTGAAGCTGCAACAGAAGAAGCACACGCTGAAGCTGCAACAGAAGAAGTACCTGCCGAAGCTGCAACAGAAGAAGCACCTGCCGAAGCTGTAACAGAAGAAGCACCTGCCGAAGCTGTAACAGAAGAAGCACCTGCCGAAGCTGCAACAGAAGAAGCACCCGCTGAGGCTACCGAAAAAACAAAAGAGTAATTGTGCAAAAGGAGCAGTGCTTTTTACTTGGTAAAATCACAAAACTCCATGGTTACAAAGGTTCAATGGTGTTGTTCATTGACTCCTCTACCCCACAATACTTTAAGCATTTGGAATCAGTATTCTTGGAAATTAACCAAGAACTGATTCCTTTTTTTTTTAGTCAACGTGGCAAGCTTAACGGGAAGAAACTCATTGTAACACTCGAAGACATAAACTCCGAACAGGCAACTAGTTTGGTAGGTTCTAGTGCCTATTTACCAAAAGAAATGCTTCCTTCAGTAGCGGAAGGGTTTTATGATAAGGCCATCATAGGTTTTAAAGCAATATCAAAAGGTGAGGTTATTGGAAGCATTGTGGATGTAATCGAAAACACAGCGCAAAGTCTTTTTTTGATTGAAGGAGAAAGAGAAAATCTTGTCCCAGCAGTGGAAGCTTTTATTAAAGAAATTGACCATCAGAATAAAAAAGTTTATCTTGAATTGCCCGAAGGTCTTTTAGATCTTTAATCATAGAGATGAACGAACAGAAACCATACGATCCTAGGTACTTACATTTGATTTTCAGTGCCCTTTTAATGATTCAACTTGTGCTTACTTCGGTGGTTTTATATGTAGGAAGCGAAACTGCGAAAATTTTTCTTTTACCTTTTGAAGGAAACACTTACGCTATTCCAGGAATCGCTTTTGTATTGGTCCTTCTTGGTAGATTTGTTTGGAATAATGGGATGAAAGACATTAATACTTCAGACAACCTCTTAGAAAAACTTGAACTCTTAACTAAAATCCACATTTGGAGATGGGTATTGGTTCAACTCGGCACCCTAATTTTATTAGCCTATACGCTTGTTGATTCCAATTTTTATTATTTCATTTTTGCTTTGGTTAATATCGTGTATTTCTTCACCTTGCGTCCCAAGATTTTTGGACTGATTGGTGAAACATGAAATTCGTAGGACCTTTTCAAATGAAGCAATTCACCGTAGAGCATGACAATTGCGCTATGCGAGTGAATACGGATGGATGTCTTTTGGGAGCGCTAGCAGGCGAAGACGAAGCTCCTCACAAAATTCAACATATTCTTGACATTGGGACTGGCAGTGGAGTCATTGCGTTGCAAATGGCGCAGCGGTTTGAAGATGCCTTTATTGATGCCGTTGAAATTCACGGACCGAGCGCCAAACAAGCTTCTAAAAATTTTATGTTGAGTCCGTGGTCCAATAGGATGATATGTTATCATGAACCACTCCAAGAATTTGAGTCAGGTAGCGATTACGACCTAATTATTTCAAATCCACCCTACTTTGAAAATGGTCCAACGAAATCTGACGGTGGTGTTGCAAATGCAAGACACGCATTAACTCTTGACTTTAATTCACTAATTGAGCACACTTCGAGATTATTAAAGGATTCCGGCAGTTTTTGGTGTGTCCTACCAGCTGAACGAGCAGAAAACATGATTGACGCTGCCATTGAAGAGAATATGCATCCGTCACATATTTATTTCATTAAGCCTAAAATGAATCGTGAAGCCAATAGGCTGATACTTAAATTTACCAAAGAGAAAAAAGAAGAAACAGATAAAAAAGAGCTTGTACTCTACGATTCTCCTCAACAATATACTCATGAAGCAAGGGAATTACTCGCTCCATTTTATAAGAGTCTTTAGTATCCCGCGTAGTCTACCTTCTTTTCAGAAAACTTTACATCAAATTTTTGCGCTAATTCTCCTAAAATCGGGTCGTACCAATCCCTAGTTAATGGGCGTAAGACTCCTTTTGGCATTCCACCTTCAATGACTAATCTTGCCGCTATACCCAGAGGCAAACCAACTGTGCCAGCCATTGCCGTGTTTTCAGCATTATTACCCTCCACTCCCATAGAACTTTCAATCATCATCATTTGACCTTCCTGCTGCCAACCAATTTTGTGATACATCACAATTAAATCTTTATCATCAGGTTGCATAGTCCATACCTTTCGCAAGATATATTCCAAGCATTGTGCGGGTGTAGCTTCGTCAAACTCAAAGGTCTCATTAGAGAACAAACCTGCCCATTCAAGTTTGTCAAAAATGTCTGAATCTTGTGGAATATTTAGATAGTGTTTTATTTTGAGCTCAACGCTATCGTGCGGATTATAGGCTAAAAATAGATTAGTGTAGTCTCTAAAAGACATTTTGCGTAGTCCAGTAATTACATAGGAATCGTCCGTCATTCCAAGTTTCACAAAACTATCCCAAGCTCTTGCATATCCTGGTCTCCTTAATGTTCCACGGTACAGGGTGTCTACATCATTCAATCCGTAGGCATCTCTATACTTTAATGAATCTCTGTTGGCTAAGCCTTCAAACCGGCCATAGCCCTCCACGCTCATAAACTCCGTTCTACGAAACACCATATGTGGAGGTATGTATTTGTACTTGCCTTCTTGTATAAATTTAACGGGGCCTCCTTGACCGGCTAAAACAACATTTCTTGGATTCCATGTAAACTTATATCTCCAGGGATTAGATCCTTCAGACGAAGGACTCAGTAGTCCGCCAGTAAAACTTTCAAAGAGTTTAATCGTACCCCCTTTTTCCCTTATGCTGTTTAACAATTGCATGGCACTCATGTGATCTATACCTGGATCTAAACCGCACTCACTTAAAAATACAAGGTTACTCTTCTTTGCCTCATCATCAAGCGCCTCCATTTCGCTTGTTAAATAAGACGCTGTGAGCAAATGACTCTTGTGCTTTAAACAAGCTTCGGCAATAGACAAATGCATATGAGCTGGCACCATACTAATAGTCACATCTGATTTACTCACTTCACTCTCAAGAGCGTCAAGCTGTCTTATGTCTAGAGCACCATGGGAACAATTGCGTATAGGCTCACCAACTCTAGATGCTGCAAGACTGGCATCTTGATCCACTACTCTCAGGGAAATATCATGTGAGCGAATTAGGTTTTTTAAATATGGTACAAGACTTTGCGTGCTGAGCCCTGCTCCTATCAGTAAAACTGAAGTCATAGTGAATGGATTTTCCCCTAATTTACCATAGGAGAAGGGTGATTCAAATAAAACTGGTAAGTAACTTTAGATTAATTATAAAGCATGTATTAACACATACTCTTCATTATCTTCCCTCTATGAATAAACTAATCGCATGTTTGGGCGCTTCGGCAGTTGGTTTGGGTGCGCTAGGAGCTCATACATTGGCTCTATACTTAGACAAAAGCAGCATAGAATCTTTTAAAACAGCAGTCTTTTATCACATCATTCATACTCTTGCCTTATTAGCAATACGCAACTATCCGCATAGCTCTTTAACGGTTTGGTTATGGTCCATTGGTATTTTTCTTTTTTCTGGAAGTATTTACCTACTCTCAACTGATACTTTTATGGGTGTAGATCTCCATTTTCTAGGACCAATCACACCCGTAGGAGGACTCTTTTTAATAGCAGGTTGGTTGAGTTTGATAGTACCTTCTGTGAATAAATGATTTTGAACCAAGGGATAAATAATCAATAGAAAGTTCATTTATATTGTTTAGTGCGTAACTTCGTTGCACCTATTACAACTAAGAACCACTAATTCATGACTTCTAAGAACCACCTAGAAGCCTTAAGCTCATTGGGCATTGAGGCAAAAGAAGTATTTAGTAACCTTCATGCTGATCTTCTAGAAAAGCATAGTCTAGATAAGAAAATGGCGGTACGCACCTCACATGGAGCAATTGCCATCAATACAGGTAAATTTACGGGACGTAGTCCAGAGGACCGGTTCATTGTAAAAGATGAATTAACCAAAAACTCCGTTTGGTGGGGACCCATAAATAAACCGTTTTCCTCGGAACAATTTCAATCCCTAAAATCAAAGGTCTGTGCGTATTTAAATCATAAGGAAGTCTATGTAAGGGATGCATATGCTGGATCACATCCTTCCTATAAATTGTCTCTAAGAGTGATCAATGAATTTCCTTGGTCAAATCAATTTGCCGGAAATATGTTTATCCAACCCGAAGAGAGTGAATTAGCAAACTTTGAAGCTGAGTGGACCGTGATCAATGCACCAGGCTTTGAGGCTAATCCTCAATTAGATGGTACAAGACAGGGGAATTTTGCTATCCTAGATTTTTCTGACAAATGCATTATCATAGGCGGCACAGGATATACTGGAGAAATAAAGAAAGGTATTTTTTCTGCGCTGAATTTCATTTTACCATATCAAAAGGAGGTATTAAGTATGCATTGCTCTGCCAACGTTGGAGATAAAGGCGACACCTCTATATTCTTTGGTTTATCTGGTACGGGAAAAACAACTTTGAGCGCTGATCCTGAACGTAAACTCATTGGTGATGACGAACACGGCTGGTGCGCAGATAATACTATTTTTAATTTTGAGGGCGGCTGTTATGCCAAGGTTATTGATTTAAGCCGTGATAAGGAACCAGATATATTCAATGCTATCAGGCCACACGCAATTCTTGAGAATGTGATTCTCAATAGTAACGGTAGTGTCAAGTTTGAGGACTCGACTATTACGCAAAACACGCGCGTAAGTTATCCTATTAATCACATATCAAATATCCAGCCCGGTTCTTTGGCCAATAATCCCAAAAATATTTTCTTCTTGACTGCAGACGCATACGGTACACTTCCTCCTATTTCTAAATTAACTCCAAGCCAAGCTGCTTATCATTTTATAAGTGGTTACACGGCTAAAGTTGCAGGCACAGAAGAGGGCGTTACAGAACCAAAAGCAGTTTTTTCCGCCTGTTTTGGTGCACCATTTATGCCTCTTCATCCAACTTACTATGCGAATATGCTTGCTCATAAAATGAAGGAAGCAGATGTGAATGTATGGTTGGTTAATACCGGGTGGACTGGGGGTCCTTATGGAATCGGAAACCGTATGTCTTTGAAGTATACTCGAAGAATGATCAAAGCCGCAATGACAGGTGAGCTTGATAAAACCACTTACAAAGAGCATGAAATTTTCGGATTACATATGCCCACATCATGTCCTGATATACCAGATCATTTATTGAACCCTAAGTCCACTTGGGCAGATTCTAAATCATATGATGAAATGGCTAATGCATTGGCAAAGAAATTCACGAATAACTTTAGACAATTCGAGGATGAAGCCACAAAAGAAATACTAGAGGCAGCGCCTCGTGTATTGGTTGGAGTCAAATAAACTCCAAGTGTTAGATGTGTCTGTATGGGCGGCCCTCTGGGGCCGCCCATACTTGTTATCAATGGTTGATAACTCAGCGCCTAAATCTCCTTAAATCACAAAGTAGTGCGCAAGAATTCAATAATTTAAAAGTGATCTAAAACATAGTACATGCCCAAAAATTCTAAAAACGCAAGCTCTAAAATTTTTGTACTTGATACTTCGGTAATACTCTATGACCATAATGCTATCTTTTGTTTTAAAGAACATGATGTGGTTTTACCAATTTCTGTTTTAGAAGAACTAGACGAGTTCAAAAAAGGGCACGATTCTAAAAATTACGAGGCTAGAGAATTCATACGAACTTTAGACAGAATAACTAGCAATAAAGACTTTACTAATTGGATCCCATTAAATGGCTCAACTCACGGAAACCTCCGTGTAATAATGGATACCAGCCATAAAGGAATAGATGCGGAAAAGGTCTTGGGTCGCAAAATGGATCATCGTATCATCAATGCAGCATTAAATATTCAGGATATAGAGCCGGAAAGAAGTACCATTCTTGTTACCAAAGACATTAATCTTAGGCTTAAAGCCAAGGCACTTCATTTAAAAAGTGAAGACTATTTAACAGGAAAAATCAAGGACATGGATGCTTTGTTTAAAGGTAAATCCATTGTAGAAAACTTTAATGCAGAAACATTAACGAAACTGTATGCCCAAAAATCCTTGGATATAGATGACGTTGTTTCAGAAAACCCTTCTTTCACACCATTCCCTAATTCCTATTATGTTTTAAAGTCAGATAATTCTAGTGGCTTGGCTTACTTTAATGCAATAGATAGATCTTTGGATCATGTAGAAAAACGTTCCGTATATGGCATTAAACCTAGAAATGCAGAACAGGCGTTTGCTATTGATGCAATCCTAAACCCAAATATCAAATTGGTCTCACTCACCGGTGTTGCAGGAACGGGTAAAACACTCATCGCACTTGCTGCCTCATTAGAACAACGTAGGGACTTTAAACAAGTCTATCTTGCTAGACCAATTGTCCCGTTGTCAAACAAAGACTTAGGCTATCTTCCTGGTGATGCCAAAGAAAAAATAAACCCATATATGCAGCCTTTGTGGGATAACTTGAAACTGATCAAGAATACATTTAGCGACCGTGACAAGGAGTATAAACAACTCGAAGAAATGGTAGAAAAGGAAAAAATAGTTATCACGCCATTAGCCTACATTCGTGGGCGATCTCTAGCTAATATTATCTTTATCGTTGATGAAAGTCAGAATCTTACACCTCATGAGGTCAAAACAATAATCACGAGAGCAGGCGATGGTGCTAAATTTATTTTTACCGGAGATGTTGGACAAATTGATACTCCTTATTTGGATGAGCAATCAAATGGTTTGAGTTATCTGGTAGATAAGGCGAAAGGGCAAGAGATTTATGCGCATATCACGCTTGAAAAAGGAGAGCGTAGCGAATTAGCTAATCTTGCTAATGAATTGCTTTAGTTAATGCTGGATTTGTTCATTTAGATATCATCTAAAACCTATAATTATGATAACACTTTATACTGCAGTAACACTAGATGGCTACATTGCTACCCAAGAAGGTAGCGTTGATTTTTTAGAAAATCCCAAATATCGCCTTCCAGATGAAGATTATGGGTATAATGGATTCTTTGAGGGCATTGATGTTGTTGTTATGGGATACAATACCTATAAACAAATCATAAATTTTGAGGGTAAATATCCCTACGGCGCTAAAGATTCTATTGTAATAAGCAAGGAACAGGGGGTTGATCTCAGTAACAACGGCATTGAGATAACCACAGAATCGGATGAATCCGTAGTTCAACGTTTAAAAAAGGAAAATAAAAATGTATGGATTATTGGAGGTGGTGCTACTAATGCTCGAATCCATGAATCAAAACTCATTGATCGTATGATATTAACGTACTTGCCCATTACACTAGGCGCGGGTATACCTTTATTTAGAGAAAACAAGTCCAGTATTGAATGGCGAAACATCGGCACCCAGACCTTCGCTAACGGACTGATTCAGATTACTTTAGACATGAGGTAATCAACCTGTAATTCAAGTTCATTCAAAGTGCCGTTATTCTCAATTACAAGGTGAGAATGTTTTTCACGCAGGTGGTCAGGGTGCTGACTCAAGATTATTTCTTTAATTCTTGTTTCGTCTAAAGCTGGACTTCGTTGCTTTACTCTTTTGATACGTAAACTTTCTTCAGCCATTATACTTATAACAAAATGACAAGAATCGTCATTTGTTTCAAGGACGAGAGCACTCTCTTTAAAAACAATTGGTTCACCAATATCCGCAGACCAATTAATGAAATCCTCTTTAACAATAGGATGCACTAAAGATTCTAGCTCAACTTTTAAATACTCTTGTTTAAAGATACAGCTGGATATATAGGCTCTATTCAAAATACCACTATCATAAGCTGATTCACCAAACAAATTAGTAATTGACCGTACCAAACTCATTTGAGAACTCATTAATTGCTTAGCGCGTTCGTCACTATAATATACCGCATAACCCCTTGATTCCAGCAACTTACACAGTGTGCTCTTCCCAGAACCTATGCCTCCAGTGATACAAATTACTCTTGGTGTTTTCATTCTAATCGATCTATGGAGTTTGGCTGAATAGAAAGTAATGAAATTTTATCCTTTAGTAATTCCGTTTCGATTTTTATTGATCTGGGACTTTCGATTGTTGAAAGGTGAACGAGCTCTTCCAGACTCTCATTAGCAAGGTATTGACTTGGACCTGCAATCCAGATTTCAATATCGTGCATTTTTTGATCAACAACAATGGATTTTGTAAAACGCCTCTCCACCCATAATGCTGTGGTCCCGATGATTTCAACCTTAGTATATTCCATTGAACTTACCCTATTATCAATGCCATTTAACGGCAAATTAAGTGCATGTTCTCCTATCCAGGTGAAATCCGGTAATTCAACCCATAATGCTGCCTTGGATATATGCTCAAGTAAACCAACAATCTCTATACTATCCGGTTTACAACGAATTTCTTCTATCCACTTATAACCTTTGGGCAATGTCAAATTAGTCCGACCTTGGATTTCTACAACTACTTTTTTACGCTCCAAATGCTCGCAAGGAAATACGATTTGTGCATTTTTCACTGCAAAATTAAAGGTCCCTTTAAAAATTGCATTTAAATTAAATAGAAGATTTGAAGACGATACCTCCAATTGCCCTTGTTCTTTTTGAGAGAAATCTATTTCCTCTAAAAGGACCTTGTAATCCCTAAGCTGGTTAAAACGTATTGAATTGATTCCCGAAGCGCTGACTTCTACTTCAAAAGGAACAATGGAATCTTGCAAATAGAATTCACCAATACGCGAAGAAGGTGACACCGCATACATGGTTAACGGTTCCGAACGCTCCGTCTTGCCTATGGTTAAGAGCAACCAAATTATAGCCGAAAGCAAAATGAATAAAAGGAATTCTTTATGTTTCAACCTGCTAATCATGGACAATAAAAAACCGGCTAAAGCCGGTTTACATTATTTCTCTTTGGCTTGATATTGTGCGCTAAGCTCTTTACTTACTGCACTTTTCTCTACCTTAAATCTAGAGTTTTCAGCCTCAATAACCAAGTATGAGTCGCCAACTTCTAAAATCTTTCCGTGTATTCCAGAGGTTAATACCACTCTGTTTCCTTTTTTAACTTCATCTCTAAATTTGCCTTCTTCCTTCTGTTTTTTCATCTGGGGACGGAAGAAGAATAAATACATGACCAGCACGATCAGTATTAGAGGTAAAAAAGATGCTATACCACCACCTTCAGGACTTACTTGTAAAAATTGATACAACATTATTTTTCTGCGATTACGGTTGACGTGATATTAAGAACCTTAGTTTGAGGGACGGCATTGGTGGTTAGAGTCACTCGCTTATCTTGTTTTCCTGCACGACCTTTTGAGTTAAAACTAACCTTGATCTCGCCACTTTCACCTGGGGCTATAGGATTACGAGGCCAATCCGGAACCGTACAACCACATGATCCTTGTGCGTTAGATATAATTAATGGGCCTTCACCTTCATTTTTGAACGTAAAAATATGTTGTGCCACTGAACCTTCTGAAATTTCACCAAAATCATGGAAATCAGACTCAAAGGCAATTGATGGTAATGATTCCATCATTTCATCAGGTGCTTGAGTGGTTGTGCTCTCTGATGATGACTCAATTCTAGCTGCAGCATCGTTGCATGCGGTAAACACAAAAATGCCTGTGGCAAGTAAAACTACTTTTTTCATTGTATATAATTTATTCTATTATTCCTCGGCCTACCTTATTCAATAAACCTTCATCTTGCAAATTAGTGACGATTTTGTCAAGAATCCCATTGATAAAGGAAGAACTTTTAGGTGTACTGTATTCTTTTGCCAAATCAAGGTATTCATTCATACTCACTTTCACTGGAATTTCTTCCATTCCTCGCCATTCTGCAATACATAATTTCATGAGAACGCGATCTAATCTGGCAATACGATCACTTTCCCAATTCTTACTCTTCGCTTCTATTCTAACCTGACTATCCTGTGCAAATTCAAAATATTTGCGCATTAACAATACTCCAAAAGCTTCATCGCTCTTGTCCTTGTATAGACTTGGGATTATTACATCTCCTTGATCATTCCAACTAGTGATTACTTTACCACTCATCATTTGAGCTGCGTCAAGATCATCTCCCCAACCAACATGCATATCTTCATATATATCATGCAAAAATTCATTTTCGGCTATATGACGCTGGTAAATATATTTGACAAGGCGCTTTTGAATGGTAAAGTCATCCTTTGCTTCAAGAAATCTATCGAACTCTTCCGAATGAAATAGTTCGTCACAAATGGTCAAGAAGTGGGAATTGTATGGGCTCCAATCAGGATGAACGCCTTTTTGGAAGGCAATTAAGCGATGATGCTCATTAATTAAATTGAAAAATGGTATGGCTTTAAACGCTTCTAATCTTAATTCCAAGTCTGTATTAGAAACATTTCTTATTTGAACTTTTTCTAATCGATCAATGGCAATCGTATATATCCTTAACAAGGCAGAAATGTCCCAAACAAAAAGATGATGGACTTCCTCAAGGCTCTTATTGAGTTTTTTCAAAAGAGCTGCTGCACTTAATTCTGAATCTGCAGCATGAGCATACAAATGATGCAACACTTTTATGCGGATGTGACGTCTAGTGATCATAAAATAGTTAGGGTATTTAGCATACTGCGGCAAATGAACTGAACTGATTTCAGTAAAGAGGTGTTATTTTTGTCTAACCGCATGCAAAGAGCTTTAACTTACGCCAAATATACAGCGGATACCACCTAAAACGAACTATGCAGGCATTAAAATATCTTAATAAATACTTAATTAAGTACAAGGGGCTTTTAGGTGTGGGTGCGCTGTTTGTCATCATCTCTGTTGTATTTAAGCTGTTTCCAGCACTTCTGATCAGAAATTCTTTTGATACCATCGCAGAAGTCATAGAGAACTACAAATCTGGCCAAGTTCAAAATGAATTAGTCCGCTGGGAATTAATCAAGTACGGTTTGTACATTATTGCATCGGCAATACTACAGGGCATCTTTATGTATTTCATGAGACAGACTATTGTTGTTATGTCACGACACATAGAATATGACCTTAAAAATATTGTATTTGATCAGTACCAGAGACTTACGCAACGGTTTTTCAAGCAAAACAATACGGGAGATTTGATGAATAGAATCTCAGAAGATGTTGGTAAGGTGAGGATGTATGTTGGCCCTGCCATTATGTATGCTTTAAATACGGGATTTACCATCATTTTCGTTATTTCAATCATGATTAGTGTAAGCCCAAAGCTCGCATTATTAACACTTGCTCCTCTCCCATTACTTGCCTTTTTAATCTATAAAGTGGCAAATTTGATCAATGTAAAATCATTGGCTGTTCAGCAGCAATTGAGCGCTCTTAGTACTTTCTCACAGGAAAGTTTTTCAGGAATGCGTGTTATAAAATCGTACCATAAACTCAATTGGTTTGGCAACCAGTTCAAGGAGGAAGCATTGAAATATAGATCAGTTAATGAAGAGCTCTTTAGAGTAAATGCAACGTTCCAGCCAATCATGATTCTCATGGTGGGAATAAGTACTCTTCTAACCATCTTCGTTGGTGGTCAATTATATTTTGCCGGTGAGATTACGGCAGGAAACATTACAGAGTTCATCTATTATGTTAACCTCTTAACCTGGCCAATCGCGTCAATTGGATGGGTGACAAGCCTTGTTCAAAGTGCAGCAGCGTCCATGGAGCGCCTCAATGAATTTTTAAGCATAAAACCTGATTTTAAATCGGGAGAATATATTCCAGATAGTTTCAAGGGAAACATTGAATTTCGAAACGTTAGTTTTACCTATCCCAACAGTGGTATAGAGGCACTTAAAAATGTAAGTTTTACATTGGCTTCTGGCAAAAGCTTGGGTATTCTGGGAAAAACAGGTGCTGGAAAAAGTACCATCACGTCATTGATTGTAAGACAATACGACCCTAATAGTGGGGAAATCTTAATAGATGGAATTGATCTTAAGCAATGGCATTTACCTACCTTAAAATCATTCTTAGGCTGGGTACCACAGGAGGCATTTCTTTTTAGCGACAGTATTTCTAGGAACATTTCCTTTGGTTTAAACAAGACAGAAGCTAAGAATATTCAACATGCTGCTATTGCTGCCGGGGTTCATGAAAACATTATTGAATTCCCAAATGCCTACGAAACTCAAGTAGGTGAAAGAGGCGTCACACTCAGTGGCGGTCAGAAACAGAGAATTAGTATTGCACGGGCTTTGGCAAAAAAACCAAAACTAATGATCTTTGATGATTGCCTTAGCGCTGTTGATACAGAAACTGAAGAGTTGATTTTAGGCAATATCAAGCAGGCCACCTCTTCCATCTCTTCGTTGATTATTGCACATAGGGTTAGTAGTGTAAAACACTGCGACCAAATCATTTGTCTGGAAAATGGAAGCATAATTGAGAAAGGGAATCATGCAGAACTAGAGGATGCTGGAGGTCATTATTCAGAACTTATCGCATTACAATTAGATGTATCCTAAAGGGTATTTACCCCTTCCCGCTTTGTTAATTTCTTTTTTAGTTTTTGCCCTCTCGTTCTCTTACATTTGAAAGTCGCACAAAAGAATGAATTCATGGGTAAAATAATTGCAGTTGCAAACCAAAAAGGTGGTGTAGGTAAAACTACAACGGCTGTTAACTTAAGTGCTGCCTTGGGCGCATTAGAAAAAAAAGTGTTACTTATTGACGCAGATCCACAAGCCAATGCTACAAGCGGGTTAGGGTTAAGTCATGATAATGCATCAATTGGAACGTACGAATTAATAGAGGGTGCAAAACCGGCGGAGGAGTTGATTGTTGCCACAAGCACACCCAATGTTGATATAGTTCCCTCCCAGCTTGATCTTGTTGCGGTAGAACTTGAAATAATCGACCAACCTAAGCGTGAATTCTTTTTATCCAACGCTTTGGAGTCAGTAAAAGATTCATACGATTACATTATCATTGATTGTGCGCCTTCATTGGGTCTTATAACGCTTAATGCACTTACAGCCTCAGACGGTGTTCTTGTGCCTATACAATGCGAATATTATGCCCTAGAGGGGTTGGCTAAATTATTGAATACCATCAAAAAAGTGCAAGAATTGCACAATGAGTCTTTAAACATTCAAGGATTACTTCTTACTATGTTTGATTCACGTCTGCGTTTGTCTAATCAAGTTGCTGAAGAGGTACGTCAACATTTTGAAGGCTTGGTTTTCGAAACTATAATTCATAGAAATGTAAAATTAAGCGAAGCGCCTTCACATGGTGAAAACATTATCGCTTATGACGCAGGAAGTAAAGGCGCAGAGAATTACCTAACTTTAGCAAAGGAATTAATCGCAAAAGGAGACTAGCACATGGCGAAACAACGCGCAATGGGTAAAGGTGTTGGGACTATACTCGGAGATGAGGCTGCAAAGGTCAACAGTATTAGAGACAAAGGAGCTCAAAAGCTCGTTGGAACTGTTGCTAACATTCCTCTTGATCGTATTTCTACCAATCCATTCCAACCTAGAAGAAACTTTAATGACGACGCTCTTGTTGAATTAATCCAAAGCATTTCTGAAGTAGGAATTATTCAGCCTATTACCGTTCGCAAAAATGGAATGACGTTTGAATTAATTAGTGGTGAACGTCGCTTCAGAGCGTCTAAGAAAGCTGGTCTAAAAGAAATACCTGCTTACATCCGTCTTGCTGATGATAGACAACTCTTAGAATTAGCAATCGTTGAAAATCTGCAACGTGAAGATTTAGATCCTATAGAAATAGCTTTTTCCTGCAAGCGAATGATGGATGAATTAGGCCTAACACAGGACCAAGTATCTAAGAGGCTTGGTAAAGGGCGTTCAACCATCACAAACTTTCTTAGACTTCTAAAATTACCTGCGCTGATTCAAGCGGAATTAAGAGAACTTCACAAAAATGAAAATTTAGACGAAAGCAGCCAGGGAAGTTCTAGCGTAGTCTTTTCCATGGGGCATGCACGTGCCCTGTTAAACCTTCCTTCTGAAGAAGATCAAATCAAAGTATACTATAAAACGCTTAAAGATGGATTGAGTGTGCGTAAAGTTGAAGAACTTGTACGAGCGCTAAAGTCCCCTGCTCAAGGCAAACAAAGAGTTCATAAGCCATAAGAATTAAAAAAATTAGAACAACAATTGAAAGACTTCTTCCATTCAAAGGTCTCCATATCCATGGGCGATTCAGGAAAAGGGAAAATTCAAATAGATTTTACGAGTGAAAGCGAATTGGAGAAGATAATTATGAAGCTTAATGACTAAGTGGCTATTTGCTCTTTATGTTCTGGCAGCACATCAGGCAGCTAGTGCTCAAGAAATCATAAGTAATCATTCTCACAGTGAGGCAGCGCAACACAATATAAAAACCGCTACAACTTTAGCTTTAATACCCGGTGTTGGGCAAGCGTACAATAAAAAATATTGGAAAATCCCTATTGTTTGGGGAGTTATTGGTGGAGCCGGCTATTATTATGTTGACCTTGATAACGATTTTAAGACCTATAAAGGCATTCTTGAATTAATCGTTGACCAGCCTGCCCTGACCACGCTGACTGATTTAGAAAATTATGCACCAGAATTATTTATTGACGTGCCGTCTCCTTTCTATCAATCGACTGCGAGCGGCGTTGCAAATGAAGCCATTGGTTATATGGATGCGCTCCGAACACAAAGAGAATATGCCTTCTTTGGTATTGTTGGTGTCTATATCCTTAGCATTTTAGATGCAAACATTGATGCACATCTGTACGATTTTAATGTAAATGATGACTTGAGTATTGCTCCTTCAATCATCCCTTCTTACTCAAAAATGCTTACTGGAGGTATACCGGCAGTAAAATTAACCCTAAGCCTACCATGAAAATTTCAATTATTGGCTACGGAAAAATGGGGAAAACCATTGAAAAAATGGCCAAATCAAAGGGACATAGTATAGTCTATATCAATAACGGTGAAGAACTAGACCTTCAGGCAATAGCAACATCTGACGTTGCCATTGAATTTACTCAGCCTCAAGCGGCTCTTGGAAATATCAAGTCTATTCTTAGTCTTGGTATACCGGTAGTAAGCGGCACAACAGGTTGGTTAAAGCAAAAAGAACAAGCAGACGCTGCAGCGTTAAAAAACAATGTGGGATTTCTATATGCATCAAATTTCTCTCTAGGGGTAAACTTGTTTTTTCAGATGAACGAAAAACTTGCAACACTCATGTCTAAACACAAGACCTACACCCCTAGAATTCATGAAATTCATCACACAAGCAAAAAAGATGCACCCTCCGGCACCGCTATTGGAAGTGCAGAAGATATCATAAGAGTGCACCCTGAATATTCTGGGTGGTCTCAAAATGATATTGAGGGAAAAATCAAGATTACAGAAGATCGGATTGACCCTTACTTTGGCACACACACCGTCACTTACGAAAGCGATATTGACCGAATCAGCCTAGAACACCATGCAAAAAATAGAGAAGGATTTGCTTTAGGAGCCATTCTTGCCAGCGAGTGGGTAATTGGCAAAACTGGAATTTTTGATATGAAAGATGTATTGGAATTCTAATCCACTTTCACAATTCTATAACACACCAACCAAATAGAAAAACCTACTTTCACCCTATGGAATTCATCATTTTTACATTACTTCAAGCTCTTTGGTTTGGAGCTATTAGTTGGAAATTTTACGTTGCGGCAGAACGCAAAGCTTGGGAAGCTTTTATACCCGTATACAATGCATATGTATTGGTCAAAATTGCACAAAGGCCGCGTTTCTGGATAATCCTTTACTGTATTCCTGTGGTTGGCGTAGTGATGGGGATCATCATGATTTACGAATTGCTTCATGTTTTTAAATTTAGAAAAACCTGGCAAACCGCAGCAGTAATGGCAAGCTTTGGATTCTATCTAGGTTACTTGAATTACCAAGAAAAATTGAAGTTATGGGGCCGAGATGACAAGTTCATCAAGAAGAATTTAGGAGAAGGGATTAATAGTATATTCTTTGCAATAGTAGTAGCAACGGTTATTCGGTCCACTACATTTGAGGCCTACACCATACCAACGAGCTCCATGGAGAAAAGCCTCATGGTGGGCGATTTTCTATTTGTATCCAAAATGCATTACGGAGTTCGTATTCCAATGACGCCGCTCTCACTGCCATTGGTTCATAATAAAGTTCCTTTTGCAGGGATCCCCTCCTATTTAAGTTGGCCTCAAATCCCCTATTTGCGTTTGCCCGCATTTTCTCCGGTAAAAGCAGGTGATCCGGTAGTTTTTAACTATCCAATGGATAATATGCCGGTAGATAAGAAAGAAAATTACGTCAAACGTTGTGTTGGTGCACCTGGTGATAGTTTGGAGGTCATTGATACCAAGGTTTTTGTTAACGGAAATGCTATGCAATTTCCAGATAGAAGTTTTCCTCAATTCCTGTACTACATTCAAACGAATGGTCAAGGGTTTAGTCGTTCTAGACTCAAAAAGGACTTTGATATCAATTATCTCACAGATGATCAGCAGCGACGCTACCCAACTGACCAAGATGTTTACCAAAGAACGCAGACAGATTATATCATGTTTTTGCAGCAACAACACATTGATCAGATACTCGCTCTCCCGAACGTAGTAAAGATTTGGCCTGTCATTGCAAACAGACCGGGTACTCCTGCTGACACTACAAAGCCCGCTGGTCTGCTTCAAATTGAGGAGGGACAGGCACAAGAGATATTATTTCCAAACCCAGATACCGGCCATGGTGAGCGTCCTTATAACGACACTTGGGATAATTTTGGGCCCATTTATATCCCTGCGGCGGGATCAACGGTTGAACTAACGCCAAAGAATGTGCATGCCTACCGCAGAGTTATTGGCGAATATGAAGGTCATGACTTGCGAATTACAAGGGAGGGGGACGTGTTTATTGATGATGAGCAAGTCACTAAGTACACTTTCGAAAAGAACTACTATTGGATGATGGGAGACAATCGTCATAATAGTTTAGATGCACGAAAATGGGGCTATGTACCACAGGATCATATAGTGGGAAAGCCTGTTTTTATTTGGATGAGTTACGATAAGCACGGAAAGGGAATGGAAAAAATCCGTACGAATAGAGTATTCACTACAGTAAATGGCGAAGGAAAACGGAGGAGCTATTTCTGGTATTTCATCGCAGCAATAGGCATTTATCAAATCGTACAGTTGGTAAGAAAGCGAAAAAAATAGTCATGCAAACGCTGCTCTCTACTGCATATTTTCCACCTGTCATTTGGGTTGCGTATGCCGTACAAAGCCAGGAATTGTATTTAGAATCGCACGAAAATTTCCAGAAACAAAGCTACCGTTCCCGAATGGAGGTTGCAGGGCCCAATGGTAGACAAACACTCAGTGTCCCGGTGGACCGCAGTATTAAAAGTATTTTAAAGACGCCTATATCTTATCAAGATTCATGGGCTAGTAAGCACCTAAAGTCTATTGAAACTGCTTATTCGAACAGTCCCTTTTTTGAAGTTTTATTTCCAGATGTTGCTGTTCTTCTGCAAAAAGACTATTCTTCCCTTTGGATGCTTAATATGGCTACTATTCATCTTTTTTTTCATTGGCTAGAATTACCCAATGAAATTCATCTTACTTCTAGGTATGAAATTAGCGCGAGCTGCACTGATAGGCGCCACCTGCATCCCAAAGAAAATTTAGGATTTGAATCTGCTCCATATCTTCAGGTTTTTGAAGAAAAAAATGGATTCATGAGTAACTTGAGTGCTTTAGATGTGTTCTTTAACTTAGGGCGTAGTTCTTGGGACTACTTTCAAGAGATAAACCTTAAACAGAAATAAACCCATTACCACCATGAATCTGGCATTCAATAAAAACGAAGATGAGCTAAAGCTTTTGGTAAGTGAAATGGCTCGCAGACACGCTAAAATTGAAAAAGGCGGAGGCGAAAAGAAACTCCAGAAGCAGCGCGATTCTGGGAAAATGACTGCAAGGGAACGAATAAACTTCTTAGTTGATAAGAAGAAACCCTGTCTAGAGATAGGATCATTTGCAGGAGAAGACATGTACGAGGAATACGGCGGATGTCCTGCTGGCGGAGTGGTCATTGTTCTTGCTTATATACGTGGTCGTCAGTGTATTATAGTTGCAAATGACGCTTCCGTAAAAGCGGGAGCATGGTTTCCCATCACTGGAAAGAAAAACTTGAGAGCGCAACAGATAGCTCTAGAAAATCATACACCAATTATCTATTTAGTGGATAGTGCAGGGGTTTTCTTACCATTACAAGATGAAATTTTTCCCGATCGAGACCACTTTGGTAGAATTTTTAGAAATAATGCTGTTATGAGCGGTATGAATATCCCTCAGATTTCAGCCATTATGGGAAGTTGCGTGGCAGGAGGCGCTTATCTCCCAATTATGAGCGATGAAAGCCTTATAGTCAAAGGCAGCGGCAGCATATTTCTAGCAGGAAGCTACTTAGTTAAGGCAGCCATTGGTGAGGATATTGATAATGAAACATTAGGTGGAGCAGATACACATTGCGATTTGAGTGGCGTTACAGATTATAAATGTGAGGATGACGCGGAAGCTCTAGAAACTATCCAAGAACTCGTTGACAAAATGGGAGCCCGTACAAAGGCCGGCTACAGTAAGATACATCCTAAAGACCCGCAGAGGCCTACTAAAGAGGTCTATGGGCATATTCCCCACGACGGCAAACCCTTTGATTCAAAGCTAATAATCGAATGTCTTGTGGATGCTGAAAGTTGGAAAGAATACAAAGCTACTTACGGTAAAACCATAATTTGCGGATACGCAAGGATAGACGGTTGGGCAGTTGGTATAGTAGCTAATAATAGAAAGGTTACCAAGAATGCGAATGGGGAGATGCAATTTGGCGGTGTTATTTACAGCGATAGCGCTGATAAAGCAGCCCGGTTTGTAGCAAATTGTAACCAAAAGAAGATTCCCCTAGTATTTCTTCAGGACGTTACCGGCTTTATGGTTGGAAGTAAAAGTGAGCACGGCGGGATCATAAAGGATGGTGCAAAATTGGTCAATACCGTTGCTAACAGTGTTGTTCCTAAATTTACTGTGATAGTAGGTAATAGCTATGGAGCGGGTAATTATGCTATGAACGGCACCGCTTATGACCCGCGATTGATTGTGGCATGGCCTAATGCTAAATTAGCCGTAATGGGCGGCGCACAAGCGGCCAAAGTCTTACTACAAATAGAGACAGCACGAATCAAAAAAAGTGGTAAAGAATTGAATAGTGAAGATATGGATGCACTCAAAAAAACCATTGAAGAACGCTATGAAAAACAAACAAGCCCGTATTACGCCGCGGCTAGAATGTGGGTTGATGCGATTATTGACCCTGCTGAAACCCGTGCTTGGTTGAGTTATGGGTTGGAAATGGCCAATAACAATCCTGAACAAAGAGTTTATAATCCCGGTATAATTCAAGTTTGATGAGAAGAATATTTGTTGTTCTGGTTTTTATTGGTAGCCACCTCTGTGCACAAAACACTTCTTTTAATTCTCAAAGAATT